>JAEEGJ010018642.1_pt1 | contig 15452 bp, 10 predicted proteins | sample 8958761 | NCBI WGS metagenome assembly JAEEGJ01 (sample SAMN16246546, study PRJNA631951) | gut metagenome | biome: gut microbiome; feature: rumen; material: RS-attached | host: Bos | place: Iran: Karaj | collected 2018-10 | reverse complement strand
TGGTTGGACATATCCTGAGTTGCGAGACCTTTCCGATGGGCCCGCGTAAGGAGCGCGTAGTGGCACACTTTACAGATGGCACCGGCATCTGTGACCTTACCTGGTTTAATGGTGGCAAATACGCCAAACAGAATTATAAAATAGGTACCGAGTATCTGGTGTTTGGCAAACCCACTGTGTTTAACAACCGCATCAACTTCACCCATCCCGACCTGGATGATGCTTCTAAGGTTGATCTCACAGCGATGGGACTTCAGCCCTATTACAACACCACCGAGAAGATGAAGAAGAGCGGATTGAACTCGCGTGCCATCGAACGACTCACCAAGACGCTCATCGAGAAACTTCCGCCACAACCCGAAACCATCCCCGATTTTATCTACCAGCCCTTGCATCTGGTAGGTCGTGACTTCGCCCTGCGCACGGTACACTATCCACAGAACGCCAAGGACCTGGAGCGTGCCCGATTGCGTTTGAAGTTCGAGGAACTGTTTTTTATACAACTTAATATATTAAGGTACGCGAGCGATCAGCGTCGCAAGTTCCGTGGGTATGTATTCTCTACGGTAGGCGATGTATTCAACACTTTCTATAGTCAGTATCTGCCCTTCCCACTCACAGGTGCCCAGAAGCGTGTGATTAAGGAGATTCGCAAGGATATGGGTTCTGGCCGCCAGATGAACCGATTGTTGCAAGGTGATGTGGGTAGCGGTAAAACACTTGTGGCACTGATGTCAATGCTGATTGCCATCGATAACGGCTATCAGGCCTGTATCATGGCCCCAACCGAAATCCTGGCCGAACAGCATCTGCAAACCATCATGGGATTCCTCAAGGATATGAACCTGCGCGTAGCCCTGCTTACCGGTATGGTAAAGGGGAAACGTCGCGAAGAGGTGCTCGAAGGTCTGTTGGATGGTACCATCAACATTCTGGTGGGCACCCACGCTGTCATCGAGGATACTGTGCAGTTTGCCCGATTAGGCTTTGTGGTGGTCGATGAGCAGCACCGCTTTGGTGTGGCCCAGCGCGCCAAGCTTTGGAGTAAGAGCACTAACCCACCCCACGTATTAGTGATGACTGCCACGCCTATCCCACGCACCTTAGCCATGACTCTGTATGGCGATCTCGACGTGAGTGTTATCGACGAGTTGCCTCCAGGCCGTAAGCCCGTACAAACCACACATGTTTTCGATTCGCGTATGACGTCGCTATACGATGGCATCCGTCGTCAGATTAACGAGGGCCGACAGGTTTACATCGTGTTCCCCCTGATTGAAGAGAGTGCTAAAAGCGACCTAAAGAACCTTGAAGATGGCTTTGAGGTACTGCGCGAAGCCTTCCCCGAATTCCGGTTGAGTAAGGTACACGGACGTATGAAACCTAAGGACAAAGAGGAGGAGATGCAACGCTTTGTACGTGGTGAGACACAGATACTTGTGGCAACAACGGTGATCGAGGTAGGTGTGAATGTTCCTAACGCCTCTGTAATGGTTATTCTCGAGGCCCAACGCTTCGGACTGGCCCAGTTGCACCAGCTCCGAGGTCGTGTAGGTCGAGGTGCCGACCAGTCGTATTGCATTCTCGTCACCCCCTTCAAACTGAGCGAGGACACCCGCAAGCGTATCGACATTATGTGCGATACCAACGACGGTTTCCGTATAGCCGAGGCCGACCTGAAACTCCGTGGTCCTGGCGACCTGGAAGGCACCCAGCAGAGTGGTATGGCTTTCGATTTAAAGATTGCTGACATAGCCCGTGATGGACAGATTGTGCAGATGGCCCGCGACGAGGCACAAAAGATTATTGACGAGGACCCAGAATGTAACTCTGAGAAATTCAGCATGTTATGGAACCGACTGCGCCAATTACGTAAAACAAATATTAATTGGGCGGCTATATCCTAAAACTATGTTAACTTGTGCTGTTATCGCGCACGTAGTTTAAAAAAAATTACTACCTTTGCAGCAGAAATCTTTTTCTATTGCAAACCATTATGAAGAAATTGTTTATATTTGCCCTGATGTTGATGCTTTCTATGAGCGACCTCGCTCTTGGAAAGGTTAACCCTGACCAGGCTCCAGACGAGGAGGAGATTGGCAACTTCGACTTCATTTATGGAACACAAGACGATTTGAACGAGGCATTCGAGAAGACCGAGATGATTATGAGCGAGGCTTTCTCACACATGGGTGCCCGCTACCGCTCAGGTGGTAAAGGTCCAAGCGCTTTCGACTGCTCTGGCTTTACCAGCTATGTTTACAAGCAGCAAACCGATTTGTTTATCGGTGCTTCATCAAGAGATCAGTATGCACGCAATATCCCCATCACCCGCGATGAGTTGCAGAGTGGCGACCTGGTATTCTTTACCAGTCCACGTTCTGGTCGAGGTGTTGGTCATGTAGGTATCGTGGTTGATGTAGATCCCATCAACAATACATTCACCTTCATTCACGCCAGTACCAATAACGGTATTACTATCAACAGTTCTACCGACTCGGGTTACGCCCGTCGTTACATCGGTGCACGTAGAGTGCAGCAGTAAACGGAAATCGACACATTTAGCCATATTAACCTGAAAAAACAACAAAATATCGGCGAAAGTGTTAAAAGTGAACAAAAAACACCAATATATTTCCGTTTTTCATGCAATATTAGTACCTTTGCACCGGATTTTTTAATTTGATATTAACTCAACTAAGGATATGAACATTAAAAGCTTTAAGAAAATAGCTGTTTTGGCATTCTCAGTTTTTGTTGCAGCCCCCGCGTCTGCACAGGATCTGTTGGCTAAGCAGGCACCAGTCGATCGCAAGATGAAGGCAGTCGACTCGATGGTTCTCAAGCGAATCATTGAGCAGGAGGAGAAGTACAACCCCTCAGCCGACCTCTACGAAGACTGGAATAATGTATATGCCCACCGCGAAACAGTACTCCCCGACTCATTCCGTATCGACCTGAGAGGTTTCCACATGCCTACCGATAGCCGTGTGCTCACCTCAAACTTCGGCGCACGTTGGGGACGTCAGCACAAGGGCCTCGACATCAAAGTATATATTGGTGATACCATCCGCGCCGCCTTCAGCGGTAAGATCCGTATCGTAAAATATGAGCCTAAGGGTTATGGTAAGTACGTAGTTATCCGCCACCACAATGGTCTGGAGACTATCTATGGTCACATGTCAAAGCACCTGGTAGTTGAGAATCAGGAGGTTAAGGCTGGTGATCCTATCGGATTGGGTGGTAACACTGGTCGTAGTACTGGTTCACACCTGCACTTCGAGACACGTCTTTGCGGTGTAGCCCTGAACCCAGCTCTGCTGTTCGACTTCCGCAATCAGGATGTTGTAGGCGATTTCTACATGTTCCGTCGCAGCAAGTACGCTGCTGAGTCGGCTATGGCCACTCGTCTGCGTGGTGTTGGTGGTGTAACCGCTGGCGATAACGATCAGGACGACGAGCTCGAGATTGCAACTGCCCCACGTACATCATCTAATGTACACTTCCACAAGGTTAAGAAGGGCGATACCCTGCAGGCCATTGCCCGCAAGCATCACACCACGATTGCTAAGCTCTGCGAGCTGAACCACATCGGCAAGAACATACGCTTGCGCCCAGGACAAATTTTGAAATACAACTAAAAAAATATCAGGAATCCCGTCAAGTTGACGGGATTTTTTTTGGTATATTGCTCACTTATTTGTATATTTGCGCCATAAACTTAAAACAAAAGCGTATGTACGACAAGGAAAGAGGGCTTTACATAGCCCACTGCTCTAATGGAGCACTGAGTATTACAGGTAAGATGGCCAACCGTCATGGTTTGATTGCTGGTGCCACAGGTACAGGTAAAACCGTTACCCTGCAGGTGATGGCCGAGACCTTCTGCCAGGCAGGTGTACCCTGCTTCATGGCCGATATGAAGGGCGACCTCTCGGGTATCTCGCAGACTGGTAAGCTGAGTGGCTTTATCGAGAAGCGCATGCCCGAATTTGGCATCGAGAATCCTGAGTTCCAGAGTTGTCCTGTACGCTTCTTCGATGTATTTGGCGAACAAGGACATCCCATGCGTGCCACCATCTCACAGATGGGTCCACAGCTGCTCAGTCGTCTGCTCGACCTGAACGAGACACAGGATGGCGTACTGAACATCGTGTTCCGCATTGCCGACGAGCGCGGACTGCTGATTCTCGACCTGAAAGACCTGCGCGCCATGCTCGACTATGTATCGCAGCATGCCAAGGAGTACACCACTAAATACGGTAATATCTCAACTGCCTCGGTTGGTGCCATCCAGCGCGCCCTGTTGCAGTTGGAGAACCAAGGCGCCAACCAGTTCTTTGGCGAGCCCTCGTTCGACATCTTCGACCTGATGCAGACCGAAGGTGGCAAGGGTATCATGAATGTGCTGGCTGCCGATAAGTTGATGATGCAGCCCAAGTTGTACTCTACATTCCTGTTGTGGCTTTTGAGCGAGCTCTACTCTACCCTCCCCGAGGTAGGCGACATGCCGCTGCCTAAGTTGGTATTCTTCTTCGACGAGGCACACATGCTGTTCGACGGCACATCAAAGGCATTGCTCGATAAGATTGAGCAGGTTATCCGTTTGATTCGTTCAAAGGGCGTGGGTATCTACTTTATTACCCAGAGTCCTACCGATATCCCCGAAAACATCCTCGGACAGTTAGGCAACCGTGTGCAGCATGCCCTGCGTGCTTACACACCAAAGGACCAGAAGGCAGTAAAAACAGCTGCCGATACATTCCGTCCTAACCCTGACTTCAAGACCGACGAGGCCATCATGAATCTGGAGACAGGCGAGGCACTTGTTAGTTTCCTCGACGAAAAAGGAGCACCCACCATTGTTGAGCGCGCCAAGATTCTGTTCCCGCTCTCGCAGATTGGTGCCATCACCGAGGGGCAGCGTCTCGACATCATCAAGCAGAGTCGTATCTATGGTAAGTACGACACACCAGTGGATCGCGAGAGTGCCTTCGAGGTACTGATGGCCGAAGCCGATCGCGCCCTGCAGGAACAGGAGCAGACCGAAGTTGAGGTTCCACAGCCTGAAGCTAAGGCCGAGAAAAAGAAGTCGGGTATACTGGCAAAGGTAGGCAAGGCCATTCTGACTGCCATCACCTCTACCCTGGCAGCTATGTTAGGCACCTACGTAAGCGATAAGGTAACGGGTAAGAAGACCAAGAGTCGCACCTCGGCAAAAGGTCGCGTAGTGAAAAACGCCACCAGTGCCGCTACCCGAACCATTACCAAGGAACTTACAAGAGACATCCTTGGTAACCTGATTAAGTAATTAAAGATATTCACAAACAGTATAAATATACCGCTGTCGCTCGACGGTGGTATATTTATATTTGGTGGGGTTGATCAGGGATTTCACATCGTGAGTGATGCCAGTGCCGACAAGCTTGGCAGTGGCCTCTTTCATCGTCCAAAAGCGGATAAAAGTGGCTTCTGGGGTGGCAGATGCGGCGATTTCTGTTCTCTCCTCATCGTTCATTGTGTAGTTAATCAGACTATCCTTGAACTCACGGATACACTCCACATCTACGCCAACAGGCCTGTCGCTGATAACACAGATGGCAGCCTCCTTGCAATGACTCAGATTAAAATATATCTCCGGATGGCCCACAATGCTGGGTTTGCCGTGCTCGTTATAGTCGAAGATGGGGTTATCGGTGATGCCATACTCCTGGCGCAAGCCTTCCTTCAACAGCTGGTAGGCCAACACGCACAAACGCTGCCCCTGTTCGTGTTTAAACTTCAGGGCCTGCTCGCGGCGCTGCTCCGAAATCTCACCCAGCGCCGCCTGCAAATCAAAATCCCATATCTTCTCGCTTATATATACTCCCATTTTCTTTTTTTTAGCAACGGACTACAGGACTTTAGGATTTATCTTTCAGATAAACTCGTTTATAATCCCTACCCTCACCAAAGTTAAGAAGTAATCCTACCTTATAGTGAGTAATAGTCAAATAATTAATCAGTTGAGCACTGTGTGCAGGTATCAATTGTGATACTGCTTTTAATTCCAATATAATCTTATTATCTACTATAATATCTGCAATATACTCTCCAATATTATGTCCTTTGTAAACAACCTCCAGGTGTTTCTGTCTTTCATACGAAACACCCAATTCGTCAAGTTCTATACATAGAGCATTTTCATATACAGACTCTAAGAAACCTGTCCCTAAAGTACTTAAGACTGTAAAATATGCCTTTAGTATCTTCCCTGATAGTTCTTCGTATAACATAAATCCTAAAATCCTGTAGTCCGTTGCTAAAAAATCATTCAATACCAATCTCAGGTGTGGGGATTTTGCGGTTGGGATTCTCCTTGGCACCTAGGGTGATTAGTTCTTGGGCTTTTTGGGTGACGCTTTGACGACCAGTTATCAACTTGTTATTGGTGTTGTCGTAAGCCTTCTGCACAGCCTCAATCTTACTACCCAGGTCGTTATAGCGCTGCACAAAGTCGCCTAAGCGATCCAACAACTGCTCAGCCAAGCCAAATACTTTCTCCTGATTCTCGGCCTGCTGGTTCTGCACCCAGGCAATGTGTATCATGTGCAGAATGCCCAACAGGTTCTGCTCGCCCGTTACAAACACCTTCTTTTCGAATGCCTCGCGCCACAACGTAGGATCATTGGCCAATGCCAACTGCAGCGACGACTCGAAGGGTACGAACATAATCACGAAATCAACCACATCGCGACCATTCTTCACGTATTTCGAATAGTCCTTACGTGCTAACTCGTTTACATGCTGGCGCACACTCTTGATGTGGTCCTGCAGGTAACGCTCCTTATCCTCGGGTGTCTCGGCATTCACGTATTTCTCGTAGGCTACCAACGATACCTTCGAATCGATGATAGCATCCTGCCCCTGTGGGTAATGCAGAATCACGTCGGGCTGCATCTCGCGACCAGTCTCATCGTGTTTCATGGGACGTCCGAGTTCATCGCGCAAACGGGCCTGCACCTCGTAGTGGATGCCCTCCGTCAGACCCTGACTATTCAGCAGGTCGCCCAGAATAATCTCGCCCATGTTACCACTCACCTTGTTATCGCGTCGCAGCACATTCGTCAAGTTTTCAGCCTTCTCACCCAGTTGCTGCGTTTGTTGCATCATCAGCAGCATCTGCTCACGAAACGAAGCCGAATGGGCTGCGCTCTCCTTTTGGTTTTCACTGATAGCCTTCTGCATGTTGGCGATAGCATCCTTCAATGGTTGCGTGATGCCAGATATTGTTTCGGTATTCGACTGCTTCAGTTTCTGGGCACTCTGCTCCAGCAGTTGCTGAGCCATATTCTTAAAGCGCTCCTCATGGCGCTGCGACTCTTCAGCCATCTGCTGATGCAGCAACTGCAACTCTCGCATCTGAGCTTCGGCACGTGCATGCAACTCACGGTTCTCACCCTCCAAGTGGCGCACTCTGCTGGTGCTCTCTGCCAACTGCTCATTCTTCAGTTTCAGCTCCATGCCAGTTTTGCCACCCTCTATACGGAGGTGATCCATTTTGCGATCCATCAGCAGGTAAAGCGCTACAGCACCCACTGCGATACCTATTATAATATAAAGTACAATCATAAGTCGTATTGTTTTTATTTTGCTGCAAAATTAAGCAATTTCTTCGTAATAAGGACCAAATGAACCTATAATTTTGCACAAAAAAAATGTGCATTCATTCGTTTTTCGAAATCACGCACATTTTCACTCGTTCCGTATATTACTTCATGTCAGATTAAAGGTAAACTAGATCAGATTGTTCAATAAAACTTAAAAAACTGTTGTTCGAGTACAAAAGTAGGCATTTTAATCTACCAAACCAAATCTTTTCTCCATTTTCTTCGCTTTGTTAACTCTATTTAACTTTAAAGAGAGGTTGTGTTCGTCCACACAAAACGAAAAACACACTAACTATGACTTTTTCTTTGCTTGGAACGTATAACCATGATTGACGACCAATGCAGTGAAAGACGTTTTTGACTAATTAAAGCGAATTTTTGGTTAAAGAATCTGTAAAATGTACGTTTTACACCTCTATATTTCGTCCACTCTTTTTAGATTTTTTAAAAATCTTATCACACTGTGCATCAGTGCTTTAGACATTTTGAGCGTATCATTTAGTCCACTTTTCGCTCTGTGCTGCCAAATGCGAGCATTAAAATTAATTATCTTTGCAGCAGAAAATCCTAATAGGGTATATTCTAACTTAACATTAACATTTAATAAAACCAAAGTATGAAGAAAAGCAGGTTAGTAATGATGTTTCTGGCACTTATGGTGACCATGACATCTTGGGCCCAGGGAATCGTGGGCACTGTGATTGACGACCAGGGCGAACCCGTGATCGGCGCCTCAATCGTCGAAAAAGGTAATCCTCAGAACGGAACCATTAGCGATTTTAATGGTGAGTTCAACATCAAGGTTAATGGGGGTACCACAATCGTAATCAGTTACATTGGCTATCTGACTCAGGAGGTGAAGGCAACCAACGGTATGCGCATCACCCTGAAAGAAGATGCTCAGACTCTGCAGGACGTAGTTGTTATCGGCTACGGTGTGCAGAAGAAGAGCGTGGTAACAGCCTCAATCGCCAAGGTTAGCTCGGAAGATCTGGAGGGAACAGCTCCTGTGCGTATGGACAACGCTCTAAAAGGTCTTGCAGCAGGTGTTAATGTAACCAGCTCATCAGGTCAGCCTGGTGCTGCTTCACGTATCCGCGTACGCGGTATAGGATCGGTAAACGACAGCAATCCATTGTATATTGTTGACGGCATGCCTATCGAAGGTGGACTCGACTACATCAACCCCAGCGATATCGAGAGCATCGAAGTGCTGAAAGATGCAGCATCTGGTGCCATCTATGGTGCACGTGCAGCCAACGGTGTTATCCTGGTTACCACCAAGAAAGGTAAAATGGGCAAAGTTACCGTGAACTACAACTTCTCACAGGGTTGGCAAACAGCATGGAAGCATCGCGACGTACTGGATGCTACCGGCTACATGATTATGCAGAACGAAGGACTGGTAAACGCAGGACAGGCTCCACGTTATGCCGATCCATATAATGTAACAACAAATACAGACTGGCAGGATCTGCTGTTTAACGACAACGCTCCTGTACAGAACCACGAACTGACACTGAGTGGTGCTACAGAACGCGTAAATTACTACTTCTCGCTCGGATACTATGATCAGGAGGGTATCGTAGGTGGTAATTATGGTCATTCTAACTATAATCGTCTGACTCTGCGCGGCAACTTCAATTTCAATGTATTCGATGTAACAAAGGAACGCAATTGGCTGAACAAGCTTGATGTACAGGTTAACCTCTCGTATGCTCGTGTAAAGAGTGCAGGTGTAGATGTTAACTCGCAGTGGGGAAACGAAATCGGTTCTGCCCTGGCTTTGCCACCAATCATTGCACCATATGTTACAGGTCAGGAGGCACAGGATCAGATTGACTATTATTCATCAACCTATCCCGATGAGTATTATCCTATGTATGATGAACAGGGCCGATTGCTGAATATTCCAGGAGCAGGTTTCAACGAGATGGCCAACCCATTGATGTCGTTCCAATTACCAGCAGCCGACAACTGGAGTCATAAGTTTGTAACTAATTTCTCGGCAACTCTCGGCATCTGGGACGGATTAAAGTATCGTGTAAGTTATGCTACAGACATGTCGTTCTGGGGCAACCAGAGTCATGCTATACCTTACTGGATTTCACCTGCAGGAAAGCATCGCAACTACTCATCAGCATCGATGGAAAGCGATCGTGGCACTGTTTGGCAGTTGGAGAATGTACTCTCATACGATAAAACCATCGATAAGCACAATGTTAACGTAGTGCTGGGTCAAAGTGCTTTCGAGAACTCAGGTTGGACACTGGGTGCATCGCGTAACAATCTGAAGGATTACAGCAAGCCTTGGATTAACGCAGCAACAGGACTTGCAGCTGATGGCGATCGCGACGGTTGGGGCGGTCCTGGTATTAAGCACACCATGTCATCACTCTTTGCCCGTTTGAGCTACAACTACGATGAGCGCTACATGTTCCAGGGAACTATCCGTCGTGACGGTTCAAGCCGTTTCGGTACTAACAACAAGTATGGTACATTCCCTTCTGTATCGTTAGGATGGAACGTGATGAATGAGAAATTCATGAAGAGTACCAACGACTGGCTTAACAATCTGAAAGTTCGCTTCAGCTGGGGTAAGAACGGTAACGATAACATCGGTGACTTCCGCTACACCGTGCTGACACAGGGCGGCAATAACTACGGATTCGGTATGGCAGGAGGCGAGAAAGAACAGACTAGCTCGAAGGCCAGCGGACTGGCTAATCCCGACCTGAAGTGGGAGGAGAGTGAGCAGTACGACCTCGGTGTAGACTTTGGATTCCTGAACAACAAGATTACCTTCACCGTTGACTGGTTTAAGAAGAAGACCAACGGTATGCTAAAGGATATGAATATCCCATCGTATGTAGGTGAATCGAAGCCTATCGGTAACGTTGGTGATATGGAGAATACCGGTATCGAGTTCGAACTGGGTTATAAGTTCAATATCGCAGATGCCAAGTTCCAGATTAAGGGTAACGCCTCTTATCTGAAGAACAAACTGGTTAAATTAGGTAATGCAGCTGGTTTTGATACATACGACAATGTTTCTAACTTGGGTAACATCTCTCGTGCCGAAGCCGGACAGCCTTTCCCATACTTCTGGGGTTACAAGACTAACGGCATCTTCCAGAACTGGGATGAGGTTAACGCCTACACCAAGGATGGCAACCTGATTCAGCCTGAGGCACGTCCTGGATATGTTCGTTTCGTAGATGTAAACAATGATGGTGTAATCGACGACTCTGACCGTACCAAGATTGGTAAGGGTACACCCGACTGGACATTCGGTGCCACATTAAATGCCGCTTGGAGAGGTTTCGACTTCATGATGTTCTGGCAGGGTACCGCTGGTAACGATATCTTTGACGCCACACGTCGTCTTGACTTGCCCGCTATCAACCTTCCTTCATGGTTCCTGGGCCGATGGACTGGCGAGGGTACATCTAACAAGTATCCTATCTATATCCAGGGTGATGCAACCAACTGGCAGGCCTCTGACTTGTATATTCACGATGGAAGCTACCTGCGCCTGAAGAATATAGAGTTGGGTTATACTATCCCCGAAAACATTACAAGCAAGGTATTTATCAGCCGCCTGCGTGTTTACGTAGCAGCCGAAAATCTGCTCACATTCACCAAATACTGGGGATTTGATCCCGAAATCTCTTCAGCAGCAACCTCTTGCGGAGTTGACTTCGGTGTATATCCACAGCCACGTGTACTGCGCGTAGGAGCAAATGTCACTTTCTAACATTATTAACAAAGTAAGATTATGAAAACAAATAAGATATTATTCGGAATGCTTGCAGCACTGGCCATGACCAGCTGTAAGGACTCATTCCTGGAGGTAACAAGTCCTACCGACACCTTCATTGAAGAATACTATACCACCAAGACCTCACTTGACGAGGCATTGGTAGCCGCATACGCACCATTGCACTGGTACGACTATGGATCAACCTATCAGTACAATGCCCTGAACTTCATTTCTGAATTCATGAGCGACGATATGTATCCCAATGGTAGTAGCAACACCGACCAGCCCATGCTTCAGCTGATGTTCAATTACTCTTGTACCCCTGTGGTTTGTCTTACAGGTGTATGGAGCGACAGCTATAGTGGCGTAAAGCGCTCTAACGACGTGATAAAATATGCTGATTGGGTAGAGACCGCAGGAAACATCTCTGCATCACAGAAGGCCGATTATGTAGCTCAGGCTCGTCTGCTGCGTGTATTCTACTATCTGCAGCTTTGGAAGTTCTATGGTAACGTGCCATGTTACTTCGAGAATCTGGAAGCTCCTTACATTTATGAGCAGTCAACCGCTGACGAGGTTTACGCAAAGGTGATTGCCGAACTGGAAGACATCATTGCTTCAGGCGCCTTGAAGGACGATTATTCTGCTGAGGAGAAAGGACATGTTACCAAACCTCTGGCTTACATGATCTATGCAGAGATGGTAATGATTCAGAACGACAACAGTCGCTATGGCAAGGCTCTTAGCTATATGCAGGAGCTGATTAATGGTGGCAAGTTCTCTCTCACACCTAACTACAAGGACATCTGGGATGAGAGTGGCGAATGGAACTCTGAGTCGATCTGGGAGATCAATTACTTCGACGATAACTCAGTACGCGGCTGGAGCAACCAACTTGGTGCCGGTGGTGCAGTGTTCCCACGTCTGCATGGTCCACGTAGCTTCAAGGCCAACACAGGCGATCCATACGAGGATGTAGATGCCGGTTGGGGATTCAGTGCTATTCCTCTGCACTCTGTGGCCAGCTTCGAAGAGGGCGACATCCGCAAGGAGTTCTCTGCTTTCGACTTGAACGCACACGGAACAAGCGACGATCCAGGTTGGATGGCAACAGGATACTGTCTCTATAAGTATATGTGTCGCAAGGGAAACAACAAGGATCAGAAGGCTGATGCCGACCTTGGTTTCAACAACAACCTGCGTGTTTACCGTTACGCCGAGACCCTGCTGAATGCAGCCGAGCTGCTGCTGAAGACAGGTGGTAGTGCAAGCGACGCTGCCAAGTACGTTAACGAGGTTCGTACACGTGCCGGATTAGGTTCTCTGACAAGCGTAAACGAGGATAACATCATTGATGAGCGTCGCCATGAGTTTATGGGCGAGGGTAAGCGTTATTTCGATCTGGTTCGCACAGGTAAGGCTGCCAGCGTGCTCACACCAGCCAACGACAGCGGTAACTTCCGTACCAAGGCTTGGACCAACGACGTACGCTATCTGCCTATCCCACAGGACAACATCGATGCTGCCCAGGGAACTCTGAAGCAGAACGGAAACTATTAATGAAGAGTGAAATAATTGAAAAAGAAAAGTAATTATGAACAAGATATTCAAATATATAGGCAGTTCACTGATAACAGGTCTTGCACTCACAGCCTGCTCGCCAGAGAGCTTTGATGGTCCTGATCAGGCTGGCATTCCATCGATTTCAAATGTCGAGATCAATATGAACGTTGATCAGACAGTGAACCAGGCAACATTCAGCGTAGCTAATTTGCCAGCACAAACCTACGCTATCTGGACAGTAAACGGTAACCAGTACTCTACACTGAACCCCATGAACTGGGCAAACAACAAGGCAGGTACTTACGATGTAGAACTCCGACTGGGCAACCGCAACGGTTTCAGTCAGGGTAGCATCTCTAAGTCATTCACTTTCGAGAACTCTCAGATTGATTTAACACCATACTATAACCGAATTTCCCGCACATGGCGTATCAACTACGCCGAAGCCGGTCATATGGGATGCGGTGAGCCTGGTTCCGATGGTAGCAACTGGTGGAGCGCCAATCCTAACGACAAGGCCGACTGGGGTGTTTACGACGACCGCATAACGTTTAATGCTGATGGTGAATACACCTACAATCCAGGCGATGGCGGTACCATGTACGTGAACACTGGTTGTTCGATATTCTCAGAGTTCAACACCAACGACGGTCAGGACTTCATGGCCGATGTTGATGCCCAGACAGCATCTTACAAATTCGATGTAGATGGCGAGAATATCGTACTCATACTCCCAGCCAACACTCAGTTCCCTTATATCTCAAGCGACGCACAATTTGCCAATCCCAAATTCACAGTGCTCAAGCTTACTAATAATGAGATGATACTTCTCTACGAGGGTGATGGCATCACCTGGCGATTTGTATTCACCAGCAAGGAAGAAGAAGCTCCTGCATTTGGCGGATTCAAGGCCGACAGCGATTTCAACTTATGGAAAGGCGCAACCTTTACCAACGACTTCTACTATGCTCACGGCGAAGGCTGGGAGGCCAATCCAACCCCCATCGGATTCGAAACCGTTGCCGACAACAAGTACAAGGTAACTCTGCCTTGCGAGTCGAATATGCAGTGGCAGGCTCAGGTTAAGTTCTTTACCAACATCACCTCGTCGTCTGCTAACAATTATGATTTCTCAGCAATCTTCACACCAACTAACGACATCAAGGGTGCTACTGTAAAGCTGGTGCTACATGGTGGTGGCGACAACGACAACATCTTCTACTTTGCCGATCGCATTGACCTCTCAGCAGGCGACTCATACGTATTCTGGAAGAGCGACATGCCAGGTATCGACATGGATCATGTAGATCTCGTGCTCGACTTCGGTGGAGCCCCAGCAGGAACTGAGGTTGAAATCAAGAACATCGTATTCAAGAACCATGCTGACGACGATGGCACTGTACTTCCTGGAGTTGATGAGACACCAAAGGTTGATTGGGTAGCAGTAGATTCGCCCGAAAACCTCGGTGCAGGTTTCAATACGGCAGGTACCATGAACTTCTGGTGGGCAGATGGTGGTTGGAGTCAGGTAGCCGACCCAGGTTTCTCATACGCAGATGGTGTTTATACCATTACTGCTGTAGAGAACGGTGGTTCAGAGTGGCAGGGCCAGTGCTCCATCACAGGTGTAGCCCTCAACATCGAGGAAGGTCAGGCTTACGACGTACGTGTAAAGATCGTAGCCAGCGATGAATTGGGACGCGTTACCCTGAAGGTAAACAAGGATCCAGATGTACAGAACGATCCGAATACACTATGCTACAAGGGGGATTTTAAACTGGAAGAAGGTGAAAACTTCCTGGAGATGGTAGGTGTTGTAGCCAAGAATGGCAGCGATCCCATCTCGTTCGACCAAGCCAAATTTATCCTCGACTTTGGCGGTGCTCCCGCTGGATTTGAGGCTAAAGTCAGCAACATCATTATCCAGAAACATAAGGAAGCTAAGTAAAAAGATAATTGAATAATTAAATGAAACGTTACATGTTTAACACTCTATTGCTCATGCTCACCGCAGTCGTAGCTGGCTGCGGTGGGGGTGGCGATGATCCACAACCCGCTACTCCAACCATCACGGTATCGCAGGAGAGCATCAATGCACCTGCCGCAGGAGGCAGCTACACGATTAATGTTACCACCACTGGCAAAGAGTGGGGAGCGTATGCTGATGGTGATTTTGTGAAGGCCACAGCCCAGTATTCGAACAACACGGTGGCAGTGACCATCAGCGAGAATCCTAATACCACAGAACGCACCGGTAACGTTGTCATTATGTCGGGAACAGCTCGCAAGAGCATCAGCATTACCCAGGCAGCAGCCGAGAAGCCTGCCTACTATGCACCCGAAGGTTACACTCTGGTATGGCAGGACGAGTTTGAGACTGGCTCGGAACTGAATGCCGCCGACTGGAAACACGAGGTGCAGAACGCCGGATGGGGGAACCACGAGTTGCAGAACTACGTGAACCACAAAACACCTGG
>JAEEGJ010018639.1_pt1 | contig 15456 bp, 10 predicted proteins | sample 8958761 | NCBI WGS metagenome assembly JAEEGJ01 (sample SAMN16246546, study PRJNA631951) | gut metagenome | biome: gut microbiome; feature: rumen; material: RS-attached | host: Bos | place: Iran: Karaj | collected 2018-10 | reverse complement strand
TGAAGCAACTGCCTTCCTCATCTAATTGATAATAGAAATCATTTCGGTGCGCCGTAGCTTGGCACGTCGCCGCCTAACGACGCTCACCTGTCTAACAGGGAAAACCCCAAAAATAGAAGCTATATCAGGAATATGAATAACAAAGTTCTTCAATACTTAATATGCACCTTGCTTGCTGCGTGCACAACACTGAGCATTGCAGCACTCGACGTCAACCACTTCGCACAATCATCACGTTTGGCACAAGGACGATGGGTCAAAGTGGCCGTCACTCAAACAGGTATGTATGAGATTGACCAGGAGCAACTTGCCGAGATGGGGTTCTCCGACCCCCAACGCGTCAAGGTGTACGGCTATGGCGGTAGAGTACTTGGCGATATTCTCAGCAATAACCTCCCAGATGATTTGGAACAAATTCCTGCACTGCACCTTGCAGACAAGATTTGCTTCTATGCTGTGGGCAACGTCTATATGAATTTCAAACAAGGAACGACTTATCCCCAGTTTACTCGACAGCGCAACACCTATAGCCTCCAGGGCTACTACTTCCTCACCGACAGTGGCGAAGATGCAGTCCTAGAGCCATCTAGCGCACCCTTCATCGATTCAGCCCACACGACGGTGTCAACAAGCTACGACTATGCCTTTCACGAGAATGAACTACGTTCGCTTTCATTTACAGGATCGGAACTGTTGGGCGAGGACATTACACAAGGGACGCGTACATTTGCATTCCAGCTGCTTAACGCCTGCACCGACACGGTCTACTTGACCACTCGCATCGCATCAACAATCAAGCGCACCGAAGCCGGCGACCAATCAAGTATCGTTAAGGGACAGTTCCACTGCTACCTTACTTGCGATGGAACAACCAGCGAAGTGCCCTACGACCAAGTATCAGGGAATGTGCCAGGCACAACCAGGAACTATTCCTTCTATGAATCAGGCGAAGGTACCGAGATTGCTAAAATCACTTCAAGTGACGGAACCGGTTCTCTGCGATATGAGGTTATCGAAACCAGTGGAAAGGGAGTGATGCAGGTATCACTGCTCGACTACTTCATCATGACTTACAAGCACCACAACATGCTAGAGGGGCAACCCACCGACCAGTGCCTGATGGCCTATCTCAACACCTCAATCACCGACCGAGTGAGTATTGCTGCCAACAGCAATACGCAGGTGTGGGATGTCACCAACCCCAATTTACCTAGCAGAATGGAAGTGCAAGTAACCGATGACCAGGTTAATTTTACCCCTGGTGAGCAACTAAATCCTCACTTGTATGTTGCCTTCGAGCCAAGCGGCACATTGCTTAAAATTGACTCTTACCAACTGGTTGAAAACCAGAATCTTCATAGCATGCCCGTGCCCGATATGTTGATTATCACCAACAGCACTTTTATGCCACAGGCCGAACGTGTGGCACAACTGCATCGACAAGTTGACGGGATGGATGTTGCTGTTGTCGATCAGGAACAGGTGTTCAACGAGTTCTCGAGCGGCACTCCCAGCGCCTTGGCCTACCGACTGATGTGCAAGATGTTCTATGACCGTGACAAGAACAAGTTCAAAAATCTGCTCCTATTTGGACACGCCAGCTTTGACAACCGTGGCATCGTCACTGGAAAGAAAAATCGACTCATGTGCTACCAGACAGCATTGAGCAATTATGACGACAACAGCCATGTTATAGAGGACTACTTTGGTTATCTCAATGATTACTCGGGAATGATTTTATCGGCCGACACATTACAAATTGCTGTGGGCCGTATTCCCTCGTCCAGTCCATCCGAGGCCAAGAGTGACGTAGACAAGCTGTATGAATACGTGCTCTCGTCAAATTATGGTGTATGGCGCAATAACTATTGCTTGTGGGCCGAGCAGAGCTCAGGCAGTAACGAGGATCGACTACACGAGAAACAGGCAGACGGTATCAGCTATATCATGGAGAATGACTTGAATATGAAAATGATGGTTGATAAGGCATTTGTGGGAATGTTCCCCAAAGATGTGTCTGAGTCTAACAAAGCCGAAGAGAAACGGGCGTCAACCAATGCACGAAAGCACATTCAGGAGATGCTGAACGAAGGACAATACTTTGCCACATATGTTGGACATGCTGGTCCCAACACGTTCTCACACAGCGGGCTATGGAGGTCGGCCGATGTAACTGCAAACAATTACGCCAACTGGCCTATCATGACTACCGCATGTTGCGACGTGGCGCGATTTGACAGCGACCACCAGGGCATTGCCGAGAAGATGTTCCACCAGCGCAATGGTGGTGCTATCGCATTGTTTACCACGGCAAGACAGGTCTATTCAAATAGCAACGACTATCTCAACAGACACTTTACGGCAGCCATGTTCGACTACAACACCTCTCACCGCATGCCTACACTGGGAGAAGTGTATCTAGCCACAAAACTGTCCTATGGACGCACCAGCAACTCCAACAAGCTCAATTACCTGCTACTAGGTGACCCCGCTATTCGTATCAATTACCCCAAGCCACTGTTCAAGGTCACCAAACTTAACACTACCACCCTCACTGCCAGCAACATTGTCACCGTACGTCCCTTAGAAAGACTGCAAATCGTTGCACAAGTGATGAACGAGGAAGACACATTAACGGTCAACACCAACTTTAACGGAGACGCGACTATCTCGATTTACGATGTCAAACGCTCGTTTATGGAAGTGCCAGGAACTGGTGACTATGAGGGAGAGACGCACACTGCATACTATCCTCAGGAACTCATCACACGCGTCACAGGAAAGGTGGTCAACGGAGTCTTTAACGGATCGGTTATCATTCCACGATACGAACGCGCCAAGAACGGAGTGTGTACCATCAGTGTCTATGCACATCAAGAAGGCACCGAGAATATGGTCAATGGCTTGAATAATCAGCTGAAAATTGGCACATATAATGGTTCAAACATTGTGCAAGACAATGAGGTTCCCATCATCCAGACAATGTTTCTCAACAATGCCGAAGACTTTGCTGCATCGGCGCAGGTGAGTAGCAATGCCATGCTCTATATCCATGCTACCGACAACACAGCCTTTAACATCCAGCAGCAGGCTCTAGGGCAAGGCATGACCTTGCAACTTGACAACGGCAAGACTTCTTACCACCTCATCAAGAACCACGCACAACTCAGTGACGAAGGTCGCTCTCTAGACATTGCCATGCCACTAACCGACCTTACTCCAGGACGCCACACTTTGGACTTTTCGGTAGCCGATATCTGCGGAAACCGTTCCAACCACTCAATAGAATTTGTCGTCACCTCATGTAACGACATCACCATCGAGGCTACCGAGAGGTCAAGCTGCGAACAGGCCGAGATTGACCTCACAGGATTCTCGTTGACTAAGGCACCCAGCGTTAACCTCAAAGTCACCAACATCAAAGGCGAACTAGTGTGGACACAAAATGTCAACTCATTCCCCTATACTTGGAACTTGACCGACATGCGTGGCGAACGCGTTAAGCCGGGCTTGTACAAGATTCACGGAAACTATGAGAATGAGGAAGGATATGGCGGAACAAATATAGTCAACTTTGTGGTACTCAATCCATTAAACAATTGACAATTCATTCCATCATGATGCATAAAACAAATCTTACTACCCTTATTGCGGTGTTGGTCATGATGACTGCGACACTAACTGTCTATGCGTTGCCATCGTCACATTTCACCAACCAGTCAAAGCTCTCAAATGGCCATTGGGTTAAGATAGCGGTCAGTGAGACCGGAATGCACCAGATATCGCTCGAACAGCTTCAACAGATGGGATTCAGTGGCACAAGCAACATTCAGGTCTATGGCTATGGAGGTGTGCCACTCAACATTGTGCTCAACAACTCGCTGCCAGATGACCTTTCACAAATACCCGTGCTACGTCTGGCCGACAAGATCTGCTTTTATGCCAACGGGCCGCTGAGTTTCACCCTTGAGACCGAACCTGCCCCCCATTTCTCCTACCAACGCAACACCTATTCGCTCAAGGCCTACTACTTCTTGACCGAGAGCACAAACAGCACTACTAATGTACCTACACATGCCTTCACGACACCTGCGACTCCCAATCTGGTGAACACCAGTCTAGATGTTTTACTTCACGAGAAAGAGATGGTGTCAATGGCATTTACTGGTAGCGAATTGCTGGGAGAAGACTTAACCCACCCCTTTGATTTCCAACTCATTAACCCAAGCAGCACCCGCTTGGGCCTCACCAGCCGTGTAGCGGCAAAGGTGGTAAGAAAGGTGAAGGAAAGCAATGCGTCAGTCAGTGGCATGTTCTCATGCAAGCTCCATCTAGGAGATCATGTCATTGACGTACCCTACTCAACATCTGCCGCCAAGATTCCAGGTTGCACGGGTACCTATACGTACTATCAAACCAATCCTAGCCCCCATGAAAACATGGTTTGGTTTGATCTTCCCGACACATGTCGCAATGGCTCTCTTCAGTACACGGTCGCTGCGATGCCCGACGAAGCAACCGCTCTGCTGCAACTAAACAAGTTGGACTACTTTATCATTACCTACGACCACTTCAACCGATTGGACGGTCACCAGGCTTCACAGTGCATGATGGGGCTAACACACTCAACAGCACAAGACATTATTGAGGTCGAAGGCACCAATAGAGTCGTGTGGGATGTCACCACTCCCACTAGCCCGAAGCAGATGTTGACACGCATCGCAGGACAGAATACCCAGTTCACGCCCGGAGCGGTGGACCAGCCTAGGCAGTATGTAGCCTTCGACCCAGAAGGCACGTTGCACACAATCGACAGTTTTGAAGTCATCGAGAACCAGAACCTGCATGGTACCGCCGTACCTGATATGCTCATCGTCACTCGCCATGAATTTATGCCTCAGGCACTGCGAGTGGCTCAACTTCACAAACTGAAAGACCGCATGGACGTGCTTGTGCTCGACCAGCAACAAATCTTCAACGAGTTCTCGGGTGGCACACCTGATGCCATGGCCATTAGGCTGCTCTGCAAGATGTTCTATGACCGTGACCCAAATAAGTTCAAGTATCTGCTTATGTTCGGGCATCTCAGCTTTGACAACCGTGGAATCGTCACTGGCAAACAGAACTGCATCATCAGTTATGTGTCGGCTACCAGTAACAACGAAGATAACAGTTATATCAACGATGACTTTTATGGCTATTTGCTCGACAACTCGGGACAGAAGCTCTCGTCTGACAGTCTGTGCATAGGCATTGGCCACATGCCTGTAGCCAATGCCACCGAGGCAGCCGACGCTGTTGACAAGCTGTACGGATATGTCTATTCGACCGACTATGGGCCATGGCGCAACAACTACAGTCTATGGGCCGAAAACAGCACGTTCAAGGGAGAAGGCGAGCTCAAGGTGTATGAAAACAAGATTGTCCCGGATTCACAAGGCCAAGATTCGATCATTCGTGTGCTCATCGATTCATTGTACCAGATGCATGAGTCACAAGCTGCCGGCATCGGATATATCATTGACCATGACGCACAGGCGCAGATGGTGCGTGACATGGCATTTGTTAGGATGTTTCCACAAAACATTGCGCAGTCCTATAAATCCATTGAGAAACAGGAGTCGTCTGAGGGAGCACGACACATTCAAGAGATGTTTAACGAGGGACAATATTTTGCCACTTACGTTGGCCACGCTGGCGCAACAAGTATGTCGGTGACAGGATTGTGGACATCAAAGCAGGTGCTGAACAACTCCTACTCTCGACTACCCATCATGACCACAGCCTGCTGCGATGTGGCACGCTTTGACAGCGACAATCGAGGCATCGCCGAGCTTATGTTCCACAAGCGTGACGGCGGTGCGATTGCACTCTATACCACTACACGACAGGTACTGGCAAACTTCAACGATGACGTTAACCGTGCTTTTGTCAGTCGCATGTTCAGCTATAATACCACGGGCATTATGCCTCGTCTGGGCGACTGCTATAAGGCATCAAAGAACTGCTACAAAAATCCTAATTTAAACAAGTTCCACTGGGTTTTGCTGGGCGACCCCGCAATGCAAGTCAACTATCCAAAACCACTGTTCCAGATTACAGCCATCAACGGTGTGCAACTAACTAGTGGAGAGACTGTAGGAGCCGCACCACTGCAGCGAATCACAGTTGACGCGCAAGTGATGCAAGAAGGCAACCCCAATAGCGTCAACACGCAATTTAACGGCGATGCGACTTTTACCATCTATGACTCTGAGCGCATTTGTCTAGAACACATAAAGGGCACAGGAACTTATAAGAGTGACACGATGTCGCTTGCCTACCCTCGCGAAAAACTGCTACAGGTCACGGGACGAGTAGTCAACGGCAAGTTCCATGGAACAGGCATCATGCCACGCTTCAGCCGCTCTAGCGACAGTACGATGTTGCTATCGGTTTATGCCCACGAAGATAACACCGAGAACATGGTCAATGGCATCTATGACCAGCTGCATAAAAACAGCTACAACGCCAGCCTTGCCGTGCAAGACAAGGTGAGCCCAGTCATACAATCTATGTATCTCAATAATGACCATGAATTTGCTGCAAACGCCACCATCGGTTCCGAGGCAACACTCTATATCCATGCCACCGACAATACGGCGCTCAACACCCAGCAGTTATCGATGGGCAGAAGTATGCGGCTCACACTTGACAGCGGCAAAACATCCTACAACCTAGCAAAAGACCTGGCAAAGGTTAGCAATGAGGGAAGAACACTCGAAATCGCTATGCCCCTCAACGGCTTAACCGCTGGTCACCATACACTCGACTTCACTATCTCAGATGTGTGCGGTAACATCGCCACCAAACGCATCAACTTTGTGGTAAGCAGCCAGAACGACTTGCTACTTCGAGCATCAGATATAGCCTCAAGCGACGAAGTCAGCATCGACTTGACCGATTTTGCACTGAGCAACCCACCCCAGGTCAATATCCATGTCACCGATATGTACGGGAACCTCGTTTGGAGCAAGCAGACCAACGCCTTCCCCTGCACATGGGACCTGAAGGACAACACTGGGAAGCGAGTGTCCAACGGCTTGTACCACATCTATGGCAATTACACTAGCGACGAGGGCTACGGAGGCTCCAACCTCATCGACTTTGTCGTCCTCCCTACCTTAAGCGATTAGCCGTTGCCACTAACCATTAGCAACAAGCCGCCAGCTGAACATCAATCAGTTGGCGGCTATTGTTTAAGAGAGACGGGTCTCAATTTGTCAGATGTCCACGCGCCTCGCGTGCGATACTGCGCGCCGTGCGTTCAGGGATACCAGGCTTTTCAAGAATCGGTTTGAAACCTGTCTTGGTGCGCTTGAACTTGCCATTCTCCTCGACGCGCACCACCATGTCGTTATACTTCACGATCAGGTACTCGGCCAGGCGATTCCATCGGGCTATCATCTCGTCGCCCTTCTGGCAGCCATAATCGGTGAGATAACGCACAGCTGCCGCCTCGTCAGAGCGGAGCAGCTCAATGGCATTCGCCTCGACTTGTGGCTGCAACGTGCGGTAGCTGTTGTCGAGCGAGTCACGCACAGCTTGCAGACTCGGGAACATCAAGCTGTATCGCGGGTACACCATGTTTGCCACCCAGTTGCACACCCAGTAGGCATTGTCGCGACTGAAGGTCACGCAGTCAGCACCCGGTGTGTTGTAACATAGCGGCTGACGCGTACTGCAGCAGTACACAGGTGTGTAGGCAGCCATATTGCCATCGTCATTGGCCCACCAAATCACGCCACCCACTTGACGCGGCAGCCAGGACCTCATCTGGGCAATCCATGAAAACGCACTCTGTTGCGTGGCGATAGGTCGTTCGTTGAAACACTCCAGGCTATCCACTTTATAATATAAGGGAGTGGGACGATAGGGCGAGTCGTAAAGACCTGCTCCAGGGTCGTTGGTCATGTCGAGCGGAGTGCCTTCATAGTGATCGCGCAAGCATTCCTGCACATCGGCAACAGTGAGCTTGCGGTTGGGCACTATCCACAGTGGCATCGGCTCAGTATCCAACTGTTTGCCCAGCACGAACGGTAAGTACTTCTCGCCGAAGCCTTCACTGTAACGGCGGTAGATGGTCCACACGCGGGCCTCACAGATGCGGCGAGCACGGAAATTGTCCTCGGCATAGGCATCATAGAAACTGAAGTCCTTGTCTTTACCATTGAACCAACCCTGTTGGCGTGCAAAGGTGATACAGTTCTTTGAGAATAGCACATTCTTCTTGTCCTTCTGGTCAAAGGTGCGGATGCGGCTCTGGTTGGCATGGGCGCAGATGGCGTCGTCGGGGATGCGCAAAGCTACCCAAACGGCACCTTTTCGACCAGGGCCTTTGCCCACGATTTCCATGATCCATGCTTCGTTGGGGTCGCAAACGGTGATGGTCTCACCGCTGCTGTTGTAGCCGTATTCGGCGACTAACTCGGCCATGCATTGGATGGCTTCTCTTGCCGTGGAGCAACGTTGCAAAGCCAAGCGCATGAGGCTGAAATAGTCCAACAATCCTTCAGGGTTGACCAATTCCAAACGACCATCAAAGGTGGTCTCTACGATAGTCACCTGACGTTCGTTCATCAACCCCACCACATTATAGGTGTATTCAACTTGTTTGACAAACTGTCCCTCATGGGATGGCCCCCAACCATGGATGGCGATCAACTCGCCTTCCGCATGCTTTCCTGGAGGGCTGTGGAACAACGATCCGGAGAACCCGAATCCATCGCAGTTATAAGTGCACATCACGCTACCATCGGTAGAAGCTTTCTTTCCGACGATGAGATTGGTGCAGGCAAAGATGGTCTCCGTACTTAAAGTAATGATTAAAGTAAGGATAAGCAGTTTTTTCATATTTAGTTATTTATAGATTATTTTAAAGTGATCGGATTGAGATGGCAAATCCACCACAGGGAGCCATTTTCATTTTTAGGACCGACTTAGAGGTGACGGTCTTTTTTGTGATGGTATAGGCTTGTGGGTTGTAGTTCTCGTCGGGGATGCCGCTGGCGTCTTTGGCATCGGCATAGATGGTGGCTTCGTATTTCACGCCGGGTTGCAGGAAGTCGAGTTTCACCTTGAACTCACGAGCGTTTTCATCGGTGATACCACCTACGTACCAGACATCATGGGGAGTTGGGAGTTGAGAATTGAGCGTTGAGAAGTCATCGGGAAGGTTATAGACGAAACGTGTGGCATTGGAGATGACGCCTTTCTTGCCGTCGGGGAGGGCGGAGAGGCAATCAGCGGCTTTGTTCAGGCTTGAGATCTTGGGGTGACGGGCGGTGATGATATAGTCGCCGGGCTCAGCTTCGAGGTAGAGGGTCTTGTCCCAATCAACGGCAACGTCCTTGATGAACTGGAAGGCGTCCAAGAAGGGCTCGTAATGCTCGGGGAAGTCGGCGGCCATTTGTAAAGGTGAGTAGAAGGTCACATAAAGACCCAGCTGGTTACAGATGGTGGTCTTCATCTTCTTGCCCCAAGGGACGATGGTGCCGATGTCGGTTTGGAAGATCCCGGGCGTGTAGTCCATTGGACCACCTTGCAGACGGGTGAAAGGCAGGATGGTGGTGTGGCCAGGGTTGATGCGTTCGCGGAACTCGGTGCCCATGGCACTCTCGTTACCGATCATGTTAGGCCAGGTGCGGCACAAGCCCGTAGGACGCACTGCCTCGTGGGCGTTGACCATGATATGATGCTTGGCGGCCTCGACGATGGCGTAGTGGTAGTGGTTGTTGATGGGTTGGCTATAGTGCCCTTCAGCAAAGGGGATGATGGTGCCCACATACCCGCTCTTCACGGCATCGTAACCATATTGGTTCATCAGGTTGTATGCCTTCTCCATCCAACGTTCGTAGTTCACCGTCGATGCGGAGCTTTCATGGTGCATGATGAGACGGATGCCTTTTTCGTGGGCATACTTGTTGAGCGCCGGCAGGTCGAAGTCGGGATAAGGGGTCAGGAAGTCGAAGACGAACTCCTTTTGTTTGCCGTACCAGTCCTCCCAACCGACGTTCCATCCCTCGATGAGCAAAGCGTCGAAACCGTGTTTGGCGGCAAAGTCGATGTAACGACGAACGTTGGCGTTGTTGGCCCCGTGGTTGCCGGTGGGTTTGGCATGCTCGAAGTCGGTCTGGCCGATCTTCACGGAAGGGTACTGGTCGGTATAGGCCCAGGTGCTCTTTCCAGAGATCATCTCCCACCATACCCCCATGTATTTAACGGGGTGGATCCACGAAACGTCCTCGAGGGCGCAAGGCTCATTGAGGTTGAGAATGAGGCGTGAGGCGAGCACATCGGTGGCTTTCTCACAGACCATAACGGTACGCCAAGGGGTGACGCATGGGGTCTGGATGCGACCTTTGTAGCCGGTGGCATCGGGGCAGAGGAAGGCACGGAAGGTGAAAGGTGAAAACTGAGAATTGAGAGGTGAGAGGTTAGAGGTGGAAGATGGTGTGATCAATTCGAGATGCATGGTGGGGAAGTCGAGTGTGGCTGCCTCATGGATGTTGATGTAGAGGCCGTCGTCGGTCTTCATCTGGATGGCTGTCTGAACGCCAGTGTCGGAGAAGGAGGTCCATGGCCATCCGCCATCTTTAAGGCTGTCTTTGAAAAGGGAACGAATCTCTGAGAGGCGCGATTTCGTATAGTTGTATTCTTGCGTGTCCAAGTCACCGGGGATCCACCAAGCAGTATGGTCTCCCGTCATGGCGAACTCAGTGAGCTCCTCCTTGAACCAGAAACATACCAGAGCGTTCTCGATGGGGAACTCGTAACGGAAGCCGAGTCCATCGTCATAGAGACGGAAACGGATCTGCATCACCGTCGCCTTGGTCTCAGTAGAGTGGTCCATGCTCTCGACACTGCCGATGGGCTGTTCGAGGGTGACAAGCATCTCGTTATAGTGGTTTCGGATCTGGGCCTCCTCGCCCCAAACAGGCTCCCAGGTCTCGTCGAAGCTGTCGTAGGTGGTATCCTTGAGGACGAAGGCATGGGCTAGGTCGTCGCGCCATTCAAGGGTGAAGCCCATGCGTGAAGGCAACACCACGAGTTTGCCCTCACGGCTGAGGGAATAATAGGGTACGCCGTCAACGAGTTCGAAGTTGACCATCAGCTTTCCATCGGGACTGCGGAGTACAGAGGGTTCAGTGCTATAGGAGGGCAAGGTGAGCCCCATCAATAGGACAAAGAGTAATAATGTAAGTCGTTTCATGAGCTAGAGGGTTATTTGAAGTTAACGATTATATTTTGATTGTCAGGGTAGAACGTATCATGGCATCCCACCATTTGGCGGGTAGCAGCCAGTGTAAGAACACCAAGGTGCCAGAGAAGGCTCCGATGCGGTAGCGTGCCCTTGGATGGCGACGATTGACGGCTTTTTTGATGGCCTTGGTGACCAACGAGGGCTTGGAGAGGTGGTTGGAGTTGTACAACCACTGAATAGCCTTGGCTTCATTCAAAGCTGTCTCTTCGTAGGCAGTGCCTTTCGACGACTCGGCAAGATGCTTAGCGGCGATAGGGCCCCAATCGGTCTTGATGGCTCCAGGTTCGATCATCACCACGTCGATGCCGAAAGGTTTCATTTCCATTCGCAAGGCATCGCTTAAGGCCTCGACGGAGTATTTGGTGACGTGGTACCATCCTCCATAATAAAGCACGGAACGACCTGCCACCGACGAGGTGTTGACAATGCGGCCTGAACCTTGCTTCCGCATGATAGGCAGGACCTTCTGGCAAAGGTTGGCCAACCCAAACACGTTGACTTCTACTTGTCGGCGGGCATCTTCCATGGGGACATTCTCAATGGCTCCGAAATAGCCGTAACCGGCGTTATTGACCAACACGTCGATGCGCCCCTCGGCATCCATGACAGCTCTGACACCTTCGTCCATCGAAGTCTCATCGGTGACGTCCATGTAAATAGGGATGATGCCTTTCTCGCGAAGAGGTTCCATTTTTTCGACACGCCGTGCAGCAGCATACACTTTATGTCCTTGCTGGGCCAGCATGATGGCAGCATCGTAGCCGATGCCGCTGCTAGCTCCAGTGAGCAAGATGACTTTTGAGTTGTTATTGCTCATTAATTGTACGATTTAGTATCCGAAAAACTCCTTCAGACCTTGTCTTTTTAGTAAGTCTTCAGCGGTGAACTGGTAATGTGATGCGGCAGAGAGAGTAACCACTTTTTTAAGGAATTCCTCGTAAGGAAGATTGAACCATTCCTCAGGAATGTCAACGTGGATGGTGCCGCCGTCGTTGTGTCCTCCTCCCCACCACCAGGCTTCGTCGAGGGCAGCCTCGTAGGTGCCGTCGTCCAACTTGGTAAAAGCATACCAGTTGACCCATTCACGCATCCCTTCAGGAGTTTTTGGACCTTCATAATGAGGTGCGGAATGGTCTTTCGCAGAGTAGGTTTGCTCGTTTTTCTCAGCGTTTCGATTATACACAACGAACCGTTCATTGGTTTCTTTAGGGATTCTCTTGATCACGAAAAACCCATCATCGTAAATCGGTCTTTTCAGGCCTTTCACTCGGTTTTTCTCCGTCAACAAATTCTCGATGGCTGCAATGGGTTTTTTTTGACGGCAGTTCTTCAACAAGCCTAACTCCTTCAGCTTGTCCTTAAAGTCTTCGAGGTCTTGTTTCCAAGAGGTTATAACAAACTCATAGGAATGGTCGGAGAAGACATAATAGTTTCCGATGTACTTGTCCCCGTGGGAGATGGAATAATGGTCAATAATGTATGTCATAGGTGCTGTTGGTGTGGGTTAAGATGATTCAAGGTTAAGAAGAAATTGTTTGGCTTTGAGTCCGCCTCCATAGCCGGTCAAGGTGCCGTTGCTACCGATGACACGGTGGCATGGTGCGATGATGCTGATGGGGTTGGCACCGTTGGCGTTGGCCACGGCACGGACGGCTTTGGGCATCCCGATGTTGCGTGCCATCTCGCCGTAGGATACCGTTCCCCCATAAGGTATATTCATCAACTCGGCCCAGACACGTTTTTGGAATTCCGTCCCTACAAAAAGCAGAGGAAGATCGAAATTGCGTCTTTCTTGATGGAAATACTCCTCAAGCTGTTTCTGGGCGACGGCAATCACTTCAGAAGGCTTTTCAATGAAATCAGCTTTCAGTCCCCGTTTCAGCCGGTTCTCCGTGGCTTGCCAATGCCATCCGTCCATCCAGTCGCAGAGACAGAGCCGTTTGTTGAACGACCCGAGTCGCAACGTCCCGCAAGGGGTGGGGTAGTATTGGAGGTGAAGCTGTTCTGCCATGATCAGTTCGATGCGTTATAAAGATCCTGCATCACCAGTCCAGCGATGGTGAATCCAAAGATAGCAGTGATATGTGCTGTGGTACCGTTGATTTGTGCTTTTGAAGAGCACCATTCATGGTTGATGAGATCGGGGTTGCCAGCGGCGATGATGGCTTTGGGACACATGCAGGCGCTAGTTCCACAGGCGCTTGCAGTGCCTTTGTTGGGAAGTACTTCTGGAGAAAACACACAGAGGAACTTCTTGGCAGGATATTCGTCCATCTTTTTGAGGCGTTTACGGATGGCACGGGCCAAGGGGCATCCCTCCACTTCCCAGAACTCGGCCACCTTCACCTGGGTTGGATCCATCTTGAGGGCAGCGCCCATAGCGGAGAAAAGCTTTCCCTGACAGGAAGAGGCATGAAGGATGAGGTGTACCTTGTCTTTGAGGCTGTCGATGGCATCGATGATGTAGTCGTAGGTCTCGAGTTGGAAGATCTCAGCGTTTTCGGCGGAGTAGATCTCTTGCATGGCGTTGATCTCAGCCTCGGGGTTGATCTCTAGGAGTCGCTCCTTTAGCACTTCCACCTTGACTTGCCCAACGGTCTTGGTGGTGGCTTGCAGCTGCCGGTTCACGTTGGTGATACACACCCGGTCACTATCGACGATGGTGAGATGGCTGATGCCGCTACGCACAAGGCTTTCAGCACACCAGCTGCCTACGCCTCCCACGCCGAAGATGATGACGCGTTTGCTGCGCACCCGCTCCATGGTCTCTTCGCCAAGGAGTAAGTTCAGCCGGTTGAATATGGCGTTTTCGATGCCCATCGGTGCTTTTTTTGAGGATCAGTTCGCAAAAATAAAACTTTTTTTTCTGTTATTTTACTGATTTCGTACCTTTGTCCAGATTAATCAGAAGAAATGAAAAAGTACATCCTAGCTATGCTTGCCGCCATCTTGGTCTGCGGCACTTGTAAGAGACAGACTCCAATAGAGTCGAAACCACAAGTCGTCACTTTGTCACCCACTGAGGATGCCTCTCAGTTCGTTAACCTGGCAGAGGCTGTTCCCGATGTCATCCTAGAGATCCGTTATTATAGCACATATAACTTTGTGGGTGCTCGTATCGATGGCTATCTGGAACCCACAGCCCTGTTGACTCGTCGGGCTGCCGACAGTTTGCGCGCTGTCAGTGATGATTTGGTGCAACAAGGCTACCGTCTCAAGATTTACGACGCCTATCGTCCGCAATGCGCCGTTGACCACTTTGTGCGCTGGGCCGCCGATGTCAACGACACCCTGATGCGGAAGTATTTCTATCCCGATGTCGATAAAAGCGAATTGTTTGAGCGAGAGTATATCATGGCGAAAAGCGGTCATACCCGTGGTTCGACTGTCGATCTGACCTTGTTCGACATGGCGACGGAGAAAGAACTCGACATGGGTGGCACTTTCGATTGGTTCGGTCATGAGAGCCATCCTGATTTTGGAGGCAACCCAGAGACAGGGGAGTGGAAGAAAGGGGAGAACATCACCCCGGAACAGTTCCATAACCGCATGATCCTCCGTGAAGCCATGCTGCGTCACGGTTTCAAGGCGTTGGATACGGAATGGTGGCATTTCACCTTGCGAGATGAGCCTTTCCAGGACACGTATTTTACTTTCCCAGTGAAGAAATTAGACTAAGGTGAACATCAAGGACTGCCAATTATGTATAAAGTAAAAATCACAGCCGTACGCCAAACCGTCTATCCCGACCTGATGGCGCAATTCGAAAACCCGATCGAACATACCTGTGACGTGAAAATCGGCCAAAGCTGGATTTCTGTTGATGGGCAATGCCCTGAAGGAATGTGTGCCTCGGCATGGTCTTCGATGCGAGAGTTCGTCGAGGCGTTAGCCAGGGGAGAAGGCAACTTCTTCGATGGTTGGATGCGGAACCCGATGTCAGCTATGATCAGTTGTAACGACGGGTTCCGTCCAATGAGTTTTTACCTCGAAGTTCTTCCCTGATCTCATCTTACAATAATCCCCAGGTGGCGCTGACGCGCTACCCGGGGATACTATTGGCGCCCCTCTATGAGGTACTTTGGTTGCTATCAATACTTTTCACCTTTCACCTTTCACCTTTCACCTCTACTCATAGTGTCTAACCCTAACCT
>JAEEGJ010018638.1_pt1 | contig 15456 bp, 8 predicted proteins | sample 8958761 | NCBI WGS metagenome assembly JAEEGJ01 (sample SAMN16246546, study PRJNA631951) | gut metagenome | biome: gut microbiome; feature: rumen; material: RS-attached | host: Bos | place: Iran: Karaj | collected 2018-10 | reverse complement strand
TTTCGAATCGGTTCCACATGTTCTGGACGCTGTTGTTGTCTTCGAGTTCGCGGGTGGTTTCGACATAGCGGATGCCGTAGCGGTGGATGGCGGGGGCGATCTTGTCGAAAATCATGGCGTTGAGCCCCTTGTTCTTGTACTCGTCCCGGATGCCGATCAGCAGGAGATCGAGCGTGTCGTTGTGCCGGATGGCGTGGAGAATGTGCCGGAAACCGAACGGAAAGAGCCGCCCCTTGCACTTCTGCATCGCCTTCGACAACGACGGCATGCTGATGCCGAAGGCCGCTACACGGTCGCTTTCATCGAGGATCACCGATACGAAATCGATGTTCAGATTCGGCACGAACTGATTCATCAGATCGTCGATCTGCCCCTTCGACAATTCGGAAAACCCGTGGATGTCGCGGTAGGTCTCGTTGAGCACCTGCGCGCATTCGGGGAAATACGACACCATCTTCTTCTTGGTGCTGATGTCGGCCTGATGGAGATGGTAGCGCATCGCGACCAACTTCGCCGGCCGGGTGAACCACTGGTCGATGTCGTCGGGCATAATCAGCTGGTATTCTACCCAGTCGGTGTCCTTCCGGTAGCCCCGGCGCAACAGCTGCGGCTCGTAGTAGGGATAATTGTATTTGCCGTAGGCCGTCGGCAGCTCGTCGAATCCCGCCACCAGCACGCCCGACGCGTCGAACTCCAGGAAGCCGAGCGGACCGTTCATCACCGTCATCCCTTTCTCCCGCGCCCAGGCCTCGACCGTGTCGAACAGCGCGTCGACGACCGCATCGTCATCGATGAAGTCCATAAAGCCGAAACGGGCCTGCTTCGCGCCGATCTTCTCGTTGTACTTGTGGTTGATGATGCCGGCGATGCGCCCCACGGGCTTGCCGCCTTCGTCGTAGGCCATCCAGTACTTGCCTTCGCAGAATTCGAAGGCGTGGTTCTTTTTCGGGTCCAGCGTGTCGCGGTCGCCGCTTTCCAGCGTCGGGACGTAATACTTGTTGTCCTTGTAAAACTCGTTCGGAAAATGGACGAACCTTTTCAGGTCTTTCCGGGTGACAACTTCCTTGATCGTTACACTCATTATGCGATAATTTTATTTTTCTTTTTCAATTTCTTCCCGCAACGCCCGGCCGGTCCAGGTGTCCGCGGCGGCGAGCGCCTCGGGTGTTCCTTCGAACACCACGCGGCCGCCGTCCACCCCGGCGTCGGGCCCCAGGTCGATCACCCAGTCGGCGGCGCGGATCACGTCGAGGTTGTGCTCCACTACGATGATCGAGTGCCCGCGGTCGACCAGCGCGCCGAATGCCTTGAGCAGCTTCTCGATGTCGTGGAAATGCAGGCCCGTGGTGGGCTCGTCGAACACGAAGAGGATCGATCCCCGCGCCTCGAAATCCTTGCCCAGGAACGAGGCCAGCTTGATGCGCTGGCTCTCGCCGCCGCTGAGCGAGCTGCTGCTCTGCCCGAGGTTGATGTACGACAGGCCCACATCGACCAGCGGCTGGAGCCGCTGCGCGATGCGCTGCGCCAGCGGGTCGCTCTGGCCGCCGAAGAATTCGATGGCCTCCTCGACGCTCAGGTTCAGCACGTCGTTGATGTCTTTGCCGCAGTATTTCACTTCCAGGATGTCGGGCTGGAAACGCTTGCCGCCGCAGGCCTCGCAGACCATCTCCACGTCGGCCATAAACTGCATCGGGATGTGGATCACGCCTTCGCCCAGACACTCGGGGCAACGGCCGCCGTCGATGTTGAACGAGAAGTGCGAGTGCCCGTAGCCGTTCATCTTCGCGTAGGGCTGTTCCGAGAAGAGCTTGCGGATGTCGTCATACACCTTCAGGTAGGTCACGGGATTGGAGCGCGAACTCTTTCCAATGGGGTTCTGGTCGATATATTCGACGGAGGCGATCTTGCCCAGGTCGCCCCGGAGTTCCTTGAAGATGCCCGGCTTGCTGCCGATCTGGTTGATGTGGCGGTACAGGGCGGGGTAGAGGATGTCGCCTACCAGCGAGCTCTTGCCGCTGCCGCTCACGCCCGTCACGACGGTCAGGCAGCGCAGCGGGAAGCGCACGTCGATGTTCTTCAGGTTGTTCTCGCGGGCGCCGACCACTTCCACGGCATACTTCCAGTTCCGCTTCTTCGGCGGGATGGGAATCTGCCGCACGCCCGACAGATAGTCGAGCGTGAGTGAACGGGCGCCGTCGCGCAGCCCGTCGGCGATCTTGCCCTGGAAGACCACGCGGCCGCCGTTTTTGCCGGCCAGCGGCCCGATGTCGATGAGCTGGTCGGCCGCCTCGATGATGTGGCGGTCGTGCTCCACCACGATCACGGTGTTGCCCAGGTCGCGCAGGCGTTCGAGTACGCCGATCAGCCGTTGCGTGTCGCGTTCGTGCAGGCCGATGCTGGGCTCGTCGAGAATGTACATCGAGCCCACCAGGTTGTTGCCCAGGCAGCTGACCAGGTTGATGCGCTGGCTTTCGCCGCCGCTGAGCGTGTTCGAAGCCCGGTTGAGGGTGAGGTAGCCCAGGCCCACGTCGCAGATGTACTGCAGCCGGGAGCGGATCTCCCGCAGCGGCCGCTCGGCGACCGTCCGGTCGTAGTCGTCAAGTTCGAGCGTATTGAAAAATGCCGCGAGGTCGCCGATGGGCATCGACATCAGTTCGTGGATGTTCTTGCCGCCCACCTTCACGTAGAGGGCCTCGGGCCGGAGGCGCGAGCCGCCGCAGGCGTGGCAGGTGGTCTTGCCCGAGTAGCGGCTGAGCATATATTTATACTGGATCTTGTAGCGCTGGCTCTCGACCCATTTGAAGAACGGGTCGATGCCGGTGAACCAGGCGTTGCCCTCCCAGAGCACGCGCTTCTGTTCGGGCGTGAGCTCGATGTAGGGCTTGTGGATCGGGAAGTCGAATTTGGCGGCGTTCATGATGAGCTCCTCGTTGAGCTGTTTCATCATCTCGCCGCGCCAGCAGGCCACGGCGCCCTGGTAGATGCTCAGGGTGGGGTCGGGAATCACGAGCGCCTCGTCAATGCCGATGGTCTTGCCGTAACCGCCGCACACCGGGCAGGCGCCCAGCGGGCTGTTGTAGCTGAACAGGTGTTCGGTGGGCTGTTCGAAGCGGATGCCGTCGGCTTCGAACAGGTTCGAGAAATTGCGCGGGCCCGCCTGCGCCTGCCAGACGCAGACCAGGCCGCCGCCCTGGGTGAAGGCGGTCTGCACGGAGTCGAGCGCGCGGCTCACGGTGTCCTCGTCGTCCGACACGGTGAGCCGGTCGACAAGCAGCAGCCATTCGCCGCTGAAATCCTCGATATGTTGCAGGGCTTCCTCCATCTTGGCATACTTTCCTTCGCGGTTGGCGATGCGGGTGAAGCCTTCTTCCTTGAGGTTCAGGAGCTTTTCGATCTTGCCCTCTTCCTGCCAGCGGATGTCGGCCAGGATCAGGGCCGTGGATCCTTTCTCCAGGGAGACGATATAATCCACCACGTTCTTGGCCGTGTCGCAGCGCACTTCCCGGCCGGAAATCGGGGAATAGGTCTTGCCGATCCGGGCGAAGAGCAGGCGCAGGTGATCGTAGATCTCGGTGGTGGTGCCGACCGTGGAGCGCGGGTTCCGGGTATTGACTTTCTGTTGGATGGCGATGGCCGGCGGAATGCCGCTGATCAGGTCGACGTCGGGTTTGTTCATCCGCCCGAGGAACTGCCGGGCGAACGAAGAGAGGCTCTCCGCGAAGCGGCGCTGCCCTTCGGCGAACAGCGTGTCGAAGGCCAGCGAACTCTTGCCGCTGCCGGAAATGCCGGTGAGCACCACCAGTTTTCCCAGCGGAATGTCGACCGACAGGTTCTGCAGGTTGTTAACCCTGGCGCCGCTTATGTGGATCTCCTTTGTCTCCATCTTGGGGTTTTTCGGTTTTGGGTTTCCAGCGGACTTCGATCATCCGGTAGGGATAGTTCTCGCGCAGGCGGGCGGCGTTCGGGCAGTTCTCGCGGTGGATCTTGATGCCGTCGCGGATGGTGACGAAGCCGAAGATCGGGTCGCCGTACTGCGGGGTGCAGCACTTGGCGAGTTTGAGTTCCACGCCCTGGAGCTTGCGGTCGATGAGGAAATCGCCGCTGGCGGCGGTGGCCGTCGTGGCCTTTTCCGGGTGTCCGCCCGCGGTGCGGTGCTCCTGCGCGCTTTCCTCCTCCTTGCGGATGATGAAATCCTTGACGACGCTCACGTCGATCTGGCCGTTTCCGAGGGCGCCGAAAAATTCGTTGAGGTTGTCGTATTTGTGCCGTTTGGCGAGCATATACAACTCCCCGTCGGTGATCATCAGCTTCCAGTTCTTCAGCCGGCGGGCCAGCAGTTCCTTGCCCACGGCCGCCCGGGCGTGCTCCTCTTCCTTGAGCTTCTGCTTGATCTTGGAGCGGGCTTTCGACGAGACCACGAAGTTGAGCCAGTCGGCCGTGGGCTTCTGGTTCTTGCTGCTGAGAATCTCGACCACGTCGCCGGTGTGGAGTTTCTCGCGGATCGAGGCCATCTTGCCGTTGACGCGGCCGCCGGTGCAGCGCAGGCCCAGGTTCGAGTGGATCTCGAACGCGAAGTCGAGCACCGTGCTGCCGGCGCGGAGCTGGCGCAGGTCGCCCGTCGGCGTATAGACCAGGATCTCGCCGAGGGCGATGTCGGCGTGCTGGTATTTGTCTTCCTCGTCGCTCTGCATCAGGTCACGGACCTTGTTGAGCCATTCGGTGAGGGTGTTCTTGCTCTGGATGCCCTTGTACGACCAGTGCGCGGCCGCGCCCTGCTCGGCGATGTAGTCCATCCGCGTGGTGCGGATCTGCACTTCCACGGGCAGCCCTTCGGAGGTCTTCACGGTGGTGTGCAGCGACTCGTAGCCGTTGTCGCGGGGTTTCGAGATCCAGTCGCGCAGACGCTTCGTGTCGGGTTCGTATTCTTCCGTCACCAGCGAGTACACTTTCCAGCAGAGGGCTTCCTCCTGCGCGTGGTTGCCGTCGCATTCGATGATGAAGCGCATGGCGAACAGGTCGTACACCTGGTTGAAGGAGATCTGCTGGGCCTGCATCTTCCGCCAGATGGAATAGGGACTCTTCGTGCGGGCCTTGAGCGTGTAGCGGATGCCTTCCTTGTCGAGTTTCTCGCGGAGCGGGTTGATGAAGCGCTCGACCAGGGCCTCGCGCTGCGGCCCCGTGTCCTTGATTTTCTTGACGATTTCGCGGTAGCGCTCGGGCTCGGTGTATTTGAGGAAGATGTCTTCGAGTTCGCTCTTGATGCGGTAGAGGCCCAGCTGGTGGGCCAGGGGGATGTAGAGCATCATCGTCTCCATCAGCTTCATCGTCCGCTTGGCGGGCGGGAGGATGCTGATGCTGCGCATCACCTCCAGCCGGTCGGCCAGCTTGATCAGGATCACGCGCGGGTCGGTGGAGTAGGAGATGATGAGCTTGCGGTAGCGCTCCTCGTCGAGGTTGGCTTCCTGCAGCTGGATGTTCGAGATGTTGTTGAGGCCTTCGACGATCGCGATGATCTCTTTCGGATACTCGGCCCGGAACGACTCGAGCAGCGGGGTATGGTTGAGTTCCGAGACCTTGTTGGTCTGGAACCGGTTGGCTTCGTGGAGCAGGACGGCGCAGGCGGCGTCGGCGTGCAGGCCGATCTCGCGGCACACGATGTGCGCCACGGCGAGCGGGTGCTCGATGAAGGGATGGCTGTTGCTGCGCATCTTGCCTTGCAGCGCCTCGTCGGCCGCTTCATAGGCCGAGAGCACCAGTTTCTTCTCCCGATCGGTCAGATCGGTCAGCAGGTCCTGCAGTTTTCGGGGTAACGTGTTCTTCATCGTTTTCCGGCTAAGGTTTCAAGGGCCCGCATTTCGTCGCGCCAGCGGGCCGCTTCGGTAAATTCGAGTCGGGCGGCGGCTTCTTCCATCCGGCGGCGGGCCGCCGCGGCGGCCTCGCGGATTTCGCCGGCGCTCATCCGGGCGATGACGGGGTCTTCTTCCAGATAGCGCACCTTGTCGTCGACGGGCTCGACATAGGCTTTCGCGGAGACGGCGCTGCGGGCGTTCGTGCCCACCTGGGTGGGCACGATGCCGTGCGCCTCGTTGTAGGCCATCTGTTTGGCACGCCGGCGCTCGGTACCGTCGATGGTGGCCTGCATCGATTCGGTGATCTTGTCGGCGTACATGATCACGCGGCCGTGCACGTTGCGCGCGGCGCGGCCGGCGGTCTGGGTGAGGCTCCGGTCGGAGCGGAGGAATCCTTCCTTGTCGGCGTCAAGGATCGCCACGAGCGAGACCGTGGGCAGGTCAAGGCCTTCGCGCAGCAGGTTGACGCCCACCAGGACATCGAAGCGGCCGGCCTTGAAGTCTTCGAGGATCTCCACGCGTTCGAGCGTGTCGACGTCGGAGTGGATATAGCGGGTGCGGATGTCCATCCGCGTGAGGTATTTGTCGAGTTCTTCGGCCATCCGCTTGGTGAGGGTGGTCACGAGGACGCGTTCGTCGAGTTCGGCGCGGACCTGGATCTCTTCCAGCAGATCGTCGATCTGGCCTTCGATGGGCCGTACTTCGATGGGCGGGTCGAGCAGGCCGGTGGGCCGCACAACCTGTTCCACGACCACGCCGCCCGACTCTTCCAGTTCGAAATCGCCCGGCGTGGCGCTCACGTAGAGGCGCTGGCCGACGATCGCTTCGAATTCGTCGAAGCGGAGCGGCCGGTTGTCGGCGGCCGCCGGCAGCCGGAAGCCGTATTCGATGAGCGTCTGCTTGCGGCTGCGGTCGCCGCCCGACATGGCGCGGATCTGCGGCACCGTGACGTGGCTTTCGTCGATGAAGGTCAGGAAGTCTTCGGGGAAGTAGTCGATCAGGCAGAAAGGCCGCATGCCGGCGCTCCGCCCGTCGAAGTAGCGTGAGTAGTTCTCGATGCCGGGGCAGTAGCCCACTTCCTTGATCATCTCCAGGTCGTATTCCACGCGGGTCTTGAGCCGTTTGGCCTCCAGGTGTTTGCCGATCTCCTCGAAATAGGCGCACTGTTTCACCAGGTCGTCCTGGATGGTGGCGATGGCGCTGCGGGTGCGCTCTTTCGTGGTCACGAAGTTGTTGGCGGGGTAGATGGAGATCTCGTGGAGGAATTCCAGCGTGGCGCCGCTCACGGGGTCGATGCGTTCGATGCTTTCGATTTCGTCGCCGAAGAAGACGACGCGGCAGCCGTAGTCGCCGTAGGCCAGGAAGATGTCGACGCTGTCGCCCTTCACGCGGAAGGTGCCGCGTTTGAATTCCGCTTCGTTGCGGGAGTACAGGGCGTCGACCAGGCTGTAGAGGAACTGCTGGCGGCTGAGGGTCTGGCCGGTTTCGATGCGGACGGTGGTCTCGTGGAAGTCGTCGGGGTTGCCGATGCCGTAGAGGCACGAGACCGACGAGACGACGATGACGTCGCGGCGCCCCGAGAGCAGGGCGCTCGTGGCGCTGAGCCGGAGTTTTTCGATTTCGTCGTTGATGCTCAGGTCTTTCTCGATGTAGGTATCGGTGGTCGGCAGGTAGGCCTCGGGCTGGTAGTAGTCGTAGTAGGAGACGAAGTATTCGACGAGGTTTTTGGGGAAGAAGTTCTTGAATTCGCTGTACAGCTGGGCCGCGAGGGTCTTGTTATGGCTGAGGATCAGGGTCGGGCGGCCCAGTTGGGCGATGACGTTGGCCATCGTGAAGGTCTTTCCCGAGCCCGTGACGCCCAGCAGGGTCGTGGCCGGATTCCCTTCCCGAATGGACGCGACAATCTCCCGGATCGCCTCCGGCTGATCCCCTGTCGGTTCGTATGGTGCTGTCAGTTGAAAATCCATTTCTGTCCGTCATGCCCGGCTTGATCGGGCATCGCTATTGGCGCTTCGTTTCGCTCTGGTTTTCGTCTCGCTCCCGAAAAAAAGGTCACTCGCCGAAAACCACCCGCTACACTTCGCTAATAATTCTTTTTTTTGCTTCGCTCTGTTTTTAGTCTCGCTCCCGAAAAAAAGGTCGCTCGCCTAAAAACACCCGCTCAGCTATTTCTTCTTCTTTTTGTCGTCCTTTTTTGAGTCTTTGTCTTTCTTCTTATCGGTCTTTATTCCTTTCGAGTCGGCGACTTTCTGGAGGTATTCTTCGAGGCCGTCGGTGATTTTCTCGGCGATGCGTTTGGGGGTTTCGGGGTCGGCGAGCATTTCTTCGTCGGGGAGGCTGCTCATGAAGAGGCATTCGACGAGGGCGTTGGGGTATTCGGTCGGGGCGTTGAGGGAGAAGTTGAAGTTGCCGGTCAGGCCGAAGTTGGGGACGTCAAGTTCGAGCATGTGCTTGAGGACGGTGGCGGCGAGTTCGCGGTTGACGATGTGCTTGTAGTAGGTGCTGGTGCCCATCGGCACGAGCGGCGAGCCGCCGGCGTTGTTGTGGACCGAGAACATCAGGTCGATGTCGGCGTCGCGGAAGATCTTTTTGCGCTCGGTCATCGACATGTCGCGGTCGTCGGTGCGGCTGATGACCACGGTGGCGCCTTTCTTCTCGAGGATCTTCTGCAGTTCGCGGACGATCTTCAGGTTGACTGTTTTCTCTTCGAGACCGGTCGGGCTGATGGCGCCCGGGGCGCTGCCGCCGTGGCCGGCGTCGAGGCCGATCTTCATCCCCTTGATCGAGGGCAGGTTCTTCGGCGCGTGGCGCAGCTCGATCAGCAGGTTGCTGCCTTCGTAGTAGATGCGGTAGCCCCAGCAATATTTCTCCTTGAGTTTGATGACCAGCTGGAGAACGTCGCTTTCGACCTGGCGGAGATCCACGTAGTCCACCATCTCCAGGTCATTGTACTGCGTCACCCAGTTGCTGTTGTTCATCGCGCCGAAGATATCGACCACGATGGTCGTCGGATCCAGTTCCGTGTGGGAGGCATAGGGGAGACGCACCGGCAGCGAAAGGCGGATGCGGTCGAAATCGACCTGATTGGAGATGCCGATGTTGTTGGTGTTGACGCAGCGGGCGCTCTTCGACGAGAAATTTACGTCATCGCGCTGGATGTATGCGTAGCGGTTCTCCGACAGCTGGACCTTGAACAGGTTGGCATAGACGCCGGTAATTTTCATCACGATGCCCGAATCCAGGTAGCCCATTTTCGAGCCGCCGAGGCGGTCGGTGCCGGTGCCGTACTGGAGGGCGGCGTTCTCTTTCGTTTCGGCATAGAAGAGGAGCTCTTCAAGCTCCGGTTCCGGTTGCGGCGCCGGGCGGTCGAAGCGGCGCGTGTTGTCGTAGTAGATGTTGAATTCTTTCGTCTCCACGCGCGTTCCCTGGAAGAGGGTCACCTCTACCCGGTTGTCGCCCGGCTGGAGCTTGAGCTCCCGGCCGAAGGCGCCGGTTTTGTAGACGCGCACCTGTTCGCCGTTGATGGCGGCCAGGTTGCCGGGATCGGTGATGCAGACGGCGTAGTAGCGGCTGCTGGTCACGGTGTCGCGGCTGTACTGGGGGGCGCGTCGGAAAGAGATTTCTGCGGAAAGGGTCGTGGCTGCCAGGAGGGCGGCGAGGGCCAGGAACGTGTGGATGCGGAGCATGTCGTTTGAAGGTTTTGAATCGTTTTCGTTACCCGTCCGCGCGCATATACGCGAACTTACAAAGATACGTTTTTTTTCGTATCTTTGACCCGGTAACAGCAAGGAGAACGATATGGACAGAAGATCTATGCTCAAGGCGGCGGGAAGCGCCGCCGCGCTCACGGTGCTGGGCATCCCGGTGGGAGCCGCCGCGGCCGAAGTGACACCCGTACCGAAAAAGAAGAACCGCAAGAAGATCCTCGTCATCGGGGCGCATCCGGATGATCCGGAAACCGCCGCCGGCGGCACCATCTGCCTGCTCACCGACGCCGGCCACGAAGTGGTCTGCGTCTATCTCACGAGAGGGGAGGCCGGCATCCCCGGCAAGAGCCACGACGAAGCCGCAGCCATCCGCGTCCGCGAGGCCGAAGCCGCCTGCAAAGTCACCGGCGCCCGCCCGCTGTTCATGGACCAGATCGACGGCGCCACCGAAGTGACCCTCGACCGCTATCGTGAGATGCGCGAACTCATCGAGCGCGAGAAACCCGACCTGGTCATCACGCACTGGCCCATCGACGGGCACCGCGACCACGCCGTCTGCGGCATCCTCGTCGTGGATGCCTGGCGCCGCCTCGACCGCTGCTTCGAGCTCTACTATTTCGAAGTGATGAGCGGTACCCAGACGCAGATGTTCCATCCCTCCGACTGGGTCGACATCACCACCACCCGCGACCGCAAGTACAAAGCTTCGTATTGCCACGAGAGCCAGGACCTGAAAGAGGTCATGGACGGCTGGCACGAGCCGATGGAGCGCTTCCGCGGCATCGAGTGCCGCTGCGCCTTCGCCGAAGCCTTCCTCCACCACGTCGAACCCGTATCCCTCGTCTAGAATTATGCTGAAAGATATCTATCTGGCCGGCGGCTGCTTCTGGGGCGCCGAGCATTTCTTCAAACAGATCGAAGGCGTCGCCTTCACCGAAGTGGGCTTTGCCAACGGCAACACCCCCGATCCCACCTACAAGGAAGTCTACACCGACACCACCGGTTACGCCGAAACGGTCCACATCCGCTATGACAACGAAAAGGTCGGGCTGAAGTTCCTGCTCCGCATGTTCTTCAAGGCCATCGATCCCACCTCGCTCAACAAGCAGGGCGAAGACGAAGGCACCCGCTACCGCACCGGCATCTACTACGTCGATCCCGCCGACCTCCCGGCCATCCGCACCGTCTTCGACGAAGTCCAGCGCACCCTGGCCGCCCCGGTCGTCGTCGAAGTCGAACTCCTCCGCAACTTCTTCCGGGCCGAAGACTATCATCAGGATTATCTGGATAAGAATCCTGACGGCTACTGCCATCTTCCCCTCGAACTCTTCCGCTTCGCCCGCGAAGCCAAACCCACCCTCGACTGAGCCGTTTGTCATGAAAGCGATTCGCAGAATCCTGAAGATTGTCGGAATCGTCCTTTGGAGCATCCTGGCTATCATCGGAATTTTTGCCGTGGTCTGTATTGCCATAGGGCGGCACGAAGCGAACAGGACCGGTGAAAATCAGATTATCAGTATCAACCCGGATGAGATGGCTATCCTCAGAATGCGGGTTGATCGGCTTCGTTCGGCCGGTCCCTATGCGCAGGATACGGTGGTGCTCCGGATGGCCTCTGTCCCGGATCCGGCCCGTTCGGCGGAGATCCGCGAATACTTCCAGCTGGACACACTCTATGCCGCCGACGCTCCGACCTGGGACAAAGCCCTGGCCGTCGCGCGTTTCGTGGCGACCAACATCCCGCACAACAACCAGCGTGTCCAGCCGGAGAAGCGCAATGCCATCACCCTGTGGGAATACACGAAGAACGTTGAGCCGGCTTTCAACTGCCGGCTGCACAGCATTATGCTCTATGAACTGCTGAGTTCCGTCGGGCTGGAAGCCCGCTTCATCACCTGCCTGCCGATGGACAGCAACGACACGGACTGCCACGTGGTCAACCACGTCTGGCTGCCCGAACTGGATAAATGGGCGATGCTCGACTCCGATATGGAGCGCGGCAACTACGCGACCGACGAAAACGGCATCCCCCTCTCGCTGCCGGAAATCCGCGAACGTTACATCCGGGAAAAACCCATCTGGTACCACCCGGCTTTCTGTTCCGAAGGGGACAGAACCCCCGAGACATACTACTATTCCTATCTGGCCAAGAACGTCTACTGGTTCAGCTGCTGGGAAACACTGCACTATGACCAGGAATCGACAAGCGGCCGGGACCTCAGCCGCTACGTCCATCTGGTCCCGACCGGCTTTGCCCCCTTCGGCGCCTCCTCCGGCGATATCATCACCTCCGACGCCTCCCAGTTCTGGGCCGCCCCTTAGGGGGTGGCAGATAGCACGCTGATTTCTAGTACTATCCTCATAATCGGTTGCGCAATCTGACGCAACCGATTTTCATCTTCTCGCTCACTATCAGACGCTTATCCGCCACACTCTGAACTGGTGGCGAACATATGATGGGCAGGCGCAGGCGGAGAAGGAACAATTCTGGAGCGAATTGGCGAAAAAGGGACGTGGGTGGGCCTGTGCAGGGAGCGGTGGCCGTAGAAGAAAGGGCTGCAGGAAAACCTGCGGCCCTTTTTAGGCCATGACGGCGCTTTGTCTGACGAACGTTCCGGGCCCTTGCGGCCCGGATAAGGAGGAGTTCGCCGTCAAGCGACCGATGCTGCTCCCTTTTTCGCCAGCCTGAGCGGAACGAATTGTTCCTTCTCCGCCGGAGCCTGCCCAATGGTGTGCAGACAGCGACCTTTTGCTCACCGATGCCGGTCGCGAGTTCCTTCGGTGTGCAAAACAAGCCTTTCTGCTCACGGCGATAGGCGGAAGACCCCTTCGGTGTGCAATCGGGGGCTATCCGCTCACCGATGCCGGTCGCGAGGGCCTTCGGTGTGCAAAACAAGCCTTTCAGCCCACGGCGATAGGCGGAAGACCCCTTCGGTGTGCAATCGGGGGCTATCCGCTCACCGATGCCGACTGCGATGGCCATTGGTGTGCAAACGAGTTCTTTCTGCTCACTGAAAACGGCGTTCGTACGGTCAGTGATTATATTTCTGCGCTGCCTTATCGGACGCTCGGTATATGGATGATCTATTCCGTGGATCGAGCGTCCAGGATTGGGTGCAAAACGGTGTTTTTCCGGACGTTCGGTCCATAAGATGGATGAACGATGGACTGAGCGTCCAGCGGAATGGCGCAGGCTGGCAATAGAATGGCGCAGGCTGGCAAAATCTTGGGGACTGGGGAAGAACCCAGGCGAGGGGAACCTTGATATTTTGCGGCCTGACGCTGAGACTTATGCTGCAATGGACACGCCAGTAAATCAGGCGGTTATGAAAGTTGATCCCCCTCAAAACGAGGGGGATCAACTTCTGTAACCGGCTGGCAATCAAATGCGTACATTGCAGCGGAAAAGCGGGGGCGGCGGGTTATTCGACGACCTGGAGGTGCATTTCTTCGCGGACGGTCTGGGAGTCGAGGTTGAAGCCGTCGACGGTGAGCCGGTAGGCGTAGGAGCCGTTCGGGATGAGGAGTGTGAGGGTGCGTTCTTCGCCGGGCATCAGGTGGATGTAGTTATCGGACCAGTAGGCGGGGAGGATGCGGTCGCCCTCGTTGTCGCGGGCGGTGAGGTGCAGCATCAGCGCGGGTGTGTCGCCGGTGTTTTTGAGGTGGGCGACATAGCAGTCCAGATCGATGTTCCAGCTGAATGTGGCGTGGACGGTGGCCTGGGGCAGGACGTTGAGCGCCTGCAGGTTGTCCTCTTCTTTCGGGAGTACGTAGTCGTTGTGCGAGAGCAGCGTTTCACCGTCGTACAGTTCCAGGCGCAGGAATCGGACGTCGGTCTTGGCGGCCGCCAGATCCGGCGTGAAGCAGGCCAGCGTCGTGTCGTCGGACACGTTGAGCGTCTTTTCCTCCTGCGAGATCACCGCGCCGTCCAGATTGCGCACTTCGCACACGGCCCGCAGGCCGGTGCGGTTGCCGGCGTAGTAGTTCACGACCTCGACCTTTTCGGACAGGGGATTCCACTGGATGTGGATGGGTTCGCAGGCCTTGCGGCAGGCATAGTACGATGCCGTGGCGTCCCAGAACCAGTCGTAGGTGCAGAAGGCCATCGACGGCCAGGCGGAATGGCTCATCCAGAGCAGCAGGCCGCGGCGTTCGCGGCTGCGGCTCTCGAACACAGCCCGGTAGCCGTCGTAGTTGACCCACTGCGCCCGGGCGGCGAAAGTCTCGCCGTCGGGCGAGGTTCCGAAGTACGAATTGACGGCATCGACAAACGTCTGTCCTCCCTGGGCGCTCTCCAGCGCGAAATCGTGGATGCCCCACATCCGCGACGGCGGCCAGGCTTCCGAAGGCCGCATCATCCGTACGAGACTCTCCCAGTTGGGGAAGTTCGGCATGCCGCGCTCGCTGTGGAACTGGGCCGATTCCTTAAGATACCAGGGATGCTGGTACAGTTGGAAATACTGCTTCGAAGGAAGACGGCGGTACGGGCCGCGGCCGGAGACGACGTCGTCGGCCGAGGAAGAGATGTAGATGCTCTGCGGATCCTCGCGGGCGACCAGGGCGCGCAGCGCCTGGTCGAGCGTGGCCGGCGGATAGCCTTCGTTGCGGCCGCACCAGAGCAGGACGCTAGGATGTTTCCGCACACGGAAGAGCATATTCTCTGCATTCTCCATAAAGAGTTTCTCATCGTCGGGATCCGGCCCGTCGGCCGGGTTCGCCAACCAGAAGTCCTGCCAAACGAGGATGCCGTTGCGGTCGGCGGCCTCGTAGAATTCTTCGTCGCCGACCATGCCCACCCAGTTGCGGACGAGGTTAAAGTTCTCGTGGCGATGAAGCTCCATCGCCGTCTCATAATCAGCGGAATGGAATCGGAGATTACTCTCGCTGAATCCCCAGTTTCCGCCGCGGCCCACGAGGCGGCGGCCGTTGATCCAGATGCGGAGATTACCTCCAGCGGTGCTGTAGGTAAACTGCCGGACGCCCGACTGGAACGATACGCTGTGGCTGTCGCCGACACGCATCTTCACTTCATAGAGATTCGGCGCTCCGTAGCCGTTCGGCCACCAGAGTTTGGGATTATTCAGCAGCACTTGCGTGGCGACGGGAAGCCGGCCGCCGGCCGGCACGGTGACAGGCACGCTGAACGGAACATCGCCGTAGTTGCCTTCCCAAACCGTCTCGACCGCCTGGTCGGCATCGTTGACAAGTAGGGCCTGCAGGGTGACCATGACCTGCGTCGTGTCGAAAATCGGAGGCAGGGTTTCCTGCGCTGAGAAGCGCGTCGTGGCCGTCGGATTGAGGATGCGGACCGGGCCGGTGCGCTCCATCCACACGTCGTTCCAGATGCCCATGTTGCGGCCGCGGATGGTGGGAATCCAGTCCCAGCCGATCGAGGCGTGGAACGTGGGATTGTCGGCGCCCAGGATGCCGCCGTTCGTGGCGCAGCGCTCCTGGGTGTTCTCCTTGGTCATTCCCGGGTGGGCCGGGGGATAGACCGTCACTTCCAGGACGTTTTCGGCGGCGAGTAGCGGCGTGACGTCGAACGACGCGTCGGTGTAGGCGCCTTCGATGCGCCCGACCGGCTTGTCGTTAAGCACGACGTCGGCTTTCCAGTTGATGCCGTCGAAATTGAGCCGGATCCGTTCGTCGGCCGCTCCGCTGCGCCAGTCGGCCGGCAGTGCGAAACGGAGGCGGTAGCGGAAGGGTGCGTTGAAATAGGAGTCGCTGATATACAGTTGGTTGTCGCTGAAATTCGGGTCGGGGAGCATCTTGTTGTCGAGGTAGCTCGCAAGCACCGTTCCGGGCACCGTGGCGGGAATCCAGGCCGACGGGTCGTCGGCCTGCGGGAGCCGCGCCAGCTGCCAGCCGCGTTCGAGGGCGACGCGCGGGCCATCGGCGAC
>JAEEGJ010018637.1_pt1 | contig 15458 bp, 5 predicted proteins | sample 8958761 | NCBI WGS metagenome assembly JAEEGJ01 (sample SAMN16246546, study PRJNA631951) | gut metagenome | biome: gut microbiome; feature: rumen; material: RS-attached | host: Bos | place: Iran: Karaj | collected 2018-10 | reverse complement strand
CTGCTTTTGTAAACTGGTATTTTTTCTTGTCTGAAAAGCCATTGAGCTTCATATTATCTTTTGCCCAGGAAAGGTAAGTATTCGACAAATCAACTGATTCAACATAACTTGCATTACCCTGTGCTGCATATACAGAAAAACTTCCAGTATAACAGAAGAGGTTGAGAACTCTTTTTTTGCTGCAGGTATCACGAACTGTGGCACGTAAAGTTCTGTGGTCAAAGAACAGGCCTGTATCAAGATAGCTGGTGAGGTCAAGCTTAAAAAGTTGTCCCTGTTCTTGTATTAGTCCTGATATTGTCATTCCGAACTCGTTTCGTGATTCACTGGTAGATGCTGAAACAGGCGATGTGCTGAGCTTGTCTAAGTATTCTGCATGACTATTTTTTTTGTATTGATCGTCATCTTTATGGCTCTTTCTTCCACGTGACTTTTGAATAATATGAGTTTTATCAATTCCAATAACGCCAGCCGCAGCTTCGTTCATAGCCTGAAGCCACTCAGCTTCTTCTTCATCAGATTTTTCATAAGGACGTTCATATAAATAAAGTACGGCAAATGTACGTTCCTTAATCTCGCGCTCTACAGCTGGATCATTTGCACTCAATCTTTCATTCTGTGCTGCCATAAAACGTGCGGCTTCAAGTACTGAATCAATTTCATCCGGCAAAAATTCATATAAATCTAAAGAAACTGGAACTTCCGGAATGTCTCTGTCGTAAAGTCTGTAGCAGCATACGCGGTTTTTGCGCATCTGTTTGCGGAGTTCCTTGTATTTGCGGCGAAGTCTGTTTGCAAAAAGCTCTGCCTGATATTTTGTCTTATCTTCATTATTAGAAATATTCATGTGGCGATTTTACCATATATCTGTTATAATTAAAACTATGACTGCTACAGAAAAATATCTTGCTATGAATAATGAATTTTGCAAATTGCGCGATGCGATTTACGAAAGTAATGTTGTTGAAGCCGACGAAGATCCCCAGATTCAGAAGACCGTTGAAGCGGCGCTTGGTATTTTATGTCAGTATCTTGATTATTATAAAGACCTAAATAAAGTAAAGTCTCGAGAGAAGAAGTAGGTTGCTTCGCGACGCTCGCAATGACGTTGATTTCTTAGGTCAGGGAGTTTAATTATGAAGAAATTCTTTTCAATCTTGCTAAGCATCATTTTTGCTTTATGTTTTCTTGTAACTGCATTGCTTGGCATTGTACGTACAGACTTCAGCTATTCAGCTATTACAAAGATGGCGAGTGAAATTTTAAAGCCTGTTTCAAAAATTGAACCAGTAAATGATGGACTTTTCCATCCTGGTGAGGTTCGCTACGACCTTGCTGCTTATGAAGATTATGGTGATTTTGATATTTCAGCCCTTGATTTAGGTTCCATTGATTTTACAAATCTTGATGTAAATGAACTTGTTCAGACTTATCTTGATGCTGCTGGTGTTGAAGTTGAGCCTGAGTTTATTGCAGAAGTTCTTGCTTCTCCAGATGTTTCTGATTTTGTTGATAAGTATGCTGGTGAAGTTGTGAGCTACATGACTGGTTCTACTAGCGAACTTAAAATTGATGCAGCTGATATCCAGAAGGTAATGAATAAGTCTCTTGATATGTATGAAGAGCATACTGGTGAAGTAGTGGACCGCACTGGTCTTAATGAAGTAATCGAAGAAAATGTTGCAATTGCCCAGACTGAAATTACAGCTGCTCTTGATACTGCAAAGGAAGAAAATGCTGAAGCTCTTGCAGCCCTCAAATATGTTGAGTTGGTTCTTTCTCTCAAAGTTTTCCTTGCCTGCATTGGCGTTTGTGTTCTTCTTGCTTTGATTATTCTTCTTATCAACAGAAATATTTTCTCATGGCTTGTTTATGTTTTCATTCCTGTATTCGTTGATGGTATTTTGATTTTTGTTGCTGCTTGTACTGCACAGGGCGTTGCTCCAGGTCTTCTTTCTGCAGCTCTCACTGATGCTGGAATGCCAAAAGGTGTATACGAAGGAATCTGGTCGTACATTTCTATCGTACTTTCTCACCTTAAGATTTGCGGTATTGTATGTGCTGTTGGCGGAACTGTATTCTGGGCAACAGGCATCGCACTTGGTAAAAAGACTAAGAAAGCTGAATAATAAATTGCTTCGTCGCCCGCAGGGCGACGCGGCAATCCACAATATATACACAATCCCTAAAATCTACTATAATATAATCTCTTAAATCGCATTTATCCCGCCGTCTGTGTACGGTGCGGTAAAAATATATTTGTGCGCTCATTATGGCGTTTATAAGGAAATCTTATGGATTTTACAGAGTTTGGTCTTGATGAAAGACTTTTGAAGGGAATTGAAGCCGCCGGTTATGTGACTTGTACACCGGTTCAGGAACAGGTAATTAAGGCTTCTAAGGCAGCAGAAGGGGCTAAGGGCCCGGATTTGTATGTTCAGTCTCAGACTGGAACTGGAAAAACTTGTGCATATCTCGTAGCAGTAATTGGCGAGATGATTAAAGCTGAAAATGCAGGCAAAAAATGTTTGATTCTTGCTCCTACTCGTGAGCTTGCAGTTCAGATTGAAGAAGAAGCTAAAGTTCTTGTTGGAACAAGCGGACTTAAAGCTTTCTCTGTTTATGGTGGTGTTGGTTACGAAAAGCAGATTGCGGCTCTTAAAAAAGGTGTTGATATTGTAATTGGTACTCCTGGCCGCGTAATCGACTTGAACGAAGGTGGAAACCTCGATCTCAGCAATTCTCACTTCTGTGTAATTGATGAAGCAGACCGTATGTTCGATATGGGATTCTACGATGATCTTCGTAAAATTTTGAAAAAGCTTCCAGAAGCTGAAACACGTCAGACAATGCTTTTCTCTGCAACACTTAACACTTATGTAAAGAACCTTGCATGGGAATACACACGTGATCCTATCGAAATCACAATTGAAGCTGAAAATATTACAGTAAGCGAGATTCAGCAGGAACTTCTCCATGTTTCATCTGATGAAAAGATGAAGCTTCTTGTTGGTATCCTTAAGCACGAAAATCCAGAATCAGCAATCATCTTCTGTAATACAAAACGTTCCTGTGAAGTTATTGCAAAGCGTCTTGTAATCAACGAGATTCAGGCAGAGTTTATGATTGGAGACCTTCCTCAGAGCAAGCGTCTTGCAATTCTCAAGAAGTTCAAGGCTGGAGAAATCAAGATTCTCGTAGCAACTGATGTTGCAGCTCGTGGTATCGACGTTGATGATCTTGCAATGGTAATCAACTATGATCTTCCTGTAGAAGCTGAAAACTATGTTCACCGCATTGGCCGTACAGCACGTGCCGGTAAATCTGGAAAGGCTTATACTTTCTGTTCAGAACAGGATGTTTATAACCTTCCTGCAATTGAGCGCTATATTGAAATGTCTATTCCTGCAACTGTTGCTTATCCAGATCAGATGGAAGAAGATAAATCTGCCGGAATGTATATTAAGACTGAAAACTGGCGTGGTGATGATGATTATGATAATCGCGGCGGCTACCGCAAAGGTAAGGACGGCGACATTCATAACAGACGTCGTGACGACAGAGGTGACAGACATGGTCACGGTAAATATGACAAACATGGTCGTGATGATCGTCGTGACGGTTATAAAAAATCTCATGATTTAAAGAAAGGCGATTATAAGAAGGGTGGAAAGAAGCCATATATCGACCCTGCAAAACTCGCTGGTCTTTCTTACGAAGAGCGCATGAAGATGTACAAAGAAGCATATGCTGCTGGCGGAGCCTCATCTAAGGGCGACTTTAAGAAGAACGATTATAAGAAAAAGCCTTATGATTCTAAGAAGTCTAACTACAAGAAAGGCGACTATAAAAAAGGCGATTACAAAAAGAAGTCTTACAACAAGGGCAACTCTCCTCGTGGTACACAGAAGCCTGCTCCAGAACAGAAGAAGACATTCTGGCAGAAAGTAAAGAGTTTCTTTGGCCGCTAGTGTCATTCCCGCGAAAGCGGGAATCTGTACATGACTTTTATTGTCATTATCGGATTAAGCCCGATAATGACAAATTCTTTAAAAAAATATCAAAAAATTATAATTCTTATTTGCAATAAATCGTTTAATCTGTTATAATTAGAAGGATTGAGAGTTTAAAATAAAATGCACAAAAAAGTATTCTCTTCTATTATATTATTAATTTTTTTAAGTCTCCCTGTAGCTGCAGTTGAGCTTGTATTTTCATTAACACCAGATCTTACTTTTCCATTTTTAACCGGGGGAAAAGACAAATATGATGTGTTGGGGTATGGTGGGATGCTCGATACAGGTATTACTCTTTTCGATGTCATGAATGTTGGAACTACAGCAGGTTTTTATGCAGTTCCTAAAAAGTCATCGTCTGAACTCAAAGAAGATCAGTCAAGAAATGTTTTCTTTGTACCTGTAGGACTTAAACTTGGAGCAACAGCGTATCCATTTTCACGCATTTCATTAAATGCCGCAGTTTCTGGCGGATTAAGTATGGCTGTTTCTGACAGCGTAATGCACTATCAGCCATGGTACAAAGCAGAAGCCGGAGCTGCCTTCCGAATTAATCCTCAGGTTTCTGTTGGCCTTACAGCTTCCTGGCTGGATTTTCAGTATGATTCATGGTGGAACAATCCTCTTATGCAGGGCGTTTCTGCCGGTGTTAGTGTTACCTACCGTCTTGATACAAAAAAATCATCAGGCAGTGTAAGTGCTGCTGCTGAATGTGACGATAACGTCTTCCCAATCTTCTATACAATTTATAAAGAAAACTCTTTGGGAACAATCTATATTACAAACGACGAAACTGCCGAAATCAAAAATGTTCGTGTTTCTCTTCGTGATGTAAACGGTTACACAGCTTCTGAACTTGAATGCGGTGAGATTTCTGTTTTACGCAAACATAAAACAGAAGCAATTCCTCTTGTAGCAGACTTTTCAGATAAAATTTTCGACTTTAAGGAAAACGGAGAAATTTCTGCCGAAGTAGTTGTAAATTATGAATTACTTGGTCAAAAGCGTACTGCTGTAAGTTCAATCGTTATTCCAGTTTATAACCGTAACCAGACACGTTGGGCAGACCCCGCTGCTATTGCATGTTACGTTTCTTCTTCTGCCCAGGAAGTTCTTGAGTTCTCTAAATATCTTGTAGGTGTTGCCCGTCGTTACCTTCGTTCTGGTCTTAACCGCAACATGCAGTTTGCTATGTATGTATTTGAAGGAATGCGTCTTGCGGGAATCAAATGCGAGGAAGATGTTACAACTCCTTATGATATGCATCACCTTGATATTAATGAACTTGACTATATTCAGTATCCATATCAGACAATGAGCTATAAATCTGGCGATAAGGATGACCTTGGAATTCTTATGATGTCGCTTTTGCAGTCTGTAGGTATTCAGTCTGCATTTATCTGTACTCAGGATGATTTTATAGTTCTTTTCAATACAGAAGTTGCTTCTTCAAGAGCTGGAAACTTTTTTGACGGTACAGACCGTGTTGTTATTCTTGAAGATGATAATATCTGGATTCCTCTTTCTATGAAGGCTCTTAGTGAAGGCTTTATTAACAGCTGGTACAATGCCGTAGAAGAGATTATGTATGTAAATGAGGCCGAAGAAGATTATTACTTTGTAGACCTTTCAGAAGCATGGAGCGTTTATCCTCCGGCAAGTTTCTCTAGTGGTGAAGCTGTTGCACTGGAAACATCAGAAAAGAAAATCTCTGATGCAGTTGAAACAGATATTTCGCGATATATTACAGCTGAGTTTGGCCCGCAGATTGCAGCCGTTCAGAACCGCATTTTACAGGAAGGAGCTTCTCCAGAGTTGTACAATCAGCTTGGAATGCTCTATGTACGAGCCGGAATGTATTCAAGTGCAATTCCGGTTTATCAGCTTTCGGCTAAAATGGGATCTGTTCCTGCAATGAACAATCTTGGAAACATTGCTGCTCTTCAGAAAAAATATGAAGAAGCATTGTCTTGGTACAAAAAAGCACTCGAAATTGAGCCGGAAAACAGAACGGCAAATGCAGGTTTAAACCGTATTCAAAGTGAGCTGCAGGGTGATTAAATCATCCTAAAAATGGGAAAGAGTTTGTAAAATAAAATGTCAGGTAAACAGTCAAAAAAAGTAAGAAAAGAAAAGAAGATTTCAAAGAAGGTTGTAGCAGGAGCGGCTGCTGCAATTATTGGAAGTGCACCAGTTGTTGCAGAAGGCGGAGAATTTCTTATCAGTGTATTTCCTCACTTTTCTTTTCCTGTTGTAAAATTTGATGATTCTCTTTCAACTGGTTTTGGTGGTGGAGTTCAACTTACTTACCGCCCGAATCAGTATTTCAATATCTTCCTTCAGGGAGACTACAAGCAGTATACCTTCGACACCAAGCAGGATATTGGAAACATTGGTGTAATTGGTGGAACTGTTGGTGGCGGTTATCATCTTCCAATTACAGACAGACTTGGCATAGATTTTAATGCCGGAATTGGATATTACCATTCTGATTATACACGTGGTTCAGGAGCCAATAAATCAACTACTACCGTACAGGGCCTTAGCGTTACTGGCGGTATTTACGTTTCTTATAAAATAAATCCTACAATTTCAGTATTTGCTGGCGGCGGTGCAAGTCATTATGCTTACAAAAATTCAAAATTCATTACTGCCGCAGATGTAACTCCAGGCGTAACCTTCAACCTTACAAAAGCTTTTTCTAATAAAACTAACGTAAGCGTAAATCAGGATGAACTTAAACCTGTATTCCCGGTATTCTACTCATGGTATAACGAAAATCCTTTTGGTTCTGTAGAAGTTACAAATAATGAAGACGTAACAATTACAGACGTAAATGTATATTTCTTCCAGCCACAGTATATGAGCCAGCCAAAAGAATGTGGCAAAATGGCAAAACTTAAACAGGGAGAAAGTTTTAGCGTAGATCTTAGAGCGTTCTTTAACGAGCAGATGCTTGAGTTAAACGAAAAGAACGATACTATGTCTACAATCACAGTAGAATATAAATATCTTGGAAAAAAACAGACTGCAACCTTCCCAATGGTAGTTCCGGTTTATGGCCGTAACAATATGTCTTGGGAAGATGACCGCTGTGCTTCGGCTTTTGTTTCTTCAAAAGACCCTGCCGCAATGTGGTTTGCTAAATATGTAGTTTCTACAATCCGTGAAAATATCCGCAGTGGACTTACAACAAATATTCAGTATGCAATGGGTATTTTTGATGCCCTTGATCAGTTTGGTATTAACTATGTAAAAGACCCGACTTCTGCATTCGAGGATAACGTAGGTACTGCTTCTATTGACTTCCTTCAGTTCCCTTACCAGACCCTGATGTATCGTGGTGGTGACTGTGACGACCTTTCAATTCTCGTATGTTCGTTGCTTGAATCTGTAGGAATTAAAACAGCTTTCATTACAATTCCTGGTCATATTTTTATGGCTTTTGATTCAGGCTTTACTGTAGAAGAAGCGCAGGAATATTTCCTTACACTTGATGAATTTATTGTAGACGGCGACAAGGTTTGGGTGCCACTTGAAATCACCCTTACTGATGAAGGCTTTAATAAGGCATGGCACAAAGGTGCGTGGGAATGGAACACAGCTGCACGCAGCGGAAACGCAATGCTCTACAAAATGGAAGATTCCTGGAAGATTTATAAACCTGTAAACGTTCCAGGTGCTGTTGCAAGATTTACCTTGCCAGATGAAACTTACGTTGCAAGACTTTTCTCTCATTCTGTAGATGAGTTTATTGTTGGCCAGATTATGCCGCAGATTGCAATGTACGAAAATCGTATTGCTATGAATCCTTCGGCTCAGAACTATAATGACTTTGGAGTTCTTTATGCCCGTTATGGACTTTTTGAACAGGCCGAAAAACAGTTCCGCCTGGCACGCAATCTGGAATACATGCCTTCTGTTTTGAACACAGCAAATCTTTATTATTCTATTAAAGATTATGACCGTGCTACAAACTGGTATAACGAAGTGCTTGCTGCAGATCCAAATAATACACTTGCAATGATTGGTCTTGCACGCTGTGCTTATGAATTAGGAAATTACAAGGACTGCGACCGCTGGTATGGTACCGTATTTAATACAGACATTGAACTTGCTAGAAAGTATTCATACCTTGGAGCATTTGAATCTACTTCTGGTCGAAGCTTCTCGCTTGCAGACAGACTTGAAAATACAATCTGGATTGCAAGCAGCAAGGGTAGTGCGGTAGAAAGTGCACCTGCAGCAACAAATCAGATTGCAACTCAAACAACTGATGTTGTTGTGAAAATGCCAAAGCCGGAAGCACCTGCAGAAACTCTTGAAGATGTTACACCTGTTGTTGCGGTAGTTCCAACTAACATTGAAGAAGAAAAAGAGCCTGAACCAGAGGAAGATAAAACCGAAGGCGGCGATGGTGATGATAATGATAAAGCAGTAGCCATTGCAGAACCAGAAGTTGAACCAGAACCAACTCCTGAGCCAGAGCCAGAAGTTTACGTTGGTATTTCTCATGAACTTGACTTAAACCTCATTTCTGTAGAAGACCTCGTTGCTCTTGCAGAGGATACAATCAAAGAACACGGTGAAACTGTTGAAGATATTTCAATTCAAGTTGATGAAAGTGTAGACTTCGCAACTTTTGAAGAGGAAGAAGAGAAGGGTGTGGCAAGTGATATTCCGGTACCGGAAGTAATTCCAGAGCCTGAGCTTGCTGTTTCTGAAGAAACTGCCGTTGCCGAAGCTGAAATTAAAGTTGCCGATACAGCCGATACAACTGAACTGGCTGAAACCGCTGATTCAAGTGACACTGTTGACACAGCCGTTGCACAGGCTGAAGAACCTGCTGAAGAAGAAACAATCGAACCACTCGAAACTAAGCCAGAATCTTCTATTACATCTGTAACAACAGACGTTCCTCTCCGTGCTGTTCCACGCTTTACAGTCCAGCCTTCTGCAGAGTGGGCTCCAGAATCAGCTTATACAGCAGAAACAATTCCTGGTATGAAGCCATTCGAAGAAGAAATGGGTAATTACCAGAATGAAAAAGCCTTCCTATATAAAGATGAAGAATATAGCTTTGCCGTAAATCCTGGCGAAGAAGTAAAGGAAGAAGAGAAAAAAGAAACAACGATAGAACTTGCTGCCCTTGAAGTAAATCCATTCACAAGCTTCCTTTCAGAAAAAGAAGCTGAAAAAGTTGAATCAATTACTAACTTTAAGGTAGAAGAAGTCGTAGAAAAAGTTGCTGAGAAAGTTGTAGAAAAAGTTGCAAGTGCAGAAGACTCAAAAGTTGCCGAAGTTGCTTCCGACATCCCAGTTCCAGAAGTTATTCCACAGCCTTCAATTGCTGTTTCAGAAGAAACAGCCGTTGCCGAGCCTGTTGTAGAGAACACAACACAAGTTGTTGAGCACACAGAAAATAAGGTGGTTGAGTCTGTCGAAACCACCGCAGAGACAAGCTCAGTTACTGCTTCCGCAGAGTTAACTACAACAACTGCTGTTTCATCAACTTCAAAAAAATCACATGGTATATTAATTGGCGTAATTGCAGGTATTGCTGCTGCAATTTCAGCCGTATTCATAGCTAACAAAAGGAAAGAGAAATGAAAAAATTGAACAAAACCGTATCAAAGATTTTATTTTCAGGAATTTTATTATCACTGTTACTCCTTGTAGGCTCCTGCGAAAACTGGATGTCGAACGACAATTTTATGGAGCAGATTGAATCCGAGGTACACGATGCTAACGCTGCACAGGTAAGCGTTTATGTTCGTTATGCGAACAACAAAATGGGTAATACCGAGCCTTCTGGTAATACTTCAATGAAGGTAGATGTACCAACCAGACTTTCTGCCGTTACTAGTGATGATTACGGTTTTGTAAAATGGGCAGCTTTTTCAACTAACGATTTCCCAACAGATAAGCAGCACTCTAGTCTTTCTTTTATCACAGAGGAAGATTACAACGAAAAGTTTAAGGTAAAAGAACTTCCAGATTCTGTAGTACATTTTTCAAATCCAACAAATCCAGCTACAGAAGTAAAAATCCTTGCAAGCCGCAATGATATCTTTATTATTCCTATTGTTGCTAATCGACCTTCTTACTCTTTGTCAGTTCCAGCCAATGCAGATAACAACGTTGTAAAAAATACTTCAATCCGAATTCTTTTCACAAAAGCAATCGATAAAAATACACTCAAAGATTCAGAAGGAAACGTAAACTTTTCTATTACAACAAGTACTTCTATTTTTACAGAAGATGATAATGAAATCGAAGCAAAGGATATTACAGACCTTTTTGATTACACTTTAAGTGATTCTGGAAAAATGCTTACATTAAAGCTCAAAGAAGGTGAACTTTTTGATAACCGTCAGCGAATTACAGTAACACTTCTTGAAGGTCTTTGTGATAGATACGGTTTTGCAATGAACGGAAACTATACTTTTAGTTTCCAGACTGGTACTAACACCGACAGCCTTGCTCCAATGATTGAAGTTCTTTACGGTGGTACCGGCGATATTTGTGATGTATTTGTTTCTTTCCATGAAGGCGAAATTGATGGTAAAGCAACAGATGCCGCAAAGAATGCTCCAACTGATATAAATGATAATGAATATACAGACCAGATTGTTGCACAGCGTATTTACGATAAGCTCAATATCTATGTAAAGGCAAACGATATTATTGCTTCTGGTAACGTCGATATTAACCCTGCAAAGGATTTGAGTGAAGATAACGTTGCCCTCATTTATATTGCAGCCGGTCTTTATATCGATGCAGATGGAAAACCAATCACCTTAAAAGATGCAACAAATACAATCTCAAAGAAAAATTATACTTACATCTCTGGAACAATTGACCCTAACGCTCAGATTTCAAGACAGTTTATAGATGTTGTTCCTGGATATACTGAAACAGATAAAGATGGAAAAGAAACAAAAATCTCATACACAGGTGGTACAATTTATACCTACGATGTAAGCAGTCTTCCAGATGGTCTTATTAGAATTGATGTATGGGCTGGTGATATGACTGGTAACGCAGGTGGACCAGATGATAAAGGTGCTCCATATTATACAAAGCATGATAACAGCTTTAAGTCTATCTTCGTAGTAAAAGATACAACTCCAATTGATTCTGCTGAAGTAAAAGCAAAGAAGCAGGTAATATCAAATTCTGCTAAGGCTCCATATTACTGGTATAACAAAGAAACCTTGAACACAATGGAACTCTTTGATTCTCCAGAAAACAAGATTCATGATGCTGGTCACGCAAAGCTCCGTGCTTTGGATAAAAACTTGTGGTGGACATTCCGTGTTGGAGATGTTTCTGAAAAAATTGCTGCTAATGATTCAAGCTGGAAACGTATTCACGATGAAACAGACGGAACATCAAGCATTCATTATTCATTAAAAGATGCAAAGGCTCCTTCAAAAGATGGTCCTGTAGATATTACACTTTACCTCAAAGATGACTTAGGCAACATGTCTGAGCCGGTACTGCTTGATTCTATTATGTATGATAATACAGCACCAACAGTTTCACTTAAGGCTGGAATTGGTGACTTTGTAAATGCAAAAGGTGAGGCAGTTCTTCATGCTTCTGATGATCAGGTAATTTCTCAGATTCTTAAGGTTGATATTGGTGAAACAAATAATGACGAAGCCGGTTCTGGTATTCGCCGCATGGAAATCCATGTAACAAAAGGCGGAATTGATGTTGCTGAACCTCTCGATGCTACAAAGTTTGCGGTAAAATATGCTCCAGCTTCAATTGAAAATCCTAAACCAACTTCAGAAGGAATTCGTGATATAGCAATTGATGCAGATGATGCTGCTTCAACTGCAAATATAAAGGTATTCAAAGTAAAAGACGCAGATAAAATTACAAGCGGTACACTCTTTATTTATGGAATTAAACTTGGTGATGCAGATGGTACATATCAGATTTCAATTGATTTGTACGACTCTGCTTTGAATAAAACACCTGAAACTGATATAGAACTTCATCGAGGTGCAACTACAAACTTTGCCCGTGATACAACTGATCCTGTGATTAATAAAGTTCAGGTACTTGGTGCCCAGGCCCGCAAAGTTTATAGCCAGAATGAAGAGACCTGGTGGATGCCAATAGAAAATCAGGATATTGAAACTCTTTCTAGAATTACAATTAAACTTGATATTAGTGAAACTGGTTCGGGTATTAAATACATTAAGCTTGGAAAAAATATCGAATTTACTTCAGCATCAAAAATCAAATATGGCGAGACTACACTTGTTCAAGATACAGAATATACGCTTGATGTAGCAAACAACACAATTGAACTTTTGAATTGGTTTACACCTGTTTTAAAAGATAACAGGGCAAAACTAATCACTCTCGAAAATGTAAAGCTTAATAATCCAGATGCAACAGAAGGTAACGAAATTGCTATTACAGCAGATGACTTTGTAAGCAAAACATCAGGTGCAAAAACTGAATTCTTCTATAATGATACTATTTCTGGAAATGTAATTTATGCAGATATTTTAAAACCTGCAATTACAACTTTGGAAATTGAAGATTCTGCTCAGAAAGCAGAAACAAATCCTCATAGCCTCGGCTATAATAAAAAATATACAGACAACCAGAATGTAACTCTGATTCTCAAACTGACTGCAGAAAAACTTCATAATGGTAGTGGTGTAAAAACAATTCACCTTTCAGAAAATGCAGAGTTTACAAACAATACCCAAATTTTTGTAGATGATGTTCAACTTACATCTGGTTATGAATTTGCTGCTGACAAAAAATCAGTTAGCTTTGAAAAAGTATTTACAGAAGCAAATGAAATTGAATTTACAAACACATACATTGTTTCAAATACAGAAGGAACACAGACTGTAAAAGCTTACCTCACAGACTTCGTAGGACTCGAAAATGAAAGCAAAGAATCAGATGCAATTATCCTTGATCAGGTTGCACCTGTAATCACAAACATCGAATGGGTCGCACCGGAAGGAATTGCAAAGGGTAGTGCAAACAGTAACGAAGTAAAAGACCAGACATTTAAGGTAGACTTTAAAGAAGAAACCTCTGGTGCTCGTGTAATTAAGTTTGATATTGATTTTGAAAAAGATCCTGCAGGAACTCCTTCATATGATAAGCCTTTTGATTTGAATGAGTTTGAACTTTATTACAATAATTCGGTAGTACCTCTCATTAAGGGTACAGATTATGAAATCAAAAATAACCGTTATATCTTGTTGAAAAATCCAAAAATCGCAACAGCAGGAACCTTCAGTTTTAAAAATCTTCAGCTTAGAGATTCTGCAAGCGAAGGTAAATATGACATTAAGGTTACCTTGCTTGACCAGGCAGAAAATATAAATCCACAGACAGAAGATTCTATCTTCAGCAAGAAAATCTTTATTGATACAACAGCTCCGGTAGTTTCTAAGGTTCAGGTAGTTGGTGCAGAAAAGCGTTCTGTTTACGGCAATACTGCAGATACAAAACAGTGGTGGATGCCATATTCATATTTTGATGAAGCAAATAATTTGAACAAGGTTTCGTTTGTAATCAATGTAAATGAAGAAGGTTCAGGACTTAAAGTTATTCAGCTTTCAGATGATGTAGAGTTTACAGATGCAACAGAACTTTACGTTGATACAACAAAACTTGGAAAAGATACAGAATATACACTTGATACAGTTAATCATACAATCATATTAAAAGATTATGAAGATCCAAAACTTAGAGGAAAACCTTCTGTATTTACTCTTCAAAATATTAAATTCAAAAACATAAATAGTGATGCCGGAAACAAAGTAGGCTTCGCTGTAGAAGACTGGGTAACAAACACTGGAAATAACGGCAACAAAGTTTACTATCCAGATGAAACAGACGGCACATTTATTTATGCTGATTCAGAAAAGCCTGCAATTGCAACTCTTAAAATAGAAGACTCTGCTCATAACGCAGAAACAAACCCAGATACAAAAGCCTGGGATAAAGAGAATTATACAGATAGTCAGAAGGTAATTCTTACACTCAAACTTGCCGCCGAAAATACAAACTTTGGTAGTGGTGTAAAAATTATTCACCTTTCAGATAATGCAGAGTTTACAGATGGTACAACAATTTCTGTAGACGGAACTCCACTTACTTCTGGTTATCATTTTGCAACACACAAAAAGTCTGTTGAGTTTGACAAAGTATTTGTAGCAGATAATGAAATTAAATTTACAAATGTAAATATTATAAATACTACAGACGGTACTCAGTCTGTAAAAGCAAAACTAACCGACTTTGTAGGCCTCGAAGCAGAAGTAAAAACTTCTGACAATTCACTCATAGTTGATAAGGTAGATCCTGTAGTAAGCACTGTAGAATGGATTCCAGATAATGAAAGTCTTACAACTGCAGGAACAACTAACCGTGCAACAATTGATGACCAGACATTTAAGGTAACATTTACAGAAGCAACTGCCGGTGTAAAGGTTATTAAGTTTGATATTAATTACGAAAACGAAACTTCAACTTATGCAAATCCATTTGATTTTGAAAATCTCGAAGTTTACTATGATGGAAACGAAACTGCTCTTCTTACTAAAAATGTAGATTATACAGTAGACGGTCGTTACATCATCTTAAATGAAACTTGTAAATCAAACTCATTCCGCTTCCATGGCATAAAACTTAGGGGAACAGATTTTGCAGAAGGAACTTACACTGTAAAAGTAACTTTGCAGGATGCTGCAGAAAGAATTGGTACAAAATCAGATACAATTTCTATTGATACTACAGAGCCTGTTATTGTTGGTGATCTCCGTATTCCGGATCTAGTTCAGGCTGTAGAACTTACTACTGAAGGTACACCAGTAACAAATAATTACTGGCTCAAAAAAGATTATGTAAATGGAATTTCTGGTGCAACAGGAGATACTGCACAGGCTCCAAACAGAATCCCAGTTTATTTCACTGTAAAAGAAAAGAGCTCAGGTGTAAAAGTAATTACCTTCAGCGAAGATGTTGTTCTTACTTCAGATACAAAGCTTTATGTTTTGAATGCTTCAGATCCATCAGAAGAAAAGACTGCTACTCGTACAGAAATTACTCGAGATCAATATAGACTTGGTTCTGACAATCGCACAATTTCAATTACTAATAAAAACGATTCAAAGCAATACTTTACTAAGTATAATGCTGCTGGTGAAGAAATACCTTTCATTCTTCTTTTTGAAAATGTAAGTTTTAAGAATGCAGATTCAAATATAAGTGCTTCTGTACATACAATTTCTGTAACACTTTCCGATGTTGCAAAGAACAGCAAGACAACATCTACTGCAACTACCGCAGTTGCAAATATCTATTCAGACTCACGTGCACCTGCTGCTCCTGAAAACCTTACCCTTAAGGATCGTGAGAATTCTGCTGTAACAGATGTTATTCGTGCCT
>JAEEGJ010018635.1_pt1 | contig 15458 bp, 6 predicted proteins | sample 8958761 | NCBI WGS metagenome assembly JAEEGJ01 (sample SAMN16246546, study PRJNA631951) | gut metagenome | biome: gut microbiome; feature: rumen; material: RS-attached | host: Bos | place: Iran: Karaj | collected 2018-10 | reverse complement strand
GATAACCGTTAAGGCGTAACGCATGTTTGGCAAAAAGGGAAATATGTTCTCCAAGATCGCTGCCTGGGTGGGCAGCGGCATCTTGGGCATGGTGGCGGCACTGCCTTTTGCCGCCTATATCCCTTGGGTGCAAAACAAGGCTGCCGACATGGCTGCTGAGTATGCCAGCAAGAAAACCGGTATGGACATCAGTGTGGGTGACGTGCGTGTGAAATTCCCGCTCGATGTCAGTGCCACTGATATTCAGGTTATCGATGAGAATGGCGACACCCTGTTCAAGGCCGATGAGGTAAAGGGCAACGTTAAACCTAAGCCCCTGATTGATAAGAAAGTGGAAGTCGAGAACGCCTCGCTCAAGGGCGCCAAGAGCCAAGTCAAGACCGATGACGGCTCGATGGACTTGGATGTGGACGTGCAGGATTCCAATATCGATAGGGCTAAGGTTGACCTGAACAACAACAAGGTGGACGTGGGCAATGCGTCGCTCAAGGGCGGCAAGGCCAAGATGAGCTATAAGCCCGAGAAAAAGAAGCCCGAGCCCGACAAGGAATCGAGCAAGCCCTGGAGAGTCAATGCCGACAAAGTCACTGCCGACGATGTGGACTTCAAGATGGACATGAAGCCCACAGTAGATAACCTTGACGCCAAAGTGAAGCATGCCCAGGCCAAGAATGTCAAAGTCGATACCGGCGAGAAGACGGTTGATGTCGATGAACTGGACGTTGACAAGGCCGATGTGAACTATCAACATCCCAGCGAGAAGGATGCCAAACAATATGCCAAGGATCATCCCATGCCCAAGGAAACACCAAAATCCAATGGCGATGACAAGCCCTGGAAGGTCAAGGCCGGCAAGGTGAGCTTGAAAGACAGCAAGGGAAAATATTCCCAGACGGGCAAGAAACCCAATAAACCTGGAACAACGCTTGACCCCGACAATATCGAAGTCGAGGATGTGAATGCTGATATCGAGAACTTTGAAATGGACGGTGACGACCTCAAGGTGCCCGTCAAGCACCTCTCGGGCAAGGAGCGCAGCGGCTTGCAGGTCAAGGACGCCAGCGGTACCGTCGATAAGAACAAGAACGGTCTGGACCTCAACAACATGAAGCTCAAGACCAAGGGTAGCGATATCAAGCTCGATGCCCACGTGGACCAGGATATGCTCGACGGCAAGCCCAACGGCAAGGCCACCATCGATACCGACAGCAAAATCGACCTCAACGAGGTGGAGAAACTCGTGCCCGAGGCCCGCAAGGCCTTGAAGGACATTCCGCACAACAAACCCGTGAAAATCAAGGCTAAGGCCCGTGGTAATGAGAAGCGCCTGGACATCCATTCGCTCGATGCCGACGTGCCTGGCATTGGCCGTGTCAAGGGCAAGGGTACCATCTACAATCCCACCGACATGGACCGCATGAAAGCCGACCTCGATACCGAGGTGGACCTGCGTGACCCGAGCGTGCTCAACAAGATGCTGGGCTTGAAGGACGTCAAACTGCCGCCGATGAAGATGAGCGGCAAAATCAATAAGGAAGGCTGCCGCTGGGTGGCCCGCAACCTGCGTGTCTCGACAGGCGGAGGCACGATGCGTGGCGACGGTTATTATGACATCTGCAACGAGAACTATGACGTGGATGCCAGCTTCAACAACTTCCCCGTCAAGTCCTTCCTGCCTGACTATGACGTGCGCAACCTCACTGGCAGCATCAATGCCCGCGGCCATGGCTTTGACTTTACGGACTGCGGCTCCACCTGGACCGATGCCACCGTCAATCTGGCCAGTGTGCGCTACAACGGCACCCACTATGGCAACATCAAGGCCCGTGGTAAGCTGCGCGGCGGCTATGCCGACGTGTATGCCTCCAGTGCCAACAAGGGATGCGACTTTGATGCCAATGCCCACGGTACCATCTGCAACGACCACTACGTCTTCACTGCCTACGGCAATGTGCGTGACCTGGACCTGAACCGTCTGGGCATGTATGACGGCGTGTGCAACGGCAAGACGCGACTGCATGCCGAGGGTGACATCAACCTGCGCACCCAGGAGTGGGACGCCGACCTCACGCTGCGTGACATCGACTGGCAGCTCGACAGTACCCTGCTCATTGCCGATGATGCCCATGCCGTGCTGCACAGCACCCCGTGGATTACCTGTATCACCGTCGAGAACGAGGACAACTACGCTCACCTGAATGCTCCCAGCGGCATGATGCAGCTGGTCGATGACTTCAGCACTGCCGCCACCGAGTTCCAGCGCCAATACAAGGAACGTTCGCTGGATGTGGAGCGCCTCAAGGAGTCGATGCCCCGCTTCGACATGGATATGCACATGGGTACCGACGGTTTGGTTCAGCGCTATCTGCAGCAGCGCGAGATTGACTTCCGCGACATCAGCTGCGAGGTGAGCCGCGATACGAGCATCTATATCGACGGCCGCGCCCACGGCATCAGCTATGGCGAGACCAACATCGATACCCTCACCATTCATGCCAATGAGTTGAACAACAAATATCTGGCATTCAATGCCCACATGGGCAACAGGCCGGGCACATGGGATGAGTTTGCCCAAGTGGATATCGAGGGCGGCTTGAAGGGCTCGGCGCTGGACTTCATGTTCCACCAGCAGAACATCAAGCGCGAGACAGGCTACCGCCTGGGCTGCAACGCCCGTCTGACCGACGATGAGGTGCGGATGCGACTCTTCGGTAAGGATCCCGTCATCGGCTACCGCCACTGGACGTTCAACGAGGACAACTATGTGAATGTGGATTACCACACGCGCATGATTGATGCCAACCTGCAGTTGAGGAGCGACAGCAGCAGTGTCGAGCTGCTCACGACCCGATTGCCTGGTGACAGTACCGAGAATATCCAGCTCAATATCGATAACCTGCGACTGGAGGAATGGACGCGCATCGTCCCGATGTTTGACAAGACCAGCGGTACGCTCAACGCCAGCATGGACATCAACTGGGATGGCGTCAATGCCGATGGTGACGGTGTCATCGACATCAAGGACTTCGTCTATAACGGCAAACCCGAAGGTGACGTGACGCTTAATGCCGACTTCGACTTTGACCCGTCCAGCGCCACCACGCGATTGACGGCCGACCTGATTCTTGACGGAAAGCAGGCAATGGTTCTGCAAGGCTCGCTCAACGATGCCACGGCCGACTCGCCGTTCAACATGGAAGCCCATTTCAACCGCTTCCCGCTGGAGCGTGCCAATGCTTTCATACCTGGAAGCTACATCTGGCTTGACGGATATGCCGAGGGCGTTCTGGCAGTCACGGGATCGGCCGATAACCCCCAGGTGAACGGCTATCTCACTGCCGACTCGGCAAGGGTTAACCTGCCGCGATATGGCAGCTCGCTGAAATTGGCGACCGACCGCATTCCTGTCGAGAACAATGTCATCACATTCAATAACTACAAGTTGACAGGTGCCAACCGCAGTCCCGTCATCATCAACGGGCAAGTGGACCTGCGTGACCTGGACAACATGGTCATTGACCTCACGGCAACGGGTCGTGAGGTGCAGTTCATGGACAGCAAGCAGGATGACCTGACGCAGCTCTTCGGTAAGGGGCTTGCCGATATCAATGCCTCGGTCAAGAGCCGCGGCGGCAACATGATTGTGCGTGCCGACGCCACGTTGCTGTCGGGCTCCAATATCACCTATGTGATGAAAAACGACATCTCGCAACTGTCAAATACTGTTGACGAGAATATGGTGACATTCACCGACTTCAACAATACCGGTACAGATAACCATACAATTCTTGTGACGGGCCGCGGCAGTAGCAGTTCCAACAGCATCCTGGTCAACCTTGAGGTACAGAATGGTGCAAAAATCAACGCCTATCTGTCGGAGGACGGCCAGAATCGCGCCACGATCGACGGCAGTGGACGTCTGCAGTATTCGTTGGATTTCGCAGGTCGTGACAATCTCACGGGCTCATATATCATCGAGAACGGTAACTTGCGTTACACGCCGCCGCTCATCTCGCAGAAGAACTTCAACATCACCAGCGGCAGTTCCATTACCTGGAGCGGAGAAATGCTCAATCCGCAGCTTAACCTCAAGGGAACGGAGCGTCTCAAGACCAGCGTGACGTCCGAGGACAAGGTGCCGCATCTGGTTGAGTTTGTCATCGACGCCAGGGTGGGCGGTACACTCAACAGTATTGACCTGGACTTTGACTTGAGCTGCGAGAGCGACATGACGGTCCAGAACGAGCTGCAGTCCATGAGCGACAACCAGCGCTCACAGGCTGCCATCAACCTCTTGCTCTATAACACCTACTCGGGCACCAATAGCGCCGGCAACATCAATAACCTGACGGCTTCGTCGGCCCTGTTCTCGTTCCTGCAGTCCCGCCTCAACACGTGGGCTGCCCAGACCTTGCCGGGCATTGACCTCTCGTTCGGCATCAATCAGTATGAGGGCAAACACAACGGCACCGAGACCAGTTACAGCTACCGCTTGGCCAAATCGCTGTTCAACGACCGCTTCAAGATTGTGGTGGGCGGTGAATACAGCACCGAGGCTTCGGCCGAGGAGGATATTGCCAACAAACTGTTCAATGACATTTCGCTGGAATACTATCTCAACGATGTGGGCAGCAGGTATCTGAAACTCTTCCGCCACGCCAGCTACGAGAACGTGGTCGAGGGTCAGGTGACCGAAACCGGTGTGGCCTATGTGCTCAAGCGCAAGCTCACCAATCTCAAGAACCTGTTCAAGTTCAAGCACTCGCGCGAATACCTCCTGAAGGACTCGCTCGAGAAAGCCCGCAAGGCAGAATTGAAGATGCAGGAAGACGCCATCAACGCCATGGGTGAGAATGTCGACAATACCTATGTCGTGCCGCTCGATGGTGATGCCATCAACAAACCAACAGTAAACCGCAAGAAAGATGATGAGAACGAGCCATAACACATATTTGGGTCTTTTACTGGCAATGGTGGCTGCCCTGGTGTTGACCTCATCATGCTCAACGACCAAGAAGCTGGGCGAGAATGATGTGCTCTACACGGGCGTGAAGCATCTCAAGTACCACGAGGACAGCGTCAAGGCCGACCCTGGCATGAAGGAGGACATCTTCACGGCCATCAATGTGCGTCCCAACAATCCGCTTTACTCGCCTTATTATCGCACGCCGTTTCCCATCGGCCTGATGATCTATAACAATATCGACGAGAACGCGACAGGCTTCGAGGGATGGCTTTACAAACACTTTGCAGCCAAGCCCGTGCTCATCAGCCGCGTCAATCCACAGGCACGCGTGGACATGATCAACACCATCCTGCGCAACAACGGCTATTTCACGTCCAAGGCCAGCTATCAGGTCCTTCCTTCCAGTAATCCCAAAAAGGCCAAGATCTCCTACGATGTGGACATTCGCCCGCCTTACACCATCGGCAATGTGGAGTACATGGGCAGCAACGAGCCTGTGTTGCAGATGGTGGACTCGTTGGCAAGGGTCAATCGTTACTTGAGGACCGGTAGCCGCTACTGCCTGGATTCGCTGGCTGCCGTGCGCATCGATATCACTAACTATGTGCGCAACCGTGGCTATTATTTCTTCAAGCCCGAGTATATCCAGTATTTGGCCGACAGCGTCAAGGACAAGGGCGTGATACACATGCGTGTGATACCATCGGCCGATATCCCCAACAATGCCAAGATACGCTATCTGGTCAACGACATCACGGCCTCGGTAGTCAACGACGATGCCGTGGGCGAGGCCGACACGCTCGAGATGAGGAATTGCACCCTCATCCGCTACGAACCGGTCTATATCAAGGATCATGTGATTCCGTCGTGCATTCGTGCCCGCAAGGGTAGGGTGTTCCGTGTCAACAGCATCGACCGCACCCAGGCCGCCTTGTCGCGGTTGGGCATCTTCAGCATTGTGGACATTCAGGTCAATCCGCTCGACAGCATCACCCCCGAGGGCGATGGCTTGCTCGACTTGGCCATCTACTGCCAGCTGGACCAGCCCTGGGAGGTCTCCTTTGAGATGCATGGCGCGTCCAAGAGTAATAGTTTTATCGGCCCCGGTATCGAGGTGGGAGCAACCCACAAGAATGCCTTTGGGGCAGGGGAGAAGTTCTCGGTAGATATCTATGGCGATTACGAGTGGCAAACGAGTGGCGGTGAGTATGATGGCTCGGATCTGGACTCCTATGAGTTCGGTATCGAGGGCAAATTGGACTTCCCGCGCCTGATAGCGCCCAAGTTCCTCTATCCATCGCGTCGTTACACCAATTGGACCCGTCTGTCGATGAGTGCCGACCTGATGAACCGTCCAGGCTTCTTCAAGATGGCTCAGTTTGGAATTGCGGCCTCATGGGAATGGCATGGAAACCGATTCAACAGCCATGAGCTCACGCCGTTTAAACTCACCTACAACAAGCTCATCAGCAGTTCTGATAAATTTAAGGCGGATATGGAGGCCAATCCCGCGTTGGCTCAGAGTTTCATCGATGTGTTCATCCCCAAGATTGAATATGTTTTTACCTATGACCGCGATATCACGCCGGTTGACCACATCACGCTGACTGCCGGTGTCGCCGAGGCGGGTAATGTCTTATCGGGCATCTGGTCGATATTCAAGGCTAAGGGGACCAAAGAACTCTTTGGCACGCCGTTCTCGCAGTTTGTCAAAACCCAAGCCCAGTTGGTATGGAACCGTAAGTTGCCCATCGAGGGCGTTCTGGCAACCCGTGTGTTTATGGGTGTGGTTCATGCTTATGGCAACAGCAGCAACACCGAACTGCCTTACAGGGAGCAGTTCTACGTGGGTGGTTCCAACTCCATCAGGGCCTTTGCGGTCCGCTCTATTGGTCCCGGTAGTTATCATCCCGCTAATCCAGATCGCTCCACCTACTATCAGCGTACAGGTACTTTCAGGTTCGAGGCCAATGCTGAATACCGTTTCCCCATCCTGGGCTACTTCAAGGGTGCCGTATTCCTGGATGCTGGTAACGTTTGGCTGTTGGAAAATAACGATTCGCGCCCTGGCGGCCAGTTGAAGATGAAGAACTTCTTTGATGAACTGGCCCTGGGTACCGGTTTGGGCCTGCGTTTCGACATGTCGATGTTGGTTGTGCGTGCCGACCTGGGTATCGCCATCCATGCCCCCTATAAAACCACCAGGAGCGGCTACTACAACATTCCCAGGTTCTTCAAAGACGGCGTTGCCTTCCACCTCGCCATCGGTTACCCCTTCTAGGACAGATTTGCTCTTAATAAATAGGCATCAGCATTCCTACGATTGGAATGCTGATGCTATTATTTAGAGTGGTTGGGTTGTTTATCAGGGATGTGTCAGTTGCTTGGCGAACTAATCATATATGTTAGGTTGCTCATTAATTGAAATATTTTCGATTGTTGTAACAGCTCTTACAGAACTAATCTCAATCCAGTGAAGTTGCCTTTGAATGTGGGTTTGTAACCAGCTCTTGCGGCAATGCGCAAGAGACTTGGATAGTTTGTCCAACCGCCACCGCGCATGACACGATTCGTGCCAGTCTCGGGTCCTGTGGGATTGATTTGTTGCGCTTCACTGTAAGTTCCACTCCAGTCTTGGCACCACTCCCATACGTTGCCTGTCATATCATAAAGTCCTAATTCATTAGGAGCCTTGGTGGCGACAGCATGAGTGCCATAATCAGGACTGCTGCTTCCCACCGCATGAGCATTGTAATTATACCAAGCAACTTCGTCCAGATCGTTGCTTCCAGCGTATTTATAACCCTGAGAGTTCATGCCACCACGTGCTGCAAACTCCCATTCGGCTTCGGTGGGCAAGCGGAAATTCTGACCAGTCAACTCATTGAGTTTTGCAATAAACACTTGACAATCGTTCCATGAGACGTTTTCGACAGGGCGGTTCAAGTTGCTGCTGAACCTACTGGGATTCGTTCTCATGACAGCAAGCCAGAGTTCTTGTGTTACCTCGGTAACACTCATACTAAACGGCGAAAGCGCAACTTCATGAACGGGTTTTTCGTTATCATGGGCACCTTCTTCCTGTTCGGGAGTCGCGCCCATAGAGAAGATGCCACCCGCAATGTCCAGCAGCTTGAATGTCACACCATTAACCGTAAACGAGGTTTCACCTGGCCAACGATCAGACAACAGATAATCAATGAGGGTAGTCACATCGGCAATGGTGATTGCACCATTCAAGTCAACATCAGGTTTGCCAGGAACTAAAGCATCGTTTCCGCTCAGCAGATAGTCAATCAGTGCTGCCACATCACTGATGTTTACATTGCCGTCGCCATCCGCATCGCCACGCAAGATGGGCAGATCTTTGGCGGGAATCAAGATAGTCGTTTCTTCAGTCCAAGCCCATCGCACGCTATCAGGCGAATGGCCAGCCTGAACGGTAATGTAATAGTCATGATTAGTTCTACCTGCCACATAAGGCAATTCAAGCACCTCTTCACCATCGACAATAAACTTCTTGTATTCCAAGTCCGAAGACATGTTGACGATGACAGCATCATTTGTCATCTGAGTTAATATCGTCGGAGCCTCTATAGGAACGTAATATTCAAAATGAGCATCAGCAGACTTTTCATGTTCATAGTAATAACTGTAATTATTTATTTCAGCAAGCTGAAAGACTGTAACTCTAGATTGAATATCATAATTACCTCCATAAATATTACCAAAAGGCAACAAATCAATTATTAATCCGTTAATGTTGGGCCGATATGATACAGGACCTACATTAAAAAGATTTTCGTTATCCTCATCTTCCCATTCAACAAGTATGTCTTCATCAATGCTTAGAACACTTATTCCTTCATTTTCCCCTACATAGCAATATATTACATGCCCATTAACATCAATCATAAAATCTGTAGGAACATAATAACCAGCATCACCGTGATACTTTATAACAGCATAATGGTTTTCTTCGTCATTATCTGCTTCTCCATTGGGACCACATTGAATGATGTCAACACCATTGTTTAAGGCAGGCACTTCTATTGTCATTTCTTCTCCCAAAACAAATCTGTCCATGCCCATTGTTTTAGCACCGCCCTGGGCCGTAACACTGAAAGAAACGTCTTGTCTATCAATAACATAATAGTTACTTTCACTAACATAATCATCTCCATAGTCATAATATTGAAAGTCTACTTCTTCTTCATTAATTAGCAAACATCTTCCTGATGTGCCAGAGGAAACAATAATTATTGCTTCATAATCAGTCAAATATACTTCCAAATCAGCACCATCGCGAGCGCTATATGGAGGTATCATATGCACTATATCAGTGCTATTCGAAATTTCATTATATCCTTTGGCATGAACAGTTACCTCAAATTCAAGAGACCCACAGTAATCATACTCATCAAAGTAGTGTTTAATCGCATTAAAACCATACAGATCTATTCTATATCCATTAATATCGTCGATCCATTCTACCCATTCTCGCCATGGCTCACTCTCTTTGATGCCTTTTATATTTGATTTCTGCTCCCCCCAAAAATTATCTTTAAAAAGGTCATATCCATTCACTATGATAGTAAACTCAACATCCTCGGGACCTGAATAACAGATATCGAGATAATCATAAGAAGTGCTTTTTACTCCATCATAGTCATATAATTCTATAGACTCTCCACCTGGAGTGAAAGTAATCTCGCCTGTCAAGTCTTTGAGTACGACATCACTTGTCACGTTGCAGGTTTCGTCGTTGAAGGCAACTTCTACACCATTCTTTGTTGTTAGAAGGGTGTTTTTCAATTGGATGGTTGTTGGTGCAGTGAAATCTTCAGTAGCGGTGACATTAAAGGTTACCAATGCACCGCTATTACCACTATAGGCCTTAATGGTAGGAGAATAGGACATGATGCGGATAGCACCGTCAGCTTGCACTTGTGTTGCAATGTTATGATCCCTACCCTTGCGACTTGTCAAGTCAAAGATGTAGTCTCCGTCTTCCTGTTCGACGGTCAAACCAGCGGGCAAGTAGAGGTCGGTTTGGAAGGCAGTGTAGGCCGTTTCATTTTCAAGTATGATACTCACAGTGCGAGTTTCACCTGCAGATATCGAGAAATCCTCGATATAAAAGCGATCAGTAGCATTGGCACATAATAAGGTAATCGACGCCAACAACAGTATTACAATCTTTTTCATAATCATTATTCTTTGTTTGGTTTATGCTATTTGTCGCAAAATTAGTGAAAATCGTTCTAGAATACAAATACGTATCAAAAAACTATTATGATAAAATGACATCAGCATTCCGATTGTAGGAATGCTGATGTCATTATTTAGAGTGGTTGGGTTGTTTTAACCGGGTAGTGTCAGTTGCTTGACGATGTCTCGCTTTTTTGCTTTTTAGCACGAGACGTAGATCTGATGCTGGTGGTGATGTTGCCGTCCTTGGCGTCGATGACGATGGTGTCGCCGGGCTTGGCTTCTTCACGCAGCAGCATTTCGCTCAACGGGTCTTCGATTTCGCTCTGGATGGCGCGCTTCAAGGGGCGGGCACCGTACTGGATGTCGAAGCCACGGTCGGCGACCAGGTTCTTGGCGGCCGGGGTGATGTCCAGCTTCAGGCCGTTCTCCTCGACGCGCTTGTAGAACGAGGCCAGCTCGATGTCCACAATCTTGAGGATGCAGTCGTGGTTGAGGGAACCGAAGGTCACGATGTCGTCGACTCGGTTCAGGAACTCGGGCGAGAACTGGCGGTTCAATGCCTTGCAGATAACCGAGTCGCTGCGTTCCTTGGTCAGTTCGCCTGTGTTGAAACCCACGCCAGCGCCGAAGTCTTTCAGCTCCCTGGTGCCGATGTTCGAGGTCATGATGATAATCGTGTTCTTGAAATCCACTTTGCGACCCAGGCCATCGGTCAGGTTACCCTCGTCGAGTACTTGCAGCAGCATGTTGAACACGTCGGGATGGGCTTTCTCGATTTCGTCGAGCAGCACCACGCTGTAGGGGTGACGGCGCACCTTCTCGGTCAGCTGGCCGCCCTCTTCATAGCCCACATAACCCGGAGGCGCACCCACGAGCCTGGAGACGTTGAATTTCTCCATATATTCGCTCATGTCGACGCGGATCAGGGCATCGTCGCTGTTGAACAGGAACTGTGCCAGTTTCTTGGCCAGCAAGGTCTTGCCGACGCCAGTCGGTCCCAGGAACATGAACGAGCCTATGGGACGTTTGGGGTCGCGCAGGCCAGCGCGGTTGCGGCGGATGCTGCGGGCGATCTTGTCAATGGCCTCGTCCTGGCCGATGACCTGCTTCTTCAGTTCGTCGGTCATGCCCAGCAGGCGGATGCCTTCGCTTTGGGCAATGCGCTGGGCGGGCACACCGGTCATCATGGCAACGACCTCGGCGATGTGGCTCTCGTCCACGGTCACGCGGCGGCTGTCCAACTCGGCTTCCCAGCGCTCTTTGGCGTCCTGCAGTTCGGCCTTGAGCTTCTCTTGCTGGTCGCGGTAGTTGGCTGCGCTCTCAAAGTTCTGGGCCTGTACGGCCTTGAATTTATTCTCCTGAGCCTCGGCAATGCGTTGCTCCAGCTCTTCAATCTCCTTGGGGGTATCGACCTTGGTGATGTGTACACGCGAGCCTGCCTCGTCCATGGCGTCGATGGCTTTGTCGGGGAAGAAGCGGTCGCTGATGTAGCGGTCGGTCAGGGTGACGCAGGCCCTCAGTGCCTCGTCGGTATAGTTGACACCGTGGTGCTTCTCGTACATCTCCTTGATGTTGTGCAGGATTTCCAGCGTCTGCTCGGCTGTGGTGGGCTCGACAAGGACTTTCTGGAATCGGCGTTCCAGGGCTCCGTCCTTCTCGATGCTCTTGCGGTACTCGTCGAGTGTGGTGGCACCGATGCACTGGAATTCGCCACGTGCCAGGGCCGGCTTCAGCAGGTTGGCGGCATCCATCGAGCCGCTGGCATTGCCGGCGCCCACGATGTTGTGGATTTCGTCAATGAACATGATGACGTTCTTGTTGGCGCTCACCTCGTCGATGACGGCCTTGAGGCGTTCCTCGAACTGGCCGCGGTACTTGGTGCCGGCGACAATGGCTGCCATGTCGAGCGAGACGATGCGCTTGTCGAGCAGGGTGCGGGCCACCTTGCGCTCCACGATGCGCTTGGCCAGTCCCTCGATGATGGCGCTCTTGCCCACACCGGGCTCGCCAATCATCACGGGGTTGTTCTTCTTGCGGCGGCTCAGGATCTGTGCCAATCGCTCAATCTCGGTCTCGCGGCCCACCACAGGGTCGAGACGCCCCTCGGCAGCCTCGCGCGTGATGTCCTTGCCATACTTGTCGATGACGGGAGTGGCCGAATTGTCACCTCGACTGACATTTCGTCGCTGTCGCGTCTCGCGGAAGGACGGATTTTCGCTCTCGCCCTCGCCACCCAAGTTGCCGCCACCGGGCAAGTCGTCGTCTTCCTCATCCTCTTCGTCGGGGAAGTCGGCACCCGCCATGGGCAGCGTAATATCCTGTCTCCAGTAGTTTTCCTGGAGTTTGTTTTGTTTGTTGATCATTATGATATAATTGCTATCTTGTTCTTTTGCTGTTATAACTCATCACGTTAACCAGCAAACACCGTGCCAGCCCATCAATACTGGCATCACATACAAGCCGGAGGCTTGCAAAACGATGACACGCCACCTGCTTTAGGATGTGAGGTGTGTACACTCGGGTGGGGTGTTTTTGGTATTGCAGGGCTCTGCTCTGCAGGTTATTGCCCCATGTCGGCAATTTCGCGGGCAATGGCATTCAACTCATTGCACTGGGCACGGGTGATGGTAAGACGCTCGTTGTGATGGGGCCATGGAGCAATGAGCAGCAGGCGGCCCTCGGCACAAGCGTCAAACTGCGCTCCTCCTGGTTTCCACATTGGAGAGAAACCGTTTTCCAGCAATACGATTTCTTTTGCTCCAGCATCAAATGCGGCCCTCATGATGGCCTTTTCTCCTGGACTGATGCATGGTGACACCAGAACGGCCCCTTCACGCACCATTGACAAATGGCGTTCAACCTCGTTTGTGATGTCTTCTTCACTTAGACTGCGGGAGCATTTCACGGCCACTTTCATGGGATAATCCAATAAGAAGCGGTTACCTGCCATCATCACGTTGCGATGACCAATCTTAACGCCTTGTTGCACTCTAAAGTAATCCGGCTTGTTGCGCTTGACCCATAGCCGGTGAGGATTGTCACGCATGTACCGCACCATAGTAACCAGTTGTTTGTTTCCTCGCAAAATGCGGTCATGGTAACCTTCTTCCCATAGTGTGGTGCCCAACAATGACCGGGTTACATCATTGCATCCTTTCTTAAAGCCGTTGATAACTAGCCCCAGGTGTATTGGTATTCTGTCAGTGACAAAGAGAACTCCATGCAGGTGGTCAGGCATGAGTTGGACTGCTTTGAGTTGGATTTGCGGATAGTAGGACCTGATTTCCCGCCAGCATTGCAGCACTTTCAGCCCGAGCTCACTCGCCTGCAGCCATGCATGAGGGTGCTTGTCATCGGGTGGTTGCACATTGCCGAGTATCGGCTTGCGGCCTTTCACAACGACTGTCACCATGTAGATGCAACGGCCGTAGTAGTCGTGACCGACCTTGCGACGCTTCATCGATGGCTTGACCTCATGCTCAGCATGGTGAATCTGCCACCACTGTTTGCGGTGCTCGTTGCGCTTGTCTTCCATGTCTCAAAAGAAGTGATTCGAGTTGAAACAAGCAAGAGAATTCCCTGTTTTTTACAAGCCGGAGGCTTGCAAAACGATGACACGCCACCTGCAAGCATCCTGCGGGTGGCGTGTCGTGGTTATTTGGGCTATTAGCCTTGTGATTCTACTAACTTAACAGCATGTCGACGATGGCTGCGACGTCGGCGATGTTGATTTCGCCGTCAAGGTTGACGTCGGCGGCCTCGGTGTTGAAGGATTCGGGAGCTGTGCCCAGGATGTAGTCGATGATGGCGCTGATGTCACCGATGTTCACCTCGCCGTCGCCGTTCACGTCACCAATGAGCGGGAGATCACCGCTACCCACGAGGGTAACCTGCTGGATGTTGGACCAAACGCTCTCGGTGCCGTCGGTGTAGATGGCCTTGACCATGTACTCGTAGATGCCGCCGTCAAGGGCACGCACCGTGTAGCAGGTGTCGGCAATGCCGCTCACCATGCGCCAGGTGGAGTCACCTTCCTCAACCACTTGTCGGCGCGGTGCTTTGGCTGTCAGGTCGCCATTGTAGATGTCCACGCTGTAGATGTAAGAGCGCTTCTTGTTGGCGTTCATGGCCAACTTGACATTTTGCCCCGTGCAGCCGTTGAGCACTACGGTATAGTCCTCGGGCTCGTCGGTCAGGGCCACCGTTTGGCTTGCTTCACCGCAGGACACGATTATCGAGCTCTTGTCGCTTGTACCATTGGAAGCAATCCAGTTTTTGGCATTAAATACCACAGTGACAGTGCTGCTGAGTTGCAGCTCGGGGCTGATGAGGTATCCGATTGCGCTTGATGTGCCTACCTTCAAAGACTTACCCGCAGCGGGATATACCTTGAATCCTGTCCAACCGGGATTGTCGGTGTAATCGTCAAGCGACTCGCCAACGTCAGTGTAGCCGTCGGCATAGGCATTCACCTTAGAGAAATTCTCACTCATCAGCAGAGTCGCACCCGATTCCTGATGGCGGCTGACCTTAAGGGTATAGCTTGACACATCACCGCCGCTGGTCCAGTCGGCACGGAAGGCGTTGGTTTCTACAGCCGTTTCGTCAACACTGAGCATGACAGGCACCTCTTTGACAATGGGTTGAGGAATGTCGCCGCCGTCGGTCCAGGCGGTGTGCTGTTTGGTACCCCAAATGTGTTCGGCCAGTTCAGGGTGGTCCACAAAGGGGTTGCGGTTGCCCTGTTTCTCATAAACACCCTCGTTGCGAATCAGCTCCTTTTGACTGACGGGGTCGGCACGGTGCCACTCCATCAGCATCTGCATGGACCAGTCGGAGAAGGCTTTGTACTGGTTGTCCAGATAATCCAGCTGGTCGCAGCCGGGCCAGTTGGAAACGTCGCTCTTGTAGCAGGTCACCATGTAGAAATAGATGCGTGCAAAGTCGCCCTTATACTCGTCGTCGGGCTCAAAGACCTTGTCCGTATAGCCGTTGTAAGTGCTCTTGCCCAACTTGCCCAACATGGTAACGCCCAGTTCCTCGTTGACATAGGTGACGGCATCTGATCCGTTGCACACGCCATAGGGGTAGTTGCTGCGGCGCTGATTGACATAGCCGTCGGTGGGAATAATCATCATGAGGTCGGTGTACATGGGATAAACCTCACCGCCAAACCAGCTCTTGGGGAACGAGTGTTCGCGGTTGAGTCCCTGGCCCACATAGGAAGCCGTACCCACATGCTAGGAGCTGTGGTTGTACTTGCAGGTGGAGTACATGT
>JAEEGJ010018629.1_pt1 | contig 15463 bp, 8 predicted proteins | sample 8958761 | NCBI WGS metagenome assembly JAEEGJ01 (sample SAMN16246546, study PRJNA631951) | gut metagenome | biome: gut microbiome; feature: rumen; material: RS-attached | host: Bos | place: Iran: Karaj | collected 2018-10 | reverse complement strand
GACCACGGTGCTGATGCCGTTTATATTGGGGCTTCCCGTTTCGGGGCCAGGGTGGCAGCAGGCAACTCGGTCGCCGACATTGCCCAGCTCTGCCGCTATGCCCATCCCTTTGGGGCGAAGGTCTATGTCACGGTCAACACTATCATCTACGATGATGAGCTCGACGACACCCGTCAGCTCCTCGAAGAGCTCGAGAAGGCCGGCGCCGATGCCATCCTCGTGCAAGATTCTTCACTCTTCACTCTTCACTCATCACTTATCACTCCTCACTCATCACTCCCTCTTCATGCCTCCACCCAGACCGACAACCGCACTCCCGAAAAAGTGGCGTGGCTGCGCTCTTTGGGATTCCGCCGAGTGGTGCTGGCCAGGGAACTCTCGGTCGATGAAATCCGCGAGATTCACCGGCAGGTGCCCGATGTCGAGCTCGAAGTCTTCGTGCATGGCGCGCTCTGCGTCAGTTATAGCGGACAATGCTATGCCTCGCAATATTGCTTCGGCCGTAGTGCCAACCGCGGCGCTTGTGCCCAGTTCTGCCGCCTGCCCTTCGACTTGACCGACAGCAACGGTCAGGTGATAGAGCAGGGCCGTCACCTGCTGTCGTTGAAAGACCTCTGCCTGATAGACCACCTGGAAGAGTTGATGGAGGCCGGTGCCGTTTCGTTCAAGATTGAAGGCCGCCTGAAGGATGCCGACTATGTGAAGAACGTCACCGCAGCCTATAGTCAGCGGCTCAACCAGATTATAGCCCGCCATCCCGAGCGGTATCAGCGAGCCTCCCGGGGCCGTTGTACGTACACCTTCGAGCCAAATTTGAACAAGACCTTCCACCGCGGCTTCACCACCTATTTCCTGCATGGCCGTCAGCCCGACATCTTCTCGCCCGACACCCCCAAGGCTTTGGGAGAGTATGTGGGAAAGGTGAAGGAAATACGGCGCGACTCGTTCAACGTGGCGGGAACGGCTAGTTTTGCTAATGGTGATGGACTTTGCTTTTTTGTAGAGGAGAGAGGAAAGAGGAGAGAGGAAAGAGGAAAGATGGGAGAGGAGAGAGGAATGCTTTGCGGCTTCCGCGTGAACCGCGCCATGGGCAACCGCCTCTATCCCTTCAAGATGCCTGCCGGCCTGAAACCCGGCATGGCGCTCTATCGCAACAACGACATGGAGTTCGAGCGGCTCATGGCCGGCAAGACGGCCGAGCGCAAGATTCCCCTTTCCATGACGCTCGAGGCTGTTGATGGCGGCTTCCGGCTCAATGGCATCTTCTTTGCCGCCGAGCATCAGGAGGCGCAGAAACCACAGCAGGAGAACATCATCCGCCAGCTCACCAAGTTGGGAGGAACGCCCTATGAGTGCCACTCCGTGCAGCTCGTCCCCCACGACTTCAATTATTTCATTCCCAGCAGTCAGCTGGCCGAATGGCGTAGGCAATTGGTATCGATGCTGAATAACGAAACCGAATCCCCCTCCCTTCGGGAGGGCCGGGGTGGGCCTCTTCCTACCCTTTGTGAGGACCGTGGTGGGCTCTCCCGCGAAGTCCCTCCGCCAGCCTACGACCACCCCTACCTCTATAATGCCGCCAACCGCGAGGCCCGCCGTTTCTATGCCGCCCAGGGCGTGGCTGGCGCAACATCCTTCGAAGCCCCCGCTGGCCAAAGCCGGCCGTCGGGCGAAGTCCTGCTCATGCAGTGCCGCCATTGCATCAGGTATTCGCTGGGCTGCTGCGTGAAGCATGGCGGTCAGCGCCCCCGCTGGCGCGAGCCCCTCTTCCTGGTTTCGGCCGACGGTCGCCGCTTCCGCCTCGAGTTCGATTGCAAGAAATGCCAGATGAACGTTTATGGGAATTAAGATATGAAAAAGATACTAGTATTTTTTTACTTTTTTACCTTTTTACTTTTATTCACGGGCTGCTATCGTAACAGGGCGCGCGAATTGCCCACGGCAGCCGACACCAGTGCCGTAGAGTATGTCGCACCGCGCATCGACACCGTTGCCCTGAAGCAGAAGCGCGACTCGCTGCTGTTCCTCTCCAAGCACCACTACACGCTGAACTTCAACTTCGTGGTGACGGCCGATTCCATCCGTCTGCTCAAGGGGCAGCCCGAGGAGGTGCTCAGCGAGATGCAGATAGATTCCTTCTACGTCTATAAGTACCAGTCGCTGGCCGTGGCCGACATCCGCATCCTGCCCGCCGACCCTGCCGACTCCGTGTGGGTACAGCTGGCGCGTGACCAGATCACCTTCGGCTGGATTCACGAGTCGGAGCTGCTGCCCAATGTCGACCCCGACGACCCCATCTCGCGTTTCATCACCATCTTCTCCGACCGCCATCTCATCATTTTCCTCGTCTTCCTTGTGGTCATTGCCGTCACCTATATGGTCAGGTATTCCGTCAAGCGCAATGCCAAGATTGTGCATTTCAACGACATCGACACCCCTTATCCCATGGCCTTCGCGCTCACGGTGGCCACCTCGGCCACCCTCTATTCCACCATCCAGCTGTTCATCCCCGAGCTGTGGCGCCATTTCTATTTCCATCCCACGCTCAACCCCCTCATGGCCCCTGGTCTGATAGCCTTCTTCCTGGTCTCCGTGTGGGCCATCATCATTGTGGGGCTGGCAGCCGTCGACGAGGTGCGCAAGTCGCTGCCCTTCGACGAGGCCGTGGTCTATCTCTTCGGTCTGGCCGGTGTCTGCGCCGTCGATTATATTGTTTTCAGTTTCACCACCTTATACTATATAGGCTATCCGTTGCTCGCGGCCTATTTCTGGTTTGCCATCCGCCGCTGGAGAAAATCCATATAAATATGGATTGCAAGGGCAGGCCGTTTTCGCTACCTTTGCACTCGGTTTTCAGATTATGGTAAAGGAACAGAAACCTGATATGACGGATGTGATGGTGGTTGGTGCAGGGCTTACCGGACTGACTACCGCCTACCATCTGTCCCAGGCCGGACAAAAGGTGCATGTCGTCGAGCAGCAAGACCGCGTGGGAGGTCAGATACGAACTTTCCGCGCTGATGGTTTTGTCTTCGAGAGCGGTCCCACCACAGGTTCCGTTTCCACGCCCGAAGTGGCAGAACTGATGTCGGCCCTTGCCGTCAGCTCCGGTGGACAATGTCAGCTCGAGACAGCCCCCGATTCCGCCAAGCGGCGTTTGATTTGGAAGGGCGACCGTTTCCACGATCTGCCTTCCGGTCCGCTGAGCGCCGTCACCACTCCGCTGTTCCGTTTTTCCGACAAGTTGCGCATCCTGGGCGAGCCCTGGCGAAAGAAAGGCGACGACCCCGACGAAAGCGTGGGCAGCATGGCCCGCCGCCGTTTGGGCAAGTCGTTTGTCGACTATGCCGTCGACCCCTTCCTTTCAGGCGTCTATGCCGGCAATCCCGACACCCTGATAACGCGCTATGCGCTGCCCAAGCTCTACAACCTGGAACAGACCTACGGCAGCTTCATCTGCGGCAGCATCGCCAAGGCCAAAGAGCCCAAGACCGACCGCGACCGTCTGGCCACCAAGAAAGTGTTTTCAGCCGTGGGCGGTCTCAGTCAGATTCCCTCTGCCGAAGCCTCTGCCATTGGCTACGAGCATATATCTTTGGGAGTGAAAGACGTCCGGGTGATGCCCAGCCCCGAGGGGTGGCTCACCACGTTCGTTGACTGTGAAGGTCAGCCCCGTCAGATGCTCAGCCGCTATGTGGTCACCACTTGCGGCGCCTACAGTCTGCCCCAGCTGCTGCCCTTTGTCGCAAAAGAGCAGATGGCTAAGATTGCCTCGCTGCATTATGCCCCCGTGATGGAGGTGGCCGTCGGCGTGCGCAACGACTTTGGCGGCGACTACCGGGCCTTTGGCGGCCTGGTGCCCACTTGCGAGCACAAGCACCTGCTGGGCATCCTCTTCCCGTCGTCGTGTTTCCAGGGGCGCGCTCCCCGTGGCGGCGTGCTGTTCTCCTATTTCATGGGTGGCGTCAGGCAGCCCGGCCTGCTCGACCTTTCCGACGGTGAAGTCGAGCAATATGTGGTGCGCTATTTCCACGAGATGCTGAAATTCCCCTCGCACGTGGAACCCGACCTGATACGTATTTTCCGTCATCACCGGGCCATCCCCCAGTACGAAGCATCCAGCGGCGAGCGCTTTGCGGCAGTCGGGTCGCTTCAGCAACAGCATCCCGGGCTTATCATCGGCGGAAACCTCCGCGACGGCATCGGCATGGCCAATCGCATCACCCAGGCCGCCCGTATTGCAGCAGAAATCATACAACAAAAATAATTAAGGTAAAAGAATGAAAAAAAAATTGTTTACAATGGCGCTGGCCATGGCGACGCTTTTCCCCGCAGTGGCTTCCGAGACCGAGAGCCTGGCCGATTCAGCCCGCGTCCACGACCTCGACGAAGTGGTAGTGGTGTCACAGGCCAAAGAGTTCTTCCGCCTGCGCCAGCAGCCCATCAGTTCCACGGTATTGACCAATAACGAAATACAGCGACTGGGCGTGCGCGACCTCCGTGAGTTGTCGCAGTACGTGCCCTCGTTTGTCATGCCCAACTACGGCTCACGCTTCACATCCTCCATCTACGTCCGCGGCATCGGTTCCCGCGTCAACAGTCCTTCCATGGGCGTCTATATCGACGACATGCCGCTCGTCAACAAAACGGCCTTCAACACCCACCTCTACGAGACCGAGCGCGTCGATGTGCTCCGCGGTCCGCAGGGAACGCTCTACGGCATCAACACCGAGGGCGGAATGGTCAGAATGTACACCCGCAACCCCATGAACTATCAGGGCACCGACATCAACCTCTCGCTCGGCAGCCATTTCCACCGCAAGGCCGAGGTGGCCCACTACAACAAGCTGAGCAACCAGTTCGCATTCTCCGTGGCAGCCTTCTATACCGGCGAGAACGGATTCTTCCGCAACCAGACCACTGGCGAGCGTGCCGACAATGGCGACGAGGCCGGCGGACGCCTGCGCCTGGTGTACCAGCCCACCGACCGCCTGTCGTTCAACTACGTGGCCGACTATCAGTTCGTCCGCCAGAAGGCATACCCCTACGGAGTGCTCAACGACGACAAGACCGAAATCGTGGGACTGCCCAACCAGGACTCGCAGAGCAACTACAAGCGCAATCTCTTCAACACCGGCCTCGGCGTGAAGTATGTGGCCCGCGGCTTCGATTTCAACTCCACCACCAGCTACCAGTTCCTTCGCGACAACCTCTTGATGGACAACGACTACTCAGCCATCGATTTCATAGTGGTCGACCAGTTCCAGCTGTCCAACGCCCTCACCCAGGAGTTCTCGTTCAAGAGCAACACCACCAGCCGCTGGCATTGGACCTCGGGCATCTTCGGCAGCTATTCGTGGCTCAAGACCGTGGCCCCCAACACCTTCGGCACCGCCTTCTCCAACATGATGGGCGGCATGGTCACCAGTCAGATCTATAACGCCATGTTCAACTCCATGGCAGCCCGCATGGGCGAGGCCGGGGCCAGGGCAGCCATCGAGCGCGCCGGCGGCATCAATGTCAGCATGGGCCTCTTCGTTCCCTGCACCTTCCGCACGCCACAGTTCAACCTCGGCATCTATCACGAGTCAGATATCGACCTCACCGACAACCTCACCGCCACCCTTGGCCTGCGCTACGACTATACCCATTCCCGCATCGACTACGACACCCGCGGCGATGCCAGTCTCGACTTCAACATCATGGGCGTGGCTGCCAAGGCAAAGCTGCTCACCATCTTCAAGCACGACGAAAAGGCCGACTTCGGCCAGCTGCTCCCCAAGTTCGGACTCACCTATAAGTTCCTTGGCGGCAGCAACCTCTATGCCACGGTGGCCAAGGGCTATCGCGCCGGAGGCTTCAACGTGCAGCTCTTTGGCGACTACATCAACACCGACGTGCAGAAAAACCTACAGGCCGTCATGGGCGAGGCCCAGCAGAGCCGTCAGGACGTCTACAAGGAAATCAACCACACCGACGCCGACTACGAGGCCCTGCTCGATGCCATCAAGTTCAAGCCCGAAGAGAGCTGGAACTACGAGTTTGGCACCCATCTCAACCTCTTCGGCGACGCCCTCCATGCCGACCTCTCGTTCTTCTATATGCAGATTCGCAACCAGCAGCTTTCCGTCTTCAACCAGGAGTACGGCTTCGGCCGCCGCATGATCAACGCCGGAAAGAGCTACAGCTGCGGCATGGAAGTCTCGCTCCGCGGCAGTCTGGTGAACAACCGTCTCACCTGGGCCGCCAACTACGGCTACACCAATGCCAAGTTCAAGGAGTACGTCGACCAGGGAACCGACTACAAGGACAACTACGTACCCTTTATTCCCGCCCACACCTTCTCCGCCATGGCCGACTACCGCTTCGATTTCAGCGGCTCCGTGCTGCGTGATATCACCGTTGGCGCCAATGTCAATGGTCAGGGCAAGATATGGTGGGACGATGCCAACACCTTCTCGCAGAAGCTCTATGCCGTTCTTGGAGCCCATGCCGCCGCCAATTTCGGCTGTGTGAATGTCGACCTCTGGGCCCGCAACCTCACCGACGCCAAATACGCCACCTTCGCTTTCCGCAGCGCAGCCACCGGTCAGGCCGTCTATTCCGCCCAGCGCGGCATGCCCTTCCAGATGGGAGTCGACGTAAAGATTCATTTCTAAGGTTGTAAATAAAGCCTGGAAGGTTTGCATCTAAAGCCTAAATGGTTTCCTTCCAAAGTCTGGAAGCAACTCATTTAAAGTTTAAATGGAGTTCAATTAAAGTCTAATTGGAAGTCAATTAAAGTATAGAAAAAGAGGATATGTCCAACCGGGCATATCCTCTTTACTTTTAGTGAGTAGCTCTTAGAATACGTGGAGCCCGAGGAACACCATCAGGCCATTCATGAGTATCCAGAAGATGGCAAACGGCATGGTCTTGCGCATGATGTCGCCGTCCTGGCCCTCCATGTCGCAGGCGGCGGTGGCAATGGCAATGCTCTGCGGCGAGAGCAGCTTACCGCCCTCGCTACCGGCACAGTTGGCGGCGGCCAGCCAGTTGGTCTCGCTTCCGCTGACACCGAAGAAGGTGCTCTGGTTGACGAGTCCGAGGTCGCTGGCGGCGGTGGCCTGCAGCTTGCCGAACAGGATGTTGGCATTGGTGGCACTACCGGTGACAAACGTTCCGATGGAGCCGATGAGCGGCGCGAAGAACGGGAAGAAGGTGCCGGTGAGGGCTACGAGGCCCTTGGCAATGTCGTTGGTCATTCCGGTGTTGTTCATCAGCATGGCCATGGCCACGAGGCAGCAGATGGTGACGGCGGTCTTCTGCAGGTTGACGGTGGTCTTGGCGAGCAGCTTCATCAGGCTGCCGAACGAGAGGCCCTGGATGAGTCCGCCGATGGTGGCGCCGAGGAATATCATGAGTCCGGCATTGGAGAGCCAGCCGAACTTGAAGGTGTTGCCGATGACGGGCAGCTCGAACTGGGTGACGAGGCTCTTGTTGAGCAGCTCGTTGATGGGGGGCACAATCTTGCTGGAGATGAGGATGAAGAAGATGATGAGGCCATAGACGCTCCATGCCTTCAGGGTCTTGCTGGTGCCGAAGACTTTCTTCTCGACCTTCACCTCGTCGGACGGGTCTTCGTCGCGGATGAACAGCTTGTTGTAGATGAGCATGGCGATGATGGCTGCCACGGAGCCGAGGATGGCGGGCGTCTCGGGACCGATGAAGTGGGCGCAGCAGAACTGCACGATGATGGAGAAGGTGCCCACGAACAGGGCCAGCGTGATGTTCTTGAGTATCTTCTTGCGGTCGGTCATCATGAGGATGAGGAACGGGGTGATGTAGAACATGAGGGAGAGCTGGAGGATGATGAAGGTGGCCACCTCGCAGAGCATCTCGGGCGAGGCCACTCCCTCGGCAGCTACCTGGTTGGCCAGGGTGGTGGCAGGAAGTCCGACGGCACCGAAGCCCACGGCCACGGTGTTGGCTATAAGACAGATGACAGCTGAGAACATGGGCTTGAACCCGAGTCCGATGAGGATGGCTGCGGGGATGGCCACGGCGGTGCCGAAGCCGGCCATGCCCTCGAGCACGCCGCCGAGACCCCATGTGAGCAGGAGCACCAGGAGGCCCTTGTCGGACGTCATCTGGATGAACTGCGTCTTGATGGTTTCAATCTCTTTTGTCTCGCAGAGGATGTTGTAGCTGTAGATAGCGCAGATGATGATGAGGATGATGGGGAAGCAGGCCTTGAGGAAGCCTTCGATGACGGACCACAGGGTGATGCCGTAGATGGACAAGCCGGCGTACTTCTCGGGGATGATGCCCATGGCGGGAACGGCGAACAGGGCCAGGACGATGGTGACCAGCAGCGTGACGATGGCGCTCTTGTAGCCGGACACCTTGAAGCCCATCATCAGGACAATGAGCAATAGGATAGGAATAACTGAAACCAGTGCTGTCATAATAGTAAATTTAAATTGTTTATGATATTATATAAGTTGCGTGATTATTAGATTTTGCGTCAAATTTAAGCATTATTTTCCAAAGTGCTGTTAATATTTTTCTTAAATATCAATAAACCTAGGAAAAATATGCATTTTGGGGGTGTTTGGCGGCCTTTGGAGCGGTAATGGGGACCGAAAAACGCGACGGCGGTCAGACAAACATGAGGTCGGCCATGACGCTGTCGCTGACGAAAAGTCCACGGCGGGTGAGCCGCAGGCGGCCGTCGGCCACCGTGAGCAGGCCGGCCTGCAGGTGGGGCTGGGCGTTGGTCATGAGATAGTCTTTCATGGTGGTGCCGAAGCGTTCTTCCACCTCGTGGATGCTGAGGCCGCGGCGGGTGCGCAGGGCGGTCACGACGGCATCGTCGTAGCGGGTGGCGGGGCTGAGCTGCTCGCGTTCCTCGACGGGGCGCTCGCCACTGGTGATGCGGCTGATGTACTGGCGCACGTCGCTCACGTTCCACCAGCGGGTGTCGACGTCGTAGCTGTGGGCGGCAGTGCCGAGGCCGATGTAGGGTGTGCCGTCCCAGTAGCTGCTGTTGTGGCGCGACTGACGGCCGGGGCGTGCGAAGTTGGATATCTCGTAGTGTTCGTAGCCGGCAGCCGTGAGCCGGTCGATGAGCATCTGGTACATGCTGACGGACAGTTCCTCGTCGATTTCCTTCACCTCGCCCTCGCTAATCATGCGGCTGAGCGGGGTGCCCGGTTCGGTCATCAGGCTGTAGGCCGAGATGTGCTCCACCTGCAGGGCAAGAGCCTCGCGGATGTCGGCCTCCCATTCGGGGAGCGTCTCGCCGGGGAAGCCGAACATCAGGTCGATGCTGATGTTGGAGATGCCGGCGGCGCGGAGCCGCTGGACGGCCTGGCCCACCTGGCGGGCATTGTGACGGCGATGGAGGAAGCGGAGCCGACGGTCGGAGAATGTCTGGGCGCCCATGCTGACGCGGTTGACGGGCAGGCGGGCGAGCGACGAGGCATAGGCATCGGTCAGGTCGTCGGGGTTGCACTCGATGGTGACCTCCATAGGCGCGAGCGGTCCGCAGACTTGTGCGATGGCCCCGAAAAGACGGGCGAGCAGGGCAGGGGAGAGCTGCGAGGGAGTGCCGCCGCCGATATAGACGGTGCGGACGGACTGGAGCAGGCGGCGGTAGCAAGGGTCGGCAGCGAGCATGTTCAGCTCGGTGCACACCGCATCGACATATTCAGCGGCCAACTGGGTGAGCGTGGTGGAGTAGAAACCGCAGTAGATGCAGCGGCTTCGGCAGAAGGGGATATGAACATAGAGAGCGGCCATGCTTGCTTCTTTATATATAAGGTGTAAATTGCATTATGTTTGCAAAGATAGTGCTTTTTCTGCAAAATAACGTTAAACATTGCGCAAATAATCATCGGAGTTTCTTCATTCTTCGATTTTCTTCGTAATTTTAGCGTCGAATTTTCAAAAAAGACTACTATCAATCATTAAACCTTGAAGATATGAAAGTATATCAGACTAACGAAATCAAGAACATTGCCCTCGTTGGCAGTGCGGGTAGCGGCAAGACAACTCTTGCCGAAAGTATGTTATTCGAAAGTGGCGTCATCAAGCGTCGCGGCTCGGTAGAAGCCAAGAACACGGTGAGCGACTACTTTCCTGTAGAGCAGGAATACGGCTACTCGGTATTCCCCACCGTTTTCAACGTAGAGTGGAACAACAAGAAACTGAATATCATCGACTGTCCGGGAAGCGACGACTTCGTGGGAGGTGCCATCACCGCCCTGAACGTTACGGACCAGGCGCTGGTGCTCGTGAACGGACAGTACGGTCCGGAGGTGGGCACGCAGAACATCTTCCGCTACACGGAGAAACTGAAGAAGCCCGTCATCTTCCTGGTGAACCAGCTGGACCGCGAGACTTGCGACTTCGACACGGTGATGTCGCAGATGAAGGACGTGTACGGACCGAAGTGCGTGCAGGTGCAGTATCCGCTGAACGCTGGTCCTAACTTCAACGCGCTGATCGACGTGCTGCTGATGAAGAAATACTCGTGGAAGCCCGAAGGCGGCGCTCCCATCATCGAGGACATTCCCGCCGAGGAGATGGACAAGGCCAAGGAGCTGCATGCCGCATTGGTGGAGGCTGCTGCCGAGAACGACGAGGCGCTGATGGAGAAGTTCTTCGAAGAGGAGTCGCTCACCGAGGACGAGATGCGCGAAGGCATCCGCAAGGGTCTGGTGACGCGCAGCATCTTCCCCGTGTTCTGCGTTTGCGGCGGCAAGTCGATGGGCGTGCGCCGACTGATGGAGTTCCTGGGCAACGTGGTTCCCTTCGTGAGCGACATGCCCAAGGTGCACAACACTCGCGGCGAGGAGGTTTCTTCCGACAGCAACGGTGCCACATCGTTGTATTTCTTCAAGACAGGTATGGAGCCACACATCGGTGAGGTGAGCTATTTCAAGGTGATGAGCGGCTCGGTGAAGGCCGGCGACGACCTGACCAATGCCGACCGCGGCTCGAAGGAGCGCCTGGCATCGCTCTACACCTGTGCCGGTGCCAACCGCCAGGCTGTGGACCAGCTGAACGCTGGCGACATAGGCTGTACGGTGAAGCTGAAGGACGTGAAGACCGGCAACACCCTGAACGGTAAGGACTGCGAGAACCGCTTCGACTTCATCAAGTATCCTAACTCGAAGTACTCGCGTGCCGTGAAGGCCGTCAACGAGAGCGAGACCGAGAAGATGATGGCTGCCCTGACCAAGATGCGCCAGGAAGATCCCACATGGGTGGTTGAGCAGTCGAAGGAGCTCCGCCAGATCATCGTTCACGGACAGGGTGAGTTCCACCTGCGCACCTTGAAGTGGCGCATGGAGAACAACGAGAAGATTCAGATCAACTACGAGGAGCCGAAGATTCCGTATCGCGAGACCATCACCAAGGCCGCCCGCGCCGACTATCGCCACAAGAAGCAGTCGGGTGGTGCCGGACAGTTCGGTGAGGTGCACCTCATCGTGGAGCCCTATGCCGAGGGCATGCCCGATCCCACGGTCTATAAGTTCGGCGGCCAGGAGTTCCGCATGAACATCAAGTCGAAGGAAGAAATCGACCTGGAGTGGGGCGGTAAGCTGGTATTCATGAACTCTGTGGTGGGTGGTGCCATCGACGCACGCTTCATGCCCGCCATCCTGAAGGGTGTGATGGCCCGCATGGAACAGGGTCCGCTGACCGGTTCTTACGCCCGCGACGTGCGCGTGATTGTATATGATGGTAAGATGCACCCCGTGGACAGCAACGAGCTCTCGTTCATGCTCGCTTCGCGCCAGGCATTTGCCGAGGCCTTCAAGAATGCCGGCCCGAAGATTCTGGAGCCTATCTTCGACCTCGAGGTGTTTGTGCCTGCCGACTACATGGGCGACGTGATGAGCGACCTGCAGGGCCGTCGTGCGCTGATTATGGGTATGGACTCTGAGGCTGGCTATCAGAAGCTGCAGGCCAAGATTCCGCAGAAGGAGCTGGCCAACTACAGCATCACGCTCTCGAGCCTTACCGGTGGCCGCGCTTCGTTCACCACGAAGTTCGCAAGCTACGAGCTTGTTCCCACCGACGTGCAGAACGACCTCATCAAGAAGCACGAGGAAGAGGCTGCCGAAGACGATTAATCCACTATGTCCTTTTAACTATACATTTGATAAGCGAGAATCCGAATGGGTTCTCGCTTTTATATTTAATAAGAGGACCCTCCCCCTAGCCCCTCCAAAAGGGAAGAATAGGACCCTCCCCCTAGCCCCTCCAAAAGGGAAGAATAGGACCCTCCCCCGGCCCCTCCCTATAGGGCGGGGAGTAATTACCTTAGGGCACAGGGGCTCCCCGCCCCTCAAGGGGAGGGGTTAGGGGTGGGGTCTGTAATCTCAGACATCTGCCTAATACACCCGGTTCGGGCGAATTTGAAATTGCTTTACCCTTCGGCCAGCGACCTTTGGTTCGCCCGAACCGAGTATTTATTGATTTGCGAGGGCAAACAAATCCCTCCCCTTAGAAAGGGGAGGCTAGGTGGGGTTGATTTCTTCTGCCTCTTTATCAACCACCCCTGACCCCTCCTATCCTAGGAGGGGGAGCAGATAATTATTTTAAATTGATAATTATCAAATAAAACACCAATTATTGGTTAACATAATAGAATTTAACCAAATTAATTAACAATTTTGATGGCGCGTAGGACGAAATGCATTAACTTTGCAGTCAATAAAACAGAAAACTCGATATGAAGAAGACTACCATATGGGTGATTGCGGTCGTGATGGGATTCTCGTTCCTGGCCCTGCTCTTCCTGCAGCTGAAATACATTGAGGCTATGGTGAAGATGAAGAAGGAGCAGTTCGACGAGAGCGTGAACAAGGCGCTCTATCAGGCCTCGAGAAACCTGGAACTGAACGAGACGCTACGCTATCTGGAAAAAGACGTGAACGCCACCGAAAGGCGCGCCATGAAAAAAGACTCCCTGGGAACCAGGACGGGGAAACCCGACGGCAGCGTGCAGGAGTCGCACCAGTACTCGGTGGCAGGACAGGACGGCACGGTGTATTCTTCGTTCGAGCTGAAGACGATAACCACCAAGCCGGCAAACATCCCGAAGGCGATGATTCTGCGCAACGACAAGAACTCTATCAATGCGGCCACAAAGTCGATGAGGGAGATTGTGAAGAACCGCTACGTCTACCAGAAGGCCTTGCTCGACGAGGTGATATACAGCATCCTCTTCACGGCCAGCGACAAGCCCCTGCGCGAGCGCATCAACTTCAAGCTGCTCGACCGCGACCTGAAGGCGCAGCTGATGCATAACGGCATCAACATCCCGTATCATTTCACGGTGTCGGGAACCGACGGGCGCGAGGTGTACCGCTGTCCCGACTATAGCGACGAGGGCGAGGAATACGTGTATTCGCAGGTGCTGTTCCGCAACGACCCGCAGAACAAGAGTGGCGTGGTGCGCATTCATTTCCCCACGATGAACAGCTACATCTTCTCGTCGGTGTATTTCATGATTCCCTCGGTGGTGTTCACCGTCATCCTGCTCATCACGTTCATCATCACCCTGGTGCTGGTGTTCAGGCAGAAGAAGCTGTCGGAGATTAAGAACGACTTCATCAACAATATGACGCACGAGCTGAAGACGCCCATCGCGAGCATCTCGCTGGCAGCGCAGATGCTGAACGACGACTCGGTGAAGAAGAGCGAGGCGATGACGAAGCACCTGGGCGGCATCATCAACGACGAGACCAAGCGACTGAGATTCCTGGTGGAGAAGGTGCTGCAGATGTCGATGTTCGACCGCAAGAAGGCGACCTTCAAGAAGAAAATGCTCGACCTGAACGAAATGGTGGAGACGATAGCCCACTCGTTCTCGCTGCGCGTGGAGCATACGGGCGGAAAGATATATACCGACATCGGGGCAGTGGACAGCGCCATCTATGTGGACGAGGTGCATTTCCAGAATGTCATCAACAACCTGCTCGACAATGCCGTGAAGTATCGCAAGCCCGACCAGCCCATCAACATCTGGCTGAAGACGTGGAACGACCACGACAAGCTGTATTTCTCGGTGCGCGACAACGGTATCGGCATCAAGAAGGAGAACCTGAAGAAAATCTTCGACCAGTACTATCGCGTGCATACCGGCAACAAGCACGACGTGAAGGGCTTCGGCCTGGGACTGGCCTACGTGAAGAAAATCGTGGAGCTGCACAAGGGCTCTATCAAGGCAGAAGCCAACAAGCAGGCCGACGGCGGCACGGTGTTCACCATTGCCCTCCCGGTAATCCGCGATGAAGAGATTGTTAACGATTAATGTAGAGTGTAGAATGTAGATTGTAGAGTTTTGATAACCTGGCAAGCCCAGAATTCTATGCTAAAATCTGCAGATTAAAGTAATCATAATTCTCCATTCTCCATTCTCAATTCTCAATTAGATAAATAATATAGTATTAACCCTCAAAATAGTAAAGATTATGGACGACAAGTTGAAAATCCTTTTGTGCGAAGACGACGAAAACCTCGGTATGCTGCTTCGCGAGTATCTCCAGGCCAAGAACTATGAGGCCGAGCTGTGTGTGGACGGTGAGGCTGGATATAAAGCCTTCCTCAAGTCGAAATTCGATATCTGCGTGCTCGACGTGATGATGCCTAAGAAGGACGGATTCACACTGGCACAGGAAATCCGCCAGGCCAACCCAGACATGCCTATCATCTTCCTGACCGCCAAGGTGCTGAAGGAGGACATCCTGGAAGGCTTCAAGATCGGTGCCGACGACTATATCACAAAACCCTTCTCGATGGAGGAACTCGTGCTGCGCATCGAGGCCATCCTGCGCCGCGTGAAAGGCAAGAAGAACAAGGAGAGCACACTCTACCGCATCGGACGCTTCACGTTCGACACCCAGAAGCAGCTGCTCACCATCGGCGAGAAGCAGACCAAGCTGACCACCAAGGAGAACGAACTGCTGGCGCTGCTCTGCTCGCATGCCAACGAAATCCTGCAGCGCGACTTCGCCCTGAAGACCATCTGGATTGACGACAACTACTTCAACGCGCGCTCGATGGACGTGTATATCACCAAGCTGCGCAAGCACCTGAAGGACGACGACCAGATTGAAATCATCAACATCCACGGCAAGGGCTACAAGCTGATTGCTCCGGAATGCGACTGATTTGAAGCGAATGACACGCTAAGATAGAATGAGAAGAAGGGAGTGAAAGGTTAAAAAAACGTAAAACTCCCTTTTTCTCATTTTCTCATTATCCCATTCTCTCAATTTCTTAGTACCTTTGCAGCCGATTTCGCAATAATGCGGGTCATAATCAATATTTTATAATAATGAATCAATACGAAACCGTTTTCATTTTGACTCCCGTTTTGTCTGATGACCAGACAAAGGAAACGGTCGCTAAATTCAAGAAGATTCTCACCGATAATGGTGCAGAGATTCTGAACGAAGAGGCC
>JAEEGJ010018619.1_pt1 | contig 15468 bp, 10 predicted proteins | sample 8958761 | NCBI WGS metagenome assembly JAEEGJ01 (sample SAMN16246546, study PRJNA631951) | gut metagenome | biome: gut microbiome; feature: rumen; material: RS-attached | host: Bos | place: Iran: Karaj | collected 2018-10 | reverse complement strand
CTCGACCATGATACGGCCAGACTGTCCTTCGAGCTTCTGGATATTCGGCTGAACAACGCCGAACTTATCGATACGGTTACGGACAACGTTGAACGAGTTGTCAACAGCCGACTGCACCTCGGCACGCAGAGCGCTCTCCACCTCAGAGTCGGTGGACGAAGTGCTCACCTTGCCCTTCATCTGCTGCGTGGCAAAGATGGCAGCCAAGGGGCGTCCGTTGGCGTTTTGTTTCCAATACTTGATAAACAGGGAGATAAAGTCGTCCTGACTAGTCTCTTCCTCCTTCTTGGCCTGTTCCATCGACTTCTTGTAGACGGCGTCGGTCTTGTGGTCGGCGAGCACGTCGACAACGTCAGGTACCGAGACCTCAAGAATAACGTTCATACCGCCCTTCAGGTCAAGACCCAGGCCAATCTCCATCTCGCGGCACTGCTTGAACGAATAGATGCCGCAGTACACTTTCTCGTTCATGATTGAGTCGAGGTACTCCTGACCAGCCTCTTCGCCCATGGCGGCTGCCTTGTTTTCGTGGTAGCGCGTCACAAACGAGAAGGAAAGGTAGAAGCAGCAAACGAGAATCAGAACGATTGCGATAAATTTTACAATTCCTTTGTTTTGCATTTTGGTTTTTTTATTATTATAATTTATGATTTTGCTTTTTAAGCCTGCAAATATACTGATTTTTCTTCACTTACCGAAATTTATCTGCACTTTTCATACATTTTTTATGGTTTTCACCTGATTTTCAGGCTACAAATGAACGGATTATGGTCACTGGCATCCATTTTATCGTCAATTCTGGAATGACAGGGCTCTAGTTTTTCGTTACAAAAAACATAGTCAATTCTCAATGAAAAAGCTTTCTGATTATATGACAAACCGACACCATTTCCTGTTGCTGCAAAACAGTCGGTCAGCACCTCGGCCATGGCATGACGGGAATAGGAAATGGGATTGTCGTTGAAGTCGCCACAGACAATGAGGGGGTACTGGCTATGCGCCTCGGCATAGTTGCGAACAGCCCTGATTTGTCCGGCCCGCTTGGCATTAGCCTCGGCCAGTTTCACCAACAGCAGACGCGACTCGGCCCGGGCGGAGTCGCCAGACATCTCACCACGGATAATCTGACGGTACTGCTGACGGTCAGCCTTGGAGAGGTGGCAGCTCTCAAAGTGGTTGTTGACAACTATCAGCGTGTCGTCGCCCACCTTCAGCCACCACGCCACACTGCCGTTGGCCATCGAATTATAGGGGATTCGCTCGCGCCGCAGGATGGGATAGCGGGTATGGATGCCCAAGGCATTGCGGCAATTGGGATGGCTGGAGATGACGTTTGTGTCGTTATACGCCAACCCTGCCTTCGCGTACTCCCGGAAAGTATAGCGCCGCCATGTGTCCACATCTTCCTGTACACAAACGATGTCAGGTGATTCCTGGATAACAAACTCAAGCACTTTCTCAAAACCCTTTTCATACTTGAAGTTACCGGCATAGGAACACACATTATAGGAAAGAAGCTTCATGGCATCGTCAGGAATTTTTGCCGAAGGATGAATCGGCATGTATATACTGATAGGTACGTACGCGAGTATAAAGCCTGCGATGGGAATCCACGCCATGCGCCACTTGAACACCAACCAGAAGAGCAGGAAGGCCAGATTGAGCACTAAGAAGGCGGGGAACGTCATGCCTACCGTCGACAGCAACGGATGGTCGGTAGGATTAATGCGGTCGCTGTAGCCTACCAGCAACATCATAATGACGGAGGCGAAATTCGCCCCCGCTATCATTTGTATAGTCAGTCGCTGGAGTTTCTTGATCACGAATTACGGCTTTGGTCAAACAGTTTCTTCTTTTCCTCCTTGGTCAGGCTGTCATAGCCGCTCTTGCGTATCTTATCCAAGATGGCATCGACCTCCTCCTGGTTCTGACGCTTTCGGGCATTGTACTCCTCATCGCTCTCGCGACGGGGGTCAGCTGTATGCTCGGCTTTCATGCGGGTACCCTGACGGGCTTCATATTTCTGTTTCAGCTGGTCGAAGAACTCCTGTCCCTTACTGCGTCCGAAGCGCTGCGAAGAGTCTGGATGTTTCTGCCAGTAGCGGATGAGCAGGAAGCCGAACAGCATACCGCCCAAATGTGCCATGTGGGCCACACCGTCGCCGGGACCGCTCATGGCTGAGAACAGCTCAATGGCAATATAGCCGACGATGAGCCACTTGGCCTTGATGGGGAACGGGAAGGGAATGATGAAGAGCCGTTCGTTAGGAAAAATCATACCGAAGGCCAGCAAGATGGCATAGACAGCTCCCGAGGCACCGATGGTCGTCCACAAGTTGATATATGCGTCGGTCGTCACCTGCACGCCATTAACATTAACGTATTGGTAGGCTCCCATATCCTCATACATATAGGTAGCATACTGCACAACTTCCTGTGCCACACCGGCGCCAATGCCACATACAATGTAATAAAAAAGGAATTTTTTCGGTCCCCATACACGCTCTATCACTGAACCGAACATCCACAGGGCAAACATATTGAAGAAAATATGCGTCAAGCCACCATGGAGAAACATATAGGTGACAAACTGATAGATATGAAAGTCGCTGGCCATGAAAAAGTGCAGTCCGAGCAATGATGTCAAGTCGATACCGCGCAACTCCAGCACCCACGTTGCCACAAACGCCAAGAAGTTGACGATGAGCAAGTTTTTGGTCATGGAGGGAATATTATTCATCGAAGTAATTTACAATTTTACAATTTACATTTTACAATTTGCAACACACGGCAACACGATTGCCGTTTTCGGGCGCAAAATTACTAAAAATATCCGTTTTTAAGCACAAAAACAGGGGTTTACACACTTTTTTTCAAGAAAAAAGTCATTTTTTTCAGTTTTTTGTTTGTTTTCTAAATACTTTAACCTATATTTGCGTCAGAAAATAACTACAATTATTAATATCTTATTAAAAAACAACTAAAATTATGAACAAGACTGAATTAATTGAGCAGATTGCAGCTGGTGCTGGTCTGAGTAAGATTGACGCAAAAAAGGCTCTTGACGCCACTGTTGCAGCTATTAAGGACGCACTCGTAAAGGGTGAGAAGGTACAGTTGGTAGGTTTTGGAACATTCGCTGTTTCTGAGAAGCCGGCTCGTGAGGGCATCAACCCCGCTACCAAGCAGAAGATTACGATTGCAGCTAAGAAGGTGGCCAAGTTCAAGGCTGGTGCCGAGCTCGCCGAGGCTGTTAAATAAACTCGTTTGTAAATAAAAAAGAAAATAGGCTTCTCGATTGGGAAGCCTATTTCTTTATCGGAAATGGGCACGTCACCGTGTCCTTTTTTTCGCTTAGGGCTGCTTGCCAATGTAAGCAAGGATACCACCATCAACATACAGGACATGACCATTGACGGCATCGGAAGCATGCGAAGCCAGGAAGACGGCGGGACCGCCCAACTCCTCAGGATTCAGCCAACGGCCAGCGGGTGTCTTGGCGCAGATAAAGCTGTCGAACGGATGGCGACTGCCGTCCGGCTGACGCTCACGCAGCGGAGCAGTCTGGGGTGTAGCGATGTAACCCGGGCCAATGCCGTTACACTGGATGTTATACTCACCGTATTCTGAGCAGATGTTGCGGGTCAGCATCTTCAGGCCGCCCTTGGCAGCAGCGTAGGCACTGACTGTCTCACGTCCCAGCTCGGACATCATGGAGCAAATGTTAATGATTTTTCCCTCGCGGCGCTCCATCATCTCGGGGATGACGGCAGCCGACACGATGTAGGGTGCCACCAGGTCAACGTCAATGACCTGCTGGAACTCGGCACGCTTCATCTCGTGCATGGGGATGCGCTTGATGATGCCGGCATTGTTAACCAGAATGTCAATCTGACCTACCTCCTGGTGAATTTTCTCAACCAGTGCCTTGACGGCATTCTCGTCAGTGACATCGCAGACATAGCCGTGGACGTTCTCTATGCCTGCCTCTTTATAGTTGGCCAAGCCTCTCTCTAAAGCAGCCTCGTTGATGTCGTTGAAAATGATGTTCTTGATGCCTGCAGCGACAAAGGCTTTGGCAATGTTGAAACCAATACCGTAAGACGCACCGGTAATCCAGGCATTCTTACCTTCTAATGAAAAGGGATTTGTCATAATAATACAATAATTAGTTTAAAAGTTTGTAAATGATATTTGTCTTAGCTTCATTTGTTTGTGCAAAGTTAGGAAAAAAACTCCAAACACCATGCTTTTTTGCAGACGTTTTAAAAATGATTAATACTTACAGCAGTTTCTCTAATGTGTCGAGTTCCTCGTCTGTCGTTACCCATGAAGTAACGAAACGGCAGATGGTACGGTGGCCGGGAGCCTGTCCCCAATGGGTAAATTCCATCTTACGGGAGAGCTCTTCTACCTTCACATCGGGCAATATGACAAACTGCTGATTGGTGGGAGAATCCAGCCAGAACTCATAGCCCTTTTGCTGGAAAATCTGCTTCATACGCATGGCCATCTGGTTGGCATGGCGAGCAAGCTGGAAATACAGGTCGTCCGTAAACAGCGCCTCAAACTGCAAGCCAATGAGTGCACCTTTGGCAATGACTGCGCCGTGCTGCTTCTGGATGCTGAAGAAATGCTTATGAGCCTGTCGGTTGGTGAACACCACGGCCTCGCCGCACAGTGCGCCAATCTTGGTGCCTCCGATATAAAACACGTCACAATGGCGGGCCAGATAAGGCAGAGTCATGTCACAGTCCTCAGCCATCAAGCCATACCCCAGGCGAGCACCGTCAATATAAAGGGGAATGGCATAGTGCTGACATACCTTATATATATTGTCTAGCTCTTGAGCGGTATAGAGAGTCCCCAACTCCGTGGGAAAGGTGATGTAGACCAGGCCGGGATAGACGGCGTGGGCATTGTTGCCATCGTGCATAAAGTCGTCAAGATACTTGTCCAACACCTTGGCATTCATCTTGCCCTGTTCGCCCGGCAAAGCGATGATCTTATGCTCGGTAAACTCCACAGCACCGGCTTCATGGACGTTGATATGACCGGATTCAACGCAGATGACACCCTCATACTGGTAGAGCATGGAGTCGATGGTGGTGGCATTAGCCTGTGTACCTCCCGTCAGGAAAAAGATTTGGGAATCAGGCATCCCAATAGCCTCACGGATGCGTTCCTTGGCACGCTCGGAAAACTCGTCAAAGCCGTATGGTGTAGGCTTAGCGTCGTTATACCTAATCAGGTTCTCCAGCACCTTGGGGTGCGCCCCGTTGTTGTAGTCGCATTCAAAAGATATCATAGTTCTAATTTCAAGATGTTCATGCCAACGAGAAGTCAAGCTGACGCTTTTCCAGATTAGCCCCGGCAACCTTGATGCAAATGGGGTCGCCCAGTTGGTATTTATGGTGATGATGACGTCCTACCAGACAGTAGTTGCGCTCATCAAAGTCGTAGTAGTCGTCGTCCAGGTCACGCAAGGGCACCATGCCTTCGCAGTGGTTCTCGTCAATCTCACAATAGATGCCATACGACTGGATGCCGCTGATGTGTGCATCATAGGTCTCGCCCACCTTGTCGGCCATAAACTCCACCATCTTATACTTGATGCTGTCGCGCTCAGCCTGCTGGGCCACCTGTTCCATATCCGAACAATGCTCACACAGTTCCTCATATTTCTGCTGGTTGGCAGAGCGTGCGCCCTCCTGGTACTTGGTCAGCAAGCGGTGAACCATCGTATCCGGGTAGCGGCGAATGGGCGAAGTAAAGTGGGTGTAATAGTCAAAAGCCAGACCATAGTGGCCAATGTTATGCGTCGAGTACTTGGCTTTCATCATGGCTCGCAGGGCTACCGTTTCTATCAGTTTCTGCTCCTTCCTGCCCTGGCAATCGTCCATCAGCGTGTTCAACGAACGGGAGATGGCGCCCTTCGTACCGGAGGTTTTCATCTTATAGCCGAACTTCACCACAAATTCGCGCAGCGACTCCAGCTTCGTGGGGTCTGGCTGATCGTGTATGCGGTAAGGCAAAGTCTTTGCTTTAGTGCCTTTCTTCACCTTACCAATACTCTCAGCCACGGTTCTGTTGGCCAGCAGCATAAACTCTTCGATGAGTTGAGTGGCATCGTTCGACTTCTTGAAATAGGCACGGGTGGGTTTTCCGTCCTTGTCAATATCGAAGTGCAGCTCCTCACGGTCGAACTTCACGGCACCGCCCTTGAAACGGCGCTCACGCAGATGCTTTGCCAGACTGTCGAGGGTTCTAAGGTAAGAATCTTCTGCGGTAGCCGATTTTTCATTATTCACTTGACCCTTTTCCAGAATCTCCTGCACCTCTTCATAGGCAAAGCGTCTATTGCTCTTGATAACGGTATGGACGATGCGGTAGCTCTTGACGTTGGCCTCGTCGTCCATGACGAAAACGACGCTGAAACACAGCTTCTCCTCGTCAGGGCGCAGCGAACAGATGAAGTTGCACAAGCGCTCGGGCAGCATGGGGATGGTGCGGTCGACCAGATAGACGCTGGTGGCCCGTTTCACGGCCTCCTTGTCGATGATGCTTCCTTCTTTGACGTAGTGGCTGACATCAGCAATATGCACGCCGACCTCCCACAGTTTGCCCTGCTTACGGATGCTGAGTGCATCGTCGAAGTCCTTGGCATCCTTGGGGTCGATGGTGCAGGTAAAGACGTCACGGAAGTCCTCGCGACGCTTGATTTCCTGTTCGGTGATACCCGGTTCAATGCTCTCCGCAGCCTCCTCCACATTCTTCGGGTACTTATACGGCAACCCGTATTGTGCCAAGATGGCATGCATCTCGACATTGTTGTCGCCTTCCTTGCCCAGGACGTCGATGACCTCGCCGACGATATTCTTCGACTCCTTCGACGGCCACTGCGTAATCTTCACCACAGCCTTATCGCCATTCTTGCCGCCCTTCAGCTTCTTCTTCGGAATCAGCACGTCGTGCACAAAGATGTTGCCCTCGGTGACGAGGAAGGCATAGTCCTTCTCCACCTTCAGCTTACCCACAGCCTGGTTAATCTTATGAGACAGGATCTCCACCACCATCGCTTCCTTGATGTGATGCTCACGCCGCGCCATCATGGTGACACGCACCCGGTCACCGTTCATGGCAAACAGCGAGTTGCGCTCAGAGACAAAGATAGGTTTACCGCCGTCGTCGGGCTGGAACGAGTTCTTGCCATTAGCCTTGCGGATGAACGTACCCTCCTGAACCTGTGTCTTCAGGTTCAGCCTGTAGGCATTGTCGCCAGCCTTGGCCAGATAGTCGTCCCACGCCATCTCATCCATCGTTTCCACGGCCAGCATCTTGGCAGGATGGGTCGAGAGATTAAGATTTCTGAATATCTGCTTGAACGAGAATGTCTCGTTTGGATTCTGCTGGAACAGTGTCCGCAACATCTCTATCACACGTTGCTTTGTCAGCCGTTTTCCACTCTTGTGCTTGCTCATAGTTGTATGTTTTAAGTTTCTTTTGGCAAAGATACAAAATAAATTGATAATTGAAAATTGAAAATTGAAAATTTTTCGTGGCGGAAGCAAATTTTATACTTTTCACTTTTCCCTTTTACTTTATTTTCGTACCTTTGCAACTGATTATCCTAAAGTATTTCTATTATGAAACTTAAATTATTGCTATTCATTTCCATGTATATGTTCTCGCTGATGGTCTTGGCGCAAGAAACCGTCAATATGAAATTCGGGAAACCCACCAAGGAAGAGATGGAGATGACAGTTTATGAGGCTGATCCACAAGCCGATGCCGTGGTGCTCTGCCGACTCACGAACGTCAATTATACCGTTCAGCAAAAGGGCTATGTGGTGGACTATCACGAGAAGTTCCGTATCAAGGTGCTGAAACCTTCCGGAGCACGTTTTGCCCAAGTAACAATACCTTATTATATATTGCCGGCAGAGAAAAACGGCATCCATGCTTCCAAATTCGCCCTGCGCAGCGGAAGCATTGAAGTCGGGTCTTTCTCCTCTGCTCCTGCGTTCGATGAGGCCGGCGGTTCCTTGATGGAAGATGCCGCAGGCACCTTTACCGACGAAAGCGTAGAGGATCTGAAAGCCACGGCCTTTAATCTAGTGAACGGCAAGACTGTGAAGACAACCCTCAACAAGAAGGATGTCAAGACAGCGCAAACAGACACCGACCGCTGGCAGGTTTCATTCACCATTCCTAATGTCAAGGAGGGTACAGTCATAGAAGACGAATACAGCATCCACAGCCAACTCTTCTACATGTTGCACGATTGGTATGCCCAGTGTGAGATACCCGTTGTCTATGCCTGTCTGGATATGGACATTCCCAACTACCTCATTTTCAACATCGAGGAGCACGGCATCCAACGGCTCAGCTGCAAGTGTGTCCCTGGGGTCTTGCGCTATAAACTGGAGAGCGACCCTCTTGCGGCACCCACCACCGTCAAGACCAACCACTACACTTGCATAGGGCGGAATCTCAAGGCTATGTGCAAGGATGACTATGTATGGAACATCAATGACCATTGCGCCGGCATCACAGCCGAGCTGAAGAGTTACAGTCTGCGCGGTACCATGCCGTTACAGTATGCCGTGACGTGGGAACAGATAGACCAGATGTTACTCGACGACAACGCCTTTGGCAAACAGCTTGACAACCACAGCCCGCTGCGCCAGGAACTGGAGGCAGCCAAGACAGCTAATATAACTGACGAGCGCCAGCGGATGGCTGCCGTCTGTCAGTTGGTGCTGGGCAAGGTGAAGTGGGACGGAACCTATACCCTGTGGCCTACTGACAAGAGCAGCTCGACCCTCAAACAGGAAACAGCATCCAATGCTGACATCAATATGCTGCTCATCCAGTCGTTGCGCGATGCTGACTTACAGGCCTTTCCCGTCGTACTGAGGACACGAGACGAAGGATTACTGCCCTATAACTTCCCCTCCATTTCCAAGCTGAACACCTATGTGGTAGCGGTAAAGTTCTCGAATGGCAGTATGGCGTATGTTGACGCCTCCTCTCCTCAGGGCAGTCCTGAAGCCCTGAAGCCTCAGCTGTTAGTAGAGCGCGCCCGTCTTGTCGCCCCCGGCAAAAAGAGCCAATGGGTCAACTTGGAGAAGTCTTTTTCCGACAAGACTTCAACGGTCATCGATGCCACGCTTTCTGACAAAGGGCTCCTCCAAGGAACGCAGACGACGCTCCACTCCGGTGCCGGACAGGAAGTCAAGGAAGTTGTCCCTGTCAGCCTGCAGGGTGAGGCTCAGGGCGACAGCATCAGCTTCTCGCCCTACCGTCTGTTGCCTGTCAAAGAGAATCCCTTCGCCAGCGAAGAACGGCTCATGCCTGTTGAATTCCAGAAAAGATCGTCAGACCAGGTCATTGTTACAGTGACATTGCCTGATGGCTATGCCGTAGACAAGACCCCTGAATCTGTCGTAGTCACTACTCCCGACAAGGGTATTAATGGTCGGCTGACCACCTTCACCGGCGATGGCAAGGTGGAGATTCACTATCAGTTTAACGTCAACAAGACGATACACCCCAGCAAGAACTATGCTGCCATCAGAGACATGTTCACCCTCTTTGCGCAGCATCGTCAGGACATGCTGGTGGCAAAACGGAAATAAAAAAGATATAAGATAATGGAACAGTTGCTTCACTACTGCTGGAAACACAAAATGTGGCCCATTAACACACTGACCACTACCGACGGGCGCATAGTGGAGGTCATCGACCCTGGACTGCACAACCGCAATGCAGGCCCTGACTTTTTCAACGCCAAGGTGAAGATTGACGGTACGTTGTGGGTGGGCAATGTTGAGATTCACGACAAAGCCAGCGACTGGTATCTGCACGGGCACGACCGCGATGCCAACTACGACAATGTGGTGCTTCACGTGGTTGGTCAGGCCGACCGCGACGTTCAGACTTCCAAGGGCGACTTCCTGCCACAACTGTGTCTGACCGTTCCGCCGTCGGTTCAGGACAACTACGAGGAACTGCTGAAGACGGACTCCTACCCTCCCTGCTACCGCATCATTCCCAACTTGACACGGCTGACCGTCCACTCGTGGATGGCAGCCCTTCAGACGGAGCGCTTGGAGCAAAAGACCATCGCCATTCAGGAGCGGGTGCGTCAGGCCAACGGTTCTTGGGAACAGGCCTACTTCACCACGCTGGCACGTAACTATGGCTTCGGCATCAATGGTGAAGCCTTTGAAGAGTGGGCACGCCACATCCCCCTCAATGCCGTCGGCAAGCACCGCGACGACCTTTTTCAGATAGAAGCCATCTTTATGGGACAAGCCGGACTGTTAGCATTGGAGGCTATTCCCGAGCGTTACCAAAAGGATGCGCTGAATGAGGGATACTTTGCCCGGTTGCGCAACGAGTATCAATACCTGGCTCACAAGTTTTCGCTACAGCCTATGGACTACAAGCGGTGGCGCTTCCTGCGCCTGCGTCCGCAGAACTTCCCCCATATCCGCATCTCGCAATTAGCCAATCTCTACTACCAGCGCAAAGCAGGACTGTCAGAGCTGATGGCGTGTCAGGATATGGTAAGTCTCAGCGAACGGCTTCGCACGCAAGTCACGCCCTATTGGGAGACCCATTACACTTTCGGTTCGGAGAGCATCCGCAATGCCAAGCATCTGTCACCGTTCTCCATCAACCTGCTCATCATCAACACCTGCATCCCCATGCTCTTTGCATACGGCCGCCATACCTCCCGTGAAGAACTGTGCGACCGTGCCTTCGACTTCTTGGAAGCGTTGAAAGCCGAGAACAACAACATTATCCGCATGTGGCAGGAATGCGGTTTAGAGGTGACGTCGGCCGGCGACTCACAAGCATTGATTCAGCTGAAGAAAGAATACTGCGACAAGCGCGACTGCCTGCGCTGCCGCATCGGATACGAATATTTGCGCGCTGCGCGCTAATTTTAGAATGAAAGAATTGAAAAATTGAAAAATTGAAAAATTGAAGTAAATGAACAAATACATCTTTGAAACTTGCATGGAGGTGCGCGACTACGAATGCGACATCGAGGGCATTGTCAACAATGCCAATTATCTCCATTATACGGAACATACACGCCACCTGTTTCTGAAGCAGTGCGGTCTGAGTTTCGCCGAAATGCACCAGAGAGGCATCGACGCCGTGGTGGCACGCATGAATCTGCAATATAAGACACCGCTGCGCTGTGACGACACGTTCATCTCTCGTCTGTGGATAGAAAAGCAGGGTATAAAATATATCTTCCATCAAGACATCTTCCGCGCTTCTGACGAAGCACTCTGTTTTCGGGGCGACATAACGCTGGTATGTCTGGTTAACGGACAGCTGTCAGACAGCCAGGAGTATCACCAAGCCTTTGCACCATACCTATGAACGAGGACATACGCTATACCATCGCGCTGACGCGCATGACGGGGTTCAACTTCCCCATGGCACTCCAGCTCTATCAGGCACTTGGCAGTGGCAAGGCGGTATTTGAACACCGCAACGACATCGGTGACGTGATGCCGGACACGACGCCGCGGCTTCGCGAAGCCATCAAGCACTGGGACGAAGCACTAAAACGCGCCGACACCGAACTGGCGTTCATCACCAAAAACCAGATACAGGCACTGACACTCAACAGTCCCGACTACCCTCAGCGCCTTCGCCATTGTCCTGATGCCCCCATCGTCCTTTTCTACAAGGGGACGGCGGATCTTAACCAGTGCTATGTCCTCAATATCGTCGGTACCCGCCACTGCACCACCTATGGTCAGGACTTGGTGCGCCGCTTCCTCACCGACCTGCACCACCAGTGTCCACAGGTGCTCGTAGTGAGCGGCTTGGCATACGGCATTGACATCTGTGCCCACCGCCAGGCTCTTGAATTAGGTTATGAAACAGTAGGCGTCCTAGCACATGGCTTAGACCAGATCTATCCTCACGCCCACCGCCATACGGCAGCCGCCATGCTGAAACAAGGTGGTCTGCTGACAGAATACATGACACAGACAGAGGCGCTGCCCAATAACTTCCGACAACGCAACCGCATCGTGGCAGGCATCTCGGATGCTACTATCCTCGTCGAGAGTGCCATCAAGGGCGGCGGTCTCATCACCTGCCGCATTGCCCAGGAGTATGGCCGCGACGTCTTCGCCTTCCCCGGTGCTGTAGGCATGCCGTACAGTGAAGGGTGCAACCGCATGATTCGCAACAACACTGCTGCACTCATCACCTCGGCAGCAGACTTTTTAGAGGCTGTCGGATGGAAGACCGTTGGTATGCAGCCGGAGACCGTTGAGCGCCAGCTTTTCCCTGACCTCTCCGACGAAGAACAGCGCATCGTCAGCCTGCTCCAGCAGGTCAACGACATGCAACTAAACATGATCAGCGTCCGTACCGACATTCCCATCGGACAACTCACTGCCCTACTCTTTCAGTTAGAGATGAAAGGTATCGTACGCCCCATGGCCGGAGGCACGTACCATTTGTTAAATTGAAAATTGATAATTGATAATTGATAATTGAAAAATGAAGATAGGTACGATAGAGCTGGGTGAGCGACCTGTGTTTCTGGCTCCGATGGAGGACGTGACGGACATCGGTTTCCGCATGCTGTGCAAGCGGTTCGGAGCAGCTATGGTGTACACGGAGTTTGTGTCGGCCGAGGCACTGGTACGCGACATCAAGTCGACGGTGAAGAAACTGACCATCAGCGACGAAGAGCGCCCCGTGGGCATCCAGATATACGGTCGTGACGTGGAGGCCATGGTGGAGGCAGCCAAAATCGTGGAACAGGCAGGACCCGACTTGATAGACCTCAACTTCGGCTGTCCTGTCAAGAAGGTGGCGGGCAAGGGTGCCGGTGCCGGTATGCTGCAGAATATCCCGAAGATGCTGGAGATTACGCAGAAGGTGGTCGATGCCGTCAGCCTGCCCGTGACGGCGAAGACCCGCTTGGGCTGGAACCACGAGCAGCTCATCATCACCACGCTGGCTGAACAGTTGCAAGATTGTGGTATTCAGGCATTGACCATCCACGGTCGTACCCGTTCACAGATGTACACCGGCGATGCTGACTGGACGCTTATCGGCGAAGTGAAGCGCAACCCCCGCATCCATATACCCATCATCGGCAACGGCGACATCAAGTCGTTAGACGATGCCGACCGTGCTTTCGACACCTACGGCGTTGATGCCGTGATGATTGGTCGCGCCACCTTCGGTTGTCCGTGGCTGTTCAGCCGCCGCGAACTGACGCTTGACGAGAAGATTGACGTCTTGGAAGAACAGTTGCGCATCAACGTCGAGCGCATCGACGAATACCGAGGCATCCTGCATACTCGCCGCCATCTGGCAGCAACGCCCGTATTCAAGGGCATCCCCAACTTCCGCGAGACGCGCATCCGCATGCTGCGCGCCGAGAAGCAGGACGAGCTGTTGGCTATTCTGGAGGAATGCCGTGAGCGATTAAAGGGTGACAATACAAGTAAGGCTTGCCTCACGGCAAGCCCTACCCAACCAAATTAATGCTATAAACCAAAACTATCTGTCTTTATCAATATTATTTAATCAGAAACTTCTTGACAGTGCCATCGCTCATGCGAACGATGTTCAAGCCATGCTGCAACTGTGGAGTGCGTCTGCCATCCATCGTATAATACTGGGCGGCAGTAAAATCTTCACTTTTCACTGTTACCTTTTCACTTATACCCGTGGCAGCATTGGCCGTAGCCTTCTTGCTCAGACCACCGAACTCGTTGACGGCCTGCACCTGCCAGAGGGCTTCGCTTGCGGCACGGTTGGATGCGGCCTGCACGGAGGTACCGTCGAAGCTGGTCTCGGTGGTGAAGCCGACCACCTCGCCGTCCTTTGTCACAACGTAGCAGATGGCGTAAGGCACAGCATCCCATGAGAGCAGTGCGCCCTCGCCCTTGACGACAGGAGCGTCGCAAGCCTCACACATCATGTCGGGCTGCCAGTTGTCGTCGCCGCCGCAGACATTCTTGATGGTGTACTGGGCAGCCTCCTCGGCAGTCAGCGTGTTCTTCACGTCGAACACCTCGTGCTTCTCGCCCGTGTTGCTGTCAATATAGTAGTAGTACGTCTCGCGCTGAGAGAGATCCACGGGGTTGCCGTCCTTGTCGACGGTGTTGTATTCAGCCCACAATGCGGGCAGACCACCCATGGTGTTGTACCAACCCTTGGCTGGGATGTTGATGAAGGTCTGCGTGTTGATGTAGACCGTCTTTGGCTGGTCGTGCCACGGACGACCGAGCCATACGTCGGTAACGTCGATGCCCTTGCGCGGACGGATGATGTTATTCTGGAACACATAGCCCCACTTCGTGTCGGCAGTATGGCGCGGAGCCACGATGTAGCCGCCACTGGGACGGTTGATCTGGAGGGTGTCACCGTCCAGGTAGACGTCACCATTGTTGTAGATGAAGTCCACGGCACCCTCGATAAGCGAGTTCTTGATGTAGTGGCGTGCCGTCGAACTGCTGGAGGTAATCCACGTGTCCTGATAGGAGAGCAGGGCAACGTTGTTCATGCAGACGCGGTCGGCGACGGTGTTCAGTGCCAATGCCTGCGGACCGGCCAGCTTCTCATAGCCGTAGCTGTTCTCCAAGGTGATGTTCTCGAAGAAGGTGTCGGTACCCTTCACCACCACCGTTGCTCCCGGGTCTACGGGATAGGCGTTGTCACCACCGCTGAGGCGGTTGTCATAGACAACGGTCTGGTCGCGGTCCTGACCGATGATGTGCAGGTGGGGCTTCGTGGCGGGAATGTCGATGTGCTCGTTGTAGCGACCGTTCTTCACGAAGATGAGCCAGGGCTTGGCACGACCCGCGGGAGCCTTGTCGATGGCAGCCTGCAGCGTCTGGTAGTCACCGCTACCGTCCTGGGCCACCACGGCGTCATAGAGTTTGGCCTCGGGCTGCGTACGCTCCATGGTAGTGAAGGTGATTTCAGCTGCTGCCACGGGTTTGCCACTGCGACTGACGAGCACGCCCTCGGGCATCGAGAAGGTGTACTGGGTAGCATACTTCAGACCCATGTACTTGAAGACGGCAGTCTTGCCGCTGATGATGGGAGCTATCTCCTCGCCGTTCAGCGCAGCCTTGCCCTCGCCGGCCTTGACCTTGTTGTCAAATGTCAGGATGACGCTTCCGCTGGCCGAGACACCTGTTGCGTTCTGCTCAGGATTGCTCGACACGAGAGTAGCCACCTCGTCGGCAGCGCCTACTGCATCAGCCAGCACAAAGATGTCGGCAACGGCAGTGCCGTCGTTGTCGCTTGTTACACCTGTCAGTGGCGACGTATAGTCGGGCATGAAGCGAATGAAGAGGCGGTCAACACCGGCAGCGTCGGCAGGCAGGTCGAACTCCTGCGAGTCCCAACCACGGTTAGGCAGATTATATGTGCCGAAGGTGGTGAACGTCTGGCCAC
>JAEEGJ010018617.1_pt1 | contig 15469 bp, 18 predicted proteins | sample 8958761 | NCBI WGS metagenome assembly JAEEGJ01 (sample SAMN16246546, study PRJNA631951) | gut metagenome | biome: gut microbiome; feature: rumen; material: RS-attached | host: Bos | place: Iran: Karaj | collected 2018-10 | reverse complement strand
CCTCGATTTTTCTCCGCGGGGGATTTTGGCGAGAACTCGATAACCTGCTCAGGTATTTCCCCGGGGCGTCACGGCATTTTCCTCGATCAAATGTTCCATTGCATGAGGCCCATGGCCGGAACAGCTCCTTTCAGTACAACAGAAAGTGCCGTGATTCCCTTGGGAAGTACCTGAGATCTTACCGAAACAAGTTCTAATCAGGAGATGATATTTCATGCCACGCCGAAAAGCTAGTGAAACTCGCATCTCTCAGTCGTTCCCCCGAGCAAAAGATGCCAAAGAACGCGAAAATCAGATGATCGCGCTCGCGGTAGATCGAGCGGAGGAGCAGATCAGGAATGGAACCGCTTCTTCACAGGTGATTGTGCATTTTTTGAAGCTCGCTACGACTCGAGAGAAGCTTGAACAGGAAAAACTGAGACAAGAAAACGAAATGCTCAAGGCCAAAACGAAGGCGTACGAGAATTCGGAAGATGTCAAACGTCTCATGGAAGAAGCGTTGAACGCCATGCGTTCATATTCAGGATCCGATCCGGAGGATACCGATGTTGATGACTGATTTGGAAATTCGGCGGATGCAGATCGCCGATAATGTCATTACTCCATATTTTTCGAACCAATTGCAGCCGGCAAGTTACGATTTAACATTGAGTGACCGGTTCGTCCAGTACAATCGTAGGAGCCCAATGGATGACGATGGGTGGTACATCGATCCAGCAAAGAGGGAGCTCGGATGGAATGTATCGCCGGACGAGCAGACCTTCGTTGATGATGTGCTTAAGCTTTATCCGGGACAATTTGTGCTCGGCGAAACCGTGGAGCATATTTCCATGCCGAACGATGTGGCCGCGCGATTTGAAGGAAAGTCTACGCTTGGTCGATACGGTCTGACCACACATATTACCGCCGGATTCATCGATCCGGGTTTTAAGGGAACTATCACCTTGGAGATTCGTAACGACAACTGCGTCCCGATTCTGCTTGCCCCCGGCATGAGGATCGGTCAGATTTGTTTCTTCCAACTCGATCATCCCGTGAGTAAACCGTATGGTTCCTCAGACCTTGGTTCACACTATCAGCATCAACAAGGGCCGACAGTTCCACGATGATTCGAACATATTTCGATTTGGTACAGCTCCCGACTTTCGAGGAACGATTCGAATACCTTCGATTGACCGGAACGGTCGGACTTCCAACCTTCGGACATGAACGTTGGATCAATCAGCGATTTTACACCTCATCCGAATGGAAACGCGTTCGCGATGAGGTGATCGCTCGCGATGATGGATTCGATCTCGGTACCCGAGGACATCCGATAGCGGGAAAAATCATGGTTCATCACATGTGTCCTTTGGATCCAGAGATGCTCGAGGAATCCGATCATACGATTCTGGATCCGAACTATTTAATCTCTTGTTCCATAATGACGCATAACGCCATCCACTTTGGAAACTCAGCTCCAGACCACAAACCGGTGGAAAGGAGGCCCGGCGACACGTTATTGTGGGATCCGATCAAATGAGGTGATTATGGACGATAGTATATTTCAGACTATCAAAGATCTTCTCGATGTAAATCCAGACGATAACGCGTTTGATGCCAACATTCTTACCTATATCAATTCTGCGTTTTATTCTTTGCGTCAATTGGGTGTCGGACCTCGGAACGGTTTTGTCCTTACCAAGGAAACCACATGGGGCTCATTCCTAGAAGACGAAAGTCTAATCAGTGAAGTAAAACTATACATTCAGCTACGCGTTCGACTTCTATTTGATCCACCACAGAATTCGTTCTTGGTGACTTCGATCGAAAATCAGATTAAGGAAGTCGAATGGCGTCTGAATGCTCACGCAGAAGGAGCATTGGATGATGAGTAGTTATTGGGCCAATCCCGTGGATTCGGCTTCCGATATTTCTCACTATGGCATTAAAGGCATGAAGTGGGGAGTTCGGAAGAAAAGCCATTCCATCCGCAAGGGACGAAAAAAGAGGCCGAACGCCAGCAAAGATTATGCTCGTTCAGCCAGACTTTCTAGAAAAAAGATTTACGAACTCTCAAATGATGATCTCGCATTTATGAAAAAGCGATTGAATGCTGAACGAGAGTATAAGCAAGCGCTAAGAGATCACGAGAGCATCGGCAAAAAAATCATCAGTGCTTTAACGGACAAAAGCATCGAGACTCTGTCGAGTGCGGCTATCGGGCTCGGGACTGGATTGGCGTTTGCATATGCAGCAAAGTATACGCCTATTGGTCCTTACTTGCCGAATGTCAAGGGTGTGAAGGGACCAAATCAACAGAACGCGCCAAAGGTTAAAGCCCCGCAACGACCGAAGGTGATAAAAGTTATCAAACGAACAAACCCTTAAGGATTAACCATGCCCTTATCAAATACGGAAACCCCATATTACTATGGCGAATTTCGCGATAAGGTCATGCGAGGTGAAATTCCCGTATGTCGTGAAATCTCTATGGAGATGAATCGTATCGATGACCTTATTCGCAATCCGAACATCTACTATGATCGGAATGCCGTAGAAGGATTCGTTCGCTTTTGCGAGAATGAACTTGTTCTTACCGATGGTACCCCATTGAATCTCCTCGATTCATTCAAAGTATGGGCCGAGCAAGTATATGGTTGGTACTATTTTGTCGAACGATCCGTATATATTCCCAACACCAACGGACCGGGAGGACACTATGAGCCCCGACGCATCAAGAAGCGGTTGATCAACAAACAATATTTGATTGTTGCTCGAGGCGCGGCAAAAACCATGTATCTCATGGCCCATCAGGCTTATAAAGAGAACATGGATACCGACACCACCAGTCAGATCACCTGCGCCCCAACCATGAAGCAGGCTGATGAAGTCTTGGCACCGTATCGAACCGCTATCACACGCGCTCGAGGCCCGTTGTTCAAATTTCTGACTTTTGGTAGTGCTCCAAATTCTGGACGTGATGTCGCAACACAGGCGAAACTGGTTTCGACCAAGCGTGGTATTGAAAACCAGATTACCGGATCACTGCTCGAGATTCGACCCATGTCCATCGACAAGCTTCAGGGTCTTCGTCCGAAGATTGCAACCGTTGATGAATGGTTATCCGGAGATACCAGAGAAGATGTCATTGGTGCCATCGAACAGGGCGCATCCAAGCTTGATGATTATTTGATCATCGCTTCGAGCTCGGAAGGCACCGTTCGAAATTCTGTTGGCGACAACATCAAAATGGAACTCATGAGTATTCTCAAAGGGGAATACTATGATCCGCATACCTCAATTTGGTATTACAAACTCGACGATGTTGACGAAGTGGGCAATCCCGACATGTGGCTCAAAGCCAATCCGAATCTCGGGAAGACCGTTACGTACGAGACCTATCAGCGCGATGTTGAACGAGCCGAAAAGTCTCCAGTGAACCGCAACGATATTCTGGCCAAGCGGTTCGGCATCCCCATGGAGGGCTACACCTACTTCTTCACGTATGAGGAAACCATACCCCATCGACGGAGAGATTTCTGGAACATGCCTTGTGCCATGGGATTGGATCTTTCCCAAGGCGATGATTTCTGTTCCTTCACATTCCTGTTTCCGCTCAGCACTGGTGAATTTGGAATCAAGACGCTGAACTATATTTCCGAATACACTTTGATGCATCTCCCCAACGCCATTCGCATGAAGTATGATGACTTTATCCATGAAGGCTCTCTTCATGTCATGGACGGAACGGTTCTCGACATGATGGCGGTCTATGATGATCTCGATCAGTTTATCATAGACAATCGGTATGATGTACGATGCATTGGCTACGATCCGTATAACGCCAAGGACTTCGTTCAGCGATGGGAACAAGAGAATGGACCATACGGTATCGTGAAGGTTATTCAGGGCGCCAAGACCGAAAGTGTGCCTCTTGGCGAGCTAAAGAAACTCGCCGAGGATCGCCAGCTGCTCTTCGATGAAGAGATCATGTCGTATACACTTGGTAACTGTATAGTTCTCGAGGACACCAACGGGAATCGTAAACTATACAAGCGTCGTCGTGAAGATAAGATCGATGCCGTCGCAGCAATGATGGACGGCTTCGTATCATACAAGTTGAATCGCGACGCCTTTGAGTGATGGAAACAACACGGGTACTATATCCTATAGATTGGACGAATGATAAAGAAAGGGGTCTGATGAGTTCATATTGGACCGTTGATGACGACTCTGACGATTTGTCTCACTTCGGCGTCAAAGGCATGAAATGGGGCGTTCGTAAACAGAAGCGAGCGCTCAACACATCGATGAAGCGGATCAACAAAAATATACGGAAAGCCGCGAACACCAAAAACGAAAAGAAACGAGCCAAGTTCATGTCTCGATGGAAAGACGCGAACAAAAGCTACGAATCAGCCAAGAAAGCTCTTGAGAAATCAGGTTATACCGTCGCTGAAATCATGGCAGGCAAAGTCGGACGAAGCGGCTATATTTATGCCATTCGAAGAGCAAAAGCCGGAAGGAATAAATCAGAAGATCAGCTTCAGAACGAACTTCTGAGACAACAACGGCGACGAGGCCTAGCGATGGGTCTTCTGGATATCGCTTCAGACATCATTTTGGACTAAAGGAGACCGATATGTCTTTTGATAGTTATTGGATTGACCGCGAAGACGATTCGGACATTTCCCATTTCGGTGTCAAAGGCATGAAGTGGGGCGTTCGACGTAAGGAAGCTCGAGCCGCAGCAACCGCGGTCGATAAAGCCATTAAGAAAAAGTATAAGGATGTGAAGGCCAAGCATCAACTCGGAATGGCTTCCGATGCCCAGCTCCGAGCTGCTAAAAACGCCAAAGCCGCCAACCGGCTTTCTCGATATCAAATGAGCAAAACCGACAGAGGCAGGTATATTCTAGCCCGACAAGCTCACGATAAGGCAACCGCTCAAAAAGTGCTAAGGCGAGCCGGTGCAAAGCGACTTGCTGCTGCCGGCATCGGTATGGCGGCAACCGTTGGAATGGCCTTCTTGGCTAATCGATTGAATGCGCCAGTGACGGTTATGTATCGAATCCAAAAGTAACACAACTTATAACAAGGAGATAACCATGACCTATAATAGTTACTGGGTTGAGCGTGAAGACGATTCGGATATTTCCCATTTCGGCGTCAAAGGCATGAAGTGGGGTAAACGAAACCCGAACCGAATGCGCGCCAATGCTCATAATAAACGCATCAAGACGCGATACGAGAACGCCAAGGCCGGCTATAAAGCCGGTACGGTCAGCGAAAAAGCATTCAAACGAGCTCGCTCTGCTCGACTAAAGAACCTTGCTGGACGAGCGTTCATGGCCACGCACAGCAGCCCATTTACCACTAAGGTGGATCAGGGACGATATTACAAGTACCGGTCGCAAGGTGAGGGCAAAGTTAAAGCGTTCGCTAAGACATACGGTATGGCGACGCTTCGAAATGCTGCCGTCGTCGGCTCTATCGGAATTGGAACGACTATCGTTCAATCGATGCTTCGCAGGTAATCATGACATATTCAAGTTATTGGATTGACCGTGAAGACGATTCGGATATTTCCCATTTCGGCGTCAAAGGCATGAAGTGGGGTGTTCGACGATATGAAAACGCCGATGGAACGCTCACTGCTCTAGGCAAGAAACGAAAAGCGATTGCCGATGCAAAAGCAACCAAAGGGGCTAAGCGCGAGTCGAACATAAGGTTCGCTAAACGAGAATTTCGAGACGCTCGAGATTTGGAAAGACTCGGCGATAAAAAGTCGAAGCGACAACTTAAACTTGAGAAGAAGTACAAAGAAAAAGGATACACCGATCAAGAAGCTGCGTTGAAGGCTTATCGTCGTCGACGAGCTGAAAAGATAGTTGCCGCTGTTGGCGTAATGGCCGTCGCCGCGCTCATTGCCGGTAAAGCTTACCAACGTCATCTCGAAACTGCGGATACGTTTCTCAACGAGAACGATATCCTAGGACGAGTCGCTGTCAACGACAACGGGGAAATCAACAAGGCTTTTTACGCGTTTAATAACAAAAAAGATGCTAGAAAGTATCAAGGCCTTCTTGGCAGTACATTGGAGGCTCGAGGAAATCAAGTGTATCGAAAAGATATCAAGATTTCCAAGAAAATCAAAGTGGCATCTGATGAGAACGCTCGAAAGATTTTCTCGACCGTGATCGACAAGAACGACGGAATGAAACGTTCGCTCAAGGCGCTCGGGGAAGAGATGACCATGTTCGACGACCCCGCAAATCCTCAATATCGGTTGGCCAAACGAGCCATGCGAGATCTCGATCAAGGCAAGAATTCCACGAAATCTGTATATGATTTCTTTAATCTCGCTTTGGTCGACCATAGTCTCGAGGGTCAGGTTCGTGCTGATAGTTTCTATAGTGCCATGAAGAAAGCGGGATACGGCGCGATTAAAGATGCCAACGACCGCAAATACTCTGGATACGGCGCGAAGAACCCGATGATCGTTTTCGATGTTAGCTCGGTTAAGGTCGATAGGGTCACCAAACTCGGTTCCGATTACATCCAAAGTAATCTCAACGCCGCTATGAAACAGCAGCTAGGCGAGATGGCCGCTAAGGGAGCTGCCAAAACTGGTGCCGTGATCGCTGGAATCTATGGCGCTTCTCGGTTGGTCAAGCAAAAGAGCAACAATCGAATCGTCGAGGAGTACCGAAAGAAGCATCCGAATACCGAAATGAGTGCCAACGAGATTCTTAGGAATTATCGTCTCTAGATTCAAAATGAATAGTAATTCTAAGGAGGTGCGAATGTGTCAAGTATTTCGGACCGATTAGCTCATGCTTGGAATCTTTTCAAACATCCGCATAGTCAGTTTCCATTCGATCTGGGTGCCGTGTCGTACAATCAACCGATGCGGACGACGTATAGCGCATCCAATGAGCGATCGATCGTATCGGCATTGTATAATCGAATAGCCGTCGACGTCGCAGCAATAGATATCAAACACTGCGTTATCGATCCTGAAACGGGCGATTACGTCGGTGACTATAATTCCGGATTGAATGATTGCCTTAAGCTATCGGCGAATGTCGATCAAACCGGACGGGCATTCATTCAGGATCTCGTGCTCACGATGTTTGACGAAGGATGCGCGGCGGTTGTACCCATCGATACTGATAAAAACCCATTGCGCAATACGTCATTCAACATCCTCAGCATGAGAGTTGGACGAATCACCGAATGGTATCCTCAAGACGTAAAGCTCGAGGTCTATAACGATCGAACCGGAAATCGCGAAGATCTGGTCATGCCGAAAAGCAAAGTCGCGATCATTCAGAACCCTCTATATGCGGTGATGAATGAACCGAATTCGACATTGCAGCGATTGATTCGGAAACTCAACTTGCTTGACGTCGTCGACGAGCAATCTGGATCTGGGAAATTGGATTTGATTATTCAGCTTCCGTATACGATTCGATCCGATGCTCGAAAGAAACAGGCCGAGGATCGTCGAGCCTCGATCGAAGAACAGCTGTCCAATAGCAAGTATGGTATCGCATATGCTGATGCCACTGAACGAATCACTCAGTTGAATCGTCCAGTTGAGAACAATCTGCTATCGCAGATCCAGTATCTTAATACTATGCTATATGGTCAACTCGGCATTTCCGAAGCACTAGCCAACGGAACTGCCTCAGAGGAAGAGATGCTTGGGTATTATACCCGAACTCTCGATCCGATTCTCACCTCAATCTGTGATGCCTTGACCAGAACGTTCCTCACAAAAACAGCGAGGACACAAGGGCAATGCATCAAATACTTCCATGATCCGTTCCGACTTACGAGGATCAACGATCTCGCCGAGATCGCCCAGAAGTTCACGAGCATGGAAGTTCTCAGCGCAAACGAGATCCGATCCATCCTGTTTAGGAAGAAGTCGGAGGATCCGAACGCTGATGCACTCCGTAATCCAAACATCAATACCGCCGATTCAATGGCATCAGAAGAAGGCGCGTATGATGAGGGAGAAGAGGTAGGAGAAGAAGTCGCCGATGACGGAGGAGGTGGCCTTGCCGAAATGAGCATCGATGATCTATGATCGATGACGTCAAAATGAAAAGTATTCAGGAAGGATAACGTATGAAATACGATTTCAGCGGTTATGCTACCCGAAACGGTGTTCGATGCACAGATGGTCGAACCATCATGAAAGATGCGTTCCGTGACAACGATGGCACTACAGTGCCGCTCGTTTGGCAGCACGATCATTCAGATCCATCGAACATTCTCGGAAAAGTAAAGCTTGAAAATCGACCCGATGGCGTATACGCATTCGGAAAGTTTAACGATACTCCGGCCGCGCAGGACGCAAAGTTGGCCGTTCGACATGGCGATATTACGGCCATGTCGATTTACGCCAACCACGTTAAGCAGGAATCTGGTTTGGTGCAGCACGGCAACATCCGTGAAGTAAGTCTCGTGCTTTCTGGCGCCAATCCCGGAGCGTTCATCGATAATGTGAGCATTGCTCACGGCGATGAGACTTTGACCCTTGATGATGAGATTGTCATCTATAGCGGTGAAGAGTTCGCTCATAATGATTCAGAAGAAAAAACTGAAGTTTCTCCAGTGGAACCGGAGGAAACTGAATTCGAACACAAGGAGGCCCCCATGGCTGATACCGAAACCAAAGATGCCCCGAAGGCTGGCGCCGAAGAAGAGGGCGGTAAGACCGTTCAGCAGGTTATCGATTCGATGACCGAAGAACAGAAGAAAGTCCTTTACGCCCTCGTCGGCATGGCCGCAGAAGGCGAAGGCGATGACGAAGAAGTAGAACAGTCAGAAGGAGACTATGATATGTATAATGCGTTCGAAGGTGATGGCGACAACGAGTTTCGTCACGCCGATGAGTTCGTGAGCAACGAGTTCGATGCCGTCTTCGATGAGGCGAAGCGAAACGGTCGTTTCTCCGATGCCGTTATTCGACATGCTCAGGATTACGGTATCAAGAACATCGACATCCTCTTCCCTGATGCGCAGGCCATCCGCAACACCCCGGATTTCTACGGTCGTCGTACCGAATGGGTGAACACTGTTCTGAATGGCACTCAGCACGTTCCGTTCACTCGAATCAAGTCGATGTACGCCGATATCACCGCTGACGAGGCGCGTGCTCGAGGCTACACCCTTGATCGAAACAACAACAAGCGTAAGATCGATGAGGTCTTCAATGTCCTCAAGCGTGTCACTACGCCGCAGACCGTGTATAAGAAGCAGAAGCTCGATCGCGATGACATCATCGACATCACGAGCTTCGACGTCGTCGCATGGCTGAAGCAGGAAATGCGCATCATGCTGGATGAGGAAATTGCCCGCGCGGTGCTCATCGGCGATGGTCGCGACGTTTCCGATGAGTCCAAGATTCGTACCGATTCCATCCGACCGATTGCGTTCGATGACGATCTCTACACCATCAAGGTCAACGTCACCGACGTGAACGACGTCACCGCCATGATCGATCAAGTGACTCAGGCTCAGGTGAACTATCGCGGTTCGGGCTCGCCGACGTTCTTCGCGTCCCCGTCGCTCGTCGCCAAGATGATGACCCAGCGCGATCAGCTGAATCACCGCATGTATTCCAACCGAAGCGATCTCGCCTCCGAACTGAGTGTCTCCAACATCCTCGATGTCCCGATCATGGATCAGGCTACGACTGAAGATGGTCGACCTGTGCTCGGTCTGATCGGCAATCTTAAGGATTATACTATTGGCGCCGATCGTGGCGGCAACGTTTCGATGTTCGATGACTTCGATATCGACTTCAACCAGCAGAAGTATCTTATGGAAACCCGTTGCTCGGGCGCCCTTACTCTGCCGAAGTCCTTTATCGCCATTCTGGGCCCAAAAGCGTGACCCCGCCGGAACCCGGTTCTGAAGCCGGTGGGGGAAACAACTCACCTTCTTCTGGCGAAACGCAGGCGTCCCACGTAACCGCCGCGAATACGCAGTCTGAGAATTCGTGACTCGCTTCTACGGGGCTGTAGGATTCGCAGAACAGGTAGAAACCGCTCCCGGTGTTTGGCGGGAGAAGATTGTCGAGCACTATTACAAAGGTGATGTGACTCGCAATCAGATTCGATGGAATCAAGGATCCGAGATGAATGATGATCTTCGCGTCGACAACGAGATCAGCATCATCCCGGATCCATTCCTCGATGTCCATATGCCCGCCATTCGTTACGTGACTTGGATGGGTTCAAAATGGAAAGTAGTTAGTTTCATGATACGATCACCCCGAGTCGTACTTCAGATCGGAGGACCATATCATGAGTGATGAACGCTTAGCCATCCACGAGAGGCTTTGCTCCGTCATGAAAAATGCGTATATTTTGGCTCTCGACAAAGATCCAGATACTCGCGATTTCTCCAAGAATGTATACTACCAACCACCTAGTTCCGTATTCATTCATTACCCCGCAATTGTGTATGAAAAGAGTCGTATCGACATCCAAAATGCCGATAACGAATCCTATCTACATAACTATCGGTATACTGTCACTGTCATCGATCCTGATCCTGACAGTGTCATCACCGAACTCGTATCGAAACTGCCAAAGTGTCGATACGATCGTCATTTTATTAATGAAAATCTCAATCATGATTCGTTTGAGATATGTTATTGAAAGGAAACCCAATGGCTAAGTTGGAATGGGATAAGGTCGGCGAGCATTTTTACGAAACTGGCGTTGATCACGCCGTTCTGTATCTGCGCGGTGCGTCCGGCAAGTATGATACTGGTTACGCTTGGAACGGTGTGACCTCTATTTCTGAGTCTCCGTCTGGTGCTGAAGCAAGCGCTCAGTATGCTGATAACCAGAAGTATCTGACGCTGATTTCGGCTGAAGAGTTTGGCGCCACCATCGAGGCGTTCTCGTACCCGAAGGAATTCGACGCGTGCAACGGCGAGGTCGAAGCCGCCAATGGCGTCCGTATTGGTCAGCAGAAGCGCTCCACATTCGGTCTGTCGTACCGAACCAAGGTCGGCAACGATGTCGATGGTCAGGACAAGCATTACAAGCTGCATCTTGTGTATGGTTGCACCGCATCGCCGTCCGAACGTGCGTATGCCACGGTGAACGAATCTCCGGAAGCGATGACCTTCAGCTGGGAGATCTCCACCAATCCGGAGAACGTCACGGGCCAGAAGCCCACGTCGCTCATCACCATCGATTCGCGTGAAGCCGATGCGGAGAAGCTCAAGCAGCTTGAGACGATGCTGTACGGCGGCGCTGAGACGGAGCCGAAGCTCCCGTCGCCAGATGAGGTGATCGCCCTCTTCGGCGCGACTGCGCTCAACCCCACGGATCACTGATAGTTTATAGGGGATGGTTGGTCATACAGCCATCCCCTTTATTTTTAGGAGTAATCATGAAAAATTGGGATAAACTCGAAGCAGATGAAAATCTCATTCTCGATAAGCATTATACGCCCGGTCGAGCCGGTAAGATCGACAAGGTCGTGATCCACCATAATGCTGGAAACCTCACCATTCGGGGCTGCTACAATGTTTGGCAGGATCGAGAAGCCTCCGCGCATTATCAGGTCCAGTCCGATGGCCGAATCGGTCAGTTGGTTTGGGATCGCGATACCGCTTGGCACGCTGGCGATGCCAACGCCAACGCGACGTCCATCGGCATCGAGCACGCCGATTGCCAAGCGAATCCATGGATGGTCTCGAACGAGTGTCTCGAAAACGGCGCGCATTTGGTCGCTGCCATCTGTAAATACTACGGACTCGGCCGACCGCAGTGGCTGAAGAATGTATTCCCGCACAGCTATTTCTCTTCGACGGAATGTCCGGCTACGCTTAATGGTACGCAGAACGCGACATATATGCGCCGAGCACAGGCGTATTACGATGCGATGACCAAGGGCGGTACCGTTGCTACTCCAGCGCCGTCGAAACCGGCATCCAAGCCGTCGACTGATCTTAACGCCATCGCCGACGCGGTGATCCGTGGTGAGTATGGCAATGGCGATGAGCGTAAGCGAAAGCTTGGTTCGAACTACAATGCCGTCATGGCCATCGTCAATAAGAAACTTGGTGTTTCGTCAGCTCCGGCGAAACCTGCCAAGAAGAGCGTCGACCAAGTCGCTCAGGAAGTCATCAATGGTTCTTGGGGGAACGGCGACGATCGTAAGCGTCGTCTTCAGGCTGCGGGTTACGATTACAATGCCGTGCAGAATGCGGTAAACGCCAAGCTCTCTGGTGGTTCGCATACCCAGCCCGTTGCGAAAGGACCTTCGCTCGATGACGTCGCTCGCGCCGTGATCCGAGGCGACTACGGCAATGGTGATGAACGCCGTCGTCGACTCGAAGCGGCTGGGTTCAACTATAACGCCGTTCAGGCACGAGTGAATCAGATGCTGTGATCGACATGCTCGTTCTTCAGGTACCACTTGGCGACGAGCTCTATGATGAGGAACGGGGAGTGTTCATTAAACCGAAGACTGTCGAACTTCGATTCGAACACTCCCTGTTCACTGTTTCAAAATGGGAAGAGAAGTGGCACATTCCGTTCTTTGTCGACAACGACAAGACGGAAGAGCAGCTGACCGATTATATTCGCTGCATGTTGATTGATGAAACGCAGGAACCATATCTTGCCCATCTTCGATCCGAAGACGTCATCGCCATCAACGATTATATTTCCGATCCGGCAACAGCCACAACTGTCCATACTTTTGGACCAACACAATCACGAGGTCGTCAAATCGTTACGTCAGAGGTTCTCTACTTTCAGATGTTCTCTCGACAGATTCCTATCGAGTGTCAACACTGGCATATAAATCGATTCATGATGCTCCTTCGCGTGTGGGATGCTTATAACGCCGATCCAAAGACCGGCAAGATGAGCAGGAAGCAGACCGCGGCCATGTATGCGAGGGAGAACGCTCGTCGACAACGACTCATGCACAGTAAAGGATGATCGAATGGATATCACCGTGTCCCAGTCTGGGGATTTTCGTAATCTTGAACAATTCTTGAAGAATGCCGAACGCGGTGATTATCTCAAAGTATTGGAACGTTTCGGCCGAATGGGTGTTGATGCTCTTTCGGCCGCAACGCCAATCGAAAGCGGAACCACCGCCAATTCGTGGAGCTACGAGATCGTTCGCAAGAACGGTAGTGCTGAAATAGACTTTAATAATAGCAATATCAACAAAGGTGTCAATATCGCCATCATCATCCAGTACGGTCACGGAACCGGAACTGGCGGGTATGTACAGGGGATCGATTACATCAACCCCGCGTTGAGACCAGTGTTTGAACAAATCGCCGATGCTGCTTGGAAGGAAGTGACTCGCTAATGGCTACTGTTGATGAACGTGTCGTTCGGATGAAGCTTGAGGGCTCTCAGTTCCAGTCCGAAGCAAAGGGTATTGGTAAAGCTCTCGATACACTTAAGGAAAAACTCCATTTCAAGAAAGCCAATACGGGAATCGATGATGTATCAAAGTCGATGAACAAACTGGACTTTCAGAAGGTACTATCCGGCATAGAAAGCGTTAACAATAAGTTCTCCACCATGGGCGTCGCTTTTATGTCGGTTGTTGGCCGAATCACCAATGCCGCCGTCGATGCTGGTCAGAAGATTGCTCAGGCCATCATTGAGCCGGCGAAGGATGGCTTTGCCGAATACGAACTTCAGCTTAACTCTGTTCAGACCATCTTGGCCAACACCCAATCCAAGGGTACAACCATTGATCAGGTTAATGACGCACTTAGCGAACTGAATAAATACGCCGATTTAACCATCTATAATTTCTCGGAAATGACGAGGAATATTGGTACCTTCACCGCAGCAGGCGTTGGACTGAAAGATTCAGTCAGCTCGATCAAGGGTATCGCAAATCTTGCGGCACTCTCTGGATCAAATTCGCAGCAAGCATCTACGGCGATGTATCAGCTTTCGCAGGCGTTGGCCACCGGAACAGTCAAACTCATGGACTGGAATTCCGTCGTCAATGCTGGTATGGGCGGTCAGGTCTTTCAGGATGCGTTGATTCGTACTTCCGAGCATCTCAACACCGGAGCCAAGAAATACATCGAAGCCGAGGGATCATTCCGAGATTCACTCCAAAAGGAGTGGCTCACTGCTGACGTCTTGAACGAGACTTTGAAGCAGCTTTCGGGCGCATATTCTGAAGCTGAGCTGATGCAACAAGGATATACCGAAGCGCAAGCAAAGGATATCGTTAAACTCTCAGCCACTGCAACGGATGCGGCGACGAAGGTGAAGACCTTTACTCAGCTCATCGATACCGCAAAAGAAGCGCTCGGATCAGGCTGGGCTCAGACTTGGCAGTATATTTTCGGTGATTTCGAAGCCGCTCGAGACGGATGGACCAGCCTCAGTAATAAAATCAATGGGATCATCGATGCCTCATCGGACGCGCGAAATGCCGTCGTTAAAGAATGGGCCGATCTCGGCGGACAGAAAGAGCTGTTTGGTATATTTAACGACGCTCTCGATTCCCTTCTGTCCATTATCAAACCCATCAAGCAGGCATTTAAGGACGTATTCCCGCCGGTAACCGGCAAGCAGCTCTTTGATCTCACCAAGAAGGTGCACGATCTTGTCAAGGGCATGAAGCTGAGCGAGGAACAAGCCAAGAGGGTCCACGACGCCATCGTCCCGGTGCTCAATGTGGTAAAAACCGCAGCTCAAACTGTGTGGGACTTTGGCTCGAAGGTATTCGGGGTTGCACGAGAGAAACTTCCGGCGCTTATCGAAGGATTTAAGTCTGTATGGAACGGCATGTCTTCGTTTATCGACGGCATCCGTAACATTGGCGAACATATTTCCGAAGCAGTCAATATCGGTGCTGTGTTCTCGACCATAATTGACGCCATGTCGAGCACGTTGAGTGGTATCGGTAGGTTGCTGAGCTTCGTTGGTGCTGGAATCTCGGCGTTCATCAGTATGATATCCAACGTTGGCAGTTCGGCAGCTCAGTCGTTCGCTAACATCACCGGTCAGGCCGGAAATTTCGCCGGACGATTCGTGCAGGGGCTTATGAACGCCATCGCGAATATTCCGAAATTCGTGGTCGAGTTGATCAAGGCCGTCGGCGAAGCAATTAATGCCATATTTGAATACATCCCGATCGATCAGATTGTCGGAACGATTCAGGATGTGCTCTACACTGTCATTCTCGGTGATATTCACAACTTCTTCTCGAGGTCGAAGAAAGAGGTCGAGAACGCCAAGAGCATCTTCGACAAGATCGGCGAAGCTATCGACGGCTTCAAGGGTATCGGTAACAAAGCAGGCGAAGCCATCGACGGGTTGACCAAGTCGTTGTCTGCCATGACCAAGAGTATCCAAGCCAACATCATCGTCAAGATCGCCGTTGCGGTCGGTATTCTCGCGGCTTCGATCTACGCCTTGTCCAAGATCCCTGTTCAAGATATGGCGGCAGC
>JAEEGJ010018615.1_pt1 | contig 15470 bp, 10 predicted proteins | sample 8958761 | NCBI WGS metagenome assembly JAEEGJ01 (sample SAMN16246546, study PRJNA631951) | gut metagenome | biome: gut microbiome; feature: rumen; material: RS-attached | host: Bos | place: Iran: Karaj | collected 2018-10 | reverse complement strand
ATTCGGTCCTCGGCGGTAACATCTGGCTTACCCACGACGTTCCTCCTTATACCAGGCTGCTGCAGAGCAAGGCTGTCACGGTTCCCGAGTTCAGCGACGGGGAAGGTATCTGATGCTAAAAGTTTTTTTATAACTTTACATCAAATAAAACTCAGGCTATATGACCATCTTCTGTCCCAACTGCGGAAAATCTGTTTCCAGCGACTATCAGTACTGCCCATATTGCGGCGGCAAGATATCTTTGAATACTGGTAACACGGGCAACACCGGTAGCCAGACCAACACCGGCAACACCGGTTTTCCGCCCCCGCCCTTCCAGAATCAGCAACAGCAACAGCAACAGCCCCAGAACCAGAACCAGCAGAGCGGCTGGCCCTTCCCTTTCCCCAACGGCAACGGAGGCGGCAGCACCGGCACTGGTGGAGGCATAGCAACAAACAAGACCCTCGGATGCCTGGCTACGGTCGGATCGTTCATCATTCCGCTGATAGGCATCGTGATCTGGCTTATGTATCGCCGCAGGGACCAGGCTATGGCCAAGAGATATCTGATGATCGCCCTGGCCGGCGTAGCCTTCAACCTGCTTGTGAACGTAGTCGGCGCCAAGTACAACTTCAGCTATTTCCACGGCCTGATGGGTTACTAACCCCCGCCCCTATGGCAACAAAAAAGCCCCGTCATTTCTGACGAGGCTTTTTGTTTTGACCCGATGGAGATTATTTCATCATTGTGAGAATACCTACCACGGGGCCTGCCATTGTCTGCAGCGTAGCTTGCTGGGGTTCTCCCGAGCCGCTGAATGCAGACGTCAGGTCCTGCTTCTGAGCCAACTGTGTAAGGACGTTGGTGATTGAATTGGCAGTTTCCAGCGAGATGGCGTTGTCGGCACCAGAAACGAGTCCCTGTGCGAACTTGGTCATATAGTCCTCTGCAGTGTTGTTCTTGAGGCCCTGGATGCTCTTTGCAATCTGGGTGAGGTTGGCTACTGTAGCGGCATCGCTCAGGTCGAGAGTTTTGCCGAGGTTGCCAAGATTTCCGAGATTGCCAAGGTTTCCGAGGTTTCCGAGGTTTCCGAGACTGCCGAGGCTGCCAAGATACTTGTCAAGCAGAGCCTTGAGAGCCTTGCCTGCAGCGGCGCCGGCTGTTGTGGCGTTGCCGATGAGTGAACCAAGGTTACCGCAAGCCGTAGCGACAGAAACTGTCATTATGGCTGCAGCAATGTAAGTAAGAACCTTTTTCATTTATTACAGTGTTATTGGTTATTGTACGTTTTCGTGGATGACCTTGCGGATGGCACCCTTGCCTGCGCACAGCTGCTCGAAGAATTTCTCGACCTTGACTGCGAGCGGGGTCTCATAGAGGTTCACTCCGAAGATGCCGGCCTTTGAAAGGATAGGCTCTACGGTTGCGTGAACGTCGAACTTCTCGCCAAGTTTCACACCGGCCACTACAGGGGTAACCTGAGGCAGCAGAGGATCGGGGCTGAGTTCGAATTTCTCACCGTTGTCATCGACACCCATCAGGTAGCGGAGCCAGAGTGCGAACACGAGCGGAATGACCTTGAGGTCTGCTACATTGAGGTCAGGGCGTTTTTCGTATGCCTTGATGGTCTCGCCGAAGCGGATTGCAAGCTTCTGTGAAGTATCGGTGGCGATACGCTGGGGTGTATCGGGCATGAACGGGTTCGGGATACGGATGTTCACAACCTGGTCGATGAAATCCTTCGGCTTGATGATGCCGGGATCCACAACTACGGGCAGACCCTCTTTATAACCTACGATCTCTACCATCTTCTTCAGGTCGGCGTCCTTCATCTCCTCGGAGATCTTCTCGAAGCCGAGCAGGCAGCCTGATACTGCAAGTGCGGTGTGGAGCGGGTTGAGGCAGGTGCAGACTTTCATCTTCTCCACCTTGTCGACAGTCTCGCGCTGGGTGAACATCACGCCGCCTTTCTCGAGTGCGGGATGACCGTTGGGGAATGAATCCTCGATTACGAGATATTCGCATTCCTCGCTGTTTACGAACGGAGCCACGAAGGTCTTCTTCGCAGTAACGACCGGCTCGACGTCAAGACCGTCAGCTGCGAGGATTGCCTCTACTGAAGGGTCGGGACGGGGAGTGATCTTGTCAATCATTGTCCAGGGGAAAGAAACTTTGTTCTTGTTCTCGACATAAGCCTTGAAGCCGGGTTTGCAGACACCGTTCTTCTCCCAGGCCTCTGCGAAGGCGTGGACGGCTGCGAACAGCTTGTCGCCGTTGTGTGAGCAGTTGTCCATGCTGACCATTGCGACAGGTTTCTCGCCTGCGATGAAACGCTCATATACGAGGGCGCTGACCTTGCCCATATAGCTCTGGGGCTTGCCGGGACCGGCTGCGAAGTCTTCCTCTACGAACGGAGCGTAGATGCCTGCATTGTTCTGGAGAGCATAGCCCTTCTCAGTGATGGTGAATGAAACCATCTGCAGGGAGTCGTTGCGGAAGATCTCCTTGAGGCGGGGCCAGTCGGTGTCGTTGTTGGAATCGGCGGCGAGGCTCTCCATAATCGAAGCCACGACTGTCTTCTCCACGTTGCCACTGGCTTTGAGGGTCACGAGCACACCGATGTTGTCGTGAGGACGATACATCTTGTCGATGATTTCGTAGTCATAACCTTCAGCCACTACCAGACCGCGGTCGAGAACACCTGCGTTCAGGAGGTTCTGGCATACGTTGCACTGGAATGCGCGGAAAATGTTGCCGGCGCCGAAGTGGATCCAGGCGGGAGCCTTGAGGGTTGCTTCGCGAACTTTATCAATATCGAATGTAGGCAGGGCAAATCCCTTGGCCTTCCATTCAGCTGCGTTGTTTTTAATACCGTTTAATGTAAGTTCCATATGTTTGCTTGTTAGAATTTCAAACTCTTTACGCTGCAGATCTTACCTCCGTAAATGTTCTTGATGTAATCAAGTCCACCCAGATAGGCTTCGTCAGTCAGGGTGTCGGTGGTCTCTTTGGGAACTATGATCTTGAAACCGCGGAAGAATGCGTCAGCAGAAGTGTGACGGCAGCAGCAATCAGCCTGCCATCCTGTGATGATGACGGTGTTGACCTCGAGCTCCCTGAGCACGCGCTCCATTGAAGTCTCGAAGAAGCCGCTGTAGGTCTTCTTGGGGATTACATAATCTCCTTTCTGAGGTTTGAGTTCATCGATCACCTCGGCGCCCCAGGTTCCCTCTACTGCGTGAGGGCCCCAGACCTTGAACTCCTTGTCAACTTCGGGTGTGTGGCTGTCATTAGCGTAAATCACGGGAACGCCAGCTGCACGAGCCTTATCGCAAAGATCCTTGATGGGTTCGATGATGTGTTTGATTCTGGGATGGGCGATAGAGCCTGAAACGAAGTCATTGAGCATGTCAACGACGATGATTGCGTATTTGTTTTTCATAATGCTGAAATTTTGATGTCGATATAGGTCAATAAATATGATGCCAATAACTCTCAAATTTACGAAAACTTTTTATTAAATGCTATATTTGCCGTCCTCAAGAAAACAAAGCACTATGAAGAGATTTTTGGTTGCAGCGATTTTGCTTTGTGCGTTTCTTTTTGTTCCCGCAGCTAAAGCCCAAACCTATTATATGCTCGACAGCGTTTCGGTGACGGCATCGAAGCTGCCTGTCCCCCTTCACAAGAACACCCGCACGGTGATGCTGATGGACAGCCTGGCCATCGCATCCGCTCCTGCCGAGAATATCAACGACCTGCTGAAATACGCCCTTGGCGTAGATGTGCGCCAACGCGGCGCAATGGGTATGCAGACCGACATCAGCATGCGCGGCGGCACCTACAACCAGATTGCGGTGCTGCTCAACGGCATCGACATTTCCGACCCGCAAACCGGCCACAACTCAGCCGACTTTCCGGTCAACCTCAGTGACATCGACCACATAGAGGTGCTGGAGGGTCCCGCCGCAAGGGGCCACGGCGCTTCTTCGATGATCGGAGCCATCAATATCGTCACCAAATACAGCGGAGAGAGCAAAGCCTCGCTTAACCTCGAGGGCGGTTCATTCAAATACGGCAACGCCAACGGCTCGGTCGCACTCAAGGGCAGGCACAGCTTCAATATGCTCTCTGCCGGATACCAGCGCTCCGACGGCTTCAACCGCAATGCGGCAGGAGGCCTCAACAACGACTTCAGCGCCTTCAAGACCTTCTACCACGGCAATGCCGAGTTCGCCTCGACCACCCTTTCGTGGCAGGCCGGCGCCAGCCTGAAGGACTTCGGGTCCAGCACATTCTACAGCCCTCGCTTCGACGACCAGTTCGAACATACCTTCAAGACTTTCACAGCAATAAAGGCAGAAGGCAAAGGTGCCCTGCACTTCACTCCTTCAGTCTACTGGAACCACGGCGAAGACCGCTTCGAACTTTTCCGCGGCGCTCCTGACCGCTATCCTTTCAACTACCACAAGACCAACACTGTCGGCACCGACTTCCACTTCGGCTTCGACTCCAGCCTGGGCCGCACCGCATTCGGCGCCGGCGCCCGTCACGAAGCCATCCGCAGCACCAACCTCGGCGAAGCCCTTGACAATCCCGAGGGAGTGTATGTGAAAGGTCTGGCCAGGACTGCTTTCACCGCTTTCGCTGAGCACAGCGTGGTGCTCGACCGCCTCACGGCATCGGCCGGAGTCACTGCGGTCTACAACACCGGCAACAACGAGGGCGTGAAGTTCTATCCCGGCGTGGAGATGAACCTGAGACTGACCGACGCCCTTCGCATCTACGGCTCATACAACGCATCCTACAGGATGCCGACCTTCACCGAACTGTACTATTCGGTGGGAGGACACCTCGCAGACCCCAACCTCAAGACCGAGAAGCTGCACGCATTCGAAGGAGGCCTCAAATTCCTCGGCAGGGGCGTTAGGGCTGTCGCCACCGTCTATTACAACAAGGGGCTCGACATCATAGACTGGATCCAGGACACGTCCGCCCCGGATGACGCTCCCTGGATGTCAGTCAACCACACACGCCTGAACACCTTCGGCCAGGAAGCGACCCTGCAGCTCGCTGTCGGCGAACTTGTCGGAAACCGCGACTTCTTCGTACGCTCGGTGAATCTGGGCTACAGCCACATCTCGCAGGACAAGGACACCAAAGAGGGCTTCCGCAGCCTCTATTCGATGGAATACGTCCGCAACAGGGTGACCGCCCAGGCAGACTTCCGCATTACACAGCATCTGGCAGCGAACATTTCCTACCGCTTCGTCGACAGGGCTACTGCATCCGAACTGATCAAGCCCTATTCCCTTCTCGACGCCAAACTGTCATACAGCCGTCCCGTCTTCGAGGTATACCTGAGGGCGAACAACCTGCTCAACCGCACTTACTACGATTTCGGCGACATACCCCAGCCAGGACTCTGGTTCATGGCCGGAATCACGGTTAAAGGCTGGTTCAGATAGTTATTTCCAGAAACGGTAAGTGATGTCTTCGAAGCTGCCGTCCTGCAGGCGGCGGTACATCCTCTGATTGGTCGTCTGCTTGTTGAGCGGGCCGAGATGGGCAAGGTATGGCCCGATCTTGATGTAGTCGAACTTCTGCCGGTCCAGTTCTTTTGGAAGACGTATGCGGCCGCTGTACCAGCCCACCTTGAAGTCCGGATAACGGCTGTGGACGTAGTCGGCGAGCTGCTGGAGACGCTCCAGGTCGCTGTCTCCTCCCATAAAGGCCACGCAGGTTATGTCGCTGCGGACCTCCGCCACGAGAGCGTCTATTGCGGCTTCGTCCAGTTCGTCGCCGATATCCTCCCAAAGGTAGCGGCTGTGGCAGCCCGGACAGTGGTTTGGGCAGTTGGAGATATTAATAGAAAGCGTGGTTTCGTCTGGGATCTCCAGAAAAACCACGCTTGTGTTCACGTATTTCAGCATTATTTCACTACGATTTCCTTCTTGGGAGCATAGTAGAACCTGCGTGCCGCCTCGGCCTGGCGTGCTGCCGAGAAGTTGCTTACGCGCTTCAGGTAGCCGATGATGCGGGTCATATAGTCCACGTTCTTGCTTCCGCAGACAGGGCACTCGTGCAGATAGCGCTTGTCGATGTGGCCGCAGTCGTTGCAGATGGTGTTCGGAATGTTGAATGTGAAATAGTTGCAGCCTTCGTGGGCGGCGACTTTGAGAAGCTGGAGATACTGCTCCTTCGACAGGTGCTCCTCGAGGTTCATATGGAGGGCTGAACCGCCGGTGAGATGCTCGATGAACGGAGCGCCGTGCAGTTTGAACTTGTCGATGATGTTCAGGGAGTCGTCCTCAACCACATAGAAGTATGAGTTATAGCACTCGCGCGGAACGAAGTAGCCGTCCTCGCGGTCCCATTTGGCGTGTTTTACTCCCACGTTCTCTGCAGGGATCATCTCGCAGTTGAACATAAGGTCCTTGGTGCGGTACTGCTTGTTGAACTTCTCGATGACACCGAGCACGCCCCTGACGAAGTTTCTGTATTCCTCGTTGGGAGTGATCTTGATGCCCAGGAACTCGGCAGCCTCGACCATACCGTTCACACCGATGGTGAGGTACTGGCGACTCATATTGATGTAGCCGGCGTCGAACAGCGGCAGCATGCCCTTGTCCTTGAGCTCCCTCAGGTTGGCGTCATAGGCGGTCTGCACCTTGTGGCATACGTCGGTGATCTCGCCGAGGAACTTCAGGTAGTCCATATTGTTGTTGACGGCATACTGGATGGTCCTGTTAAGGTTGATGGTGAGCACGCTCTTCGATCCCGTGCTTACACCGCCGGCACCGAGGGTGTATGAGAAGCCGTTGTCCTGAATCTCGTTGCGCAGACGGCAGCAAGAGCTCAGGGAGTCGGCGTTGTCGCTCATATAGGTGAAGAACGAGTGGCCTTCGGCATACATCTGTGCTGTGAACTCGCCGTATTCCTTGTCCTTGCACTCATCGTTCTCGGTGAGCAGCGCCATAGTTTCGACCGGGAAGGTGAGCATAGTCTTCAGGCGCTCCTGGTTGAACCATTTCATAAACCTCTTCTGCAGCCAGTTGAGGCCATCCCAGTCAGGCTGGGATCCGTCAGGGAAGTAGAAGTTGTCGAACAGGCTCTTGAAGTAGTACTTGTCGTAGTAAGAGATGTTCCAGAACACTGCCTGGTAGTTGCGGGCGCCGGTCGGCTGGTTGATGGAGTAAACCACCTGCTCGAAGCAGTCGGTGATCACCTTGTCGATGGTGCGCTGCTTGGTGCTGAGGTCGACCACCTTGTCGGGGTGCTGCCAGTAGTCCTTGCCGTACTCCATCTCGATGAAGTAGTTCATATACATCAGGAACTCGGGAGTGGCGCAGGCGCCGCTAAGCATCGAGCTCACCATGAACACCATATTGATGAAGCCGCCGCAGAACGACTTGAGGTTCGTGGGAGCGGTGGAGTTGCCGCCGATGGAAGCGGTGCCGCCGATGAGCCAGGGGTACATCGTGATGGATGCGCAGTAGTTGGCAAGGCTGGTCTCGTCGTTTTTGTAGATGAAGTGTGTGTTGAGCAGTTCGAGATACCTGTCGGCCAGCTCCTTGCCGTACATCTTCTTGATGCGGTCGGTGAGAAGGCGGCGGTTCAGGCGGATGAAGTTGCTCTTGGGCAGCTCGCCGATGAGGGTTGCGATGTTCTTGTGCTCAACGTTGGCGTTGGCGTCGAACTTCGAGCCGGTGGCAGCGTTGGAAGCTTCGCAGTAGTCGGCGAGGAACTGCATCTTGCTGGTGAGGTCGCGGTCTTCCTGATGGCTCTGGCGATAGAGGATGAAAGACTTGGCAACTTTGTAGTAGCCTTCCTTCATCAGGCTTTCCTCGACCTGGTTCTGGATGTCTTCGACCTTCACCCCCTCGTACATGTCGAGGTGGGCTAGGATCTTGCTCAGGACTCCGAGGTCAATGGGTTCCTTCACTGAGTCGAACGCCTTGATGATGGCGTTCATGATTTTGTCAAGGGAGAATTTTTCTAGTTTTCCGTCGCGTTTTGTAATCGAGAACTGGCTAGTGGTTTCCATACCGACTTATATAATAGATGTGATGTTTATTTAGTTTTAGTGTCCGGGGATAAATTGCATAGCAAGTTAGCACATTCATAGCTATCAATACCTATTGGTCATTTTTTTGTTTTTAACAATTAATAAACAAAAGGCCTGGCAGCAGCGCCAGGCCTTGATTTGTCATATATTGTTCATTTTTATTAACAACTACTCAACATATCGCCGAAGAGTAATGCAGACATTGTGGCCGCCGAAGCCCAGGGAATTGGATAGGGCGATGTCTAGGTCGCGGCGGACGGCCTTCAGGGGCGTATAGTCGAGGTCGCACTCCGGATCGGGCTCCTCCAGGCCGATGGTGGGAGGCACGATGCCCTCCTTGAGGGCAAGCACCGACACAATCGCTTCCGCCGCGCCGGTGGCTCCGAACATATGGCCGGTCATCGACTTCGAAGAACTGATCGAAGCCCTGCGGGCCTCATCTTCTCCAAGGGCGAGCTTGAGGGCCCTGGTCTCGGTGAGGTCGTTGTAGTGCGTGCCGGTACCGTGGGCGTTGACATATAGGTTCTCTCCGGGACGGTAGCCGCCTTCGTCGAGGGCTAGTCTCATCGCGCGGGCTGCAGGCTCTCCGTCAGGTCGCGGCGAAGTGAAATGGTAGGCGTCGCAGGTGCAGCCGTATCCGACCACTTCGGCCAGGATTTCGGCATTGCGGGCACGGGCGTGTCCGTATTCTTCAAGCACCAGCATAGCGGCACCCTCCGCCATCACGAATCCGCCCCTCCTGCGGTCGAAAGGCAGGCAGGCCTTGAGAGGATCCTTTTCAGGAGTCAGGGCCTTGGCGTTGGCAAATCCTGCGAGAGCCATAGGATTGAGCACCGCTTCACTGCCACCGGCGAGAATGACGTCGGCACGGCCCGTCCTGATGGCTATGAAGGCCTCTCCTATGGAATTGGTGCTCGACGCACAGGCGCTCAGGTGAGCGATGCAAGGGCCCTGTGCATTCAGCCTGATAGCTATGTTGCCAGCCGCGATGTTTGGAATGACCATCGGGATGTAGAAGGGAGAAACCCTTGTCGCACCCTCGTCGAACATCACCTTGGTCTGGCTGATCTGGGTCTCATAGCCACCGATGCCGGAAGCCACATAGACTCCGAACCGCTCAGGGGCTACAGTCTCTCCTGAGACTATCCCGGCATCTGCCACTGCCTGCACGGCGGCAGCCTCTGCCATCTGGCTGAAACGGTCGCTGCGCCTGGCTTCCTTGGGGGTCATTCCGAACTTCAGGGGGTCGAAGTCTTTCACCACTCCGGCCACGTGCACAGGCAGGCCTGTATCCTCGAAACCTTCGAGAGGAACTATGCCGCAACGGCCGGCAGCGATGTTGCCCCAAAAGGTCGCCACATCATTTCCGGAGGGAGAAATGACTCCCATTCCCGTAACCACCACACGCTTGATTTCCATAGATATATGCCGTTTAAGCGAGTGCGAATTTAGACAATTTTTTCAGGATTTGTATTGCAAATGGTTCGAACTCGCTTGGGAAGGCACCCGCTTCCTCGACCTCGTTCGCTGGGGCGACGCTCCCACAGCACTGCATTTCAAAGCCAACGACCCGACTCCTTACCTCGACGACGAATTCTATGTTGACGGATCGAACTCAACCCCTGGGATGAAGAGAAAGGCGTAGGCCTAAAACAGAATCCGGGTTGGTAAAGATCCCTCTTTTTTTTAATGAAATTGATTGCAGCAAAAGATACATTTTATTAACTTGGTGGTACATTTCGACACCTGACACGCGGAAATATCACAAAATATCAATCAAATGATATACTAAACATCCAACCAAACCACTTAAATCTATGAGAAAAAACTTCCTGACGAAAGCAACGCTTTGCCTCGTGGCTTTGTTGCTGGGCTTTGTGTCTTATGCCCAGACCAGGTCATTGAGCGGAAAAGTAGTTGACAGCAACGGAGAGCCCATAGTCGGAGCCTCCGTCATTCTGGCAGGCCAGAGCAGAGTAGGTACGGCAACAGATGCCGACGGTGCCTGGCAACTCTCAGTTCCTGTAAATGCCTTGAGCATTACAGTATCCTGCATCGGATATGTATCTCAGACTGTTCCGGTAGTAGGACGTTCTGTAATCAATGTCACTCTCGAACCGGACAGTGAGTTCCTGGAAGAAACGGTAGTCATCGGTTACGGTGTCCAGCGCAAGAGCGACCTCACCGGTGCCGTGGCATCAGTCCGCCACGAAGATTTGGAAAACCGTTCGGCAACCAATGCAGCCGCAGCCCTTCAAGGTAAGGCAGCAGGTATCCAGGTCATCAACACCTCAGGTGCTCCGGGTGAATCATCAAGCATCCGTGTCCGCGGTTATTCTTCAAACTCAGGTTCTATCGGTCCCCTCCTGATCGTCGACGGTTTGAAGGTCGACAACATCCGTTATCTGGATCCTTCTATGATCGAGTCTATGGAGGTGCTGAAAGATGCCGCCTCTGCAGCCATCTACGGTGCCCAGGCCGGTAACGGTGTCGTCCTGATCACCACCAAGACCGGAGCCGCCAGCAACGGAACCGCACACATCTCCTACAACGGCCGCTTCACTCTCCAGTCTCTGGGCAAGAAGGCTCAAATCTTCGGTGCACAAGATTACATCGATTACCACAAATACATCGGTGACATCACCCAGGAACTCCTGGATCAGAACGGATACATGAATGGCTTTGAAAACAACTGGTATGACTCTGTTTTCCAGCCCAGCTGGAGCAAACAGCACGGCATAACCTTCCAGGGCGGTAACAACAAGGGACATTTCTTCGCATCTCTGAACTACCTTGACGATGATGGTATCGTTGTCGGCAAGAAAGATATCTACAAACGTCTGACCGCTCAGGTCAACGCCGATTATCAGCTCTTCAAATGGTTCGGCGTTTCTTCAAACATCTCAATCGAAAAATATGAGAGGAAATCAGTGTCTGCAGGATACGGTTCACTTCTGAACTCAGTAGTTTCAATCGACCCTCTGACCCCTGCTTATTACAGCAAGATCGAGGACACTCCCGTCGATATGCAGGCCCACTATGCAGCTGGCGACCCTATTCCCAGGGATCCTCTCCACAACAACGACTTCTACGGCACCTCGAAGTACCTGCAGGAAGCCACCGGTAACCCCTTGTTCCAGCGTGACAAGTCTGACGGCAACAGCGGCAATATCAACATCCGCGGTACTCTTGCTGCCAATTTCACTCCGATCCAGGGTCTGACCATTACTTCCCGCTTTGGTTACAGGATCGGTTCAAGCAACAGCCACAGCTATTCAACGCCTTACTGGCTGACAGGTATGGCCAACTCTACAGACTACAGCATTTCTGCAAACGTCAACTCAAGCTGGTACTATCAGTGGGAGAACTTCGCCAACTACACGAAGACCTTCGGCAGGCATACCTTGGGAGCAATGGCCGGTATGTCATACACAGAAGACCACTCCGACAATGCAAGCATTTCTGTAACCGGACCCGACATCCTCAAGGATTATGCAGAAAACTTCAGGTATATCGGCTTCCTGAACGGAAGCAAGACCCCGTCTGTCGGCAACACGCCTAGCATGTCAACTCAGATATCTTATTTCGGCCGTCTGCAGTACAGCTATGACAACCGCTACAACATCCAGGCGAACTTCCGTGCTGACGCATACGACTCTTCAAAACTGTCCAAGCAGGCCCGCTGGGGATTCTTCCCTTCAGTATCTGCAGGATGGACCATCAGCAATGAGTCATTCTTCAAGGACAACGTAAGCCGTGACGCCGTCAGCTTCCTGAAACTCCGCGGATCGTGGGGTGTCAACGGTAACATCAGCGCACTTGGTTCATATCAGTATTCAACTACCATCACTAAGAATGGAGAATGGTACCAGTTCGATCCCGCTCTTGGCACAGGTATCAGAACATACGGTTCAAAACCTTCAGGACTTGCCAATCCCGACCTGAAATGGGAAACTTCCGAGCAGCTCGACTTCGGTCTTGACGCACGCTTCCTTCGTGACCGCCTGACCTTCGGTTTCGACTGGTTCAAGAAGTACACTCACGACCTGCTGATCTCCATCACTCCCCTGCCTGAAATCGGCGTGTCTTCAACTACCGTCAACGCAGGTAAGGTTCTCAACACCGGTCTTGAATTCGAACTCGGATGGAAAGACCAGATCGGTGACTTCTCATATGGCATCAGCGCCAACCTCTCAACCCTCCACAACGAGGTCCTGGAGGTTCACGCCCTCAAGTCAAGGATCACCAACGACGTGGTCAGCGGTCTGAACGAGAAACTGTCCAGCGCATTTGAACCTGGTTATCCTATCTGGTACTTCTACGGCTACGAATATGCCGGCGTAGACCAGGCAACCGGTGAACCTCAGTATATAGACAAAGACGGCAAACTTACCAACACAGTCACCGACAACGACAAGAAGTATCTGGGAGAAGGTATCCCCAGCCTTACTTACGGTGTTACGCTCAACCTCGGCTGGAAGGGCTTCGACCTTATAGTATTCGGTACCGGTGCAGCCGGCAACGAGATCTACAACCTTATGGTATCTGCCGACCGTCCCAAGACCAACGGCCTCGACACATACTGGAAGAGCTCTTGGGGCAACCCTGCCGTCAACAAGGCTGACGCCAAATATCCTGATATGAAGAAGGTGGCCCAGAGCTGGGACTTCTACAGTTCAAGCGCAGCAATCTTCAACGGCTCGTTCTTCAAGATCAAACAGATCCAGCTCGGTTACACATTCCCGACCAGACTCACCCAGAAAGCCTTCATCAGCGACCTGCGTCTCTTCGTCTCACTCGACGACTACTTCACTTTCACGAAGTATCCTGGTGCAGATCCTGAAACTGCTTCTTACAACTCATCTACTTCACGTGGCGTCGACTCAGGTTCATATCCTACCACCAAGAAAATGGTATTCGGTGTCAACCTGACATTCTAATCTTAAAAACTTGAATGAATATGAAAAAGATATTATACTCTGTTCTCGCCGTCGCCGTCGTTCTCTTCACCGCTTCCTGCGACGAGTCCCGTCTGGAGATTCCCCAGAAAGGTGTGACGACATACGAGACATTCTACCAGACTGACGAGGATGCCTTGTCAGCACTTACCGCCGCATACGCCAGGTATGCCTGCTATGTGCCCGGCCGCGGAAAGGCATCTATCTATGTGCCCATACGAGCCGCCCTCAATATGTGCGCTGACGATGCATATGCCGCCGGATCCAACTTCGGCGACAATGACTTTATGGGATCTCTCAACGAGTTCCGCTATGATTCAGGAAATGAAGTTCTGGAGAACCTCTATCAGGGTCTATTCCTTGCAAACTACGCCTGCAACCTTGTCATTGACCATTTCAAGGACGGTCTGCCCAACGGCGGTCCTACTGAAACCACTAAGAGAGCCGTGGCTGAAGCCCGCGTTCTCCGTGCTCACATCTATTTCATCCTGACCGCCCTTTGGAACACTCCGCCGATGATCGACCACGTGATTTCAGACGGTCTGCCCTATAACTCCGACAAGGATCCCGAGAATCCGATGAGCCACGAAGACCTTTTCAAATGGGTTGCAAAGGAGTGCGAAGATGCGGTTCCTTTCCTCGATGAGCGTAAGTCTACTAGCGACAAGAATGGTGCTGTAAAAGTTACCAAAGGCTTCGCCTGGGCTCTTGAAGGCAAGGCACTGCTCTTTGCGAAGGACTATGCAGGTGCCAAGACCGCTCTTAAGAAAGTTATCGATTCAGGCAAATATGCCTTGGTTCCCGGCAATAAGTACTGGCAGAATTTCCATATAGAAGGTGACTGCAACGAAGAGAAGATCTTTGAAATCAACCTCGAGAAAGATGCAACAATGACAAGCGGCGGCCAGCTCGGATCACGTATGTCCTGGATGGAAGCCCAGATCTGGAACTGGCGCAGCGACCATTGCATGCTGCCTCCGCAGGCCGTGTATGACGGTGGCGTTGACGGATGGGGCGGACTTGGTGTTCCTCTTTGGTTCGGCGACGAATTCTTTGCCAACGACGGACATTCATACCGCTTTGACGCAACGCTTAAGCACGTCGATGACGCATTCTACGGAATGGAATACAACACCAAGGAAATCAATGAAATGAGCCTTGAAAAAAAGAAGGCAAGCAAGGAAATAGGCATCCTCGATGTCAAGGACGGCCTCTACGGCCAGTCATTCTGGCTGCCCTTCAAGCAGATTATGAGGGTAACCGATGCGTGGAGCAAGGGTAAGAACTATCGCGTGAACAACAGCGTAGTAATGCGCTATGCAGAGGTTCTTCTCCTTTACGCAGAGGCCTGCCTGCAGACTGGAGATCCCGGCCAGGCAACCTGGGCTGTAAACCAGATCCAGCAGCGCGCCGGCTCCAAGACTATCAGTGCAAACGTCGATATGGAAACCCTCAAGAAAGAGAAGTCATATGAGCTTTGGAACGAAGGCAGCCGCTGGCTCGACCTCGTACGCTGGGGCGACACCGCCAGAGTAAAGCAGGCTGGTCAGGCTGTACCGAAACTCTTCGACAAGCTCTTCAGGGAGCCCAAGGCCGGTGAGCAGGTCATCTGGGAGAACGGTTCAGAGGCCAACAGCCGTTTCTATATGGTTTACACTCACGAAGCCATCGATGCAAACTGGAAAGTAGGCTTCAAGGAGGGACGTCACGAGTTCTTCCCGTTCCCGACTTCAGTTATGGACAAGAATCCCAATTTGGTCCAGAACCCTGGTTGGACTGGAACTGAATAACTTCAATGCTTTTGTTAATTGAAAGAGGGTTGCCGATCGGCAACCCTTTTTTTATTCTATGCTTTCGAGCTGGACCCCTTTGATAGATTGAAGTCGGGCCACCAGATCGAGTTGCTTTTCCTTTTTGGGAACCCTTAGGACTATTTCAGCCCTGTATGTGTCGTCTTTCTTATTCAGGAAGAAATTGTCCACCTGCTTCCCCATTTCCTGTATTGCATCGGTAAGAGCCTTGTCTTCCTTTGATGCGAAAACTACGTTCACGATGCGGTCTCCCAGCTTGAATGAGACAGAATTGAGGATATCCATACACAGAAGAACCAGCAAGGTTGCGACAGCTGACATAACAACGAGGCCGCTTCCTGCACCAAGACCTATTGCAGCAGTCACCCAGAGGCCTGCCGCAGTGGTCAGGCCGGTGATCAGGTTTGTTTTTCCCTTGATGATCAAACCGCCGCCCAGGAAACCGATGCCGGACACAACTCCCGCAGCCACGCGTGCTGCATCAAAACGGACAGAATCGCCGAAACCATATTTGGAAATCAGCATAAAGAGACAGGCTCCCACACATACCAGCATATGGGTACGCACACCAGCGCCCTTGCCGGGGTATTCGCGTTCATAACCGATTGCTGCACCAAGCACCGCCGCTGCCAGCAGGCGTATAATCAGGTG
>JAEEGJ010018613.1_pt1 | contig 15471 bp, 9 predicted proteins | sample 8958761 | NCBI WGS metagenome assembly JAEEGJ01 (sample SAMN16246546, study PRJNA631951) | gut metagenome | biome: gut microbiome; feature: rumen; material: RS-attached | host: Bos | place: Iran: Karaj | collected 2018-10 | reverse complement strand
CTTTGACAGCAGAAAAGCAAGTATACAGGCAGGGAAAACGATAGCTGCCGAAGTCAGCACATCGCCTTTTCCGATACCAGAAAAGCTTCCCATTGACCAGTTATGCAGATTTACGATGTTTGAGTCATCAGAAAAGTTCACAACAAAGTCAGTTATCGCAGAACAGATATATCCGATCATGATTCCGCATACTACAAGTATGCCCATTCCCTTTACCTTGACTGATATCGCAAGGACAAAAGCCATCGCGATCATCGATCCGATAAATGCGGAAAGGATCATTGCAAACAGTCCTATGCTCCTTCCGTGTGACAGGCACATGATCATGGTAAGTGCAACGCAGAGCTTTGCACCCGATGAGATTCCCAGAACATAAGGACCCACGATCGGATTTCCGAAAAATGTCTGAAGCAGATATCCGGACAGGGCAAGTGCTCCCCCGAGTGCCACCGCAGCGACCGCCCTGGGAAGTCTGATGTTTAGAATGATCGCGGCATTTGTTCCGGAACCTTTTCCGAGAAGAATGGAAACGATCTCGGGAACGGAAACGGAAGCACTTCCCATCACGATGTTCATCGCAAAAAGAAAGACCGCAAGCAATATGCATATTGTGAAAAATATAATGCTTCTTTTCTTACTCATCACTTAAGTCTGTATATATAAGTATAATCTCTTTCGACTCCGTTAAAAACATCTCCGAGATCCTTTACGAAATCCGCCATTCCGGTAGTCTGCTGGAAGAGATTCCTCTCCGTGCAGTAAACCCTGCCTTCCTTTACCGCCTTAAAATCGGCAAACAGAGGATTGAGTGCGATAAGCTCTTCTACAGAGGTGATCTCTCCCGCGATCGTGGAATTATAGATAAGGATATCGGCATCCTTTGCTCCCGCGTAGAAATCCTCCATCTGCATGTTCATTGTCGACAGTGCATTTTCGCCCTCACCCGCATTTTCGGGAACGTAACTTCCTCCCGCCATTTCGATCATGCCGGTGATATAGTCTCCGTTTTTGCGGACATTGATGCTTCCGTTTGCGGTGACATGGAAGAAAGCGACAGTCATTCCGGTATCGGGTTTATCACCGAGCATTTCGGAAAGCTCATCCACCTGGGAATAGAAGTAAGAATCCGCCTCTTCTTCAAGACCGAACAGAACTCCGTAAAGCCTGATCCACTCAAGTCTTCCGAAGGGATCCTTTTCGTAACTGGATGTTTCTACAAGAACGGGGATTCCGAGCTCTTCAAGTTTTTCTTTTACCGCAGGTTCGTGATATATCATCGTGTTTTCGATCGCTATATCACAGCCGCTCTCAAGAAGCAGCTCATAATCGGGCGCACGATATCTTCCTGCATAAAGGATATCTCCGGATTCCATCGCTTCCCTTGCTTCATCGACATACCAGTCGGAAGCCTTGGTTCCGGAAAGTGCGATGCGGTCAAGTGCCCCGCAGGTTACGATAAGATCCATCGCCGATGTCGAAACAAGATATGACTTATCAAGAGGCTTGTAAAAAAGGGTAACACCTTCCGGGAGGCCCGCAGGTGCTTCGCCGCCTTCGGGTATGAGCAGATATTTTCCGGAATTCGGGATCGAGATAACGGAGTAATCGCCGAATCTTGTCACCTTAAAACCGGTCGCATATTCGGGTATCATCTCTCCCGTTTTCGAAAGTCCCGCTTTTTCAAGTGCATCAAAAAGTTCACTTTCGGAAACGGATGAAACTTCATATACCTCACTCGAGGTAACGGTCATCTCGCCCCAGTTTATCGTATATTCGATCTCGTGGGGAGTACTCATCGCAACGGTATCGCCGATAACGGTAAGAGGCTCGGTAATATTATCCAGGGGGACTGTAAATGTCGAAGGTCCCCCGGGATTTTCATTATCATATCTGACGCCGTCAACGATCATGTAATCGTAATTGACACTGCTCCAGACAAAGACTGCGGAAAGATCTCCGTCAACGGATGTGACCTCAACGGGCGACTCGATATATGCTTTTCCGGTTCCGCCTTCGAAGCCGATATCGACCAGATAGGTCTCTTTTACGGAGGTAAAACTGCTTTCCTCATTTGTCTGATTAACAAAGGTAACCCCCTGCGAGGTGCAGGAGGTTACGCTGAATAAAACCGACATCGAAAAGAGTATCGCTATTATTTTATGTAGTGATCTTTTCAGATTCATATTTAATCCGCTAATGATACGGTGACTTTGTGATCATACCAGACTCCCTTTGTTCCGATCAGGGCAAGATCAAATTCTCTGTCCAGATAGGGAACGGGAACATCGAATCCGTAAACCGTCTCGGTAAGACCGTCGCTGTAGGTCACATCATCCTCTGTGGGCTGAAGAAGAACGGCACCGGCTTTTTCCGCATCGGCGGCAAGACCGGGATAAAGGTTTAGGATATTCCTGGAAGGAAGTGTTATGTGCACCGTCATAACACCGTTTTTAACCGTGAGCGCAGCCCGGTTTTCATATGCTTCATTGATATGAAACATCGAGCTGTCTGTTAAAAAAAAACCTCGTACTCTCCGTCCTCAAGTGATGCGGTCTTGATATCAAGTCCGGAGATGACTTCTGCGGTGTGAGCTACGTAAAGCTCCTGAACTGCCTTGATCCTTCCGAGACCTTCGATCTGGAAACCAAGAGTCTCAAAATATCCGGATGCTTCGAACATGCTCTTCCAGGAATCCTCATCATCACCTGCCATATCGTTGTTGGCATGGTCGCCCGCAACTACCATGAGGGGACGAAGGATAACGGTGGTGTAGCCTGCCGCATTAACTTCTTCGATGATATTCTCGCAAGCGGTCTCTTCGGGCTCGCCTTCAACGGTTCCGATGAATACGTTGTCATATCCGAGCTGAGCCATCTGGGTTGCCATCTGGCTGTAAGAAACCTTAGCGGTGTGTGCGGTACCGTGTCCCATAAATACGAATGCAACTCCGTCTGCAGCTGCTGCATCAAGGGTATCATAACCTGCGATCTCAAGGCTCTCGGCAACGATCGCTTCGGCTACGGCCTTCTTGTCCGCATTGATGACGGTAGCATCGTTTCCTACTTCACCGAGAAGGGGCTCTGCAATGCTGATGGTCTCGAACCTGTCGCTGTACTCCTCAACGGTAGCCATAAGTTCGTCATACTCGGCACCGTGCATAAGGTGGGTGGGCTGGATAACAAGATTCTTAACACCGTTTGCAACAGCTCTCTCAAGTGCCTGCTGAACGTTATCGATCTTCTCACCGTCTCTTGCGAGTACGTGATTGATGATGATCTGAGCGGTGAATGCTCTTCTTACCGACCAGTCGGGATTTGCCTCGGCGATAGCCTTCTCGATTCCGCCGATATCCTTCGCACGGCTGTCGTTGAATGATGTTCCGAATGAAACTACAAGGATCTCGTTTTCCCCGATTCCGTCGGCGTTCAGGGGATCGTCCAGGGAAGCATCACCAGTGTCTCTTCCGAAATAATCGGGATCTGCATTCTCACCCTCAACGAGCTCTTTCTGCTCATCGGTAAGTGCATCCCACTTAGCCTTAGCCTCGGCACAGAGTGCGTCAGTCTCCTCGGTCCACTCCTGGACATAGATTGCATCGATAAGGTCTGCAACTTCCTGTGCAAGCTCCTCATCGGTGGGTTCTGCAACTACAGGGGGCTCTTCCACGGGCTCTGAAGGCTCAACGGTCTGAACAGGCTCGGGATCAACAGTCTCCTCAACGGTTTTTCCGCAGCCGGCAAGCATCATAGCTGTCATTGATGATGCCAAAACAAGTGACAACAGTTTCTTTTTCATTTTCTTTCTTACTCCTCCTAAAATTCATACAAAGAAGGCAAATAAAAAACTCATTCCGGTTCGGAATGAGTAAACGACGCACACAAAAGACAGGGATGGATCCCTGCTCATGTGATACGATCAATTACTCGTGATCCGGATATAAATCCTGTATCGTTATACATGGCAGGTTTCCCGGCTCATACATTCGGGCGGATAATCCGCCGGCACACTTCTCATCGCCTTCCCGTTTTCACAGTGACTTATGTAATGAGAGTATTTTGTATCTACGGTGACGAGTTCGCACAGGCCTCGGACCTGTTTCCCTTTTAACGTCAGAGGTCCTAAGACCTCATCGGCACCACATACCCTTCTTTGTTAAATTGCCCTACGATTCTAACATAAAAAGCCCGATGCAACAAGGTCAGGACTCGAAGCCGTCGCCGTCCGTTCCGTCCTTTATACCCTTGAAAAGGAGCATTTTTGCCATATTGTAGGGATATTCATCGGAAAACGCGGGTTTCATCTTAAGAAGCCAGCGGATTCCGAATATTTTCGCCATTTTACCGTAGAGAACGTTGTAAAGAACTCCGCGATCGTAGAAGAATTTGTCGGTGTAGCCGTTAAACCAGGTCGAAGGCCTCGGGATCTCCTCACCGATGCATACCGGTGTCGCATACATCTTAAGTCCCGCCTTCAGGCAGTCACTTAAGAAAAGTGAATCCTCGCCGTTTGAATACTTCGCTCCGCCTCCGAAAAGAAGACTGAACTTCACACCCGACATCTTCAGCGCCGAAGCCCTTGCGGCAATGCTGTACGCAGGGTACCTTCCGCAGTTGTACCACTTGACCTGCCGGAAATCCTCATTCCAATAGGTACGTCTTTCATCGCACACCTTAACATTGAAAAGAAGAATGTCCGCTTCGGGATGGGCATCGAATTCCCTCATCACCGTATAAGCGTATTCCTTTTCATATACGATATCCTCGTCCGAAAAAAGAATGACATCGGCTATCGAAGCGGCAAGACAGGTATTGCGGGACAAGCCCACACCCTGACCGGTCTGAGTGATGACTCTGATGTGATCCGTGCCTTTCACGTATTCCTTTTCGGAATCCGTATCCTCCTTCTGGGAGACGATGACGGCATCCGAGGCGATATTCATTTTGTCTGCGAGTTCATGCGGATCTTTGCGAACGCACGAAACAAGTAATTCGAATGTCATAACACCGATATTATACCACAAGGAGGGGGAACAGGGGGACGGTTCCCGCGTTCACGGGGTGTTTGCTTTTACTTCCCTAATTATTTATACTTTTAGGGAAATTGTCCGTCCGGAGAGGATAAATGAAAAAATACCGCTCACAAATCCTATATGGCATCTCGATACTCCTGATCGTACTGATGCACACCATACTTCTCGATAAGATCCCCAGGGGATTCGATACGGATGAGGTCGGTGCGGCTGTCGACGCATACTATCTCGGACATTTCGGAGTCGACAGATGGCTCAAGTCCTGGCCCGTTTATTTCATCAATTACAGGGACGGCCAGAACGCCCTCTATACCTATCTTCTCGTTCCCATGCTCCTCATATTCGGAAAAAATGCCTTTGCGGTCAGATCCGTCATTGCCATATCCTCGATCGTTATGGCAATAGCCGGAGCAAAGACCGTAGGCCTAATATATGATGACAAAAAGACCGAGCCCGCATTCCTTTTCCTGTATGCCGTAATGCCCGTATTTACCATCACGCTCAGATTCGGACTCGAAAGCCATCTTATGATGGGCATTGCATCGCTTGTTCTGTATTCACTTATCGGGGCCGTCAAAAAGGAAACCGTAAAGTCCTACATACTCTTCGGTTTCTTCGCGGGACTGATCCTCTATACATATGCGATCGCATATACCGTCGTTCCGATCTTCCTGCTCCTTTCACTCTTTTACCTCATCGTAAAAAAGAAAATGAGCATAAAGAAGTTCCTCGGCGCCGCCGTTCCTTTCGCAGTCCTCGCGCTTCCCCTTCTGCTCGAGCAGATCATCAACAGATACGACCTTCCCGAGATGAAGATCGGTCCATTCACGATCACCAGGCTCTACACCTACAGGATCGGAGAGATCATGACCGATGATTTCTTTAAGAAGATCATCGCCGGAATAAAGAGCACCGTTCTTTTCGACGACCTCACATATAACAGCATTCCTAAGTTCGGAAACTTTTATTACATCTCGGTCCCCTTCCTCATCATCGGAATCGGATACTGCTTTGTAAGATTGTTCAAGAGCTTGAAAAAGGACGAGCAGGTAACGGTCTATGCATTTCCTCTATTCTTCTGGCTTGCATACACCCTCTTCTCCGGATTCATGGCAAATAAGATCGGTTACACCAACATCACGAGAATGAACGGGGTGCTCGCTTCGCTGATCCTCTTTGTCTTCATCGGTATCAAAGCAACGCTGGATCTTCTGAAAAAGGAAAACATCAGAAAAGCCGCAGCCGCTGTCCTAAGCCTTTGCTACGGAATCTTTTTCATATTCTTCGCAAAGTTTTATTTCACGGAATTCGACAGTTACGCTTATCCGTATAAATGGCTCTTCTTTGAAACCTATGATGAGGAGATCTTCACCTTCCTTGAAGATCCCGCAAACGGATATGCAGATAACCAGGTATTTCTTCCCTGGGTCTACACCTACTATCTGTGGGCGGTCAATCCGGATCCGAATGAACTCAAGCTCAGAGAATGGCTTCCCGAGGACAGGGAGATATATCAGATCGGCAGATACCGCATGGACGGAGGAATAGATCTGAGTTCAGAGTATGTAGTCTATAAGTACGGATATACCGAGGAAAGCATCGCATATATGCGAAGCCTTCACTTTAAAGAATATGAGACTAAGCATTTCATCCTCTTCCTCGATCCTCTGCATGATATTTCATTCTTCGGTGAAAATGTTGTTCTGGGATCCGCAAAGGGTAAGGAACTGATCCTTACAAAATCATATGTGAGCGATATCGGTAACGGTCAGCTTGCTTTCTACGGATGGATAGACATTCCCGAAGATTTCGGAGAAAATGTAAGTGTATCGATGAAGGCGGAAAACAGTGAAGCTTCGTCAGACGAAATTCAGTCATCAGCCGGTGCCGTGTACAACGCCGAGATCCTTGCCGACACTGCCGATGGCGGAAGAACTGTCTGTTACCAGTTCGTACTGGGGGCGGATGAATTCTTCGATTCCGGAGATAAAACATTTGTCGTCGAAGGAACGGATGAATCCGGAACGACGATCACCACGGTAAAATGTGAGATAAAGTAATGTCCGAAAAAAGTGGAAATGCAAAAAGAATATACAGCATAGATTTCTTGAGAGTGATAGCGAGCATCTTTATCGTGATGTATCACTATCAGATATTCGGCGGATATTTTATAGACGGCGGACTTAATTTTGCCGGAGGAAGATTCGATTTCAGTACGATGGTAGAATTCTTTTTCCTTTCCGCGGGATTCTTTGAAGTTTCTATCTTAAAATGCCGTGATATGAAGTTTGGACAATTCTTCATCCCGAAAGCGGCAAGACTTATCCCACAGGTGGCACTCAGTGTTATCGCTTATGAAGTATTTGCGGTCACTCTGGATAAGATAGGTTCCTTCACTTCCTTCAATGTAAGTCTGAGCGGTTCACTCATAACCGCACTGTGCCTTCACGGGATAGGCATATTCGAAAATCCCTGGATCAACGGAGCGACATGGTTTGTGAGCGTACTGCTTTTATGCCACATCATTTACTTCGTAACAGTAAAGGTCTGCAAGAAGATCAGGCTCAGCTGTATGATCCCCTTCGCTCTGATGATCATTCTCGGACTTGCTCTGAAGATCACCAAGATCGACCTGCCTTTTCTGAACATTTATACAGGCAGAGGGTACTGCATGTTCTTCTTCGGATGCATCCTGGCAAATGTAATAAATAAACTCTGTATTTTGGGCGGAGAATCCGACACACGGAGCTTTGAGCTGGACGTAGCCGCAGAAGCAGTCATGTGGCCCATAGTCATCGGAACTCTTCTCGCGCATCTTTCGAAGTATAATATTCCGATGAAGGGTCTGCTCCTTTACTTCATCGTATATCCCGGACTCTTCCTGCTGTTCGGTTTCGGATCCGTAAGAAAGCTGTTCAAAGCCGAGATCCTTGGAATACTCGGAAACATCACCTACGATGTGTATGTGTGGCACGGTCCCATGCTCCTTCTGCTCGGGATCATCACCCATTACTACCCCAAGGTGCAGATGTCGTTTTATCCGGTGGCAATTGCTTTCGTAGTGTTCATGTTCCTGTTCGGAGCACTCATGTACCGCCTGGTTGATATGCCCATAAACAAACGGATGAAAAAAGAGTAAGACAAGGAAAACAGGGGGACGGTTCTGCTGTTTCGCGAAAGGCTTTTCGCACGAAACAGCAGAACCGTCCCCCTGTTTTCCTATTTTATTTCTTCTTCAGCATCTTCTTGATATAGAGTCCGGTGTAGGACTCTTTTACTTTGGCAACTTCTTCGGGAGTTCCCTCTGCGATAACGGTACCGCCTCTGTTTCCTCCCTCGGGTCCCATGTCGATGATATAGTCGGCACACTTGATGACATCGAGGTTATGCTCGATGACAACCACGGTATTGCCGCCCTCCGCAAGTCTCGCAAGTATATCGACCAGCTTATGTACATCCGCAAAATGGAGGCCCGTTGTAGGCTCGTCGAGGATGTAGATGGTCTTGCCGGTTGCTCTCTTAGAAAGTTCCGTTGCAAGCTTGATACGCTGTGCCTCACCTCCGGAAAGTTCGGTCGAAGGCTGTCCGAGCTTGATATATCCGAGACCTACATCATAGAGTGTCTGGATCTTGTTCCTTATCGTGGGAACATTTTCGAAGAACTTGAGCGCCTCCTCAACTCTCATATCGAGCACATCGAAGATACTCTTGCCCTTGTACTTAACCTCGAGAGTCTCCCTGTTATATCTCTTTCCGCCGCAGACCTCGCAGGGAACATATACATCGGGAAGGAAGTGCATCTCGATCTTGATGATACCGTCACCCGAGCAGGCTTCGCATCGTCCTCCCTTTACGTTGAAGGAGAAACGTCCCTTCGCATATCCCATCGCACGCGCATCTTCGGTGGATGCAAACAGATCCCTTATCATGTCGAACACGCCTGTGTATGTTGCGGGGTTCGAACGGGGAGTTCTTCCGATGGGGCTCTGGTCGATACAGATGACCTTGTCTAGCTTGTCCACGCCCGTGATACCCTTGCACTTACCGGGGATCGTATGCGCACGGTTCAGCTTTCTTGCAAGGCTCTTGTACAGGATCTCATTAACAAGTGAAGACTTTCCGGATCCCGATACACCGGTAACGCAGGTGAATATTCCGAGAGGGATCTTCACATCAATATTCTTAAGGTTATTTTCCGCAGCGCCCTTTACGGTAAGGAAGCCTGCGGGCTTTCTTCTTTTATCGGGAACTGGAATGAACTTCTTACCCGACAGGTACTGACCGGTTATCGACTCGGGACATTTCATTATCTCTTCCGCAGTGCCGCATGCGACAACCTCACCGCCGTGCGAACCCGCACCGGGACCGATGTCCACGATGTAATCCGCTGCGAGCATGGTATCCTCGTCATGCTCTACAACGATCAGGGTGTTTCCGAGGTCACGCAGTCTCTTAAGGGTTCCGAGGAGCTTGTCATTGTCCCTCTGATGGAGTCCTATACTTGGCTCGTCAAGGATATAGCATACTCCGACAAGTCCGGATCCGATCTGGGTCGCAAGCCTGATACGCTGTGCCTCACCGCCGGAAAGAGTTCCGGTTGCTCTCGAAAGTGAAAGGTAATCAAGTCCGACATCCACAAGGAATCCGACTCTTGCCTTGATCTCCTTTAATATCTGTTCGCCGATGAACGCCTGCTGCTTTGTGAGCTTAAGGTCCGAAATAAACGACTTGAGCTCCACGATCGACATTGTGGTCATCTCGTAGATATTCTTATCGCCTACGGTTACCGCAAGTGATTCCTTCTTGAGTCTCCTTCCGCCGCATTCCGAGCAGGGAGTGATGCGCATGAACTGCTCATACTCAGCCTTCATCGTTTCGGAATAGGTCTCCCTGTATCTTCTCTCGACACTTCTTACGAGGCCCTCGAATTCGGTGGGATATACACCGGAACCGCGCTGGCCGGTGTAGTGCACGTCAACGCTTATGTCGGTTCCGTTTATGAGGATGTCCTTGATCTTCTGAGGGTAATCCTCAAAGGGAGTATCGAGGCTGAACTTGAATCTCTTGGAAAGCGCCTGAAGAAGCGCATTCGCAAAGCTGCCCTCCTGGTTACAGGACTGCCAGCCCATCGCAATGATCGCACCTTCATTTATGGAAAGCGAAGGATCGGGGATCATGAGCTCCGCATCAAATTCCATCTTAAATCCTAGACCTGCGCATACGGGACACGCACCGAAGGGATTGTTGAATGAAAAGCTTCTGGGCTCGACTTCGGAAATGCTCACGCCGCAGTAAGGACATGCATAGGAAGTGCTGAAGGAGATCGTCTCGCCTCCGACCACGTCCACATTGAGCTGACCCTCCGCGATCTTGAGGACATTCTCCGCAGAGTCCGTGAGTCTTCTTTCGATGCCGGGCTTGATCACCAGTCTGTCGACTACGATGTCGATGTTGTGCTTGTCATTCTTTTCAAGGACGATGTCCTCGGAAAGGTCGTACATGATACCGTCGACGCGAACCCTTCCGTAGCCCGCTTTCCTGGCGGAATCCAGGGTCTTCTCATGTCTTCCTTTACGTCCCCTGACAACGGGAGCCATGAGCATGATCTTGGTTCCCTCGGGAAGTTCCATGATGCGGTCGACGATCTGGTCAACGGTCTGGCGCTCGATCACCCTTCCGCACTCGGGACAGTGGGGAATACCGATCCTTGCATAGAGAAGTCTGAAATAGTCGTAGATCTCCGTAACGGTTCCGACCGTCGAACGGGGATTCTTGTTAGTGGACTTCTGGTCGATCGAGATCGCGGGCGAAAGGCCGTCTATCGATTCGACATTGGGCTTTTCCATCTGTCCGAGGAACTGGCGCGCATAGGAAGAAAGAGACTCCATGTAGCGTCTCTGGCCCTCTGCGTATATCGTGTCGAATGCAAGTGATGATTTTCCGGAACCGGAAACCCCCGTCATAACAACAAGAGAATCCCTCGGTATTTCCACCGAGAGATCCTTGAGATTATTTTCCTTAGCTCCCCTTACACAGATCCTGTTGCGGGGAAGTATCTTTACATCGTTCTTCATATCCGTAAACAACTTCCGGCTGCATCTTACAGCCATTAACTACACTTATTTTCAACGGATAAAGTGTATCATTTTCCCGGATGGTTGTCTACAGTTTTTCGAACATTTGTTCCTATAAACTGTTCTCGACTATGTACTGATAATACGGGAGCGAACCGCCGGTAAGGGTTGCGGGGATATGCAGATAATAAAGCACCCCGAGGAAAAGAAGAAAGAGCACAAGGCATATGAGCAGGTCCATGCGAACCTTGAAAGCAGATTTTTTATCCTTTTCTTTCTTCGCTTTTCTTTCCGTTGCAAAACCGTTTACAGTACTTCTGAATGATCCGCAACCTTTAACCGCAACAGGGATCAAGAGCAGGAAGTAGAACAGTGCGTACTGTGCCTTAGCCTCCCAGAGGATGTGGAACAGGACTCCTCCTATGAATGTGGTGAGAAGGAGAAGCGACCTTTCATCGAACTTTTTCTCGAAACATACGAATAGAAATGCCGACAGGTAGATCACAACCTCGAAAAACTTGAAGTAAGGAATAACCTTGAACGATCCGTATATGGATACCATATGATCAATGGCACCGGGAAGCTTACCTTCGTGGCTTCTGAGATTCCATATCGTCTGGAATGTGGGCTCGTTCCACTGGGACGCAAGCTTTCTTACATAGAAGTCCACGGCATATTTGGGATGGGCTGCGAAATTTGCTGCTAGCGCATGCACTTCCTTTTTCGCCATCTCACTCTGAAGTGCTTCGTCGTGTCCAACCAGGTCGTATGTGTCCATGTTGTAATCGTTGCACCATCCGGGAGCACGGTATCCCTCCTGCATCGCCATGGCGATATAGGACCACTTGGACACACCGCCTTCAACTTTGAAACCGAGGATATGCTCGGTGATGCCGGTAGAGATCACGGATAAAAGAATTCCCGTCACGACCGCTATAAGTGCAGCCAAAAGAGAGATCATCTTCTTATTCTTTATCGCAGTAAGGATGCATATGATGATGTATGCGATCAGGAAGATGATGTAATTCTGCTTTACCAGACAGGCAAGTCCCATAAGAAGAGCGGACAGGATTCCAAGCTTAACACTCTTCTTTTCGAAAGCATCGAAAAGAAAGACGAATGCAAGAAGCGAAAGCATAAGCCCCGGAATATTTCCGTAAACATGGGATATCGAGAAAAGAAGGGGCAGGTACAGAATAGATACAAGTACCGTAACGATCTTGTGAATACGCAGAGACACAAATTCAGAAAGTCCCGCAGCTATCACGGGAACGCATATTGCATTGACAAGCTGGAATACAATACCCGAATTCGGACCGAAGACTTTTATCACCGCAGCTTCGATAAGAACGAGTCCTATCTGGTTATGCCATCTTCCGATGTATCCGCCGGCGGTAAACGCCGAATAATCCCCGCTCACGAGACCCGCGGCAGCCTTCTGCACCTCAACGGAATCGGCCCATGAGATAAAGCGGGTGGCAAATACCCATATCACCGACATAAGGAGCAGCAATCCGAAAAGGCCATAATATATGCCTTTGAAAAGCTTATCATTCTTTTCGAGCTTATCTCCCGCTGTCTTAAGACATCCGTTAACGGGCGGGATGAAGGATACTGCTAAAAGGATCAGAAAAACTATCAGCTGACGAATTCCTGAGATCTCGGTGAAAAATACATTCTCGGTAAGAGTGACAGTACTTGTGGAAATAAGAGAAAGCCACACGAAAAACGCCAGTATAAAGAAAGAAAATACGAATATGATCTTCCCGTATATTTTTATCAGCGGTTTATCCATAATTTATCAGTTTCCGAAAATTACATAGGTGTCATCGGCATAGATCATCTGAAGTTCGGGATGCTGCGCCGCAAACTGATCCTGGGGATATTCGGTGACGGAAAGCAGATAGAAGTACTTTCCTTCGGGCATTGCATCCTTATGATCTTTATTCTGTAGCCACTCATGAATATAGCATTCACTCGAATTGAAGATGGTCCACATCTCCACTTCGCCGTTTGAAAGTTCAACGATCAGGTTGGATTTCCAGAAGGTCGATACACCCTGCTCATATCCGAGTGAACGGAGATAGTCGACATATGAGGACATACGCTCTTCCGCGCGGTACCAGTGGAGCGGCTTTTCGGTCTCGGAAAGAACCGTTCCGGCGGAGGTGAAGAGCACAATTGCGATGAGCAGATATACTGCTACTGTTTTGATCTTATCGAATGCAAATCTGAAATGCTTTATCATCAGCACGATAAGACACAATCCTTCGGGAACAAATGACTGGTAATACTGGATTCCCGAAAAAGAAACATAGGAAAAGATAAAAATACCGAACGCAACGCTGCAGGCAAATACAGAGGTCAGCATCCTGTCATCTTCATCAAGCTTATCGAAATTGATGATGAACCATATTCCGGAAACTATCGTCAGGATTCCCACAAACAGACCTGCCATTGCGGCAACTCCCTGGAACGAGATAAGTTTGATGTCCTGATTGAATCCGAAGCTCCACAGATACTCCCTGAATCTCTCCCACAGATCGGTAGGTGCGATCAGCGTTACATTATATACGTGGAACGAATACCTCTTTGCAAATACCAAAAAATTGATCAGATATCCGATGCATGAAAATACCGTTCCTGCGATCGCGGGAATGAGGCAGTCAAATGATCTGATACCGGACAGTTTTTCTTTTCTCTTTTCTTCCGGCTCCCTGATAAGGGAATGAACATCCCAAAGCGAAAGAAGAACAAGTGCAAGAACAAGAGGTGCGTAGAACACCATCAGCTGCTTGATCCCGTTTTCACCGGATGCAAAACCCAGAAGGATCACGCCGATAAGCGATGCTATCCTCTTTCCTTTCTTTCCTTTGTTATTTACAAATGCCTTGATCAGGACAAGTGAATAGACAATAAACAGGATATATACAAGATAGAAACCGCCGAAGATCGTCTGCCAGAAATACCAGCTTCCTCCGGGAGCAAGGCATATGGCGGCAGCAACATATCCCCATTTGCGTGAACCGTTCTTATCCTTAAAAAGTATGATAAGTCCTACCGCAAAAAGAAGCAGTGCAACGGTCATGCCTATCGTTCTTGCAACAAGCCAGTTGTGAGGCGAGAGCAAAAGTCCTAACCTGTAAAACCACTGCATCTCGAAAACCCTGAGTTCCGAACTGTAATACCATGAATCGGAAAGACCGGTGATCGAATGCTCGGTATTAAGAAGCTTCGAAAGCACCATCTCCGAAGCCATGTCAGAATCAAGCATTCTTCTTCCGCGTCTGAGAAGGTAGACTATATCAAACAGATACACGAAAAGAAATGCCATAAAGGGCACGATGCTGTCTTTGACTTTGGATAAATATGAAGTGAGTTTTTTCATTTCATCAATGTCCCGTCTTTATGATTTATTAACGCTGCAGCCTTTTCTTACAAGCTTCATCACAGCCTTGTTGACAAAATACAGAGCAAGTCCCGCAACAACGCAGCTTACGAAAATGAGAAGGAGCATCACGGCAGGTGAGGCCGCAGGAGTAAGCTTTACAAGATAAAGAACGACCATATTCTCCTGCACACAGTAGAATTCCAATGACATCATTCCGAAAAATACGAGCACCTTTCTGATGATCTTCATGAAGCCGTACTTTTCAAACGTATACATTATTCCCGAAAGAACATAAGGAAGAGATACCGCAACAAGGAATGTCGGTATTCCGCAGTCGGATACGGGAAGGACAAATGTGACCGCTTTGTACTCGGCAAGATATAAGCTGTAGAATCCCGCAAGCGAAACAAGGAGCGATGCGATCCATCTGTCGAGGGTAAGCTGTTCTTCTTTTACTACGGCATACATACATCCCATAAGGAAGATCGGAATGCGGTTAAAGAAACCGAACAGATCGGTTCCGGCGCCTCTGAAAAACATCTCGAGCAGGTACCACAGAGCTATGGTCATAAGGATAAACGAAGGCTTGCTCTTTGCCTTGGAAAGAAGCTTGTAATACAGGGGAAATACCAGATAGATCGTAAGTATCGCGGGAACGAACCACAAAAGCGAATACATAGATTCGGTATAGAACGAAACGCAGGTGACTCTTTTTACAAATTCAATAGGTGTGAGGCCGTTTAAGAACATCTGCATGATCCCACCCACAAGGAAGGGAAAATAGACCCTTGAGATCCTGCGCAGATAGTAGTCCTTCAGATTATTTCTCTCAAGGGAATGCATAAGACCGTCGCCGGAAAGGAAGAAGAAAATATCCACGCCGAGGAATCCTATGCGAACGAGATATGCAAAGAAGGGATGACCTTCGAATGCATAATAAAATGTGTTGGTCACCGCATGGAATACAAAAATGTACA
>JAEEGJ010018612.1_pt1 | contig 15472 bp, 13 predicted proteins | sample 8958761 | NCBI WGS metagenome assembly JAEEGJ01 (sample SAMN16246546, study PRJNA631951) | gut metagenome | biome: gut microbiome; feature: rumen; material: RS-attached | host: Bos | place: Iran: Karaj | collected 2018-10 | reverse complement strand
CTTTCAACAATTTTTTCCCTGACTTTCCTTTCTGTCTCTATGTTGTTTTCAGACTAAATGCAATAGCATTGCATTTACTTTGAAGGTATTGCATTTACTCTGAAAATTAACCGTTTTTTTAGACTCGTTATTTAGAATGAAATGAAGTTTCTCTGATAACCTTTGATTATCAGACGAACTTCTCATAAGTAGCATACAACACGAAAAGTGGAAAAATCGGCTTTTGAGAGCAGTTTATAATTTCTATATATGATATAAAGATTGCTGATATGTTGAAAAAAATGAGTTATTATACAATAATAAAGTAATAATCTTGTTTTATTTTATAAAAGAAAGTATAATAAATATAAGTATATATTTCTGAATTTAGGTTGCAAATAATCAGAAATCAAAAGAGGAGAGAAGCCTATGGGAGCATTTATTGAAGCTGATATTGAAAAACTCGAAAGATTTGTAAGTCAGAGCGCAGAAACTATTAAAGAATTCCAGGAAATAAAGGATAAATTCAATGAGATTAATTCCACGCTTCTTTCAAGCTGGAAGGGGCATGGAGCTAATGCGTACAAATCTGAAACCGACCATATTCTTGAAAAAATAGGCAGCTTAAAGGATGTTCTGAATACGCTTAACGATGAGGTTATCAGCAGTATAATCGATACGTATAATCAGCTGGATGATGCTCTTGCTGATTTCAACCGGAATCCTGTTTCAGAGGAATAGTCTGAGGGGTGAGTAAATGGATTACGAATACTACTATAACAATGCTAGAAACAGATATTATGATGCATGTTCGGAGATAAATTCCAAGGACAACAGAATTAATGAACTTAGGAATGAAAAAAATCGGCTGATAAACGATATAAACGGCTATAACGCAGAGATAGCAAAGCATACAGAGGCTCTTAATTCCCTTGAAAAAGCAATAAAGACCCAGGACGAAGTTGTTAGTTCTTGTGATAAATCTACCTCGTCTATAGAGGATGCTAATGTTAATTTCAGCTGTATGGTTGAGAGCAGTAATGTTTCGGCCAAAAATCTAAACGATGTTTATAAAACGGATACAAGAAATAAGATAAATGGAGTTTATGAGCAGCTAAACTCTAAAAAAGCAACGTTGAATACTAAGATAGAGGAGCTCAAGAGGCAGAAAAGCGATTCGGAGAACGCACTTTCGCTGAGAGAATCCGAGATAAGAAATGCAAATTCGGATATCAGCTACTGGGAATCCGTAAAACGCAATTCTTCAATTGATATGGAATACTACAAAAGAAAAATGGAGGAAGATACGTAAAATGGATTATGAAACTTTTCTTTCGGATTCAAATTTAGCATTTGTAAACGGACAGTTCGGAAAAGCACTTGAGATGGCAAAAAAAGCAATAGAGGTAAAACCAGACAGTGCTGATGCTTATCAGGCTGCGGGAAATTCAGCGATGTCACTGGATAATTACGAGCTTGCTGCAGATTATTACCTGAAAGCAGTGAAAAACGATCCCAACAATGGAAACAGACATTTTAATCTGGGATATGCGCTATGCGCTTCTGAAAAAACGGCAGAATCGCTGAAAGAGTTTACAAAAGCTGATGAGCTTGGGTGCTCTCAGGAAAATACGGCTCAACTTTATCATCTTCTCGGTATTATATGTTTCGACATCGGAAAGCTTGATGATTCACTCATAAATCTGAAAAAAGCCGAGCAGTTAATGGGTCCGGACATGGAGGTTCTTGAAAGAATGGCTGTGATTTACGGACTTAAGGAAGATGTAAGAAACGGTGTTTTTACAGCTAATCAGATGAAGCTTATCTCGCCATCGTCATATATAGGCTACAGGACTGCTTTCAGATTTCTGTGTCAGCTCAAACGCTACAAGGAAGCAAAATTTGAACTGAGAAAAGCAGAAAAATATACTGAAATCGGTATGGATTACTATTTTGACTGTATGTCGTGCGAGCTTGATATGTATCGTGATTCAAAGGATAGCAGCTGCCTCAAAAATGCACTTGGATACCTTGATGAGTCATTGAAAAAACTGAGACCTACAGTTCAGGAAGTTTCAGAGACATACATAAATGCAGCGGAGATATACCTCCAGCTCGAAGAGGCCGATAATGCCATAAATTGTCTTAATGCAGCTCTCAATCCAGTACAGAGCTTCAATCTTGGATTTGATATCCTCCAAAAGGAATTTGAAACTCGTAAACTCACTGAGTATGATGTAGAGGAATTGCTTGAGGCAGACAGGGCAAAACTTGAAAATGAATATGGCTCAGAGGGAATAGATGCGCTTGTCGCTCAGGTAGAGCCTGATGAAAACGGTGTAAGAGATTATTTTACTGTTCTTGAGGACGAACCTGTTAAAGAAGAGAATACAGTCTATAAGCTTGACGAATCGGATTCCCCAGAGTTTAACGTAACACTGACCGATCAGATAAACCGTTTGTATATCGGTGCATATACTCTTAAGGGAGACTTTGAAAAGGTACTGGCGTATGCAAGTAAACTGCAGAGCAGCAGCGAGCATTTCAGTGAGTACATGGGAAGATATACTTACGTAAATGCTCTTAAAAAGCTTGGCAGGGCAGAAGCTGACAGTGAGTACGAAAAGCTTGTTGTTTTCTTCCGCAATGCGGTTCTCAGAGATCCTACAGATATTACAGCCGTTACCTACAGGATACAGTGTCTGATCGATATGGGCAAATACGGCGAAGCAGAGGAACTTTGTGATTTGCTGTCAAATGATATGAAGGAAAGCTTTATGGAAAGCATAGCTGAAGCAAAATCGGGAGGTAAAGAATAATGGCATCTCTTGATCAGGATATAATTTTGAATGACACTGCTTTTGATACCGCTTCGACGGATATGAAGCAACTCAAGACAAGAACTGAGGTTTTAAAGGAAAAACTTCATTCTATGTATCATGATCTGACTACAGCTCTCAATACTCCTGCAGGTGAACAGATGGAGTTCGTGGGAGAAAAGGTGATAGTTAAGCCTATAGAAGATATGATTGCTGTTATCGACCACATTTCGATAACGCTTGATCAGATAATTAATACTGGATATTACAAGGATGTTTTTATTAAGTATGAACAGCTTAATCAAAATATAAATTCATAGTACAAACAAGTATAAGGAGGACAAGATTATGTCAATGGGAACAACCGGAACGGTGAATATAACACCGGAAATGCTGCATAACGCTCTTAATGCTATCAACGAATATGAAACAAGAGCTAATTCAATCAAGACAAAGCTTGATAATACTTTCAGTCAGCTTTATCCTGGCAATTTCAGCGGAAATGCGGCAGAGGGATTCAAATCTTTCAATGAGAACAAGATTCAGCCACTTATCGGTGAAGGTCTTGCAGGTATGATCAAGGCTTTGAGAGAAATGTGTGAAGGAATACTTAAGGCTATTCCAGATACAGACGGACTCGACGATCAGTTAGGAAATGAAAATTCTAAGTAATATAAAGGAGATAGGTTGAAATGGCAGGATGCAGAATTGTTAACGACGCAGTCAAGACAGCAGTTGAAGAATTAGCTGGATATTCAAAAGAATACAAAACAGCAGGTGAAGATTTTGTAAGAGATTTCAGGGCTGCTATTGCTGAAATGGAAGGCGCTTCAAAGGACGCTCTTTTGGAGTTCTTTGACAATCAGACAGCTCAGCTTGTTACGGACAGCATTCCTTCAGCTGTAGAAGGTATGTCACAACTTCTCGAAGCTAACAGATCTAACTTTGAAAGTGTTGATCTTAAGATTGCAGAAAGTATTTCCAGCGGAAAATAAATATTATATGCAGTCCTGATTTTGATTTCAGGACTGCATATTCTGTATTTGTATTTATTACTTTTGTTGTAATAGCCCAGAAAAAGGAAAAAGCGGAAGAGACAGACGGAGGAAAGAAAATGTCTTTTAGAATTCTCAGCGATGAAGAAAAAAGTTATCTTGATGAAGAAGCACTTCGAATATATAACGAAGAATATGAGTTATATATTGAAAGAAACAGATTTGTTGATAGGATTGAAGAACTTGAAAATGTCGAAATGATGGAATATCAGCCTGAATTGCAAAGAATCAGCCCTATCGGCCAAGTACAAGAAATAAAATTTGAATATTTAGAGCCTGAGAGATCTGATGTAAGAAATGACATAAAGATAAAAGAGCATTCTGAACTGCCTGACGGTTTTGATCTTCCGCAGTTTTCAGTGCCGAGCAATAATATAAAGATTGCTGGAGCACCGGATTTAAAAAAAGAAATTCAGGCAGATTTTACACTTTCAGATATTCCTGAAACACAAAAATATTCAGTGAAGTCGTTCGGATTTAAAATGCCTGAAATAGAAGATTTTGAAGTTGATACTGATGTTGTTCCCGAGATAAAGGCGATAAGTTATGAAATGCCAGAATATACTGTGGCGGGAACAGAAGATATAAAAAGGGGTTATGAGACAGTTTCTCATAGCTTCGAAAAGCCAGGGATATCAAGACCTGTTCTTGATACCGAAGTGCCTGATTCGCCAATACCAAAAGAATATAAGTTGCCTGAACATTCAGCGGCTGGAATAAAGCAGCCGGAAATAAGCTGCAATATTGCAACACATGATTTCTCGGTACCAGATTTTTCTGCAAAGATACCAGAAATTAATATTGTTCAGGAAGTGAATATTACACGTTTTGAAAGAAGAAAAACAGAAATATCAAAGCTGCCGAAGCTTAATGTATGTCATGTATCGGTTCCAGAACACAGGCCGATAAAGGCTGAGGCTAAATTAATACCGAATATTAAAATAGCTCAGGTAAAAAATCCTGAGAATTTTGAGATATATCGTTCAGAATTAAGATTGCCAGAGGTTAGTGTTGATAATTTCTCAGGCAGTAATTTTGAAATGCCAGAAATAGAAAAAATCTCTCTGAATACAGCTGTAGGCGAAAAAACTATTACCGCAAAAAATGTTGAGATACCAGAATATAATCTTGAAATTGAAAAGCCAAGTATCAGCTCAGCAGAGGATATTGCAACTGGGATAAATGCATATTGGGAGAAGTTCAATAACAGCATGATTTCATTGAAAAAACAAACTTCAGACATTGAATCAAATAGTTTATTACAGAAAGAAGCGGAGATACCATGAAAAATATAAAGAAGATAACAGCTTTTGTTTCAGCATTACTCATTACAGCAAGCTGCTGTAATTCAGAGGCTTTTGCAGAAACGTCACCAAGTGATGAAATGAACAGCGCTCAGAACATTTTTATGGGTGAGATTAAATGGTATCAGCTTAGTGATCTGAATAATGTCAGAATCGCTGATAAGGTATATGATGGTTCTAATAAAGCAGTTATTGATTTTTCACCGATAGGCATAAGTAGTGCAGAGGATTATAATATCCCAGGAGTTGATGATGGGGACGATGTGCAGCTTACTGCTGAAGCATTTTTCGACTCAGCTGACGCAGGTAATAACAAAACTGTTACCGTTAAGTTTGGTTTAAAAGGAAATGACGTTGATAAGTATGAGTTAAGCGGCGAAACATATGAGATAAGAAAAACTGCATCAATAAGTAAAGCAACTGTAAAGATCATACCTAATTCTGAATCTGATACTATTTTCTGCGGGGAAAAAGTTCCAGCCTCAGTTCCGTTTTCGCTTTCTGGCGATATGGCTTCGGAGGTTGACAAAGAAGCAATAAGCATTCTGCCTGATTGTGCAGAGAACTGCAGTGCAGGAAAGTATACATATAGCATAAAGAAAAATGGTAGATTGTCTGGAAATATCGATGTAGCCGTTGATGGCAGTTTTTATGTTGATGAAAAGCCTGAAATAAGCTTGAAATCTGTTTCATCCTCTGAAGAGAATGAAATAACAAGCTATACTGTAACTGTAAGTGCACCAAAAAACAAAGACGGTAATTTTCTGTATCGCATCGGAAAGAATGAAAATGAAATGGCTGAATCCGTAGATATGGATGTTGCCGAGGGTGACAATATATCATTCTTTATTGAACATAACAATGATAATAATAAGATTTCTTCGGTTAATTATGATCTGAACAAGTCTGAATACAATGTTCGGTCAGATAGTATTTCAATTGAAACATCGGATGGACAGAAATTGAATCGTGTTTCTGAGATAGTTGACGGCAAAGATGTATATATGCTTGTAACTAACAAAGATCTGAAGGTTAATGTAAGCGTTGATGGCTGTGGTATCCTGCAGAAAAATGAAGCAGTTCTGAAAAACGGCGAGGAAACATATGAGGCTTCTTCAGTCAGATCGGAATTTAACAGTGAAAGTGGCCTGTATTCTTATACTTACACATTTAATATCAATGATGTGGAAAACGGTGACGAGAAGAAGTATAATTTTGATTTTGAAATCAAAGATGAATTTGATCGGACGACCAGTAAATCACTTTCTTTCGCAAATAATATCGGTCAGGCTTATACAAGTAATGTTCTTGTTGATAAAAAAGCTCCATCTATAGGAAATATTGAAATAAGCTATATCAATTCTTTGATAAGTTACGAAAAAAACAATCAAAATATTGAATCTCATGGATTCTTTATCGCTGACGGAAATGTGACTGACAGTGGTTCAGGTATTGCGAAAATCGAATACAAATGGGATGAAGATGTTGAGCAGTCTGATTTCCTGGAATATGGTAAAGGAACATCAAATACTGACCATAAAGGCAGGTATATGCTGGAAGCGGAAAGTTGTAATAAATATTTGAAAGATGCAAATTTCATGCCATACAGTAAAGGTCGTAACACTTCTTTTCAGATACTTGTTCCGTATTTTGAATCAATTCATCTTCCAGAACCAAGATGGCAGCATAATCTGACACTCAGACTAACGGATAATGCAGGAAACAGAGTAATAATAAGTCCAAATACATATATGGACGGAAAAACATTTATTGACACAAAGCCTCCTGTTGTAACTTCTGTAGAAATGACAAGTGATGATGGGATAAGATATCTTCCTTCGGGAAATTACTCAAAAAGTGAAATCACATTTAGTATTGCTGCTAAGGATGAGAGTGAAAGCGATAAAAGCTCTGGAATAACCGAATATTACCTTCTTTCACCTATACAGTCTAATGATGAAGAAATAATTGATATCAATTCAAACTTTGGGACAAGGTATATGATTGTTGATAAAGATTTATCAACTGATGAAATAGAGAAACTGATTATCAATAAAAATAATAATTTATTTTCCGATATTTTTATTGCAGTATTTGACAAGAATCGTTCGGGTAAATATTTCTTGAAGAATATTTCTGGCGTAAAATCAAATGATATATTGATAGATACTGTAAAACCTGTTATATCTGTTGATACAACGCAGGGAAAAAGCTCAGGAAACGGTGATGACAGTTTTGTCTGGTTCAAGGATGGAGATCTGGTCATAAATGCTGATGATACATATGCGTCTGGAGATGCAAGCGGTATTTATTCGATAAGTTTATCTGAATCCGAATCGGAAGAAAATATAGTAGTTAATAATGAATCAGCTATTGATAGGAAGATAAAAGAATCCTATTCTCTGAAAATGTCTGGATTGGAAGAAGGAAAGCATACTTATTACTACTTTGCTGAAGACAATGCAGGTAACAGATCTGATGTAGAGAGCGTAAGCTTCGGATATGATAAGGGAGCTCCCTCATGCAGAATTGAAGCTGTAGATCCTGTGTATGATAGTAACTGGTTCAAGGAAAATGATGATTTTACTGTGAATATCGGCCTTTCCGACAGCCTTTCGGGAATCGACAGAGAGACCGTTGTAATAACTGTTAACGGAGTTAAAATAAACTTTGACGAGGAACATATCAGTGGAAATGATAACACTCTTTCATATATTCTCAATAAAAATGATCATTTAAAGGACGTTCCTCTTAATAATGAACAGTGTTATCACATAGAAGTCAAGGCATGTGATAAAGCGGGAAACGAGCTCACAGCTGATAAAATGGCCGCATTTGACGTTCACATTGACCGTTATAGTCCATGGATTAATGATGTAACTGTATCAAAAACTGATACGAACGCTTCAAATAAAATTATAAATATATTAAATCATGGTATCTTTGCAAATACGGGAATAACCATTAATGTTTCTGTTTTTGACAGTGACGCTGAGAAAAGAAATAAAACAAATTCCAATTATAACAGGAATGAAAGTCAAATTAAAAAAGTATATGTCACATTTGAAAATGGTGAAACAGTTGATCTTACACCTGCAGAAGACAACGTGAATGGTGGAGTCTATAATGCATTTTTCAAGATTCCGCTACCTGAGGAAGGTAAGGCTTTCAAAAAGAGATTCAAGCTGACAGTATGCGATAATACAGGGCGCGAATGCAGTACGGACTACGTTATCAGTCCATCAGCGAAAAGTCCTAAAGTAGCTCAAAGCCTTGAAATCAAGGAGAATCGAGTTATTGATCTTGTAGTTGAGGAAAGTGCTCCTTCTGTTTCTTACAGCTATCCCAAACCACATTATGAGGAGACTATTTCGGAAAATGAGAAACGCTCATGGTTTAGTGAAGCTGTTCCTGCAGAGATATCTTTTTCGATAAAGGATGAAGATTCGGGTCTGCATGATGTAATAATCATTGAAAACGAGAAAAAGCTTGATACAGATGACAGTGAAGATAAAAACGCAATTCTATCAGCTGAAATTTCAGAAAATGCTGCTGAAATAGACTGTGATGATCACATTTATAAGTTTATCACATCTGCAACTCATGGAGAAAACGATATCAGCGGCGTTCATAAGTATGAAGTTATTGCCGAGGATAATGCAGGAAACAAAAACACTCCTATTACTTATGAATATTACATTGATAATAAGAAGCCAAGCATTAAAGGCGCTTCTTTCCCGTCGATAAATGCTGATGGAAAAATTGCTTCTGAAGCAAAAGAAATAGAGGTATCTGCAGAAAGCTTTACACAGGAACCATCATATGAATTGAGTTACAGACTTTTTTATCAGGATGCATCTACTGCTAAAATATTCGTTGACGATGAAACTGCTTCTTCCGGTCTTAAAGAGCTGAAATATAGACTTATTTCAAACGATCCTTCTGATGAGGAAGCAAATTCTAAAATTTATACTGAAAAAATAATTTCTGATGAAGAAGGTAAAAAATATGCCACTGTAAATATCCCTAAAGGATTCAAGGGAAGGATAAGTGTTGAGGCATTTGATAATGTTGACAATCGTTCAGGGGTTTATACTCTAAGTTCTGCAATCGTTTCTGAAGATGAGAAGCCTGATATAGATATTTCAATTTCCGAATCATCGCGCAGATCTGCAGGGGGCAATGCCTTGTTTACTGAGGATGCTGCCGTCAGAGTTGTGATCAAAGACTTAAAATCAGGTCTGAACAGTTGGAAAGTCAATGTAAAGTCAGAAATACTTGGCGAAGATCAGACTGTAATAACTCAGGTGACTGAAGGAAAGCATAATATCGGCGATGAGATAGGAGACGGATGGCAGATTGAGCAAATGGATGCAAATCTTATTACATCTGTTTCCAAGAACTTTGTTTTCAGCTCAGATGATAATGATATTTCACTTGAAATAGAGGCAAATGACAACTGTGGTAATTCGGACAGCAAGGAAAGCGATAAGTTTACTGTAGACAAAACTGCGCCTGTGATTGATATAAGAGTATCTGAGGGACTTAATGGAACTGAATACTACAACGCAGACAAAAAGGCAGAGGTAGTTGTAAGTGTAACCGAAAGAAACTTTGATCCTTCATTGATTAAGGCAGATATCAATAATTCTTATGGTACAAGCGTTCCGACTATTTCATTTACAGATGATCCAGAGAACAAGTCGCTTCATACGGCTGTGCTTCAGTTCGGCGAGGGTGATTTTACTTTTGACGTCAGTGGTGAGGATCTTGCAGGTTTCAAGGCAACTGTAAATAAGCCATATGATGGAGTTAAAAGGATCTTTGTAGATGAAACTTCACCTGTAATAACAACGAATTTTGATAAGTTCGGTAAGTCAGGCGAGGAGTTATATTTCAAAGAAGGTAAAAGAGCTGTGATCAGTGTGATAGAGCATAATTTCTCTCCTGAACTTGCAGGTCTTAAGGTTTACAGGAAAAGTCCGGGTTCATCTCACGATCAGAACGGATTTATTGATGAGACTTATTCTTTTGTAAGTAATTCTGACTGGAAAAAGGACTCTTCAAACAGCGACAGGTATACTCTTGAATTTAATATTGACAAGGATTCTGTGTACAAGATAGGTATTGATCCATATGACAAGGCAGGAAACAAGCCTGTTTTTGCAAACTCAGTTTCAAATACCGAAGTGTTTGAAATAGATACTGTTGCTCCTAAGGTAATAAGCAAAAACGGAATAAGAGTTGAAGGTAAAGAAAATGAACTTGAATTTCTTGATACCTATACACCTGAAAGAGCTTCTGATGAAGCTCCGACAGTAGAGTTTGACGACATAAATTTCGATCATCTCAGTTATACGGTAAAAAAATACGTACCAAAGTATAATCAGAAAAATGAGCTTGGTAATATTGGTATGGAAGAGTTCAGCGATAATATCAAAGACAGGAATTTCACACTTAATGACTTTAAGGATGATGGTATTTACTATACAGAGATTTATGCGTTTGACAAGGCAGGAAACAAAAGTCTTCTTAACAAGAATACATATGTTAGAATGTTTGAAAGGGATATCCTTGCATTTATTCCAAACAGCAGTATCGAAACAAAGAGTGGATTATTTTCCTTTGAATATGAAAATGGTAGCCCTATAAGCAAACGACCTGATGATTTCAGTGATATCAATATTACTATTATGTCAGGTTCTCAATCGGACAAGAAGATTGTTCTCCGCGATCTTAACGGTGATGAAACTGATACAAAATTATCGCCTGATAGTGTTAATACTGATATGTTCGGAGTTAAAATTCTCAATTACACTTTGAAATCAGATTTCTTCAGGAAAAATTATCAGAACGATACTGATAAGGAACTTATTCTTTCTGTTAAGGATAACGGCGAGAGAATTGACCTAGGAAAGATTCATATTGATAATATAAAGCCTGAAGCGAAGATCCCTTCAGATCTTAAGTCATGGAAGTGGTTCCCGGGCAAAAAAACAAGAAATATTGTGCTTTCAAATATTAGCGAGGTTCTTGACGTGGACCTTTGCAGAATATATGATAACAATGAGGAGATACCGTTTGATTATTCTGAAAAAGCAAAGACTCTCAGCTTTTCAATAAATGAAGGATGGCACAATATTGGAATTCATCTTGTTGATACGGCAGGAAATGTTTTTGATATGCAGGAAGCAGAAAATATCTGCGTAGGTCATTTCTGGTCATGGGTAATCGGTGGAATTGCGGCAATTGTTGCGGCAGCAGTAGGAATTGTATTGTTCAGGAAGAAGAGACGTAAGAAAAACAACTTATTATAAAAATATTGCAAATAATCAGAATATGATACAATAAGGGATAGGTATATGAAAGTAAAATTATTATTAGCATCTGTTATCTTTTTGACCTCAATTATTTTTCCGTTTATGGGAAAAAATGATAAGGTATTTGCGGAAGCGGAGTACGCAATTGAGTTGAGTATAGATACATTAGAGCTTCCGAGAAATTGGATTATTGAACCCAATTATAAGGTAGAACTTCCGGTAAGAGTGTCAAATAACCCAGGAATAACATATTTGTCTTTTTTAGCAAAGAAATCCGATAATATATCAGGAATTATAAGTGTCACATATAACAAAAGTCTAGTTCCGTTTGAAGGAATTGGTAGCTCATACTGGCCTGGATTTCCAAATGGAGCGAGGATTACTACTAGAGGAACAGGCACATATTATGATGCAAATGACGTTATTTGTTATATTTTAATTACTATACCTGATGATGCAAATTACGGTGACTTTTTTGGCGTGGATTTTGCACCTGAATGTATCGAAGACGGGGATGAATTTAGTTTTAAAAAAGATGGGATACTTTATACAGAGGAGAACTTCGGAAAACTAATAGGTGGCGGAGTACGGATAGTTGATGACAGACCTTTATATGCAGTTGAACCGGATTATATAAATGGGGCAAATAGCAATGACGCAGTGTTCAATGAAACTTCATTGCAGGGACAGGAGCAGCCAGTAACAAATGAAGAAAAAGCTGCTTCAAATAATCAAAACAATGATAAAAGCAGTGAAAAAATTGAAGATAGCAACAGTGAATCCAATAGTGAAAGTGACACAACTACAACTACATCTATAACAAAAGATGCTTCTGAAAGTAAAACAACATCAACTTCAAAAACTACTTCGAAGTCTGTATCGATGTCCGATAGTAAGAAAAAAACAACGATTTCATCTAAGATTCAGCTTGAAACAGTTGAAACATCAGTCGTTTCACAGTACGAAACGACTGATGTAACAGCATCCGAAACCGAGAAAAAGAAGAAACATATCCCAGAATTTGTTGCGGCTGGAATACTGGTAGCTGGCGTTATTATTTTTCTTATACTTCAGAAACTGACTAAAAAGGAATAAATAAGGGACAATGTAGTAGGAAGCACGTATGAAATACACAGCCTATCAGGTCGTTCCAACATGGAATCCGAGTACAGATCAAAACTATTATGAAAGGATTCGGAGCTGATTTTGTTAATGGTATATGGGATTACGGTTTTGAATTCCCGAAGAATCTCGTCAATGAGATCAGAGAAGCAATATCCGATTAATAATATTGGAAGGTGATATCTTGAAAGAGTTTGAAGTAAGATTCCCTAAAAACGATTTGCTAGAGACAGGTGCAATATATCTTGCTTTTGCAGTATTGTGTGTGCTTATGTTCGTATCTGGCAGACATTTTGAGTTCAATGTTGTTTTTGCTGTTATCGTAACCGTAATGTTTGGAATGACAGTACTCCCCACTTGTTTATTTTATCTCAGGGTTTCAGATGACGTTTTCAAAGTAAGGACTAAATTTGGAAAAAAATATGGATTTGACATTAAAGACATTAAAAAGATAGAGTGTTCAAATCATAACAGACCTAAGCTCGGACCATTATACGAAATGATTATCTATACTGACAGCAATGAACTAGAATTGAATCACGGTATGGAAGGCTTTGATGTATTGGCTGGATACTTGCTTGCAAAGTATGAAAACGTAGAGCTTGGAAATAACTCTGTTTCAAAGGACTCCTACGAGATGATGTTAAAAATAACGCAGATGAAAAATATGCTTTATTTTCGGAAATAGAATTATCTAAGATAAAAGTATTATCAGCTGAAGAAGCAAGCGTTATTTGGTATATTTACTGTGATAATAAACTGTTACCATTTAGTACGTTTGTTATAAAAATAGGTTTTGATAAGTTGTCTCTTATTACTAATGATTGCGGATGGGGAGATGAAGAAACAGAAAGAGCTACAAAGTGTTTGTTGGAAACGAAAATGCGAGATTATATTGAAAGTTATATTAACGTTTGTTATGATGATGAAAATGCATTAAAAGTTTCCACAAGATTGTTTTGTGATAAATGGTCTGATTTCTGTTATCCTTCGGATTATCTGATAATTGATTTAGGCGACAGAGCGCTTTTATATTATGAAGATATGATATATTATCTGGATAAAATAGAAAATACATGAGTTCTTCTGATGATGTATAATAATTAAGTAACACAAGATTGACATCCGTTCTTTGTAAAGGAGCTTGGCTTTGTAAAAGCATCCGAGTTTTCGGAGTGCGACATCTTAACAGACAGCAAAGGCAGCGAAATGCCGATCGAGTTCATAAAAACAGAAACGACCGATTCACCTGTTACTGTTTATAACTTTCAGGTCGAGGATTATCATACCTACTATGTATCTGATACGGGGTTACTTGTGCATAATGCAAAATATCCAAATGAAGATTTAAAAGTTGGCTCTGAAGATATAAAAGCAATTAGGGATAAACATGGATTATCTGATACCAATACAGTGGCTGTTGGAAAAACTGATGTCCCTGGACTTGAAAAAATTACATTTGAAGGCGGTTCTCCAAAAGTAAGAAATGAAATAGGAATGCCTGATTTAGATATTGAAATGCCTAACCGAGCAATAAAAGCTCCAGGTGATAATCCATTATTTACTCGCCATGCAGAAGAAGTAATAGCTAATAAATTTGATATTGCTGTACAAAAAGCGGGATTATCTCCTTAAGATGTTAATGGAACATTACGGATACATCAATCTAATCCATCAGGTGTTTGTAAAAAATGCATTCAAGGATTAACAAATGATAGTGTGAAACCCGGCATTTTGAAACAATTAAGTCAAAAATATCCAGAATTAATAATTAAAATTACATCTGAAACAGATAGTAGTATAAAAGTAACAGGGCGTTTGGAGATTATTATAAAAAATGGTCGTTATTTAGGCGAATAAGAGGAGTTTAACATGAATAAATTTTTAGAATTAAGAACAGAACGTAAGGTCATATTTTTTATTGGCGTTGCCAAAAGGTGTTTAACGCTAATAAATGATTCCAAACAAGCACGTATTGCAGCCGATGCTTTGGAATGCTGCTGGAAACAACTCATTACAAAAAAATATGACGGCGAGATCTTATACGATTATCTTGATAATGAAGAAAATGGGCTAACCGTTTTTTCAGAGATGACAGATGATGTTAAAGAAGTTTTTGCATTGAATTGTATTATAGATGCTGTTGCTTTTGCAAGCAAATTTGCATTTGATTCTCAAAATGCAAAATACTATCCTGAACCTATCGAGTTGGTTGACGATGAGCTTTTTGAACATTTTCTGAAATGCTATAATGCTTGTTTTTCAGATGATAATCTGATTGATGAGATATTGAACATACTAACAAATGATAAATGCAATAATGTCCCAAAAATAAAAAAAGAGATAGACTTTTTATTTTAATGAGCAGAGATTTGCAAAAGCATCTGAGCTGTCGGAGGGCGACATCTTAACAGACAGCAAAGGCAGAGAAATGCCGATCGAGTTCATAAAAACAGAAACGACCGATTCACCTGTTACTGTTTATAACTTTCAGGTCGAGGATTATCATACGTATTATGTCGGCGAAGTGTAGGATGATTTTTCAAATGAACACTACGGATGCGAGAAATATTGAAAACTGAGTAAAAAGAAATAATACAGAAAGGAAGTCAAGAATGGCGACGATATCGTTATATGCATCAAAGATAAATCAGATGCCCAGGCTATTGAAAGCGTCCAAGAAGAAAGTAGTCGCTTTTCAGGACGAACTGCAGAATCTAAACAAGAAAATTCTGAAAATTGACAATTCTGTTTGTGATGTATATAATGAATTGGGAATTGTACGTGCTTCGGTGAATACGCAGGAATTACTTGCAGATTCCATTGGAAAGTTCAATGAAGATCTTGACGAGTTTATCAGTGATACAGTAGAT
>JAEEGJ010018607.1_pt1 | contig 15474 bp, 13 predicted proteins | sample 8958761 | NCBI WGS metagenome assembly JAEEGJ01 (sample SAMN16246546, study PRJNA631951) | gut metagenome | biome: gut microbiome; feature: rumen; material: RS-attached | host: Bos | place: Iran: Karaj | collected 2018-10 | reverse complement strand
TCCTACAGAGGACGAGAACGGCACATACATATACTTTGAGCCGGATGACACTCTGTTCCACAACTACAGCTTCCATGACGACATCATAGAGACCATGCTCAGGAACTACACGTATCTGAACACGGGTCTCACGATTATGTATAACGGCAGAAGGATTATCTCACGCAACGGACTTGAGGACCTTCTGAAAGACAATATGACAAGCGATGCCCTCTACCCTATCATTCACATCAAAGGCGAGGACATAGAGATTGCGTTTACCCACACCAACCAGTATGGTGAGGAGTACCACTCATTCGTTAACGGCCAGCATACCACACAAGGAGGTACTCACCAGAGTGCTTTCAAGGAGCATATAGCAAAGACTATCAAGGAGTTCTCAAACAAGAACTTTGAGTATGGAGATATCCGTACAGGTCTTGTGGCTGCTATTGCCGTGAACGTGGAAGAGCCTATGTTCGAGTCGCAGACAAAGATCAAGCTCGGTTCGCTGAATATGTCGCCTGACGGTGTTTCCGTGAATAAATATGTAGGTGATTTCATCAAGCAGGAGGTAGATAACTATCTGCATCGTAATCCTGACATTGCGGAAATCATCATACAGAAGATTACCGAGAGCGAAAAGGAGCGTAAGGCTATGGCTGGCGTTACAAAGCTTGCACGCGAACGTGCGAAGAAGGCGAATCTGCACAACCGTAAGCTGCGCGACTGCCGTATCCACTATTCCGACGTGAAGAACGACCGCAAGGAAGAGTCAAGCATATTCATCACAGAGGGTGACTCAGCCAGCGGAAGTATCACAAAGAGCCGCGATGTGAACACACAGGCTGTGTTCTCTCTTCGCGGAAAACCACTCAACTGCTATGGTTTGACAAAGAAAGTGGTATATGAGAATGAGGAGTTCAACCTACTTCAGGCAGCTCTCGACATAGAGGAAGGTCTCGACGGACTTAGATATAATAAGGTTATCGTGGCTACAGATGCCGATGTGGACGGTATGCACATCCGACTTCTCATAATAACGTTCTTCCTGCAATTCTTCCCCGACCTTATTAAAAAAGGACACGTGTATGTATTGCAGACACCATTGTTCCGTGTGCGCAACAAGCGTGCGAAGATAAAGAACAAGAAGGTGATTGCCGCAGAGGATGAGAAGCTCAAGGCAAGAGGTGAGAAGCAGAAGGACTATATCACCCGCTACTGCTATAGCGACGAGGAACGTCTTCAGGCAATACAGGAGTTGGGACCAGACCCTGAGATCACACGATTCAAGGGTCTTGGTGAGATTTCTCCAGACGAGTTTGCAGGTTTCATAGGTCCGGACATACGTCTTGAGCAGGTAACTCTGCACAAGGGCGATGAGGTGGAGAAACTCCTTGCATACTACATGGGCAAGAACACTATGGAGCGTCAGAACTTCATTATTGACAACCTTGTCATAGAAGAAGACATTCCAGAGGAAGAAGAGATATACGATTAAAGGTCTAAGGGGGAAGGTCTAAGGACTTTTGACCTTTACCCAAAATGCGAATATGAAGAGAATAGCAATAATTGTAATAACAATATTGTCGGTACTGAACCTGAATGCCCAGACACGGCAGAATGCTGATGCCAATAGGGCGAATATGCTTCAGTTCTTTCAGTACCTTCAAGGCATCAAGGACAAGGAAGCCATACTGAAATATATCACGGCAATGGCATACATCGAGAATCTGTATGTTGATTCCGTGGATACTCAGAAGATGACGGAGGCGGGATTGAGAGGCATGCTTGAGAAGCTGGACCCCCATTCCACATACGCTACCCCTAAGGAGGTTCAGGCATTCAACGAACCATTACAGGGGGAATTCGAGGGTATTGGCGTGTCATTCAACATCCTTGAGGACACTCTTGTGATTATACAGCCTATTATAAACGGTCCTTCAGAGAAGGTCGGTATTATTGCAGGCGACCGTATCATCACGGTTAATGATACCACTATCGCAGGTGTTAAGATGTCGCAGGAAGAAATAATGAAACGTCTTCGCGGTCCTAAAGGCACAAGTGTCAAGCTTGGTATTATGAGAAGTGACATCAAGGACATGCTGACTTTCACCGTGAAAAGAGACAAGATTCCTGTCAAGACAATTGATGCGGTATATATGATTCGTCCGCAGATAGGATATATCCGTATCGGCAAATTCGGTGCGACAACATATACTGAGTTCGTAGAAGGAATGAAGGAACTCAAGAAGCAGGGAATGCGCGATATCATCATCGACCTTGAGGACAACGGCGGAGGCTATCTGCAGGCCGCCGTTGATATCGCCAACGAATTCCTTGCTGCTGACGAGCTCATCGTATATACAAAAGGTAGAGTTATCCAGCGTCAGGAATTCAGGGCTAAAGGCAATGGAATGATGAAGGAAGGCAGGGTTGTTGTTCTTACAAATGAGTTCACAGCATCCGCAGCAGAGATTGTCAGCGGAGCCATTCAGGATCAGGATAGAGGAATTATCGTAGGTCGCAGGACATTCGGCAAGGGACTCGTGCAGAAGCCAGTAGAACTTTCCGATGGCAGTATGATACGCCTGACTATCGCCCATTACTACACACCTTCAGGACGCTGTATCCAGAAACCATATAAAAAAGGTGAAAAGGAGGCATACGCCCACGATCTTGACGACCGTTTCAAGCGTGGCGAGTTCACAAATGCCGACAGCATACACTTTGCCGACTCTCTCAAGTTCGAGACTCTGAAGAAGAAACGCATCGTATATGGTGGCGGTGGTATCATGCCAGACTATTTCGTGCCTCTGGACACTACACGCTATACGGACTTCCATAGACAGCTGGCAGCAAAGCAGGTTATCGTAAATGCGAATCTGAAGTATATGGACAAGAACCGTTCACAACTGAAGAAACAGTATAAGACATTCGATGACTTCAATGCCAGATATCAGGTTCCTGAGAGCTACATCAAAACTATCTTTGAGGAAGGAAAGAAAAAGAAGATAGAACCGAAGGACGAAGAAGAGAAGGAGAAAACCCTTGCATACCTCCGTCCGCAGCTCAAGTCGCTTGTTGCAAGAGACCTATGGGATCTCACGGAGTACTTCCATGTATGGAATGAAAATAGCGATATTATAAAGAAAGCTTTGGAAGTCTTGGAAACTGACACGGCAAAATAAAAAATGCATCGTTTTCAAACAAGAAAAAAAGTCAAAAAAGTACTATTTTGAGCAAAAATTTGCACACATTATAGGTATTTGAGCAATAAAAGGCACTTTTTTTCCAAAAATATTTGCTTATGTGCAGAAAAGTTTGTTACTTTGCACTCGCAAATTGAAAACGTGCGCCAGTTTTATGAACTGACCTGCACTATTTTCTTCGTGCGAAGAAGCACTCGCAAATTGAAAAACGTGCACCAGTTTTAAGAACAGACTCGCACTATTTGCCTCGTGCGACGAAGCACTCGCAAATTGAAAAACGTGCACCAGTTCAAAGAACAGACACGAACTTTTTGCCCCCAAGTAAAGAAAGAAGTAATATACTAGAATAGAATAATTTATTAACAAACATTTTTACAATTATGTCAGAAATTAAAGAAAAGGTTGTTGCCATCATCGTTGATAAGCTTGGTGTAGATGCAGCAGAAGTAAAGGACGAGGCATCATTCACAAATGACCTCGGTGCAGATTCTCTCGATACAGTAGAGCTCATCATGGAGCTGGAGAAGGAGTTCGGTGTAACTATTCCTGATTCAGACGCTGAGAAGATTCAGACTGTAGGCGACGCTATCGCATACATCGAGAACGCAGGTAAGTAATCCTTCACAGATTACTATCTTTGTTCAAGATTGCATGATAGAACAACGGGTGATGGTTGGTCGATAAAAATCTTATCGCCCAATCATCATTCTTTTTTTAATACAACACACAAAGGTATAAAAATGGAATTGAAAAGAGTAGTAGTAACTGGCCTTGGTGCCGTTACACCACTTGGACTTTCAGCAGAGGAGACTTGGAAGAACCTGCTTGCCGGCGTTAGCGGTGCTGACACAATCAAGCAGTTCGATGCTTCTCGCTATAAGACCAACTTCGCTTGCGAGGTAAAGGACTTTGACGCATCAAAGTGGATTGACCGCAAGGAAGCTCGTAAGATGGATAAATTCTGTCAGTTTGCCTTAGCTGCTGCAACAATGGCTATCGAGGACTCGCAGATGGATCTCGAAACTATCGACAAGAACCGTGTCGGTGTAGTATATGGTGTAGGTATCGGTGGACTCAGAACTATGCAGGAGGAGCTCGAGTACTTCTCAGAGCACAAGGATGCACCTAAGTTCGGACCATTCTTCATCCCTAAGATGATTGGTGACATCGCACCTGGTCATATCTCTATCAAGTACGGTTTCCACGGTCCTAACTATGCAACAACATCTGCATGCGCTTCTTCAAGCAATGCTCTTGCTGATGCTTTCAACCTCATCCGTCTCGGTAAGGCTAACATCATCGTTAGCGGTGGTGCAGAGGCTGTAATCACAGACCCAGGTGTTGGTGGTTTCACATCTATGCACGCTCTCTCTACACGTAATGACGAGCCACAGAAGGCAAGCCGTCCATTCTCTGCAAGTCGTGACGGTTTCGTAATGGGTGAAGGCTCTGCATGTATTATCCTTGAGGAACTGGAGCACGCTAAGGCTCGTGGTGCGAAGATCTACTGCGAAATGGTAGGTGCAGGTATGTCAGCCGACGCTTATCACATCACAGCTTCTCACCCAGAAGGTCTCGGTGCAAAGATTGTAATGTCAGAGGCTCTTGCTGACGCTGAGCTGAAGCCAGAGGATATCGACTACATCAACGTTCACGGTACATCTACTCCAGTAGGTGACATCTCTGAGGCTAAGGCTATCAAGGATCTCTTCGGAGACTGGGCTTACAAGCTTAACATCTCTTCTACAAAGTCTATGACAGGTCACCTTCTTGGTGCTGCAGGTGCTTTAGAGGCTATGGTATGCGTTAAGTCTGTACAGGAAGACATCATCCCTCCAACAATCAACCACGAGGATGGTGACGAGGATCCAGAAATAGACTACAAGATGAACTTCACCTTCAACAAGGCACAGAAACGTGAGGTGCGTGCTGCACTTAGCAACACTTTCGGATTCGGAGGTCACAACGCTTGCGTTATATTCAAGAAGTATGCTGAATAATATAATTGACAGGATAAAGCTCCCTTTCCGCAAGGATAAGGAGCTTTATCTTGCTTTAGAAGAGATTATCGGTTTCCTGCCACACAACATTGCCTATTACAAGCTTGCACTCATGCACAAGAGTATAGGACACCGCGGTCCTATAGAGCCTGTAAAGGACTCCAAGAAAAGCAAGAGCAAGAAAGGCAAAGGCGACCAGCCAAAGGGCAAGAAACTGAATAACGAGCGACTCGAATTCCTCGGTGACGCAATTCTCGATGCTGTAGTCGGAGATATCGTCTATTCTCATTTCCCAGGCAAACCAGAAGGATTCCTTACCAATACACGTTCTAAACTTGTTCAGCGCGAAACTCTCGGCAAACTTGCACAAGAAGTGGGTCTAAGCCGTCTCATCCTCTCATCCGGACGCTCTGCCAGTCATAACAGCTATATGGGTGGCAATGCTTTCGAAGCCCTTGTAGGAGCCATGTATCTCGACCGTGGCTACGATGCATGCATGAAGTTCATGCAGGAACGCATCCTCGGCCGATATATAAATATCGACAAAATGGCATACAAGGAAGTAAACTTCAAGTCGAAACTCATTGAATGGACGCAGAAGAATCGCATTCAGATGACGTTCCGCCTCGAAGACCAGTCAAAGGATCAGAACGGATCTCCTACCTTCAAATACACAGTAGTGCTTGAGACTATCGACGGCTCAACAGGTATAGGATTCAGTAAGAAGGAAAGCCAGCAGCATGCCTGCGAGGAGACGCTAAAACGACTGAAAAAAGACTCTGCCTATCTTGACAGTATCTTTGCAGCAAAGACAGAGCGTACAAAGATGGAAGAGGAGCCTGTGCTCAATGTGCCTGACACTGAGGAGAAGAAAGACGATTTCATTGTAATAAATGAATCACAAGAAGCGTCTAATGAACAGATAGAACAACTCGAGGCTACAATTGACCAAGAAATGGATCTTTCAGACGTTACAACAGATCCAAAGGAGATGAGCCGAGAGGATATCATTGCTGCTGCGGAAGAGGAAGCATATAATGAGTAAACGGTCTCTCCCCCCGCCCCGCCCATAAAGGGCGAGGAGTAGTCAGTTCCTCTCGCTAAATGTTTCGGGTAAGTATTTAACAATATAAAATAACAATCAAAAATAACACCCCATAAGGTATAAATTGTATCTACTCCCCTCCATTTATGGGAGGGGTAAGGGGGGGGGTCTTCATTTTATGAAAATAGCATTGATAGGATACGGCAAGATGGGTAAGATGATTGAACAGATTGCCCTCAGCCGTGGACATGAGATAGTAAGTATCATTGATATTGACAACCTTCAGGATTTCGAAAGTTCAGCTTTCGCATCTGCTGATGTTGCCATTGAGTTTACAAATCCAGCAGTTGCATACGAAAACTACCTCAAGGCATGGAAAGCTGGCGTTAAGGTTGTCAGCGGTACAACTGCATGGCTCAAGAATCATGGCGATGACGTTCGCAAGGCATGTTCAGAAGGAGGCAAGACTCTTTTCTGGGCATCAAACTTCAGCGTAGGCGTTGCTATATTCTCTGCAGTAAACAAGTATCTTGCAAAGATTATGAATGAGTTCCCACAGTATGACGTAAACATGGTGGAGACACATCACATTCATAAGCTCGATGCTCCAAGCGGTACAGCTATCACACTTGCAGAGCAGATTGTTGAGCGTATTGACCGCAAGAACAGGTGGGCTCTTCACGAGACCGCACCAGACGTTCTCCGTATAGATGACGTTCGCCGTGGTGAGGTTCCGGGAATCCATAGCATCAGCTACGATTCTCCTGCTGATGTCATCACCATCACACACGATGCTCATTCCCGTCAGGGTTTTGCCCTCGGTGCCGTTCTCGCAGCCGAGTACACAGCAAAGCATCAGGGGTTGCTGACTATCGATGACATGTTCAAGTTCTAACTAGAATATCTAGAGAAAAACTAGAAAAATGAAAAAGAAACAAGAAAATATGAAGCTCCAGTGGACCAAGTTCATTGTTGTGCTGGTGCTTTATCTCCTCTTTCTATTCTGGCTCAAGAGCTGGCTTGGACTGATTGTTATACCATTCATCTATGATGCATATATCACAAAGAAGATAAACTGGCAATGGTGGAAGGACGCAGAATCTCCTGTGAGATTCATCATGTCATGGGTTGATGCTCTTGTATTTGCTCTCGTAGCAGTATATTTCATCAATCTCTTCTTCTTCCAGAACTATGTCATTCCTTCAAGCTCACTTGAGAAGTCTTTGCTCACAGGCGACTACCTCTTCGTGAGCAAGGCAAGTTATGGTCCTCGTATTCCACAGACACCACTCACAGCACCTTTGACACAGCACACAATGCCTGTGCTTGGCTGTAAGTCATACATTGAGTGGCCTCAATGGGATTATCGCAGAGCACCAGGTCTTGGTAAGGTAGAACTGAATGATATTGTGGTATTCAACTACCCTGCTGGTGACTCCATCATGACAGAAGAGGCATACCAGACCTACTATTACGAATACTGCTACAAATACGGTGCATTAGCATATGCAGCATCAAAGGGTTATTTAGATTATGTTGCATCAAAGGGTTATGATACCAACAACTATGAGCAGATAATTTACGACTCAGATTTCTTTAGCGATTTCGAGAGATATGCCCAACTTGATTCCTTATCAGATCTTGAGCGTTACAAACTGTATTCAGACATCTACAAAAAAGGACGCAGCTATGTCGCATCAATGGTCAATAAGTTTGGCAAAATAGACTCTCGCCCTACTGACAGACGCGAAAACTATGTAAAGAGATGTGTCGGTCTCCCTGGCCAGACCCTTCAGATAAAGAACCACATCATCTATCTGGATGGCAAGCCAAATAAAGAGCCGGAGAACGTTCAGTACTCTTATAAGGTAAAACTGAATGTAAGTTTTATACCTGATGAGTTGCAAAAAGAACTCGGCATAAGCGGCGAGGACCAAGCACAGCTTAGCCAATTAGGTTATATGCCTCTTACCAAACATGCCTACGAAGTTCTCAAGAGCCGAAAGGATCTTGTTGCAGAAATAGCTCCATATACAGAGGAAAAGAAGGACTTCGTATACCCTCTCAATGGCAACTATGGCTGGACACGCGACAACTATGGTCCTATATGGATTCCTAAGAAAGGCGAGAGCGTGAAGCTTACTCTCAAGAACCTCCCTATCTACGAGCGTCCTATCAAGGTATATGAGGGCAACGACCTTCAGGTTAACGACAAAGGGCAGATTCTTATCAACGGTAAGGTGGCTACATCCTACACTTTCAAACTTGACTACTACTGGATGCAAGGTGACAACCGCCATAATTCAGCCGACTCACGCTATTGGGGCTTCGTACCAGAAGATCACATCGTAGGCAAGCCAATATTCATCTGGTGGTCAAGCGACCCTGACCGTAGAGGTTTCAGTGGTATCAGATGGAACAGACTTTTCACATTCGTAGAGAACTATAACTAAGAACATTGGCAAAGAAAATAAAACTTAGATATGGACGTATAGCCGCAGCACTCGCAGTGCTTGCGGCTATCATAATAATCTTATATTGGTGCATCAGCTGGCTGTTCAACTGGATTTTCACATCTTGGGGTGAACAGGATGAGATAAAAGAGCCTAAAATGGTGATAACTCCCGAGATGAGAGCCTGCGACACAATTATGGCACGACGACTAGACAGCCTGATGAACATACCACAGACTCTCGACACCTCACTCATTGCCATCAGCGTATATGACGCGACAACAGAGTCACAGGTATATGAATATCATGCAGACAAGAGTATGGCACCAGCCTCTTGCATGAAGGTGGCAACCGCAGTAGCAGCACTCAAGACTCTTGGAATGGACTACCACTATAACGTGTCACTCCAGGTAAGAGGAGAGATGAAACGCGACACCCTCGTCGGCACCCTCCTTCTTTTAGCTGATGACGACCCTCTCTTCGACGACTTCACACCTCTCATCAATCAGATGAAGAACAAGGGGTTCTGCAACTTTAGGGGTAACATAATCCTCAACCTTGCAAGAGAAGACACTCTAAAAGCGCATCCTACAGGCAAGACATGGGATATTCCCTACCACAAAGCTCCTCTCCTCATGAAAGGCAAGGAACGCATCAACAAGCAGTTCATGGCGGCACTTTCAGCTAATGGCATATCATTCAAGAAAGACAACAGCGTGAATTCAGCCAAAGCAAAAGGAAAATTGGGTAACGGAAGATACCACTATGTTGCAAGGATTTCCCACGACATAAAAGAAGTCATAACTCCTATGCTCATACATAGTAGCAATGTCAAGGCAGATGCCCTATTCTATCATCTTGACTGGAAAAAGGGTATTCTTCCAAAAAGGGAAATGGTATGGGATAAAATGCACTATACCGAGAAGTTCTGGAACGAGATTCTCTCTCCTGAAGATACTTCGAAATGTCAATTCCCCCGTCCTGTCAAGCCTCAGCTTGCCTATAAGGACGGCTCTGGTCTTTCTCCCGACAACCTTCTCACCGCTAACACACTCGTTGACATGCTCCGCTATGTCTATCATGACGAGATGCTGAAGAACTACTTCATCAATGAGGCTCTCGCTTCTCCTGCAAGTGCAAGAAGCGGTTCCCTTCTCACGAGAATGGCAAGACCGGAATATAGGGACAGGATATTCGTAAAAACAGGCACTCTCGTCACAAAGGGCGGTTCGTCACTCTCTGGCTACCTTCAGGGCTGTGACGGTCACTGGTATATCTTCTCCATCATCCATGAGGACTCACCTGTAGCAGACGCAAGAATATTCCAAGACAGGCTCTGCAAGATGATGATGGGAAATAAAAGAGTAAAGTAGATAGTGTAAAGAATAATGTAATATGAAAACAAAACTATTATTTCTAATAACAGCAGTTTCTCTTTCTTTTGCCTCTTGCAACAATAAGAATGCAGAGACAGCAGAACTTGAGAATGCCTTTGCATATCCCCTTGAAATGGAGAACTACACCTTCTCCGATTCAAGCAAGTACGCTAACATCAGTATCAAGGTTGTACTGCCAGTAGCAAAGGATAGTGTGTCGCAGATTATTCGCGATTCTCTAGCCAATATTATCGGCAACAGCATCCGCAGCTATCAAGGCTCACAGATGGAGGATACCAAACCTCTGATAGCAAAATACAATGGTGATGAGAAAGATGCAAAGAGCATGTTCGACTATTACAGCAAGGAAGTTTCCAAGATGCTCAACTCTCAGGCAAAGGATGATTATGACGAAAGAGTGAAGTACTGGGAAGAAGACACGACCATCACAGAAGAACAGCGCAAGGAATACAAGGAGAGCATAACTTCTTGGGATTACTCAATGGATGTAACCAAGACCTTTGAGGACTCCACATACGTTGTATTCTCTGGTTCAGAATACGCATATATCGGTGGTGCTCACGGTGGTGTCTTTGGTTTCGGAGGCATTACATTCCGTTTCTCAGATGGAAGTAAGGTGAACGGTTTCCTCAAGGATAATGTTGTCAAGGATATGCAACCATTACTCAAGAAAGGACTCAAGGAGTATTTCAACGAGAATGCTGACGACAAAATCACGACCGACCAGCAGCTCATGGAGAATCTACAACTATCTGGTGAAAACGGCAACCTCATCCCATTACCTGCATGGATGCCTTGCCCAGACGAGAAAGGAAAAGGTCTTGTATTTACCTATCAGCAATACGAAATTGCCTGCTATGCAGTCGGTATGCCTTCCTTTGTGCTTAGTTGGGATGAACTCAAGCCATTCCTCAAGGAGGACATCCTTGAAGACTTGAAATAACGTGAGCTCTCAGGAGCCACTTTTGACACCTCTCCTGCTCTTTTCTGGAATAAGAGCTAAATAAGAGCAGCATAAGAGCAACATAAGAGGAACTAAAGCTATACATTTCCCATGGTTTCTCTTCAAGTTACATAGCAATGAACATCATAAATGGGATGTGGAAAGGGCTATAAATCCGATTCCTAATAGGGCAGTTCATAAGGATTGTATATAGATAGGCCTGATTCAAAGAGCGCTGTAAGTGCGACACTTATTATTGGTATCGCACTTACAGCGCTTAAATTAGTATACACTACCATATTTTAACGGCACTACCGCACCGCCCTTTTAGGTATCGGGCTTTCAGTCCTCGTTTCTCTAAGAGAACTATATAGGATTATTTCATATATGGAAGCCATTTTTCGAATCTCTTATCCTCAATGTATGGAGTATAAGTTACAATGTCATCTAAAACAAAAAATATTTGATTCTTGACTTTTGTGTTTGGCGTGTACATTCCCAATATGTAAGATTGCCATTTCTCTTCTATATTATGAATATCAAAACATCTAAAAATGCCTTCGATATAAACACAACGGTACAATTTATCATTGTTAGAATCAACAACATAATAAGGAGATAGCTGCATCGCATCAGATATTATACTCTCTCCCAACGTTTTGGATGCAATAATATTCATTTCTTTCAGGAAGCCAACATCTTTGCTAGATGGGATTATAAAAATAGTATCATTACGACCTGCCAAAATAGCAGTCTCCTCATCTCGGATATTAGCATAGTCAAATTTATATTCTCCAATTTGCAGGGGAATAAAAAATGAAACTGTCGAGTAATCTATTGCAACTGAGAAATCCAATCCAAGAGCTTTTTTCTTATTATTCTCGTACAATTCCGCTATTTCATTTTTATGGAATGAACGAAAGTACAAGCCTTTTACGTTCACATTAACATAGTTTTGACCATACGAATGTGAACACATACATAGGAAAAAAGTCAGACATGAGAATCTAATTTTTCTTGATTTTAAGAATAGGCGATAAAGACAATATCCAATAGCAAATAAAGAAATAACATCCGGGAAGACCTTTTCTGATATGAAAACATCCATTTGCGTTTCTGGAGATAAGGATAAAACAGAGAAAAGAGTATTGGCAAGTGTCATAAAGAACGCATACAATAAAAGAAGCGCAATTATAGTTTTTAGGACAGGTTTCATAGGCTTTTTAATGTTAAAAGGACAAGACCTAACAGGTCTTGTCCTTATATACTACTTTACTAGCTCCACTTGTTATCCACATTGCATCGGGATGTTCCTTTACGAATGACTCAATGTGTCGGACGCGCTTGCTTTCGAGAATCTCATCTACTGCAATAAGAATACCCGTTTCCTCTACATCTCCAAAACCATAGTTGATAGCCGTTCCGAAGAGTTTCATCGTAGGACTGAGGTTCATATAGGCATTCACCAATGGAGGGATGTTGAAGCCAAGGGCACGAATACCTCCGTTAAGGATTCGGTAGTCTTCCTTGAAATCACGTCCGCAGAACACCTGTGCCAGTTCTTCCTCTGGAGTATCAAGCGCGAGAGGCTTGATAGGAGTGATGAGACCTTCCTTATCGTCAAAGTGCTTCTTAAGGAAGTATAATATAAGGTCACGACCAAAGCGGATGTAGTTAGGGTACATCGTCATCTTGCCAAAATAATATTTCATATTCGGGTTGATGACGGTAAGGGCACCAAGACCATCCCAGAGGTTATCGAGGGCAAAAAGACTCTTTGCACCCATCTTTGAACTCTGATATTCTAGGGTAACCCAAGAGCGACCAAGCTCAATGGTCTTTGGAGCATATTCCTTGATGAATTTCTCTGAGAAATGGAACATGTGGCTTGTAGCGAGGATTGGCTGTCCATTCTCGTCATACTGCCATCTATCACCCATAAGATATCTATATCCACCAATTATCTCCTGATTGTCAGGATTCCACACGATGAGCTGCTTATAGCAATTCTCGCATGTGTCGAACTCATCGATATCAACGCTCTTACCTGTACCACCACCGGCAGTACGGAAAGCAATCTCTCTGAGACGACCTATCTCCTGCATCACATTCGGAGAGTCGTGAGCAGTAACGATAAAGATCTGGTTATTGCTCTTATTGGTCATACGAAGCTGCTTCTCAGGAGTAAGTTCGCTGATAAGCAACTCTTTAGGAATTGGTTGTATTATTTCTTCTTCCTTCATTGGTCTTATGTTATTGGAATCTTTTTATTGATTAAGTTCGTAGACCTGCTTTCTAACCCATTGAGCCCAATCCTTCGGTTTTCGGCTCTTGTCGAAGGTCTGCCAAGGGATTGGCTTTCCAATCTTTACGGTGAACGTGTTGTGCCTGTTCTTTATCATCTCGTCTGGAAGATAAAGCATTGCCACATTCACTTTCAGATTGAGCATTTTGCAGATATTTGCTATACGATAGAATTTATCAGAGTTCTGTCCACCGAAATGGATAGGCACTATGTCACGCTGAGTCTCGATGCTCTTGGTAATGAATGTCTTCTTCCATTCCAGATCCTGAATCTTGCCGTCAATCTTTCGAGAACAGAGTCCCGCAGGAAACATCATCATATTATACTGACTTGCAAAGCCTGCCTCCACCATAGCAGGGAAACTCCTTTCCCTCTTCTTCGTGGTGTTGTTCACCGGAATGCAGAGAGGGGCAAGTCCAGGAAGATTCATAAGGATATCATTGACGATTAACCTGAAATCATTGCCGTACTTTCTGCTAAGGATAGCACCAAGAGCTACACCATCTCCACCACCAAGCGGATGGTTGCTGACAAAGGTATAGCGTTTCTGGTCATCCTTTTCAGGAAGGTTTTCAAAACCCTCGACTTTAAGATCCATGTCTAGGAATTTCACACAATCCTCAAGCCATTCGGCACCTTCATGATCCCTACTTCTCCAGATGAACTCGTTCAACTCCTCCTGATGGGTTGTCCTTATAAGCCAGTTCACAAGGCTCTTAGGGATAAACTTCATCTTATCGCCTACTTTTGAGGCAAGGATTTTCTCGATATCTATTGTATGTTCAGTTACTACGGCCATTTGAATGCAAAATTAACAATAAATTCTGAAATAAACTCTTTTTATCTCAATTATTTAGCAATAACGGCTATTTTTAACTAAAAACAAGAGTAAAGAGTCTGTCTTCTTTCAGTATCTCATTTGCCAACTGATAGATGTCCTCCACCTTGACGGCATCTATTCTCTCGTATAACTTGTCAATGCTTTTGAGAGTACCTCTGTGCAGAAACTGCTTTGCCATTGAAATTGCATAGTTTTCCCTATTCTCTGAGGCAAGGGCTATCTGGCCTTTTATCTGTCGCTTGGCATTTGCAAGGGCAACCGCTGAGAGAGGATTATTACAGAGTTTTGACAACTGACTCTTTACGAGTCTGATGCAGCGATTCACATCGTGCTGGTCACAGCCAAAATATACAGTCCAAAGTATTGAGTCCTTATAGCTCGTCATAACGCTCTCAACCGTATAAACAAGGCCTCTTTTCTCGCGAAGTTCCAGATTAAGACGAGAATTCATGCTTGGACCTCCAAGTATATTGTTGGTAAGGTAAAGAGGAATACGCCATTTCTCTATATCCTTTCCAAAGGCCGTACCTATCATCACATGAGCCTGATGAGTCTGCTGCCCGTCGTCGTTTCCTCTCTTGCCCGAAAGTTCATCCTTCAGTCCTTCAAACCTTTTGTCACAGCGTATTATCTCTCCATCTTTTGCCTTTTCAGAAAGCATTTCCAGTTTCTTTACCAAATGCTTGAAATCTATATCACCATAGACATAGAAAACAGCATTGTCTGGACGATACAGTCTTTGTGTGAAGCGTTTACAATCCTCGGATTTGAATCCTCTCACAGTATCCTTGTCACCCAAAACGTTATGACCGAGAGGATGACCATTGAAGATACGGTTCTCGAACTCGTCGTAGATTAGTTCTGCAGGAGAATCACGATAGCTTTCTATCTCATCACATACCACTTCCATTTCCTTGTCAATCTCATGCTGGGGATAGGTACTATGGAATACTATATCGGTGAGAAGTTTTACGGCTTTATCAAAATGCTGACGAAGGATTGCGGCGTAGTAGAAGGTTTCCTCCTTTGTAGTGAAGGCATTAAGTTCACCTCCTACCCTCTCCAATGTGTTGATGACCTGAATAGAAGTAAGGTGCTCGGTTCCCTTGAAAGTCATGTGTTCACAGAAATGAGCCAGTCCCTCTTCACCTGCATGCTCATCACTTGTTCCGGCAGCTACTGCATAACCGCAATAAACCACCTCTCCTTGGTAGGGAAGGTGGATTATTCTGAGTCCATTATCTAAAGTAAAAGTATTGTAGTTCATTGAAAAATACGGCATTTGCCCTCCATGTAATG
>JAEEGJ010018605.1_pt1 | contig 15476 bp, 11 predicted proteins | sample 8958761 | NCBI WGS metagenome assembly JAEEGJ01 (sample SAMN16246546, study PRJNA631951) | gut metagenome | biome: gut microbiome; feature: rumen; material: RS-attached | host: Bos | place: Iran: Karaj | collected 2018-10 | reverse complement strand
AGCGATGCCCACATCTTCCATCGTGTGGTGCTCGTCCACCTCCAGGTCGCCCTTGCAGCGGATCTCCAGGGCGATGCCGCCGTGGGTGATGAGCTGCGAGAGCATGTGGTCGAAGAACTTCAGGCCGGTGTCCACGCCGGACGGGCCTTTGCCGTCGAGGTCGACGCGGATATAGATGTCGGTCTCCTTGGTCTTGCGGGCGACGACGGCGCTGCGGGCGCTGCTGCGGATGGTCTCCGCGATCTCCGCCCAGCTGTGCTCGCCGACCAGCAGCGCCTGCGCGCCGAGGTTGGCCGCCAGCTGGCGGTCCGTCTCCCGGTCGCCGATGACCCAGCTGGCCGCGAGGTCGTAGGAGCCGTCGAGGTATTTGCCGAACATCCCGGTGCCGGGCTTGCGGTTGGGGGAGTGCTCCTCCGGCATGGAGGGGTCGATGAGGATGTCGTCGAAGACGACGCCTTCGCCCTCCAGCGTCTGCAGGAGGAAGTTCTGGGCGGGCCAGAAGGTCTCTTCCGGGAAAGAAGCGGTCCCCAGGCCGTCCTGGTTGGAGGCCATCACGAGCTCGTAGCCCAGGCCCGTGAGGGCCCGCAGGCCGCTGATGGCGCCGGGCACGAACGCGACCTTGTCCAGGGCGTCGATCTGCTCGTCGGCGGGCTCGCGCAGCAGGGTGCCGTCCCTATCGATGAATATCGCCTTTTTCATATGCTTCGAAAGATTTGAGCAGTCTGTCGTTTTCGGACGGAAGTCCGATGGTGATGCGCAGGCAGCCCGCGCAGAGCGGCACCCGCGTGCGGTTGCGGACGATGATGCCGTCGGCGATGAGGTGCGCATAGAGCCGGTCGGCGTCGTCCACCTGCACCAGCAGGAAATTGGCGTCGCTCGGGTAGACCCGCCTGACGCAGGAGAAGGCGGGGAGGGCGGCGGCCACGCGGGCGCGCTGCGCCACGATCGTGGCGACGTTGTCGCCGATCGGTTGCGCCAGCGCCCGCGACACCAGCTCCTGCGTGGCCTGGTTGATGTTGTAGGGGTACTTGACCATCGACATCAGCCGGATGATGTAGGGGTTGGAGAAGGCCATCCCGAGGCGCAGGCCTGCCAGGCCGTAGGCCTTGGAGAGGGTCTGCAGGATCACCAGGTTGGGGAATTCGTCCAGCCGGCCGCGCAGCGAGCCCTTGTCGCTGAAGTCGGCATACGCCTCGTCCAGGACCACGATGCCCGGGAAGCGGCGGATGAGGTCTTCCAGCTCCGCCGGCTCGAAGGCGTTGCCCGAAGGGTTGTTGGGGCTGCAGGCGAACAGGAGCTTGGTGTGTTCGTCGCACGCGTCCAGCAGCGCCTGCGTGGGGAGCGAGAACTCCGGCCCGAGGGGGACGTTGCGCACCTGGACGTCGTTGATGTCGGCGGCCACGGCGTACATCCCGTAGCTGGGGCTGATGGCCACGGCGTTGTCCACGCCCGGCACGCAGAAGACGCGGAACATCAGGTCGATGGCCTCGTCGCTGCCGTTGCCCAGGAAGATGCGGTCCGCAGGCAGGCCCTTGATGGCGGAAAGCTGCTCCTTGAGCGCCTTCTGGCGCGGGTCGGGGTAGCGGTTGTAGCCGGTCGGGTAGGGGCTTTCGTTGGCGTCCAGGAAGATGCCGAGCTTGCCCTGGTATTCGTCGCGTGCCGTGCTGTAGGGGCACAGGGCCCGGATGTTGGGCCGGACCAATGCTTCTATTCTATTCATGGCGCAGACGGATCTTGACGGCGTCGGCGTGGGCCTGGAGGCCTTCGGCTTCCGCCATGGTGACGATGGTGTCGGCAAGTCCCTGCAGGCCCTCCCGGGTGAGTTCCTGCAAGGTCATCTTGCGGTAGAAGCTGTCGAGGTTGACCCCGCTGAAGGAGCGGGCCCAGCCGCAGGTGGGCAGGGTGTGGTTGGTGCCGGAGGCGTAGTCGCCGGCGCTCTCGGGCGTCCAGGCGCCTACGAACACGCTGCCCGCCGCCGTGATCCGCGCCGCGAAGCCCCAGGGGTCTTTGGTGGCGAGGATGAGGTGTTCGGGGGCATAGGCGTTGGCGAAGTCCACGCGGTCCTGCTCGTCCGGGAAGATGACGGCGCGGCTCTTGTCCAGGGCCTGCTGCACGTAGGCGGCGCGGGGGAGGGCCTCCATCTGGCGGGCCACCTCGGCCTGGACGGCCGCCGCCGTGGCTTCGTCGGGCGTGACGAGCATCACCTGGCTGTCGGCGCCGTGCTCGGCCTGCGAGAGCAGGTCCGCCGCGGCGAACGCGGCCGGCGCGGAACCGTCGGCGACGACCATCACCTCCGACGGCCCTGCGGGCATGTCGATGGCGACGGTGCCGGCCGAAAGCAGCTGCTTGGCCGTGGTGACATATTGGTTGCCGGGGCCGAAGATCTTGTCCACCTTCGGGACGCTCTGCGTGCCGTAGGCCATGGCGGCCACGGCCTGCGCGCCGCCCAGCTTGAAGATGCGCCGCACGCCGCAGTAGGCCGCGGTGTAGAGCACCTCCGGGTTGACCTTGCCGTCCGCGCCCGTGGGGGTGCAGAGCACCACCTCGGCGCAGCCGGCGATGGACGCCGGCACGGCGAGCATCAGCACGGTGGAGAAGAGCGGGGCGGTGCCGCCCGGAATATACAGGCCGACCTTCTCGATGGGGACGGGCCGCTGGATGCAGCGCACGCCCGGGGCCGTGTCCACGCTGATCTCGCGCGGACGCTGGGCCTCGTGGAAGGCGCGGATGTTGGCTTCGGCGGCGGCCACGGCGCGCTTGACGGCCGGGCTGACGCGCACCTCCGCCTCGAGGATCTCCTCGGGGCTCACTTCAATCTGCTCCAGCGGACGGCGGTCGATCTCCAGCGACAGCTGGCGGAGCGCTTCGTCGCCCTGCTCGCGCACGCGCTGCAGGATGGCTTCCACCCGCTCGCGGACCACTGGATTGGCGCTGGAAGGGCGCCGGCAGAGCTCGGCCCAGCGCTCGCGGGAAGGATTCAGAAAGGTCTCCATGGGCTTACGGGATGATTTTGTCGATATTGAGCACCAGGATGCCCTCGGCGCCGATGGCCTTGAGCTGCTGGATCTTCTCCCAGAGATCCGCTTCGTCCACCACGGAGTGCATCGAGCACCAGCCCTCGGCGGCGAGCGGCATCACGGTCGGGCTGCGCATCGCGGGGAGGATCTGCGTGGCCTTCTCGACCGAAGCCTGCGGGAGATTCATCAGGATGTATTTCTTGTGGCGGCTGACCTTGGCGGACTCGAAGCGGAACAGCATCTCGTCGAGCACCTTCTGCTCCTCGTCGCTGAGCTTGCCGGACGAGATGAGCACGGCCTCGGACCAGAAGATCTTCTCCACCTCGCGGAGGCCGTTGCTGACGAGCGTGCCGCCGGAGGAGACGATGTCGAAGATGGCGTCGGCGATGTCGGCGGCCGGGGCGATCTCCACGGAGCCGGTGATCACTTCGATCTCGGCCTCGATGCCCTGCTCCTGCAGCCATTTGCGCAGGATGTTGGGGTAGGAGGTGGCGATGCGCTTGCCGTTGAACCACTGCGGACCGTCGTAGTCGACCGTCTTGGGCACGGCGAGCGAAATGCGGCAGGCGCCGAAGCCGAGCTTCTCCACGACCTGCACGTCGAAGCCGCGCTCCGCGACTTCGTTGAGTCCCACGATGCCGAGGGAAGCGGTGCCGTTGGAGACGACCTGCGGGATGTCGTCATCGCGCATGTAGAGGAGCTCCAGGGGGAAATTGGCGGCCTGGGCGAGGAATTTGCGGCGGGAGTCATCGACGTCGATGCCGATCTCGCGCAGCAGGGCGGTGCTCTCTTCGTTGAGGCGGCCCTTGGACTGAATGGCTAATCTGAGCATATCTTATACTACTAACTTATTTCAACAAAAAAAGGGCTTCCCGGCATCCCGGCAAGCCCTGTATTGCGTGCGTACGCACACGCCGACCTACCGGATCTGTCAGACTCGGTGGTGGTGGTGATGAGTGCGCTTCATATTCATACTTGGGCAAAGTTATCAATTATTTCCGTAAATGCAAGCATTCCGTGCCCTTTTTAGAGTTTCGGCGCGTCGAAATCGAAGGAGATTTCCTGTTCCTGTCCGTCGCGCAGGACCGTGAGGGTGACGGACTGCAGGCCGTCGGACCAGGTCCGGTAGGCCTCGTGGCTATAGGTCTTGACGTCGCGGCCGTTGACGGCGACGATGCGGTCGCCGCCCCGCAGGCCGGCCTTCTGGGCGTTGGAGCCGTCGTAGAGGCTGTTGACCGTCCAGCAGCCGAGCGTCTGGGTGCGGTAGGTGGCGCTGAAGCCCTGGACGGGGCAGTCGAACGGCTCGGCGAAGCCGGCGTTGGGCCGCAGGTAGAGCTTGCCGTGGGCCGCGTCGATGACCATGTCGAAGCGGCTCCAGATCTCGTTGCCCAGCAGCGCGATCCATTTGCCGTCGGAGAGGGCGCCCTCGGTGTTGAAGCTGTAGCCCACGATGGGGGCGTCCAGCGCGAACGGGCCGATCTCCGCGCGCTGCGCGCGGAAATCGCCGCTGCTGCTGCCTCCTCCGATCCCGCCGACCGCCATCGAGGACGTCAGGGCGGGCTGGACGGCCTGGAGGCCGTATTTCTCGGCCGCAGCGCGCGTGAAGTCGATCGAATAAGGATTGCCCAGGTCCATGATGGCCTTGCCCTCGACGGTGATCCCGTCGCGGACCTGCACGCGGATCGGCAGCAGGATCCGGTTCTCCTTGTATTCGACCGGAATGGCCGTGTAGCCCTCCAGGTCCGCTGCTTCTATCTTGTTCCAGAAGCCGATCCTGCCGTTGCGGAAGTCGATGGCGATGGCTGCATTGCCGACCTCGGACAGGCCGACCAGGCCGTCGGCATAGTCGCCGAGGATCTCTTTCAGCTGGATGACGGGGGATATCTTGCTCTTGTACTGCCTGCCGCCCATCGAATAGGTGAATTCGTTGTTGATCACGGGCACCGTAGCCTTGCCGTTGCCTGTGCCGCCCATCCGGGCCTTGAACATATTCTTGTACTGGAGGCCCTCCCGGGCCACGAACGTGCTGTCCGGGAACGAATACGGCGAGCCCGTGTCCAGGATGAAGTGCGCTTCCCGGCCTTCGACCGTCACGTTGAGGTAGATGTGGCGGAAGAAATCCATCGGGAAGTATTTTGAGGTCTCCTGGGCGGAGGCGAAAAGGCTGAGGGATGCCAGAACGGCGATGAGGAAGTGTTTGCGCATAGAAAAAATCAGGTATTTATTTTAGAATGTAAAGTTGCGAAATTGTGTTTGAAATTGCAAGCGGAAGTTTGTACCTTTGAGACGCATCAAAAACGAAAAACCAATCTATGAACTGTTTGCACAAGTATCTAGTCATCGGCCCGCGCGGCTTCCAGCTGCCGCAGGCCGCGCCGCTCAAGGTCGCCTTCGACGAATTCAAGATCGTGAGCCGCGGCCAGAAATGATGCTCCGCCGCTTCTTCCTGACGCTTTTTCTGCTCGCGGGGGCGCTGGCCGCCCGCGGGCAGACTTCCTGCGTCGACGCGGACGGCGTCCGCTGGACCGTCACGGAAGCGGGGGAGATCCTGCGTTCGCCGGACGGCGAATCCTGGACCGCCTTCGACTTCAACGCGCAGTATGCGGGCTTCTATCCCCGGATGCGCTGGCGGGCCGTGGCGGCCGGCGGCGGCTCCGTGATGGTGGCCGGACTGGACGCCGAGGGGCGCCTGGGCGTCTACGTGTCCAGCCGCGGCACGGTGTGGAGCCCCCGCTCGCTGGAATACAAGGAGAACGGTGAGCCGCGCGTGCTGGACGTCGTGCCGTGCTCGCTCAGCTACGATCCCATCCGCGACAGCTTCTTCCTCTGCGGCTCGCAGGGGACGCTCTTCGAGATGCCGGGCTGCTCGCACTGCAACCGCCTGACGCGCTATCCGTGCGACACGCTCTATTCCCGCGAGCAGTCGGGCTTCGACGCCCTGCTGCGGGGCAGCGGGGGCTTTGAACAATTAGTGAAACCATAACCAATCCAACCACAATGCGCAAAATATTCTTGTTGTGCTGTCTGCTGCTGCCGCTATGCGCTTCAGCGCAGAATCCCGTGATCCGGACGTCCTTCACGCCGGACCCGGCCCCGTTCGTCCACGGCGACCGGCTCTATCTGGCCGTCGACCACGACGAAGACGACGCCACGTACTTCAAGATGAAGGACTGGCAGCTCTACAGCACCGAGGACATGGTCAACTGGACCTATCTCGGCACGCCCGTCTCCACGGCCACGTTCCCCTGGGCCTTCCAGGGCGACCGCGCCTGGGCCTCGCAGCTCGTGGAGCGCGGCGGCAAGTGGTACTGGTACGTCTGCCTGACCGAAGCCGCCACGCGCGCCGACGCGCTGGCCGTGGCCGTCGCGGACGACCCGCAGGGGCCCTACGTCGACGCGCTCGGCGGCCCGCTGACCACGGGCTTCGGCTTCATCGACCCGACCGTCTTCGTCGACGACGACGGCTCCGCCTGGCTCTTCTGGGGCAACAAAGGCTGCTGGTACGGCCGCCTGGGCGACGACATGGTCTCCTTCCCGGACGGCTGGCAGGAAGTGCCCGGTTGGGGCGATCCGGCCTGCTTCGGCCCCCAGTCGATGAAACCGGACTGGTCCGACGGCGGCAGGGAGAAGCTGATGGTCGGCTATGAGGAGGGCCCCTGGCTCTACAAGCGCGGCGGCACCTACTACCTGTCCTATCCGGCCGGCGGCGTGCCCGAGCACATGGCCTACAGCACCGCGCCGTCCATCCACGGCCCCTGGACCTACCGGGGCCGCATCATGGACGAGGCGGACAACAGCTTCACCATCCACGGCGGCAACGTCGATTTCCGCGGACATCATTACATGTTCTACCACAATGGCGCCCTGCCCAACGGCAGCGGCTTCCGGCGCGCGACCTGCGTGGAGGAGTTCGAATTCGGCGCGGACGGCAGCATTCCCTTCATCCCGTTCACCCAGGAGGGCGTGGCGCCGCTGCAGACGCTGGACCCCTACCAGCTGACGCAGGCGGAGACGATGGCCTCCGGCTGGGGCGTCAAGACCGACCGGGAGGACGGCTCCCGCCACTGGGTGACGTCCATCCACAACGGCGACTGGATCTGCGTGCGCAACGTGGATTTCGGCGATGAACCGGCCACGCTGGTGAGCGTGGAAATGCTGAACTACAAGTCGGAAGGCGTGATCGAGTTCTACCTGGACGCGATGTCCGGGCAGCCGGTCGCCGCCGTGCCGGTCAACAATGACAACATGATGGTCAAGGCGCCGGTCAGCGACCGCGCCCGCGGCGTGCACGACCTCTACCTGCTCTTCCGGGGCGGGGACGGGGAGCTTTTCGACCTGGACTGGTGGAAGTTCAACCGCACGGTCAACATGCCGGTTATCCAGACCAAATACACGGCCGATCCGGCTCCGTACGTGCACGACGGCGTGGTGTATCTCTACACGACCCACGACAAGGACGGCGCGGACGGCTTCGAGATGTTCGACTGGCTGTGCTACACCTCCACGGACATGGTCAACTGGACCGACCACGGCGCGGTGGCCTCGCTGGACGATTTCGCCTGGTATGAGGGCAAGAACGGCGCCTGGGCCGAGTGCGTGGTGGAGCGAAACGGCAAATGGTATATGTACTGCCCGATCCACGGCCACGGCATCGGCGTGCTGGTGTCCGATTCGCCTTTCGGGCCCTTCACGGACCCGCTCGGCGCGCCGCTGGTGTGGCAGAAGGAGCACTGGTACGACATCGACCCGTCGGTGTTCATCGACGACGACGGGCAGGCCTATATGTATTGGGGCAACCCGAACGTCTACTGGGCGAAGCTCAACGAGGATATGATTTCGCTCGACGGCCCCATCCACATGCTCGACTACAAGATCGCACATTATCAGGAGGGACCCTGGTTCTACAAGCGCGACGGGCATTATTACCTCGCCTTCGCCTCCACCTGCTGCCCGGAGGGCATCGGCTACGCGATGGCGGACAGCCCCGAGGGCCCCTGGCGCTCGATGGGTCACATCATGGACCGCACCTGGCGCACGCGGGGCAACCACCCCGGCATTATCGACTACAAGGGGGCGTCCTATATCTTCGGCCTCAACTACGACCTGATGCACCTGGAGACCTTCGTGCACCACGAGCGCCGGAGCGTGTCGGCGGCGCGGATGTACTACGAGCCGGACGGCTCCATCCGCAAGGTCCCGTACTGGCTGGACAACGTCCTGGAGCAGATCGAGCCCTTCGACCCGTATCGTCGCGTCGAGGCGGAGACGATGGCCTGGGGCTACGGCCTCAAGACCCGCAAGGACGCGGAGCGCGGCATCGTGGTCACTGACGTCGACGCGGGCGAGCACCTGCTCGTCCGGGGCGTTGACTTCGGGGCGCACGGGGCCCGGACGCTGACCGCCTGCGTGCAGGCGGCGCGCGCGGCCGGGATCGAGGTGCGCCTGGATGCGCCGGACGGCCCGCTGGCCGGTACGCTCAAGCTGAAGCCCGGCAAGGGCTGGATGAAACAGAATGCCCGCCTGGGCGGCGCCAAGGGGGTGCACGACCTGTATTTCGTGTTCACCGAAGGCGGCTTCGAGTGGGACTGGTGGCAGATCAAATAAGAGAAGAGAATGAGAATAAAACTGTTTTTCGCGCTCGCGCTGACCGTCTTGCTGGCGGCTGCCTGCGCCCGGCCCACGACGCTCTGCGTCAATCCGCTGACCTATACCGACATCCCGGACAATGATGTGATCCGGGTGGGGAAGGACTATTATATGGTCAGCACCACGATGTATTACTGCCCCGGCGCGCCCATCATGCAGTCGCGCGACCTGGTGCACTGGCGCATCGTCGACTATGTCTACGACTGCCTGGAGGACGACGACGTCTACAATCTGCGTGGCGGCGCCAACGCCTACGGCAAGGGCCAGTGGGCGACCACGCTGCGCTATGAGAACGGCCGCTTCTGGGCGCTGTTCATCGCCAACGACCAGCGTAAGACTTATATCTATTCGACGCCGCGCCTCGGCGAAAAGTGGACGCGCAGCGTCATCGACCGGCCCTTCCACGACGCGTCGCTCCTCTTCGAGGACGGCCGCGTGTACGTGGTCTGGGGCAACGGCGACCTCTACATCACCGAGCTGGAGTCCGACCTGTCTGCCGTCAAGGAGGGCGGGGTGGACCAGCTCCTGATCTCCAGCCCGCGTGAGGGCTACATGCTGCGGGCCGAGGGCGCGCACATCTACCACATCGGCGACTGGTACTACGTGCTGGTGATCGACTGGCCCGCCGGCGGCGTGCGCACGGAGACCTGCTGGCGCAGCCGCACGCTGCTGGGCGAATATGAGCCCCGGACCATCCTGCAGGGCAAGTTTGACGGCCGGCAGGACGGCGTGGCGCAAGGAGCCATCATCGAGACGCAATACGGCGACTGGTACGCGATGATGTTCCAGGACCACGGCGGCGTGGGCCGCATCCCGACCCTGCAGCCCGTGACCTGGGAGGACGGCTGGCCCATCCTGGGCGACAATACCGTGCCCGTCAAGGAGTTCGAGGTGAATCTCAAACCCGACGGGAAAGACTATGTCTGGGCTTCCGACGGATTCGACGCCGCGGAACTCGCGCTCGTCTGGCAGTGGAACCACAAGCCGCTCGACGGCTGCTGGTCGCTCACGGAGCGCCCGGGCTGGCTCCGCCTGACGACCGGGCAGCTCGCAACCGGCCTTTCCGACGCGCGCAACACGCTCACGCAGCGCACGTTCGGGCCGCAGTGCACGAGCACCGTGCTGCTGGACGCCTCCGGCCTGCAGCCGGGCGACTTCGCCGGCATCAGCGCCTTCCAGAGCAACCGCGCCGACATCGGCCTGCGCCGCACGGCCGACGGCCTGGAACTCTATGCCCAGCAGGAAATGCCGCTGCGCAATCCCGACCGCACCACTTCGCGCGTACAGCGCGAGCTGCTCAGCATCCCTGCCGCGCAGGAGACGGTGCTGCTGCGCATCCGCTACGATTTCGACCAGGACCTCGCCTGGCTGGCCTACAGCTGGGACGGCTCCGCCTGGACGGAAATCGAAAAGCCCCTGCAGATGCGCTTCTCCCTGGACTACTTCACAGGCTACCGCACGGCCCTCTTCTGTTACGCCACCCGCACCCTCGGCGGCCACGCCGACTTCGACTGGTTCCACCAGGAATAAAACGTCTGCCCTATGAGAAAAACTGTTCTCTGTTGTTTGCTCCTGTCGGTCGCTTCCCTGGCTGTAAAGGCGCAGGAAGGCGTTTCCGTGCAATTCTATACTCCTTCCACCGTCAGGATCGTCAAGGGCGGCCCGGCCCCGGAACACAGTTTCGCCGTGACGGCCGTGCCGCAGGCGGTCCCGGTCAAGACTTCCGCGACCCGCGGCGGGACCGTTTACGACAGCGGTTCGCTGAAGGTCACCGTGGCCGCGGACGGCACGGTGCGCTTCTTTACGCCGAAAGGCCGGCTCTTGCTGAAAGAAGGCCCCTGGGGGCTGGAGAAGCGGAAGGAGGGACTGGACAAAGATGCCCGCATCGTCCGGCAGACCTTCCTGCCCGAGGCGGGCGAACCGCTCTACGGCCTCGGCATCCTGCAGGACGGCGCGCTGTCGCTGCGCGGCAAGACGCGCTACATGATTCAGGGAAACACGGAGGACTTCATCCCCGTGGTGCAGTCCGTCAAGGGCTATGGCCTTTTCTGGGACAATCCTTCCCCGACTACCTTCCGCGACGATGCCGACGGGATGCTCTTCGAGTCCGAAGTGGGGGAGGCCGTGGATTATTACTTCATCTGGGGCGGCGACGCTGACGGCGTGATCGCCGGTTACCGGGCGCTGACCGGCCGCGTGCCGATGCTCCCGCTGTGGAGCTATGGCTTCATGCAGAGCCGGGAGCGCTATAAGAGCAGCCGGGAGCTGCTGGATGCCTTGCACGGCTACCGGGAGCGCGGCATCCCCATCGACTGCATCATCCAGGACTGGCAGTACTGGGGCAACAATTACCAGTGGAACGCGATGGAATTCCTGCACGACGATTTCCGCGACGCGCAGGCGATGATCGACGAGATACACGCGCAGCACGCCCGGCTGATGATTTCCATCTGGGCCTCTTTCGGCCCGATGACCAAGCCCTACCGGGAACTGGACGCGAAGGGCCTGCTCTTCGATTTCGCGACCTGGCCGCAGTCCGGGCTGCCCGACTGGCCGCCCCGGCGCGACTATCCTTCCGGCGTGCGCCCCTATAACCCGTACGTGCCGGAGGCCCGCGACATCTATTGGAAACACCTGCTCCGCCTGGAAAAGATGGGGGTCGATGCCTGGTGGATGGATTCCACCGAGCCGGACCACCTGGATTTCCAGGACAGCGACCTGGACGTGGAAACGGGCGTCGGCTCGTTCCGCCGGGTGCGCAACGCCTTCCCGACCGTGTCGGTCGAAGGCGTCTCCGACAACCAGAAGAAGGTGTCCGACCGCCGTGTGATGGTGATGACGCGTTCCGCCTGGGCGGGCCAGCAGCGCACTGGCGCCAACACGTGGAGCGGTGACGTCGGCTCATCCTGGCAGTCGCTGCGCGCGCAGGTTCCCGCCGGCCTGGGATTCGCCCTGACGGGCAATCCCCATTTCAATTCCGACTGCGGCGGCTTCTTCCCGAACGGCTACAACCGCATTTACGGCGACGCCAGCTGCGCCCGCAATCCGCTTTTCCAGGAGCTCTATGTGCGCTGGCTGCAGTACGGCGCCTTCTGCCCGATCATGCGCAGCCACGGCGAGAGTTCCCGGCGCGAGATCTGGGAATTCGGCGCGCCCGGCGAGCCGGTCTACGACGCCATCGCGTCGGTCATCCGGCTGCGCTACGCGCTGCTGCCCTATATCTATGGCACGGCCTGGGATGTGACGTCGGCCGACGGGACGTTCCAGCGCGCGCTGATGATGGATTTCGCGGCGGACAAGGCCACCTGGGAGATTGCGGACGAATTCCTGTTCGGCCGCACGCTGCTGGTGGCTCCGGTGCTGCACGCGCAGTACACGCCCGAAGACGTCCGCTTCGACGACACGCCGGTGGACTTCTCCGCGGCGCGCAGCACGCGCGTCTATCTTCCGAAGGGGACGGACTGGTATGATTTCTTCACGGGCGAACGCCTGAAAGGCGGCCAGACCGTCACGCGCGAGACGCATCTCGACAGCGTGCCGCTGTTCGTCCGGGCGGGCGGCATCGTCCCGCTGGGCCCGGAGGTGCAGTACAGCGGCGAGAAACCCTGGGACAATCTGGAAATCCGCGTCTATCCCGGTGCGGACGGGTCCTTCACGCTCTACGAGGACGAGGGGGACAGCTACCGCTACGAACAGGGCGCCTGCTCGACCATTCCTTTCCGGCTGCACGGCCGCACCCTGACGGTCGGCGCCCGGACGGGATCCTTCCCGGGAATGCTGCAGGAGCGTTCTTTCCGCATCGTCACCCCGGACGGCACGGAGCGCATCCTGCACTATGACGGCACCGCGGCAACCATCACCATGTAGCCCCAGCCGGGAGGCAACGCGTCAGGAATAATTGTTATATTTGTGGAATAGAATGGGCAGGTTGAAGACATATTTGCTCCTTGTATTCCTCCTGGTGCTCTGCGGCTGCGGCGGACGCCCCCACGGGGCGGATCCCGCCGTGGCCGCGGCCGATTCCCTGCACTTTGCCCGCAACCTCAGCATCGCCCAATGTGACGGCTACGTCTCCGTGCGCATCCGCGACCCGTGGGACACGCTGCGGCAGCGGCAACACTACGTGCTCGTGGACCGCGACGCGCCCCTGCCTGCGGACCTGCCTGCTGACGGCATCCTGATCCGGACGCCGGTCGAGCGGGCCGTCATCTACACCTCCGTCCACACGGCCATCGCCGAACAGCTCGGCGCCCTGGACCGCGTGGTGGGCGTCTGTGAACCCGAATACATCACCTCGCAGGTGGTCCTGGACCGCATCGCGGCGGGACAGATCACCGACGTGGGCCTGTCCACGTCCCCCAACACGGAACGGATCGTGGACCTGGGCAGCGACCTGATCATCGCGTCGCCCTTCGAGAACAGCGGCTACGGCAGCGCCGAGAAACTCGGCATCCCGATCGTCGAGGCGGCCGATTATATGGAGAACCATCCGCTCGGCCGCACCGAATGGGTGCTTTTCTACGGCTTGCTGTTCGGCGCGCGCGAAGAGGCGGAAGCCGCTTTCGCGCAGACGCGCGACCGTTACTTCGCGCTCCGCGCGCTGGCCGCCGGCGCACCGCGCCCCACCGTGGTGCTGGAACGCAAATACGGCAACTCCTGGGCCGTGCCGGGCGGCAAGAGCTACATCGGCACGCTGCACGCGGATGCCGGCGCCGACTATCTGTTCCGGGACGTCCCGGGCACCAACAGCACGCACCTGTCCTTCGAAGAAGTCTATGACCGCGCCGGCGAGGCGGAATTCTGGCTGCTCAAATACGGCGACCGCACGCCGATGACCTACGAGCGGCTGGCGGGGGAGTACGACCCCTATTCGCATTTCCGCGCGTGGCGCGAACGACGCATTTTCGCCTGTAACACGCTAACCTCCAGCTACTACGACGACATCACCCTGCACCCGGACTGGGTGCTGGAAGACCTGATCGCCCTGTATCATCCGGACCTGCTGCCCGGACACGCGCAGCGTTATTATTTCCCCGTGGATGAATAAGGTGCGCTTTTTCTGGCTTTACGCGGCGCTCGCCGCCGCGCTGCTGTCGCTCTGCTGCATCGGGCTGATGCGCGGATCCGTGCAGATCCCGCTCCGCGACGTGGTGCGCATCCTGACCGGCACGTTCGACGGCCGGGACGCCTGGCGGCACATCGTGCTGGAGTCGCGCCTGCCGCAGACCCTCACGGCGCTGCTCGCCGGCGCCGCCCTCGCGGTCAGCGGCCTGATGCTCCAGACGCTCTTCAAGAATCCGCTCGCCGGCCCGTCCATCCTGGGCATCAGCGACGGCGCCAACCTCGGCGTCGCCGTCGCGATGATCTGGCTGGGCGCCGCCAGCTACCTTTCCACGATCCTGGCCGCCCTGATCGGCGCCGGCGTGGTCCTGCTGCTGATCCTGTGGTTCTCGCGCCGCGTGCGCGGCAGCGTGATGCTGCTGATCATCGGCCTGATGCTGGGCTACCTGGCCTCGTCCGTCATCTCCATCCTCAACTACCACGCTTCCGCCGACAAGGTGCACCAGTACGTGATGTGGGGGATGGGCGACTTCAGCGGCGTCTCGATCGCCAAGCTGCCCTGGCTCGCCGGCTTCGTGCTGGCCGGGCTGGCCGCGTCGCTGCTGCTGGTCAAGCCCCTCAATGCGCTGCTGCTGGGCGACGCGTACGCCGCGAATCTTGGCGTCAACGTGCGCCGGACGCGCTTCCTGGTGCTGGCCTGCACCGGCGTGCTGACCGCCGTGGTGACCGCCTTCTGCGGCCCGATCTCCTTCATCGGCCTGATCGTGCCGCACATCGCGCGGATGATGACCGGCACCGACAACCACCGGCACCTGCTGCCCGTCACGCTCCTGTCCGGCGCCTGCATCGCCGCGCTCTGCAGCATCCTGACCGTCTGGCCGGGCAGCAACAGCCTCCTGCCGCTGAGCGCCATCACGCCGATCATCGGCGCGCCCGTCATCATCTACGTCATCGTCAACCGCCGCAACTTCCATTATTTCCAATGAACTTCCTTCCTGCCGCCATACAGACCCGCTCGCTGAGCATCGGCTACCCGGTCCGGGGTGGCGGGAAACGCGTCGTCCACACCGGCCTCGACCTGGCGCTGGAAGCCGGCTGCGTGACCTGCCTGCTCGGCCGCAACGGCGCCGGCAAGTCCACGCTGCTCCGGACGCTCTGCGGCCTGCAGCCGCCGCTGGCGGGGGAGGTCCTGCTGGAAGGCGACCCGCTGCGGACGCTGTCTGCTGCCGCCCTCTCGATGCGCGTGGGCGTGGTCCTGACGGTCCGCGACTATCCGGGCGGCATCTCGGTCTATGAACTCGTCTCGCTGGGACGCTACCCGCACACGGGCTTCTTCGGCTCGCTGGGCGTGACCGACCACGCCGCCGTGCGCGAAGCGCTCGAAGCGGTCGGCATCGCCGACAAGGCCGGCCGCCTGCTCTCCGAACTCAGCGACGGCGAACGCCAGAAGGCCTACATCGCCAAGACGCTGGCGCAGGAATGTCCCGTGATCCTGCTCGACGAGCCGACGTCCTTCCTGGACGTCCCCAGCAAGCTGGAAACCTGGAAGACGCTCCGGGCGCTGGCGCACGGGCAGGGGAAAGCCATCCTGCTCTCCACGCACGACCTGGACAGCGCCCTGCGCATGGCCGACCGCCTCTGGCTGCTGCCGGAGGCCGATGCGGACGGCACGGGCGGCGCCGTCATCTGCGGCACGCCGGCGGCGCTGGCCGCCGACGGCACGCTGGAAAACTTTTTCGGCATCCAGCTCCC
>JAEEGJ010018602.1_pt1 | contig 15477 bp, 14 predicted proteins | sample 8958761 | NCBI WGS metagenome assembly JAEEGJ01 (sample SAMN16246546, study PRJNA631951) | gut metagenome | biome: gut microbiome; feature: rumen; material: RS-attached | host: Bos | place: Iran: Karaj | collected 2018-10 | reverse complement strand
TGCCGCCGCCGACGGCCAGGATGAAATCAACACCTTCCTTGCGGCACAGTTCGATGCCTTCTTTTACTTTTGAGAGCAACGGATTGGGTACCACTCCGCCTAATTCAACGTAGGGGATGCCTGCTTCTGAGAGCAGCCCGAACAATTTGTCGAGCAGTCCGGAACGCTTTGCTGAGCCGCCGCCATAGTGGACAAGCACTTTTGTGCCGCCGTATTTCTTCACAAGAGCTCCCACTTTCTCTTCCGATTCTTTGCCGAATACCACCTGAGTAGGTGCGTAGAAATTAAAATCCTTCATTGTAGTGTATTGTTTTTGATTTGTAAGTTCTGTTTGCAAAGATAGTATAAATGAGCGGAATATCAAAACAAAAAATCCCCCTTTTTTAGGATTATCCCAAATAAATATTTTCGCTAAATCAAAAATTTTGTATCTTTGCAGCAAACTTTTCGAAAAGAAAGTACACATGTTAATTACTGAACACAAAGACACGAAGATACAAAGGGCTGCGCAAAGAAAAACTTTGTGCCTTCGTGTCTTTGTGTTCCATTTATCATACAGAAGTCGATGAAACAAGTAAGACCGAAGAAGAACCTGGGTCAGCATTTCCTGACCGATCTCTCCATTGCGAAAGCCATTGCCGACACAGTGGATGCCTGTCCCGGGCTGTCCGTGTTGGAAGTAGGGCCGGGCATGGGCGTCATGACGCAGTATCTCGTTGAGAAACCCCGTCCGCTGAAAGTGGTGGAGATAGACCGCGAAAGCGTGGCCTATCTGAACGAGCATTTCCCTAAATTAAGAGAGAATATTCTTGGTGAGGATTTCCTTCGCATGGACCTGAACACCGTCTTCGACGGGCAGCCTTTTGTGCTGACGGGCAACTATCCCTACGACATCTCGTCGCAGATTTTCTTCAAGATGCTTGACAACAAGGAACTGATTCCCTGCTGCACGGGAATGATTCAGCGAGAGGTGGCCCTGAGGATGGCGTCAGAACCGGGCACGAAGGCATACGGAATTCTGTCGGTGCTGATTCAGGCGTGGTACAATGTGGAATATCTCTTCACGGTGGATGAGCATGTGTTCAATCCGCCGCCCAAAGTGAAGAGTGCCGTTATCCGAATGACTCGTAACGAGGTGACCGACCTTGGCTGCGACGAACGACTGTTCAAGCGATTGGTGAAGACCGTCTTCAACCAGCGGCGCAAGATGCTGCGCGTCTCGCTGAAGCAGATGCTACCTGCAGATTCTTCACTTTTCACTCTTCACTCTTCACTCTTGACAAAGCGTCCGGAACAGCTTTCCATCCCGCAGTTTGTGGAACTCACAAACTTAGTAGCAGCAGCGTTACCCCCGTCAGCAGATAAATAATCTCTCCGCCAGCACCCGCCTGCTTACTGTTTTTTTTAGAATGCTTTTATTCGTTGAAAAAACTTCACCGAACCGCGCAATCGTTTGTCTTCCAATCTTTTGCGGTGAAGGGTCAAAGACGACCCCAACAAGAGACCCAAACTGGAGACCCACCCCAACCCTCCCTGTTTAGGGAGGGAGCTAATATTTCTGAAACATGATTGTTATCTATTTGCGATAGTAATAACTCCCTCCCTAAACAGGGAGGGTTGGTGTGGGTCTTTTCTTTCAAGGAGTGTTGGTGTGGGTCTTTGGGGTGGGTCTCCTACAAACTAATTTACTTTGTACCTAAAATAAGTATTAATTTGAGGTCAATTAGACTTTAATTGAAGTACAAACTAATTTACTTTGTAATCCGTTCAGGCTGAACGGAAGTTTAGAGTTAAGAGTTTAGAATTTAGATTTATCGCTTCGCGATTAAGAATTATGAATTAAGCAGTAAAAAGGTAAAGAAGTAAAATCGTAAAATAGAATGATTGTCAAATGGAACGGTTTCGTTCGCAAGTCTCCCTCCCTCCGGGAGGGACGGGGTGGGCTTCCTTTCCCTTCGGGTGGGCTGGAGGGCTGGGGGTGGCCCAAACTCCCTGCCCCTGTAGGGGAGGGGTAGGGGTGGGGTCAGTATTCAGAAATAGCGGCTAATGTATTAGGCAGATGTGTTGAGATTACAGACCCCACCCCTAACCCCTCCCCTTGAGGGGCGGGGAGTTCGTTAGCCTCAAAAACCCCGCTGTTACTATCTACTCCCCTCCATATAGGGAGGGACCGGGGGTGGGTTCTAACCCTTCACCGCAACCATCTGCTATCACACAAGTTACACCACACAGTGAAGTTTTTATTTGTTGGTAAAAGTTTGTTAAATATCTTGTGTTGCATACAGTATTTTCGTCCTTTGCTGGTTTATAAGATGAATCTATTATTAATGTGTATATTTGTAAATTGAATAAAGCATAAAAGGACATGGTTAAAAGGAAAACAGGTTTAGGCACAATTGTGATTTTGATTGCCTTGATTTTTGGGGGATGCTCCAGTGATAGTGATGTATTGGATCACTGCTACGAGATTTCTGTCGTATCGATATCAGACGGCGGTGCTACTGGTGTAGTCACCAGTATTCCTGTTGGTAAGGAAAGTCCAAAAGTAAACGACGAAATTACGTTTGATTTAAGCAATATAAATCGAAAGAACATCAAGATCGGTGATAAGATCTCTATCCGCATTAAGAAAATTCATGGTGGCTACACGGCTCATCCGGAGGGAATTTGGACTATGACATATTTTTGTGAAATTGAACCTTGTTGACCTTGATTACGAGGCTTCCATACTCGCTCATTTATAAACTGGACAAATGAGAAAGGAATCAAAAACCTCTGATTTTCACAAACTTAGTAGTAGCATCACAACCACCGTCAACAGATAAATGACGGGGATGGCGAGCAGCTTTTTGGAAACGTAGATATCCCTATGCGGCGGCAAGGCTAAACGCTTTGCTGCTTTTTTGTATAGGAAAAAGATGATGATGGCAAACACGATGCCGAGCATGGCTCCGCAAAGGATGTCGGTGGGGTAGTGCACGCCCATGTACATCCGGCTGTAGCATGAGCCGATGGCCCAGAGGAATGCCGAAAGCGTCACCCATCGGTTGCGCATCAGCAAGGCCAGGAAAGTGGCGGCGGCGAATCCGTTGCTGGCATGGTTGCTGGGGAATCCGTAGGCTCCGCCCCGATAGTCGTTCACGTAGCTCAGCAGGTTCATCACCGCCGGGTCGTGCGAGGGTCGCGGGCGACAGATGATGTTCTTGATGAACGACGACACCACAAAGTCGCTGAGCAGGAACAGCAGGGCCGTACACCCGATAATCAGCAGCCGATGCTTCCAGTTCCCGGGGCGCAACATGCAATAGACGATGACCAGGACGAAGGGAATCCACGTCCATTTGTCGGTGTACATAGCCCAGAAGAAATCGTAGCCCGTGGGACCGTCGAAGTTGATGGTTGTCAGCAAGTCGCGGTCGGCCTCGCTGATTGTGCTGAGAATGCCTTCAGATTCCATGTGTTTTCAAATTTTTCTGCAAAGTTAATAATTTTTCTTTGTTTTGTTGCAGATGTCAGATTTAATCTTTATCTTTGCTGAATAAAATCCTAAATCCGCAAAAATGATTGACGTAAAAGCTACATTAAATGAGAGCACGGAGCGCATGGAAATGGCCGCCCTGTTCTTGGAAGAAAGTCTGAACCGCATCCGTGCAGGACGTGCCAACGTGGCCATTCTGGACGGTGTTCGTGTGAATTCGTATGGCCAGAAAGTGCCGCTGAACCAAGTAGCCAATGTTACTTGCCCCGATGCGCGCACCATTGCCATCAAACCGTGGGACCGCAAGGCCATCCGCGATATCGAGAAAGCTATAATGGACAGCGACGTGGGCATCACGCCTGAGAACAACGGCGAGGTGATTCGTCTGGGAATTCCGCAGCCCACCGAAGAGCGCCGCCGCGATTTGGCCAAGCAGTGCGCCAAGATTGCTGAAAAGGCAAAGGTGGAAGTGCGCAATGTGCGCAGCGAAATCAAGGACAAACTGAAGAAGGCCATCAAGGACGGTCTTTCGGAAGACAACGAGAAAGACGCTGAGCTGGAGCTGCAGAAGATTCACGACAAGTTCATCAAGAAGATTGACGACTTGCTGGCAGCCAAGAACAAAGAGATCATGACCGTATAGTGAAAGGTCTTGTCATAAAAAACACAGGGTCGTGGTATACCGTCCTTACCGACGACGGCGATACCATCGACTGCAAAATCAAAGGAAAATTCCGGCTGAAGGGCATCCGCAGCACCAATCCGGTGGCTGTGGGTGACCGCGTCAGTCTGTCTCTTCCGCCATCGTCTGACGGGGCCGTTTCTCCGACAACCGAGCAGCGCACGGCGGGTGGAGTCTTCATTACCGAGATTGAAGACCGCCGCAACTACGTCATCCGCAAATCATCGAATCTATCGAAGCAGAGCCATATCCTGGCAGCCAATGTCGACCAGGTGTTTCTTATCGTCACCGTCAATTATCCGGAGACCTCCACCACCTTCATCGACCGTTTCCTGGCCTCGGCCGAGGCCTATCGCATCCCCGTGGTGCTGATTTTCAACAAGACCGACTTGCTTTCTCCCGAGGAGCTGCATTATCAGGAAATGATGATGACGCTCTATGATAATATCGGTTATCAGTGCGTGGCTATTTCGGCAAAGGAGTTGGAAGAGGAAAGAGGAGAGATGAGAGAGGAAAGAGGAGAGAGGAAAGAGGAGAGAGATAAGCTGGAAGAATTGCTGAAGGATAAGATTACGCTCTTTTCGGGTAATAGTGGAGTGGGGAAGTCCACCTTATTAAATAAACTGATTCCCGGGGTGGAACTGCGCACGGCCGAAATCAGCGATGCCCACAACACAGGCATGCACACCACCACCTTCAGCGAGATGCTTCGTCTGCCGTTTGGCGGATGGGCCATCGACACGCCGGGCATCAAGGGATTCGGCACTTTCGACATGGAGCCCGAAGAGCTGAGCGGATATTTCCGCGAGATATTCCAGTTCTCGAAGGATTGCCGTTTCTCCAATTGCACGCACACCCACGAACCGGGCTGTGCCGTGCTGAAGGCCGTCGAGGAACACTACATAGCCCAGAGCCGCTACCAGAGCTATCTCTCCATGCTGGAAGACAAAGAGGAGAGCAAATACAGGGAGGCTTTCTGAAGTTATCCCAAATTAGCTGAAAAAAGCGGGGCGTTAGTTGATAGTATTTGTTCGTTATTCGCATTTTGACTATCTTTGCAGCAAATAACGTAATACTTCATTTTTTAAAGAAATAGAATCTCTTATCAGATATGATAGCTGTCAAAAGACGTCTCGTTCACGAACATTTAATATATATAGCGCTATGGGCAATCTTGTTCATAGCGCCCCTGGTGAGCATCTACGTGCGTTCCACCCACGATGCTAAATATGTGTTCCAGTGGGACGACGTTTTCATGGTGTGGCACATCTATCTGGTCTATCTCGTTGTTTTCCTCATCCACAATTTTGCGCTCGCTCCGATGCTCGTCAACAAGCACCGGAAACTGTCCTATTTTGTCGGGGTGGCCTGTCTGCTTGCCGTTTTCGTATGCTATCAGTGTCAGAGCAGACCAGCAGGCGGCGGACCTCGTCCGGGTATGGAAATGATGGGCGGCGATCCGGGGCGCATGGGGCACCGTCCGCCACGGATGCCTGGCGACAGCATCCACCGTCCGCACGAATTCAATCCGGAACACCGCGGGGAGATGGAGCGTCACGGAGAGGGGCGGTTGATGGACAGACACCACGACCACCGGCCGCCGATAGGTATCGGATTGTCTCATCTGTTCCAGCTGGTGGTGATGATACTCATGCTCGGCATGAACCTTGGCGTGAAGCTCTACTTCAAGAACCTGGAGGACCAGAAGGAGATGCGCGAGCTGGAAAGCCGTTCGCTCAGTCAGCAGCTGGCTTATCTGAAGTATCAGATTAATCCGCATTTCTACATGAACACGCTCAACAACATCCATGCGCTGGTAGACATCGATCCCGAGCGGGCCAAGGAAACCGTCCTCATCCTCTCCAGAATCATGCGCTATGTGCTCTACGAGGCCGACAAGCATCTGGTGCCCGTGGGGCGCGAAGTGGAATTCCTGATGAACTATATCCATCTGATGAAGCTGCGCTATACCGACAAGGTGAGCATCACCACGGATATACCCGCCGAGATGCCCGATGCCGAAATCCCCCCGCTGGTGTTTATAACCTTCGTGGAAAACGCCTTCAAGCACGGCGTCAGCTACAAGCAGCAGTCGTTTGTTGACATCCATCTGCAGTTCAGCGACGGAAGGCTAAGGTTCAGCTGCCGTAACAGTAAGCCGGTGGTTTTAGAGGAGAGAGGAAAGAGGAAAGAGGAGAGTGGAGAGAGGAAAGAGGAAAGAGAAAAGAAAAACGGCGGAGTGGGGCTGGCCAATGTGAAACAGCGGCTGGACATCATCTACGACAACGATTATACTTTAGACATCCAAGATAATGCCGACACCTACGAAGTGTTGTTGCTTTTACCGATAAATAGAGACGTATGATAAAATGTTTAGCCATCGACGACGAGCCATTGGCATTGGAACAGCTCGCCAACTATATTAAGAAAATTCCGTTCCTGGAACTCGTTGCACGCTGCCAGAGCGCGCTCGATGCCCGGGAAATCATGGAGTGTGAAGTCATCGACGCCATCTTCTGCGACATCAATATGCCCGACTTAAACGGCATGGACTTCGTGAAGTCGCTGGCCGTTCCCCCCATGGTGGTCTTCACCACGGCCTATTCAGAATATGCCGTCGAGGGCTTCAAGGTGGATGCCGTGGACTATCTGCTTAAGCCGTTCGGCCTTGCCGATTTCCAGCGTGCTGCCAACAAGGTGAAGGCACGCTACGACCTGATGAACACGGCTGTGGTCTCTACGGTAGATGAAGACAATGCCATCTTCCTGAAAACCGAATACAAGGTGGTGCGCCTGTCAATCAGCGACATCCGCTATGTGGAGGGCATGAGCGAGTATCTGAAGATTCACGTGGAGGGACAGCCCAAGCCGCTCATCGTGTTGCTTTCGATGAAGAAGATGGAAGAGCGCTTGCCCAATTTCTTTATGCGCATCCATCGCAGCTATATCATCAATCTGAAGAAGATTCAGGAGGTGAACAAGAACCGCGTCATCATGGACCGTGACACTTGGCTGCCCATTGGCGACAACTATAAAGAGCAGTTTCAGGATTACATCAATACCAAGTTCCTCGGGAAATAGTCCCACAGGAAAAAGAAAGCGGCTGGATTGTTTGTTCCAGCCGCTTTTCTTTGGCAATGATATAGCTTTCATCGTAGTACTCCCCTCCCATCGTAGGGGAGGGGTTAGGGGTGGGGTCAGTATTTTCCTTTATCCGATGGTGATGGTGTATTCCGACAGGAACGAGGCACCGGGCTGCAGGTGGTTCATCAGGTATTTCTTGCGGAAGTCGCCGCGGTATTCCACTTTGTCGTGAATGCCGTACCACGGCTCGATGCATACAAACGGCGCATGCTTTCCGTAGGGTGCCCAGATGCCCACGCAGGGCGTCTTCATGTCGACGGTTACCACGGGATTCATCTGCTTGTCGAGCAGTTGCACCTGCTTCACCTGACATTTGTCTATAATCACGCAGTCGTCTCGGAACGTGTCTTCGTTGAAATGCCACAGTCCGTCTTTGCTGCCCACGGGGAAGCGCCCTGGAACGATGCATCCGCCCACGTTTCCGATAAGGCGTTCTATCGCGCCCTTGTTGTCGAATCGGATAGTTCCCTCGGGGGCATCACCCTCTTCGATGCCGGGAATCAGGAAGGCCGGATGACCGCCAATCTGGAAATGGATTTCGTTGTTGTCGGAATTGTGCACATGCCACACCACATGAATCTTATTGCCTTCCAGCCGGTAGGTGATGCTCATCATGAAATGGTAGGGATAGTCGCGGCGCGTCTCGGGCGTGTCCTCCAGGGCGAAGGTTACCTTCGTGTCAGTCTTGGCAATGAGCTTGAAGTCCATGTCGCGGGCAAATCCGTGGCGCGGCAGTTTATACGAGTAGCCGTCAATCTGGTAGGTGTCTTCCCAGAGTCCGCACACGATGGGGAAGAGGATGGGCGAGTGGCGTCCCCAGTATTTCGGGTCGGCCTGCCATAGATATTCTTTTCCTTCAGCATCCTGGATGCTCTGCAGTTCGGCACCGTGTTCCGATACCTTTATCTGCAACTGTTCGTTTTTCAGTATTTCCATAGTTATTTGGAGTTATGGGTTAGGATTTAGGGTTGGATTTCCTTTGCAAACGAGGGCGAGAGCAGTCCCTTCAGGTCTTTCAGCGGGATGGCGGCCTCGGGCAGTCCATAGGCGTAGGCGGCAATCTCGTATTGCTGGTAGACGAACATCAGCGTGTCGCCCTTCAGGAAAGGAGGGTTATGCGGTAATGGCACTTGCGACTCGTATTCGTCGAGCATCAGATTCTCTTTCAGTTCGTCGAAGTTTTTCGCTTCGAAATAAACTTCCAGGTTCTTGGTGATGAGCGCAGCGATGCTGTCGCGACAGGACCCCTTCAGCATATCGTAGCCGAACCGTCGTCCGTCGCTCTTGCGGAAGGTCACTCCTTTCACAAAGTACGAACCGTGCGCACCGCCCAGGTAAATGTCCTCCTTTGAGAGATAGGTGACGAAGTGGTCGTTCTCGAATATCTTCTCGAATTCCATGCTGCGCGAAAAATTGATGTTGAGGTCTTCGGGCATAGCCCCTTCGCCAATAAAGTCTTCCTCGAAGGTCTTCTTGAAGAATTGTTCATTACCCCTGTTGAAGTCTTTCATCAGGTCGGCAGCCGAAGCGAAGTCAACGCTGTCTGACGACTCCGCCTGTTCTGCCATCCATTCCCGGATGCTTCTCACGAGCTGTGGATTGCCCTTCGTGGGGAAGTCCATAGTGATGGCCGTCCAGTAGTTCAGGCCCCCTATCTGTGATTCCACCGAGTCGGTCAGGCTTTCCGTCACGAATGCCGAATCCTTCTTCATGGAATCATTGCCGCAGGCAAAAAACGCCGAAGCGATGAATGCCAATGCCGCGAATAATAAAAGTTTCTGTCTCATAGTTGCATACAATAGATTGTTCTTCCATAAGAATAACGTCATTTCTCGTATTTTATTGGCTCTGAATATCGTCTTGTTAATCTTTATGCGAGAAAATACGCATCGAAAACAATCGCATAAAGATAAAAGTGAGAAACAAACGAGTTCTGAATCTATAATCTGCAACTGTTCTCTGCGAGCAAAATCCCTGACAAATCGGTGTCAAGAATCAGAAGTAAAGTAGCGAAATGATAGGCGCGTTTTGGCCCTTGTTTTGCTTTTGATGGGCAGATAATCTGGTTCTAATCATCAAAAGATAGGCTTTTGAACTTTAAATAATGTTCTTTTGAAGTTCAAATGATAAGGAATTGAAGTCAAAATAAAAGGCTTTCAGACTGTAATTGGGGTCCAATTAAAGTCCAAAAGCCTATGATTTACTTTTCAAAAAACCAGGTAAGGAAGTCCAAATGCTGCTTTTTCTCTCTAAGAGTTTCATTATCAGCTGGTTGTGGATAACCTCTCAAAACTCGCATATTTGCCGCCAAAAGTGCGTCTGATGATTTTCGCGCGATTCTCAGCGCACCAAAAATCGGAATTTTCTTGACCTTTCGTCAATAATGGGCAAACATCCATACGATGCAAATATAATATCCCGCCGACTAATGAGTTTGGACGGAAATAGAAATTGCGTCCCTTGTGTGAATGTGTTTCCCGCGGGAATTATGTAAATATTGGAAAGCGCAAATTCACGATGGCTTGCTCTTAGTTCTTGCGGCTATAAAACTTTGTGTTTTTCCAAGGACTTAAAAAAACGGCGCAGAACGGACAGGATTCTCCACTCACTTGCGGATGCGGCTTTTCTGATGCGATATACTTCGTGGCCGTATTCATCTTCATAGGTAACCAGCAAAACTGTGCTTAGGTTTACTTTCTGCCAGCTTTCAAAGTCAGATTCGGATTCAAACAGGATAAAGCGGTCTTTGCCGTCTTTCCTTTTCAAATAAAGTGACAAGCCCTCCTGGCTGGGAACTACAGTAGCTCGCCTGTAGAGTTGTCGTTCCTGTCGGGTAAACGGGCGAACGGACTTTTCATGAAGCGATTCTCGAACGATTGTCTGAGGATGAATCGATGGCGTAGCCATGGAAGGAATGATAACAGCAGCAATCAGTTTGTGGTGTCTGCCCTCATATTCCAATCCTAACGATAAAACCAAGTAAACGTCGGTAAGATTTTCCAACGCCTCTGGATTTTGATTGATATATGCATAGAAATAAGGATCGGTAACGGTAAAATCGTAGGTCACTCCATTATACCTGAAGGTCATGAAATATTTTGCCCGGGCCTTTGTGGGATCAATATGAAACGAGAAACTTTCGGGATGAATCAGCATCAAAGAATAGTCTCCCCGGTTGTAGGCATCGATAGAAATGGAATATTCTGAATCGTAAAACAAAACAGGATGAATGCAGTCGGCCAGTTGCTGCATCACTTCTGGATAAGAAAGTACCTTCCCGATGGGGAACATACTGTCGAAATAGGCATCTTCGCTATGCGCGTATTGAGGACACGGAATGACGTCTGTTATTTTGACAATAGAAAGCAGATGCAGGAAATGGGCATCGCCTTCGGGAATCTCACCGTATTCCGTATGCCTGTCAATAGGGCGAATCCAAATAGGTTTCCCTGTTGTATCCTTTCTAACACTCCATCGATTATCAGCATCGATGTCGATTTCAACGCCAGCTACGCATCGTCCGCCTCGTTTATATGAGTTTGCCAAACAAATGAAATGCTTGTCCATCAGTCGTAATACTCTTCGTTCTCAGTTCTGAAACCTATTTCTTTGTTCTTTAGCCGGTGTGCTTCATTTAATTGCTGCATTGCGGTGTATGAGCCGAAAAGCTCGTCAATCTCTGGCAGCACCCGCTTTCTGGCTTTCAGGTATTGTTCCACCATTTCCCGCTCCAAAGTCTTATGACTCACTGACGTGCCGTCGCTCAGGATATGATTCACGACCAATCCGTGCGTATGAAAATAGCGGGCCACAAGAGCAAAGCGGTGGCATGTCAGCGGGTTTGCTTCCGAGCACATCAGCGTCACGTGCTGGTAGTCGTTCAGAATCTTTTGCATTCGTGTGACGCCTTGTTGAAAAGAATCCGTATCTACAGCCTTCTCGAAGTCCACCTGTCCCGTATCATCCAGACTGTCAAGGCGTCGGGCACCAAACTCATGTCCCATGAACACGTATGCAATGCCTTTCCCCTGCAGAAAAGAATCCAATGCTTCTTGGTTGAACTGCGGGTTGTAATTGCTGGCAGGCACGCTCCTCACATCTACCACGCAATCCACATGATGAGTCTGTAGCAGTTGCAGGAACCGCTCCTGCGAATGGTTAGAATGTCCGATGGTATATAGAATCATGCAGGCAAAGATAGATAATAATTTCCGAAGTTCCAATTTTTGGGGCTATAAATGCTGAAACTCCGATAAAACTACTTCATTTCAAGTTTTCGTATAGAGATTATTTTTGATTTAGGGGTGTAAAGGTGCCACATCGCTGATTAACGAGAAAAATTCTATATAATAAACATGAAGATTCTGTATATGCGTTGCTTTATGTCTCTTCGGGCCATGAAGTTAGGCTGCATTCGGGAAAAAATCAAAATAAATTTTGTTTTTTCCGCTCATTTGCACTAACTTTGCCCGCATGAAAGACGAAGAACTTCAAGACAAGCGAATTGCGGTGCTGCTCTCGGGCGGCGTGGATAGTTCGGTGGTGGTCTATGAACTGGCCAGTCGCGGACTGCATCCCGATTGTTTCTATATCAAGATTGGGCCGGAAGAGGAGGAAGAATGGGACTGCTCTTCGGAGGAAGACCTTGAGATGGCGACGGCGGTGGCCCATCGCTTTGGCTGCCGGTTGGAGGTGGTGGACTGCCATCAGGAATACTGGAGTCAGGTGACGAAATACACCATGGACAAGGTGCGGGCCGGATTCACGCCCAATCCCGACGTGATGTGCAACCGATTGATTAAGTTTGGTGCCTTCGATGAAAAGATGGGGCACAACTACGACCTCATTGCCACGGGACATTATGCCCAGACGGAATGGATTGACGGACAGAAATGGCTCACCACGAGTCCCGACCCCGTGAAGGATCAGACGGATTTTCTGGCTCAAATCTATGATTGGCAGTTGCGCAAGGCGCTCTTTCCCATCGGTCATTACATGAAGGATGAGGTGCGGCAGATAGCCGAGCGCAAGCACTTGGTGAATGCCAAACGCAAGGATTCGCAGGGCATCTGCTTCCTGGGCAAGATTAAGTATAATGATTATATAAAGAGGTATCTCGGCGAGAATCCCGGCGATGTACTGGAACTGGAGACTGGCAAGAAGATTGGCGAACACAAGGGTTTGTGGTTTCACACCATCGGGCAGCGTCATGGTTTAGGCTTCGGAGGCGGTCCGTGGAATGTCGTCAAGAAGGATATGGCTAATAATGTGCTCTATGTGACGAAAGGCTACGAACCGAAGAAAGCCTGGAGCAAGGAGTTTAAGTTCCATGATTTCCATCATCTCACGCCAGCCGAGCTGCCCACGGAGGTTACCTTCAAGATCCGCCATACGCCAGAGTTCCATCATGCCCGTCTGGAGAAGACGGCCGAAGGCTGCTATACGGTCTTTTCTGATTATCTGATTCAGGGCGTTGCTCCCGGTCAGTTCTGTGTCATCTATGACAAGGAGCATCACCGCTGTTTCGGGTCGGGAGAAATAACGGTTTAAACTCCCTCCATCTTTCGCAGAGTTCCGGCATGCCGCTCAATACGATGTCGGCACCGGCATCCCATAGTATTTCGTCGGGAAGGATTCCTGTGTTGATGGCTATGGTGAAGGCTTTGGCGGCATTGCCCGACTTAACGCCCAACGGGGCATTCTCCACCACAATGGTTTCCCACGGCTTTACGCAGCATTTCTCCATACCCATCAGGTAGGGGTCGGGTAGGGGTTTGCCTTTCTTTACATCGTAGGCCGTTACCAGACGTTCTTCGGTTACACGTGGAAACTCCGTGAGCAATCGGTTGATGAGTGGGCGCTGGCCGCTTCCCGTCACGATGCAGATGGTCAGGCCGTCGTGATGAATCTTCTCGTGCAGTTCCAAGGCTCCTTCCATCACCTGTGCTTTGGGCAGCAGTCCGAACTGGCGTGTCTTCTCGTCGTACATCCGTTGTGCTTCTTCCAGCGTGATATCCTTTCCCGTCTGAGCTTTCATCAGATTACGGATGGTGTCGATGCCGCGTGCTCCCTCGGTGGCATAGGCATCCGCTTCGGTCATCTTCAGACCGAAGGAAGCCATCGACCGCTGCCAGGCAATAGCGTGGTTGGGCATGGAGTTCATCAGCACCCCGTCCATATCAAAGAGAACGGCTTTGGGCGTAAACGCCTCAAAGCCAGTCCTCTCTAAATACTTTCTTTTTGCTTGTTGAAAAGATGACGAGTTGATGAGCTTACGAGTTGATTCTTCACTCTTCATTCTTCACTCTTCACTTTTTTACTTCTCTTTTGCCAGTCGCTCCTTGATAGCCTTTGAGTCAGCTTCATAGCCGGGCTTGTCGAGCAGGGCGAACATGTTCTTCTTGTAAGCCTCCACACCAGGCTGGTTGAATGGATTCACACCGAGCACATTGCCGCTGATGCCGCAGGCAATCTCGAAGAAATAGATGAGTTGTCCGATGTAGTAGGCGTTCAGTTCGGGAACGGAGATGCGGATGTTGGGCACACCACCATCTACATGAGCCAGGCGGGTTCCCAGTTCTGCCATCTTGTTCACTTCGTCCACACGCTTGCCGGCAAGGAAGTTCAGTCCGTCGAGGTTCTCCTCATCGTTGGGGAAGAGCACCTTCTTGTTGGGCTGCTCAACCGAAATCACGGTCTCGAAGATGGTGCGCTCACCGTCCTGAATCCACTGTCCCATAGAGTGCAGGTCGGTGGTGAAGTCAACGCTGGCGGGGAAGATACCCTTGTGGTCCTTACCCTCGCTCTCGCCGTAGAGCTGTTTCCACCATTCGCTCATGAAGTGCAGCTTGGGCTGGTAGTTTACCATAATTTCAATCTTCTTGCCAGCCTGATACAGACCGTTACGAACGGCAGCATACTGGGCTGCGGGGTTCTCCTCGAAAGCTACGTCCTGACCGCAGGCTTTCTCCATATCCTGTGCACCGGCCACCAGTTGCTTGATGTCGAATCCTGCAACGGCGATGGGCAGCAGACCTACCGGAGTGAGCACAGAGAAACGTCCGCCCACGTTGTCGGGAATGATAAAGCTCTTGTAGCCTTCCTTGTCAGCACAGGTGCGGGCAGCACCACGCTTGGCATCCGTCACGGCCACGATAACCTTCTTGGCGAACTCTTTGCCGCACTGGTCCTCGCATTGCTTCTTCAGCAGACGGAAGGTCAGGGCAGTCTCGGTGGTGGTTCCACTCTTCGAGATATTGATGACACCGAATTTCTTTCCCTTCAGGTAGTCGGTCAGTTCGGCCAGATAGTCCTCGCCGATGTTGTTTCCGGCAAAGAGCACGCGTGCGCCCTTGGCGGGCTTATATGCGGCAAAATTGTCGTTCAGTGCCTCAATCACGGCTTTCGCACCCAGGTAACTGCCGCCGATGCCGATGGCAATCACGTATTCGCACTCGTCGCGCAGCAGTTGCGCGCTGGCCTCGATGGCGCTGAGTTGCGCCTCGTCGATGGATGAGGGCAGATGCAGCCAGCCCAGGAAGTCGCTGCCGGCGCCATTACCCGTCTCCAGGGTGTTGATGGCCTGGATTGCGGCGGGCTTGAGAGCCTCGACAGCCTCGGGAGTCACAGTGGCGGTAAAGGCCGCCTTGTTGTCAATCTTAATATTCATAATGGTTGTTATATTTTTTGATTATTAGGTATTTGCAATTGGACGGGTGAAAGCGCGGCGGCGCTTGTGCAGCACGTAATTGAAGTATTTCCACTGTTGCTGCACGCGCTCATTGGTTTCCAACTCTATGCTGCTCTCGGCCCATTTATATCCGAACTTGATGTATTGCGGCACCAAGTCGGCAAAGATTAGTGCGTTCACGCCCTTGTTCTGATACTCGGGCTTTACGGCGATGAGCAGGAGGTCCACGATGTCGTTATGGCACTTGAAAGCCTTGAGCAGGTGGTACCACCCGAAGGGGAACAGTCGTCCACGGCACTTGATAAGTGCCTTCGACAACGAGGGGATGGTGACACCCACGGCCACCAGTTCGCCATCGGGCTTGACAACCATCGAGAGGTCCTCAAGCGGCAGGAACGGCAGATACATCTTGATGTAGTGCTTGATTTGCTTTTCGCTCAGTGGCGAGTAGCCGAACAGGCTGTCGTAGGCCTCGTTGATGAG
>JAEEGJ010018601.1_pt1 | contig 15477 bp, 16 predicted proteins | sample 8958761 | NCBI WGS metagenome assembly JAEEGJ01 (sample SAMN16246546, study PRJNA631951) | gut metagenome | biome: gut microbiome; feature: rumen; material: RS-attached | host: Bos | place: Iran: Karaj | collected 2018-10 | reverse complement strand
CTGTGCTTAACAAGGACTTTTGCGACAACGCGTTGTCGCCACGAAGATTGTTTCAGCGGTTACCGAGAGGGGGTCATACCCGTTCCCTTTCCGAACACGGAAGTCAAGCCCCTCATCGCCGATGGTACCTGGCCCACGGGCCCGGGAGAGTAGGTCGCTGCTGGATTCTCGAGGCCCCCTGCCCAATAGGCAGGGGGCCTCTTCGTTTTATATGACCGCTCGCGCTATTGTAACGGTGCAACTCCGACTGGCGCTCGCTCTCGCGACCATGCCCGGTCAATACCGGGCACTTGTCGCTCACAGCCCCTTGCTGTAAACGGCGAGCGGGGCTTTTTTTATACCCATACATTTTATTTTACTTACAAATTAATACAACGTGGAATATTCCAATCTGGAACTTTGACAATCTGTCCATTGCAATTTCCATACATGCTGTTTTTAATCGCGTGAGAATTATACTTTGGTAATGGTTGGTAACGCGATCAAGCGATCCCTTTGGTATGAGAGGTGTGTTATGGAAAAGAATGAAATCAAAATCAGGAAATTCAGTCCCATTGTCGAAACCATATGGGGCATCCTAATTTTAGTGTCCAGTATTGTGCTGCTTTTTGTGGGGGGCTAGATAGCCGAAGGCCCTCTTAAGCCTTCCAGAGGGCCGGAATAGAGCTTTGGCTATCGTATATATCCTCTGCTTCGCGCATGGGTTCTGACTTGCTCTTAAGCGGAAGCATACGGTGCGCATCTTGGTTTGCCGTCGGGTGATTCACGACGGCTTTTTTGTACCAGCGCAGTGCCAGGTTGTAGATTCTTGCGCGTTCCAGAATGTTTCCGATTGCGACATAGAGGCCTGCAAAGGCTGCGTTATCGCTATCGCTGAACTTGGCAAAGCGTTCGAATTCCTTTTCCCAGTATTCGATTTCTTCATAGCAGGGTGGCACTGCCGATTCCGCTACGTTAATTTCTTCCACCATTGCCGTAGAAAGCTTGGGATCGGACTTTACTATGTGCTGGATGGCTTCTGCCAGGCCCTTGCGGCCCGTTGCAGTCGCAATCTTGAGCCAGGGGGCATAATAGCGTGCCATGCCGTAAAGGGCGTTCATACGCTCTAAGGATTCATTTGCGCTGGTGCATCCTGCGGCCTTGGCTTTCTTGTACCATTCGGCGGCGTGGGCGTAGTCGCCTGCATTTTCGCAAAGCTGGCCAAATTCGTTTGCCATGTTGCCATTGGAAACTTCTTGCAGGGCAGCACTTTCGAAAGCGGTTGTATCACCTATTCCAAATTCGTTTGCCTTCTGGTACATTTCGTAACAGGAATCGAAGACGTTAGCTTGTCTAAAATAATGTGCAAGGGCCAGAGCCAGTTGCTTGGTAATGGGCGGATTCTGTACGGCATAGCCTGCCCATTCTTCGACTTCCCCTGCCGGCGGAACGACGGTAGAATCGGTGCCTGCATTTATGGCGTCGGCATGTCCCTTGGCCTGTTTAATCTTTTCAAGAGCCTTGAGGCCTGCCGGGGTAGAGGTGTCCGGAGCAGGTGCGTTCTCGATAATGTTGAGCAGAGCGCGTGCAATGGAAAAGTGTCCCTGATTCTTGGCCATGACAAGTCGGCTGTAGTAGCTGGGGATGTTCGATGTATCCAATTGCATTTTACCCTCTTATAAAATCATTTGCATTGCGCTTTGATAAGTGCATAATAGAATTTTTTTCAGATGCTCGATCGGTTAGAGCAAGTAATCCATGCGGATATTTCGCATGCTTTCAAAAAGGTTGGCCTTCAGGGTGGAATTCCCCTTGGTGAGGCTCTTGATTTCTTCGCGGATTGATTTGCGGTGCGAAGCCTTCGAGAATTCGCAGGTGCAAGTGAACTTGCGGATATCGGCGTTTTCGGCGTACTCGATGATTTCGGATTCTTCGCAGTAGCACAGCGGGCGGATAATGCTGCAGGGGTACTTCTCGTAAGGCACCATGGGCGGCATGCCGCTGAATTCACCCTTGTAGAGCATGTTCATCAGGAGCGTTTCTACGATGTCATCCATGTGGTGGCCTAGGGCAATCTTGTTGTAGCCGTTTTCGCGGGCGAACTTGATGAGTTCGGTACGGCGCTGCGTGCTGCACCAGTAGCAGTTGAGCTTGCGGCCTTCTTTAAGGCGGCCTTCGACGGCGACATCTTTGAAGAAAAACGGAATCTGCGGATACTGTTCGGCCATGCGCTGCAAGAATTCGCGCGGAGCCTTGTCGGCAAAGTCGCTCTGGATGTGTATCGCCCCGATTTCGCAATTGGGCAAGAACTTTCCCATACGGCTTGCAAGTTCCATCAGCAGTACGCTGGAATCCTTACCGCCACTTACGGCGATAAGCACCTTGTCACCGTCTTCTATCAAGTTGAAGTCGTGGAGCGCCTTGGTGATTTTCTTGCTGATACGTTTACGGATGGCGTTGGACATAAAGAGTCGTATAAAGTGGTTTTGAAAAAAGGCCTCGCCAGTGCGAAGCCATTTTTAATTTGTTTGTAATCCGTTTGATCCTTAGTCGGCAAGGCGGAGCGGCATCAGCAAGAAGCTGAAGCCCATGTCGTCGCCAACAGGTTCGATGATGCAAGCGCCGATCGGGGTGTTCATCTTGAGCACCACTTCTTCGCTCTTGCACATGCTGAGGATTTCGTAGAAGTAACGACCATCGAAGCCGATGCTGAAGCTGCCTTCGCCATTGTGGGTCACAGCCAAAGCTTCGCGGGTTTCGCCACCGACATCCGGGTCAGTAGCGGAAAGTTCCATGTTGTTGCCGTCCATCTGGAAACGGATCTGGTGCGTACGCGGATTGGCCATGGGCAAGATACAGTGGACCTTGTCCAACAGTTCGGTAGCGTTGGCCTGAACGGTGCGTTCGAAATTCTGCGGAATCACGGCGCGGTAGTTCGGATACGGACCTTCGATAAGCTTGGAGATAATCTGCGTTGCGCCGATGCGGAACAGTACGTGGGTTTCGGTGGTGCAGATTTCGACGGAGTCTTCGTTCTTGGCGAGGCGGAGCACGAGTTGCAGAACCTTCGGGAGAACGATTACGCCGGATTCGAGGTTTGCACCTTCCTGTTCGATGCTTGCGCGGCCCATGCGGTGACCGTCGGTAGCGACCATGGAAATCTTGCCGTCCTTGGCTTCCATGAACACGCCATTCAGGTTCTGGCGGGTGTTATCGGTAGAGACTGCAAATGCGGTCTTTTCAACCAGGAATGCAAGTTCGCTGGCAGCAAGGGTAAGAGTGTTGCCTTCGACTTCGGGGAACGGAGGGAAGTCACTAGCGTCGAAACTCGTAATGGAAGCCTGGCCCTTTTCGCTCCACTTGATGCGGGTCAAGTGATCCTGCACGTCAATGCTCACGGATTCGCAGCTGGGGACGAGAGCCTTAACGAGGTCGGAGAACTTGCGGGCGTTGATCAGGGCTTCGCCATCACGTTCGCCTTCGACTTCGAGCTTGATCCTCACACCCAAGTTCAAGTCGGTAGCGCAAATTTCGAGAGTGTTGCCTTCGAGACGCAGCGAATAGTCGTTGAGGATTTGCAGGGTGGACTTATTGGGGATGGCGCTGATAGCAATCTGGAGCGCTTCCTGCAATACGGATTTCTTGATATTGAACTTCATTTATGCGCCTCTTTGGATAAGCATGGTTCCAACAAAGAAGATAACGGCAATAGCGCCGAGGACTACAATGATCTTCGGGTCCAGCGCATTGGCCTTTTTCGGTGTAAATTGCTTTGCATTTTGCTTTGCGCGTCTACGATCGCTACGGCTCATAGGAAATCTCCATTTTTTATACGCGTAAAAAACTAATTTTTTTACGGACAAAAGGAATTAAGCATGGCTGAAAAAACGCTAAATAAGATAAAAAACAAGGCGCTGAATTATGCGTCGACCGCTCTTTTGCGGGTGGAGCTTGCAAACGAGGAATCCAAGCTCAAAAAACGTTTCCAGGCACTTGGCCAAAAGCTCCACGGAGCTGTTCGCGATGACTTCCTGAATACCATCAAGGACGATCCTTCCGTGGTGGAGCTTCTGGGTGCCATCGAAGAAGAAAAACGTGTCATAGAATCGCTTCGCAAGCGAATTGATAACTCCGGGTCTGAAAGTGAAGAAGCTTGAGGTTCATGTATTCCCGACCAAGACTACGTCGGGTAAAAGCTACCAGTTTTCGTTTATTGGTGCGGTAGTTGCCGTGGTGGCTGTGGTGGCCGCTATCTTTGGGTTTATCTTGTTTTCGCCAGTGCAGATTTTGGACAACATAACAAGCGGAAACGTTACGAATGTCTATAGGCAGAATGCCGCCATTAGAAAGGAACTCAAGGAAATCCGTGCCTCGGTAGATGAATCTATTTTAAAAGCCGAAGAGACCCGCGCTCTCCGCGACAGTACCTTGAAGGTCGGCGGCCTCGGTTTTGTTCTGGATGCCGCAGCCATGGACGATTCGATTATGCAAAAGCGTAAGAGCGTAAACGAAGTTGAGAGTTCGTTCAAGAAGCTGCTTACCGCCTTGGAAGGTGATTCGACGCTTGCCGAAAAGATTCCAGTGTTGCATCCTATGAAAAATAATCACGCCGTCAAAAAGCGTTTTGAAATGGTCTACGACCCCTTTACGGATAGCGAACTGCCCCATAGGGGCATTGACTATGTGGCTATAGAAGGCGATACCGTCTATGCGACGGGTGCAGGGTCTGTAATCGAGGTTCGCAAGCATCGCGGTTTCGGACTTGCGGTAAAGATTGACCATAGCCATGATGTGCGTTCGTTCTATGCCCACTTGGGACAGGCCTTGGTTCGGCAGGGTGAACAAGTTCGCCGTGGGCAGCCTATCGCCTTGATTGGTGAAAGTGGAACCCAGTCCAGCATTGGCCTGCATTACGAAATCCGAATCGATGGTATATCTATCAATCCGGAAAGTTTTTACCTGACCAGATAATTAGTTGCTAAAACGGGTTAGACCGTTGGCGTGGTAGAATTCCACGTCGGAAAGAACCTGGTCGACCCAACTTTTGGTAAGGGGCGACTTGCTCCAGTTTTCGGGTTTGGAATTGATTTCGGGATCGGGGTAGAAGGTGGCTACGGCGTTTTCTTGACTTACGCCCACCTGGAGCATTTTTCCCAAGCGTTCCGCGCCCATAAAGACTTGCTCCAGACCTTCTCCTTCCTTGAGGGCGAGGAGTCCCTTGGAATCTTTTTGTCCACGGAAGTTGAAATTGAAGTTGGATACATGCAGTATCAGCGACATCAGTAATGCCGGATCCAGGTGGTGGATTTGCGCTGCCTCCATGACGGGGAGCGCCATGAGCTGTTCGGTATCCCAAGGTTCACCGGTATAAGTCACGATGAGGGTGTGGTTTGAGCCTTCGCTCACGATTTGTGTCTTGTAGCGCTTGCCAAGCCTTTTTTGCAGTAGCTTGTTGAGACGAATACCCCTGTTCTTGAATTGCTTGTAGCCTTTCATAGCTAGGTAGAGCGTGTCGTCCAGCCGCGTTACAATGGGAATGGTGGGCTTGTCTACGATATTGTTGTATGCGCCAATTATCAGCGGGAGCACGTAAACTAGTTCCGGTTCCGGGTGCTGCATGTTGCAATCGGTATCGACCTTGAGTGCCTGCAAGGAATCCAGTTTCATGACGGCGATGGCGGCGTAGTCTTCAAAAAGGCTTCTTTCGTCAATATTCGTTTCTGTACCTTTGGGAACCATGAGGTAGGTAATGACAATGGCTAGAACTAGTGTGACAGAGCCGATGATGGTGCGCCAGACCCTGGGAGCCTTGAAAATCAGTTTAAGCCAGCTACGTACCCTGGGACTTTTCCCAAGGTAAACAGCCAGAAAGGCGAAAATGATTGTCCACAGGATAACGAATATCACGCCTTACATTATAGCAAAGCGCGCAAATTCTATCTTTGGGGTATGCTGGATCCCTTGAAGAATATCGTGGTCATTGGTGACCGAATCTTGATTAAGCCCCTCGAAGCATCGAACAAGACTGGGAGCGGACTTTATTTGCCCCCAAGCGTTCGCGAGCATGATGCCGTACATACGGGTTTAGTGGTCAAGGTGGGGCCGGGATATCCGCTCCCTGTGACGCAGGATTCTGACGCCGTATTCCGTGGGGAATCTCCCGACGAAGTCAAGTACTTGCCGTTGCAAGTCAAAGAAGGCGACGAGGCGCTGTACCTGCATGCCAATGGTCATGAAATTGAGATCGACGGCGAAACCTACGTGATTATCTCGCAGAACGCCGTGCTCATGGTCATGCGCCAGGACGTACCCGACGACGTTTCCGGAATCGAGAACTTATAATTTCCATTTATCCTTGGCCGCTTCCAATTCGGCGCTGACCCGTTCCCAATCTTCGTAGAGCTGGTCGACTTTCTTCTTGTTGTCGTCCATGTCCTTTGCGATGGCGGTAATGGCGTTGCCGTCGCCGCCTTCGGAGGCAGTCACGAGTTTGGCTTCGAGTTCGCCGCCCAAGGCTTCGGCCTTAGCGATGTCTTCTTCGAGTTTTGCGAGTTGCTTTTCGAGCGGCTTGATAACCTTGCTGCGTTCGGCGATGTAGTCGGCGCGGGCCTTGCGGTCTTCCTTGGCGCGGGGAGCACTGGAAGGTGCATCCGTTTTCACGTCGATGTTGGAAACCTTGATGTTCGCCGATTCGGAACCGCCCGGTTTCTTTTCGCTAGCCCAGCCCACCTTTTCGAGGAAGTCGGCGTAGGTGCCTTCGAACACGCGGCACTTGCCGCCATCGAATACTACGAGTCTTGTGGCAAAGGCATGCAACAGTTCTTCGTCATGGGTCACCACCATCGCCGTGCCTTCGTAATCTTCGAGGGCGTCGATCAGGCTTTCGATGCTTTCCATGTCCAGGTGGTTCGTCGGTTCGTCAAGCAGTAACATGTTGCAAGGGCTTGCAAGAATCTTTCCGAGGAGCACGCGGCTGCGTTCGCCACCGCTGAGAACCTTTACCTTCTTTAACGCTGCATCGCCGCTGAACATCATGAGGCCTGCAAGTCCGCGGGCACGGCTCTTCTGCGAAACTTCGACGATTGCCGAGGCGATTTCTTCTTCGACGGTGTTGTCGAGGTTTAGGCGGTTGATGTTCGTCTGTCCGAAATAGTTGATCTGCACATTCGGATTCGGAGCGATTTCGCCCGCGACAGGTTTGAGCTCGTTTGCAATCAAGTTCAAGAGCGTCGTTTTACCGCGGCCGTTCGGACCGATGATGGCGATGCGGTCGCCCTTGAAGACTTCCATGGTGAGGTCGGTAATGAGCTCCGGGCCGTTCGGGTATGCAAAAGTCAGACCCTTGATCTGCAGCATGCGCTTGCCGGGGAAACCGGCCTCGGTAAAGCTGAAATCCAGGTTACGTTCGTGGGTGAGGCGCTCGCCGGTAGCAAGCTTTGCCGCGGCCTTGATCTTGGATTGCACCATGGCGGCCTTTGCGGCCTTGTAGCGGAAACGTTCGATGACCTGTTCCAGCTGCGCCTTCTTTTTCGCCTCGTTTTCCTGCGTGCGCTGGGCGACTTCTTCTTCTTCGGCAATCGTTTCGCGGAGCTTTTCTACCGTGCCTTTGACCTTGCGCATCTTGTGGCGGTGAATGCCCACTGTATGGGTGCACACCTCGTCCATAAAATGGTGATCGTGGGTAATCAAAAGGACTTCGCCTTTCCAGCTGCGCAAAAAGCGGCTCAGCCAGCGCATCGACACAATATCCAAATAGTTGGTCGGTTCGTCGAGCAATAGCATGTCGGGTTCAGATGCCAAGACCTTCGCCAAGTTCAAGCGAATCTGGAAACCGCCCGAAAGGAGTGCGGGGCTCTTGTGCATGGATTCTTCGTCGAAACCCAGACCGAACAGAATCGCTTCGACCTTGTGTTCTTCGATCCAGCCGTCTTCATTGGGCTTGAGCACGCTGCAGGCTTCTTCGTGAACCGTGACGTGCGTAAAGTTCAGGTGCTGCTGCAGGTAACCCAGCGTGTATTTCTTGGGAATGTCAATGGATCCCCCGTCGATGCATTCCTGGCCGAGAATCATCTTGAAAAGGGTCGATTTGCCGCAACCGTTGCGGCCCACAAGGCCCACGCGTTCGTGGTCACCTACAAGCATAGAGGCGCCGTCAAGCAGCACCTGCTCACCAAAAGACTTCGAAATGTTCTGAATCTGAATCACGGGGGTAAATTTAGAAAACGAGTTTAGTGATTATAAATATGAATGTAGCGAGAAAGAAGGAAAAATAAGATGGGAGTAAAACAGGGAAAGAAAAAAAGCGTCGGCCAAGGATGGGGAGGGTGCTGGGAGGGGCCCCTCCCGCATTATATTAAATGAATTTTTATTTATAAAACATTTTGTTTTTTAAATATTTTTCACAAAAAAAATATACTTTAAGATTATAGGGGTGTCGCACCCCGAAGGAGTTTGATGATGACTAAAAAATTCTATTCGATTGCAATGCCTTTCGCATTTGCCATGGCCTTCGGGCTTTCCGCCTGTTCCGACGATTCTTCCTCAGGCACGGATGCCAATACCAATTCCGGCGACGAAATCAATAACCCTGTTTCGGATAAAGAAACGTCGGATGATTCTTTTATAAACGAAGGCTGGCGCGAAGACTGCCTCGCTAAAATCAACGAATACCGCGCTACCGAAGACTTGAAACCGCTCACGCTCGCCTCCGAAGAAAAGCAGACTTGCGCCGACAAGCAGTCCGCTGACGATCTTAAGACGAACGAAGCTCACGGCCATTTTGGCGATTGCGGCGAATTCGCTCAGAACAGTGGCCCCAATTTCAGTGGTAGCTGGCAGAAGAATGCCTCTGCCGTTGCCGAATACTACCTCAAGATGATGTGGGAAGACGAAAAGGCCAAGGCTGAAAAGGGCGTTACGGAATATGCCCAGATCGGACACTACCTGAATATGAAAAACACAAGCTACACCAAGGTCGCTTGCGGAATCGCGTTGTCTTCTGACGGTAAGACGGGGTGGTTCAACGTAGATTTCTTCTAGGCATTTTTCTTGGGGCGGATTTTTCCGGTCTTTAGCTTCTGGACATATTCCAGGTTCTTGGTTCGGTCCGCGGCAAGAGCCATTTTCTGTTTTTGCAGATAGCTGATATAAAGATGGAGGCCCTCTTCCAGGTCCATTCCGGCGGCTTCGATAATGTTGAAAAATACTCTTATGGTGGGGATTTTTTCGCCTTTTCCCAAATGTCTTATGTATTCTCTGGAAACATCGCTGAAAAAGGCTATGTTCTTCTGGGTATTAAGAGTCCTTAAGAAAGCGATAAACTCTTTCATTGCATTCTTATGGACTTCGTCATCGAACATATTTCAATTTTAAAAACGAAGTCCTAAAAAACACGCCAACTATGGTTTGCGTATTTTAAGAAAAAATTGTGCTTGTACGAAAAAAATATGAATAACCGCGAATACAAAAAATTATATTGCCTTATCGTATGAAATGGTGTAGTATCGTTCTAATATTAGCGTCAATCCTTTTTGCAAGGGATATAGCTTGGTCTCCCGATAAGATGCTCGGGGAACCCTTTAGAATGCATGAGTTCGAGGCGGGGAACTTTCATGCAACGCTTGTCGATTACCCATTCGATTTGGCAAAAGATTCTGTAACACTCCGAATTCCTAAAGCAATCGTTTTTTATATCCATGGATTCAACGATTACTTCTTCCAGCAGGAATTGGCGCAAAAGATAGATTCTGTGGGCTATTCTTTCTATGCCATCGATTTGCATAAGTATGGCCGTTCTTACCGGGATGGCGAAAAAATGGGTGAACTCCGGGATATTTCGGAGTATTACGCCGAATTGGATTCCGCCATTGCGATGATTCGCGGTATCGAAGGCGATTCTGTTCCATTGGTATTGCTGGGGCATAGTACTGGCGGCCTTATCGCATGCCTTTATGCTGCCGATCGCGAAAACGGTGCCGGCATATCTGCAATCGTTCTCAACAGCCCGTTTTTGGAAATGAATTATGTGTGGCCCTTACGCCGCCTTGCGGTTCCCGTACTTTCGGCTTTCGGGAGCGTTGTGCCGGGCCTGGGGATTCCCCGTGGTGAAAACCCGAATTACGACAAAAGTTTGCGCAAGTCGGAATATGGGGAATGGGATTATGATGAAAAGCTGAAGGTGCCGGGCAGTCTTGCTATAGATTTCGGCTGGCTCCGTGCTATTCATTTGGGGCATGTGCGCATTCAGGAAGGCTTGCGCCTTATGCCGCCGATTTTAGTCATGCATAGCGGTTGCAGTTACCGTGATGACGACTGGAGCGACGAATATACCTATTGCGATGGAGTCCTTGACGTAGAACAAATCCGAGAATACGGCCGGAATCTCGGACCCAGCGTGGAATTGGAAGAAATCCAGGGCGGACTTCACGACTTGTTCCTTTCTCGCAAGCCGGTACGCGATAGCGCCTACCGCAAGATGTTTAGATTCTTGGAGTACAGGCTTTAATCGGCGCGACGTCCTTTTACATCTATTCGATGATTTAATTTGCGCACTTTCGGTTTGACGATGGCGCGTTTTTTGATTCCCGTGGTTCCCGAGAGGTCCTTTACCTCGATTTCTTCGCTCAGGAGCCACGAATCGTTGCCATCTTCCACTTTCACGAGTGCCCTGTACGTGCCCGTTTCAGAAATGGCGAGCGAAGCCTTGTCGGCGCCTTCGATCAGTTTGCCGGCCTTGTACCAGCGGAAACCATAGGCGTTTCCTTCTGCTTGCAAGGTAGCCCCGCTTTGCTTGAGTGTGGGCTTTGCCATGGTAATGTACTTGTTCACGATTTTGGCGAGTTCCTGGGCGCCTTTTGCATTTGGATGGACGCTGTCGTCCAGGAACCATTCGGGGGTGTTGAAAAGGGTATGCAGGTCGATAATGTTCACGCCCTTCTTTGTCGCGGTTTCCTTGATAATGGGGTTAATCTGGTTCACGATGGCCGTGTCCATGATGGCCCATTCCAGGTTGTTCGAATAAGGCTGCAGTGTGGCAAAAATTTCGGGGTTCGTGGGCAAGTGTGCGAAGGTGTCAATTAGAGCTTCGTAATCGGCGTACAGTTGCGATTTTTCGCATTGTCCGTAATTGAAGTTGTAGATGCCTTGGGAATCGTCGTTCGCCATGAAGTACTTGCTGTCGTTGGTGCCGAGCTCGATGACGACGATGTTTGGCGACGATGCAAGTGCCGCCTTGAACTTATCGGTCTTCCAGTAGCTGGCGCTATTTTCGCCGGCCTTGATAGTTGCCCCAGCGAAGGTCATGGAAGAAACACCGAAGTTCGTGACGGTGTAATCGTTCCCGAGCATTTCTTGCAAGTGGCCGGGGTATTTCTTGTTGCCCCAGATTCCATAGCCTTCGGTAATGCTGTTGCCCACACAGGCCACGTTGACTGAAAATGATGGGCTTGCCATGACAAGCGCAGCGAGCGCTGCCACCATACAATTCGCTTTAGATTGAATATTTCCAAACATCCTGTAACACTCCTGTGACTTTAAATATACAAACAAAGGGGGTGGGGAAAGCCTCCCCTTCTGTCGGCTGGTGCCATAAGAAAACCCCGCGGGTATTACCCGCGGGGTTTCAGTAGAATTTTATAGTCTGCAGATTAGTACTTGTTCACGAGTTCCTGCGGGCAGCTTTCCAGTTCTTGATACGTGAAGGAGGGGTTGTTTGCTGCCATGAGCCACTTGGCATGGAACAGGCAGCCTGCCTTTGCATCAGGAATGTTGGCGAAAACGGAGTTGCACTTGTCTTCAAGGCACTTTTGCACCGTAGCGACATCGTTCACCTTCTTGTCGCCGCCGCAATCCTTGAGGAAGCCACCATGCTGTGCGCCGAGGTTGTTGATGCCCCAGAGAGCAGAGCAGCCGTTGAATGCACCGACGCCGCCGCCTGGAATCATCATGTCAAACTGGCCGTTTTCAACGTCGTAACCGATGTTGGAAATCATGATGACCATCTTTTTGCCCTTCAGTGCCTGGGTTCGCGCGTCAGTGGTATGGCGGCTTTCACCGGTAAAGGTCAGCAAGAAACAGGAGCCGCAGGAACCTGCATAGCTGTTACCCGGACCGGCTGCAAATGCGTAGGCGAGATCTTCGTTGATGGCGAACGGTGCCTGGCTGTTGCAAAGACCGGCAGGACCGCCATCACAAATGCTCTTGACCATGTCGTCACCCTTTGTGAGGGGCTGTTGCTGGGCGTTACAGGTTTTTGCAATCGGGCCGCCCTTGCCGCTCCATGCGCAGTGAGGCTTGCAGCAGTCCCAGTAACGGGATCCCCAGCCCTGGCCGCTACGGCCGCCGGCCTTGATCTTGAAGTTGGGAGTGGAGCCCTGGGCAACGGAGCTGCTCGAGGACTTCGCGCTGGAGCTGGACTTTGCAGAAGAGCTGGAAGACTTTACGCTAGAACTGGACTTCGCAGAGCTGCTGGAAGACTTTACGCTGGAGCTGGACTTCGGCTGCTGCGCGGCGCTGCTTGCCGGTGCTGCACCGGAGATATTCTTGCAGTCTTTACCATCAGGATCGTAGTAGCAATTGAGCTTGCAGGAATTGTCGTAGGCGTATTTTTCGCCTTTGGAGCCCGTCAGCTGTGCATATGGGTCGACGCATTTGCCCGAAACGTTGTCGAAGCATTTGCCATCGCAGTTGCTCGATACGGCGGCAGAGGATTTCGGCTGCTGCTGTTCGGCGGAGGAACTGACGACTTCAACCGTAGCGGAGCTGCTCAAGACAACCGGCGTCGTGAGGCTGCTGGAAGAAATCGTGGGTGTCGTTACGCTGGAGAGTCCAGGAACGGCTGCGCTGGATGCCGGCGGCAAGTTGGTGTCGGAAGAATTCGGGGTGGCGGGCGCAACTTGTTCACGCGTCACGACCGGGAGGCTTGCCGTGTTGATTTCAAAAATGGGGGTGCCGTCTAAGGTTGTTGCCGTGCCGACATAAGCTCCGGTTTCATCTTGGGTTAAGGTCACATTGGCGATGGGAGTGCCGTTGATATCGGTAACGATACCTGCGGGGTAAACCAGGTACTGCGTACCGTTTGCTTCCATCAGCCAGCAAGCGTCGCTGGCTGATACAGGGCTGGATTCATTTTCTGTGGGCTGAGCGGCCGTCGGATCAAGGTTATCGATGGCGTTTGTCGCCTCTTCGTCGCAGTTTGTTAATGCGAGAACGGAGCTCAGGATCAGAGCAGACTTTAGGAATTGGTATTTCATTTACATCCTCAAATTGACCAATGAGACTTTCATTGCGAAAGCCCTTCCAATTCCATCCGCGCATAAAGATAGTTAAATGATTGAAAAAATGCACGTAAAATTTTGTAAGATATATGTTTACGCGATGTGCGTCACATTTTTCTGTAACGAAAAACCCCGGCTCTTGCCAGGGTTGCCTTATTTGGATTTCAATTCCGAAATTCAAACTAATAGCGCTGCTTCAGTACTTCGGGGCATTCCACTTCCACGTAATTGTGTTCGGGGTTGCCGGCTGCGTTCATCCAAGTAGCAAGGAAGAGACATCCCTTCTTGGCTTCTTCGTCGTTGCCGAAGGAATTGTTGCATTTTTCGGTCAGGCAGCTTGCGTATTTTCCTGCGTTGTATTTCGTTTCGGTTTCGCAATCAGAAAGGAGACCGCCGTATTGTGCGCCCTGGCTGCCCCAACCCATGCTGGCGCATCCGTTGAACATGCCGACGCCGCCACCGGGAATCATGATGTCGAACTGACCTTGTGCCACATCACCGCCGATATTGGTTGCCATGATGATCAGTTTCTTGCCTTTGATTGCCTTGGTATTGTTGTTGGTCGAGTTGTAGTGCCCTTCACCAGTAAAGGTGAGCTGGAAGCACTTGCCGCAGGAGCCGCCGTTTGCTGCCGGAACAGCCGCGAATGCGAATGCCATTTCGTCGCAACCGTCAACCGTGAACGGAATCTGGCTTGTGCAAGTCATGGCAGAGCCGCGTCCATCGCAAACGCTGCCGTTGTTCCAGTCGGTGTCGTTGGTTTTACCCTTGTTAGTGCACTGTCTTGCGGGGTTTCCGCCAGAGTTTTCTTTCCAGGAGCAGCTAGGCTTGCAGCAATCCCAGTAACGGGTCGCCCAGCCGCTACCGCTTGCGCCGCCTTTGACCTGGATGTTCGGGCATCCGCCGACGGGCTTGCTGGAAGAGCTGCTCTTTGCGGAGCTGCTGGAGCTTGAAGATTTTGCGGAGCTGGAAGATTTGGCGCTAGAACTAGAAGACATCGCGGAACTGGAAGACTGCATCGGCTGCTGCCCGTCGGATGACGATGACAGGGGTGGCTGTACCGCCGAGGAAATGCCCGGATCGGGGTTGCCGCCTGCGCTGCTTTCGGGTGTAGGAGGTACGCTTGAGCTACTGCTGGTAATGGGATCCGGGTTTTGCGAAGAATTAGCGTTGAAAACCTTGAGATTGCTTACGTCCACATCGTAGAAAATTGGAGTATCATCAAGGCCGATGATGTTTCCGACGAGTGTCGGGGCGCCGGTATCTGGATCCGTATTGAAAACGATGGTTGCTATTTGAGTTCCGGCTGCATCCGTTACGACGCCGTTGGGATAGATGACGTAAGTCTGGTCTGCGGAAAGCACCCATGCGTCGGATGTAACGACAGGCGGGTAAATTAAGGTGAGGCCGCCGAAATTGATTCCCTGTTCGGAGACATTGCCATCTAGGTCGTAAATGATGCCATTATAGATGTCTGCGGTGCCGATTTGGTTGCCGCTTTTGTCCAATACGATGCCAGTTTGGGTAATATAAAGGTCGTTGTAGGCGTAAGACGGTTCTTGGACAACGTATGCGGAATAGTCAACTTCCGGTCCGGTTGTCAAAACATCGTCTCCACAGTTACAAATAAAGGCTACTGCTGCTGCAGATAACAAGAACTTAAAAAATTTTTTCTTCATTGGGTCCTCATGCTCCCGATACACCGGAACACAAAATAGCTAAAAAAATAAAGAATCAAAGTAAAAATATATAGTCATTAACAATTGTGTTCCTTGGGTGTTCCTAAAAGAGTGGATAGATTCACAAGGAGAGACCTAGTGTAAATTTTTGCTTTGTAAAAATCTTTTTACCAAAAAAGTTGTTGATAAGTTGAAAGGGTTGTCAGGCTTAAACTTAGAGGTGTTTTTAAAATGTTGATAAGTTGGAATTAATTTAGGTGTTGATTATTAAACCTTTGAAATTACGCCAAAAACGCCACTTTTAAACTTCGGAAAAAAAGCGGAAATCCACAGGCGCGCAACGGTGAAAAACGCCCCTGGAATGGCTGAAATCCGCGTTTTTGGGCTAAAAAGCAAAAAAAATTCCTTGAAAAATTCTTTGAAATTGCTAAATTTGTTCGGCAAAATTCGCAAAGTACCGCTTCCTATGCTTTGCGAAATAACAGGAATATGCGTTTAACCCGCGCCGTTCCTAGGATTCGAAGCGATAAACCTTCTGCTGAAGA
>JAEEGJ010018600.1_pt1 | contig 15478 bp, 9 predicted proteins | sample 8958761 | NCBI WGS metagenome assembly JAEEGJ01 (sample SAMN16246546, study PRJNA631951) | gut metagenome | biome: gut microbiome; feature: rumen; material: RS-attached | host: Bos | place: Iran: Karaj | collected 2018-10 | reverse complement strand
ACGGTCTTGCAGAAAAGGCAAAGGAAATCCAGCACATGCTTAAGGAAGACTTTGTAACAGACTACGATACTTCTGGAACAGTAGGTAAGCGCTACCGCCGCCAGGACGAAGTTGGTACTCCTTTCTGTGTAACTGTAGACTACGATACAATCCAGGAAACAAAAGAAGACGGTTCAAAGAACGAACTCTTCAATACAGTAACAGTACGTTACCGCGACAGCATGGAGCAGGAACGCGTTGCTCTTGATGACCTGGTATTCTATATCCAGAAAGCTATTAAGAATTATAAGCCGGTAACAAAATAAAAATTCCTTACAGAGTTTTGGAGGACACAGAGTTAGTTTTTTTTATTTATCTCTGTGGCCTCCGTGGTCTCTGTGAGAAACTTTTTTGGTGGTGGTACTGTGGAATACGTTAGATTAGGTAAGACAGATTTATTGATTTCTCGCGTAGCATTCGGTGCTATGAGACTGACCGAAGCCGGTGGTGACGAGTCGGTTGCTCAGCTTGTACGTAAGGCTTACGAAGCAGGTCTTAATCTGTTTGATACATCGCGAAAGACTCCTGAAAGCGAAAAGCTCCTTGGAGATGCGTTGTATGATATCCGCCGTAACGTATTCCTATCAACAACTACTGCTGCTAAAACTTCAGATGAAATAAAATCTGATATTGAAACCAGCCTTATGACGCTTCACTGCGATACTGTAGATTTGTATCAGCTGGAAACAGAAAAATTCCTTCCGCTTCCAGGTGGTGCAGATAAAATCTACGATACTCTTGCAGGTTTTAAAAAGCAGAAGATGGCTGGTCATATTGGAATTGTAACAACTAATTTTGAAACTGCTAAAAAGGCTGTTCTTTCTGATTGCTATGAAACAATCCAATTTCCTTTCAGTATGATCAGCAGTGATGATACAATTGAATTAGTCCGACTGTGCGAAGAGCATGATGTCGGCTTTATTGCCATGCAGCCTTTGTGTGGCGGTGTTATTGAAAATATTCCTCTTGCCTTCGGTTTCCTTCATCAGTACGAAAGCGTTCTTCCTATCTGGGGAGTCAAAAATCAGGATGAATTAAATCAAATCTTATACTTCAACGAGCATCCGCCGGTAATCGACGAAAAATTCCATGAGGATGTAGAAAAAATCAGGATGTTCTTTAATTAGTCAAACTGTGCTTGCTGACTCTACTGTGCTTGTCCGACTAACCGAAAATACTGATATCAACTTCTTCAGTGCCGTCTGCTGCCGGTTCTGCTGATTCAAAATCTTCTACAACTGGAGCGGTGGCAGGAGCTTGTTGTGCTTCCGGTTTTGGGGCCTGAACTGCTTTTGCTTCCTGTGCTGCTTCCGCGGCTTTCATTTCTTTATTAAATTTTTCGCGTACAAGTTTTAAGATATCTTCTTTTTCCTGCTTTGTGAGAATACGGAGAATGTTAATGTTGTTTTCTCCAATTTGAAGAGTCTTAAAGGAGCCGTCCGGATCTTTTTCTGTAAGAAGTTGAACAACTGGAGTTTTAGGATTGTCAGGGTTTGTATCAATTACTTCTGCAACCTTGCGGTTTGAAAGATATACAAAAGTTCCGATAGGGTAGAGCGAAACTGTATACAAAAGTGCCTTGATTACCGAACCATCATAAGCGTGTTCTTTATTCTGAAGCAATTCAAGCATAGCATCAAAAGTTGATTTTTCATCCTTATAACTTCGAGGAGAAGAAATTGCTTCATAAGTACAGGCTACTGCAATAATTTTTGCAATTGAAGAAATTTTATCACCGGAAAGACGGCGCGGATAACCTGTTCCATTTTCTTTTTCATGATGTTCAAGAACACCAAGCTGAATGGAAAGACCGAAGTTCAAATCTTTAATAATTGTATAACCTAAAAGTGTATGCTTTGAAATCTGAGCCTTTTCACGTACAGAAAGTTTTCTTGAGGTCATATAAAGTTGCGGTGGTAAACGAAGCATACCAATTTCATGAAGAATACTTGTTACACCAAGCTCAATAAGCTTTGTAAGATTAAGATGAAGCTGTAATGCAACTGCGAGACATAAAACTGTTGTTCGCATGGTATGAATGATAAGGAAGTTTCTGTCTGCAGCTTCAATTGTGGCATTTACACGAAGAATATAGCGTCTGTGTTCCTTAATAAAAATACACAGATCCTGAACAGTATCTGCAAGTTCTTCCTGATCAATTTCTTTATGAGTTGCGTAATGAGTGAAAACAGATTCAATATAGTTCATGTACTCTTCGTATACTGAACGTACAAGCTCCATTCTTGCCATATCACTGTTTCCAACAGCAATATGCTTTGAATCTTCAATAGCTTTTTTTACATTTTCACCGATTTTTTCTTTTTGAGTATCATTCTCAGGTTCATCAATGCTGGTAATACCGATATCACCGCCAAGACTGATAGAGCCATCACTGAGAACATCTTCAAAGCCCCATTGTTTTAAGGCTTTTATAAGATCATCAGTCATTTCGGCTGTTTTTGGCAGAATGAGGAATGTGCTGTCTACAAAGAGGTCACTGGTATAGGTAATACCTGCACGCAGCGCACTAATACTAATTGTTTCCATTTTTTCGATAATTACCCTATTTCTTTTATCGGCAGGTACTTTAGAAAAGTTTAATTGAATATGGAAAAATGGTAAATAGTCAAAAGGGCAAAAAAAAAGATGAAAAGTCTCACACACTTTTCATCTTTTTAAAGCAAACATAGGAGTTAATTTTCAGGTGTCTGGATGTCGTTGTTCCCACCCGATATTATCACCAACATTTTTATTATCGGTATTTGTCCATTCGACTTTAGTTTTTTTTTCAAAAAAATATGTCTTAAAAAGTCCTCTGCTAAGCAGTTGTCAATCTTGACACTAATGCATTTTTTTAAGATTATGGTGGCTATGAGTGAGGAACCTATAAATCGTGCTTCGTTAGAAAAACTTTCATTTTCAGACCTTGTGAAGCTTGCTGATGAATATGGTGTTGATGTCCCTGAGGATTTGGACAGACGCTTTCTTATTGCAGAACTCCTGGAACTTGCAGAAGAATCAAACAACAAAGAAGATGAAATGATTATCGCAACAGAGACGGATAATCAGCAGCCAATCATATTAAATGGCAATTTTAATGAAACACAGGTATCTTGTGTGCTTCGTAATCCAGCCTGGCTGTTTGTTTTCTGGAATCTTAATGATAATGATTATTCAAGAATTATGGATAATCCGGGAACAAGTCTAAAACTTAGAATCTGTTCTTATAATGATCCTAAGGATGTAAAGCCGGAAGAAGCCTTTGAGGTTCAAACTCCTAGTCAGAGTCAGGAACAGTACGTTCTTATTCCACAGGGAAAAAAATACATAAAAGTTGAACTTATTTGTGTAAAAGGTGGAGCAGGCGAAGTAATAGCCTTTTCTCCGGTTATTTCAATTCCACAGGGCGCTTCTCTGGTTAATGATTTACAGCCAGGAAGAGAAGAGGAGTTTTCTCCAATCGTAGAACTTTCTGGAATAAAGGAATTGATTACAGAACAGTATAAAAATCACAGACATTCTTTTTCTTAATCGGGCAAGGGTTTATTTATGCAAAAAATATTGAGTTTAGTTATAAAAGCTAGTCAGGATTTTATCCGTCATACAGATGAAGATATAAAAGATAATGCTCCAATTCTAAATAATTTTTTTGAAGCAGTTTCAAATGTTTATATTCCACTTTTAAGAATGCTTGACAATCTTGAAGCAGATAAAATTAAGTGCCGTTTTGCAATCGTTTTACCTCCGGTACTTTGCAATATGCTTTCTGATCCAAGCCTTCAGGATGAATATCTAAACTGGCTTGAAAATCGAAACACTTTTGGAAAGGCTGAACTTAGACGTAATAAAGCAGACGAAAAGATTTGTGCTATCATAAATGATACAATCGAAAACAATAAAAAACTGATTGCAGATTTTACTGAGAAATATAATAAACAGCTTATACCTGTTTTTGCAGAATACATGACAAAAGGATATCTCGAACTCATGGGTACCTGTGGTACAGATATCTTTATGCCACACTATGCAGATCTAAAAGAAATTATTTCTGCACAGATTGAAAGCGGACTTCACGCATATCGTCAGTATTTTGGTGTTATGCCGGAAGGCTTCTGGCTTCCAGCTATGGGCTATACACCAGGAATTGAAAAACTGATAAGAGCTTATGGCTATACTTACACAATTCTTGATTCAAGAAGTATTCTGTTTTCTGAAAAAGTACCAGAGGCTGGTATTTTCTATCCTTCACGTACAGATAATTCTCTTGTTATTTTTGCAAGAAATCGCGTAATAGATTCAGAGCTTTTTGGTGAAAACGGTATCATCTATTCTGAGTGCTATAGAAATCAGAATCGCGATGTTGGTTATGAACTGCCAATGGAGAAGCTTTCTTCTCTTATCGATAAAGATGGAATCCGCTATTCAACAGGCTTTAAGTACTGGAACCGCTGTTTTAAGGATTCAGGCTGTCTTTATAATAAGGAATGTGCAGAGGCTCAGCTCGAAAAAGATTCAGATGCATTTGTCGAAAAGCGCTTTCAGACACTTTCAAAAGCTGCCGAACTGCTTCCATCATACAATTTTGTATCTGAAATCTGTACTCTGGATATTTCAAAACTCAGCAAAACCTGGAATGAATGTATACTCTGGCTTGAAAAAGTAATCAGAAAAGCTTGCGATAAAGGACTTGATGTTCTTTCCTGCGATAAAATGTGCGATGAACAGTATAATCTTGAAAAAATTGAACCATACTTTTCTGCAGGCGCAGGGGCTGGTTATGGTGAAAACCTTCTTTCAAGCAAAAACTGCTGGATGATGCGCTACATAAGAAAAAGCTGTGAGCGTATGATTGACCTTGCAGGTCGTTTCCCAATGGATACAGGTTTGAAGACAAGACTCTTAAATCTCGGTGCAAAAGAGCTTATGCTTGCTCAGAGTTTGAATCTTGCAAAGATGATAAACCGCTCAGAGTTCCCACAATTCGCCGAAAAGCGTTTTAAGGAATCGATCGGGGCATTCACCGCAGTATTTGATTCACTGGGCTCGAACACAGTAAGTACAGAATGGCTTACTAAACTTGAGGCGCGTGATTCAATTTTCCCTTGGATGAATTATCGAATATTTACAAAGAAGCGATAATTTTAAGGGGTAAATCTAGTCCAGCATAAGTGATTCACGAATCTGCTGGAACATTTCGATTTGATAACGGGCGCTTTGAATACCCTGAATAGCCGGGTCAAAGCGCTTGTTTAATTTTAAAGCTTCCTGCCAGACTATAATTGCATCTTCCCATTTTGCATCTGCGTAATACTTTAATCCCAGCTGATAGTATTCATCTACCTGTGCATCGGTTATGCTTCGGCCTTTGTCTCCCAGAAGCAATTTTGCAGAAAGACTGATACGGTTCAGAGGGGCGAGGGAAGTTGTTAAATCAAGAGTATAATTCATATTCAATCTGATTTTTGCAACTTCAAATTCAAAACCGGAACTTATTCTCGGGTTAGCACCTTTTAGAGAAAATCCTGCAAGGAAAGAAATGAATGAAGCAAATTGAATTGAAAGTCCTGTGTTGAAATATGGGATTCTGTAATGAGAAAAATCCATAAGATTCAATGGCTGAACAAAATCAAAAGAAAGTGTTATCGGCTTAATGAATTTTAAGGAAATACCGGCAGAAACTGTAGTTGGAAGCGGATCATCTAATTTTATGGAATCTCCAAATCCTGTTATAGAAACGCCGACATTTTGTGCAGAAATACCGATACGGACATTCGGATCCCGCGATGAATAATACTTTAAGAAGTTAAACTGGAGCATAAAACCAATGTCTGCCATAACGGCAAGCGCGCTTTGTGAAAGACCTGAACCGGCAATTATAGCTCCACTGTCATTGTCAGTGTAATCGGGCATACCACGCCAGCCAGCTTTTAAGGTTATGCCCGCAGCAAGTCCCTTAAAATCATAACCTGCAAGAAGATTATAAGAAGCATTGAGAGCCGCTACAGTTTCTGTGTAGTAGCTGGCAGCAACACGGTCTCCAAAAAAATTATATTCAGTAAAAGGCATGTAAAAGCAGGAAAGATAGCCGCCCGCGCTTAGATTAGGAGTATTCTTGAATCTTGTGGTAAATCCAAGAGTTTCCAGTTTTGAATCTGCAATCCAGGAATTATGAAAAAGGGCAATTTGAGTTTCTTTTTGAATGGAACCTGCTGCAGGATTAAATCGCAGATAGCTTATATCATCACAAAGCCCGGTATAAGCGTTTCCAAGGCTTTCTGTTCGGCCACCAAAAGGAATCAAAAGTGAACGGAACGAAGTTGTTCCTTCATCTGAATCAGTGAGGGAAGAAAAAAGGTCTCCGATAACAGTTTCTGCATCTGTAATAGATGCTGCTTGTAATTTTGAGCAAAAAAGCATGAGAAAAATTAAAACTGTAGATTTACGGATAAAATATCCCTTTTTCTTCATAATCTACTTCTTTTTCGGAATTTTAATTCTTTTCTATAAGTATAATATCTTATTTGCCGAAAATACAATATAATAGTTTATAATAAATAATATGAAAGGGAAAACTCTTCTCTGTTTAGCAGTTGTATTTTTTCTCACTTTGCCCTGTATTTTTGCTCAGGAAAAGGAAGATATATCCCTTTTTGAAATTGACCGTCTTATCCGTCGTACAGAATATGATGAAGCTTTGAGACAGCTGAATATATACATCGAAAAGAATCCTGAAAACTTTGATAATGCTCAGACCAGAATAAAAAGAATTATGAATGCCCGTAATCAGTATTCAATTCTGGCATCAAAGCTCATAACTTTAATTCAGACAGATCCGGGAAACAACAAGGAAATATATGAAATAACCGCCCAGCTGGAAAAATTCGAAAAGAATCCTTCAGATCAGAACCTTCAGTTTGTTGCAGATTTGAAAAAGTCTGCGGAGTTTAACTATTTCCGAGCTCTTTTCCTTGAGATTCAGAATGAAACTGCTGCCAGATCTCTTGCAGGAGAATATGTTGCTGCTGTTGAAAAGGCTAAGGAAGGTTTCTGGCTTTACCGCGACAATTTTTATGACCAGTGGGAAAACAATCCGGAAATTACCGGCGCGGTTGATAAAACTCTTGCTGAGCTTGATGTACGGCTTAATGAGTTTGAAGAAAAAAACTATCTGCCTCGATTTAATAACCTTATCAATGATTTTATAAAGGCTGTTCGTGCAGAGCAGTATGATCAGGCATTAAACAGACTTTCTGAGGTTCAAGAAAGCTTTAGGCATTATACACGTTTAAGACAGCAGATAATTGATGTTGGAACAAGTCTTCAGTCGCAGTTTGCTGAAGTTCAGAAACTTGATTCTGATTCAACAGATGCTTCATTCCTGCCTTTTATGTTCCGTTTTGTATTTGGAGTTGATTCAGTACAATTTTCCGGAATCCTTGGTGCAGTTGATGCACAGTGGAATGCTGCAGTTGGCAAAATGAATGAAGCTGTATATGCCGTACTTCTTAAAAAATACAGCGGTTATGAAACAGCCATCAATCAGACACTTGTAACAGAAATTAAACGCTATACTTCACTTGACCGTAGAGTTCTTGATATTTATAAACTTGGACTTTCTGATTCTCATGCCTTGAAAAATCCTTATGATGAATATTATGGAGCCTGCAGTTACATTCAGAATCTTTCAGAAAGTGCTTTACGACTCACACAGGTGCGTAAAGAAATTATTTCTGTAACAGAAACTCAGCAGAAGGATATCGCTCAGATAAAAGCTGCAGACGGAAATGAAACAACTCTGATAAAAAGGCTTTTTGATTCAAATGATAAGATTATAACTCTTGCAGGCGTAAAGTCAGATCAGCATATTGCTTCGTATGAATGGGCTTCAGGTGCCCGTTCTGATTTTTCAGGACTTTCAGAAGCCTACGAAACAATACTTGATGATATTTTTGAAAAAACAGAAACGGCACTTACCGGTTCCTGGGCTGAAATTACAGAATATTATTCAAAGGATGCTGTCAGAATTTATGACAGTGCGTTTGTTTATTATAATTGTGCAGATAAATATCGTACTGGCTTCTTTACAAAAATTCCGAATAATATACTTTCAGAAATTAACCGCGATGTTTCAAAATCTCTGGTTTATCAGAATACTTTCAATGCAAATCCCGAACTTGATTTTGGAATTGTCTACAGTTATCCGGATATTTCATATTCAATTTCGCAGTATACAAAAACGATTGCAGAAAAAGGAATTGCCTCTCTCAATGGTTATGATTCTGTGATTCTTGAGAATTTTAACAGTCGTCCACAGCAAAAGGAAAATATAGAAATACAGGAGCTTGTAAATAAGGCTCAGGAAAATATTGCCCTTGAACGTCAGAAACTGACAAAGCTTATTACAGATTCACAGGCGCAGGCTGCAGTAGCAAAAAATCAGATGACTGCCGCTCAGCTTGCCCGTAATGAAGCTGACCTCCGTTATTCAGAAGCTCAGAATGCACTCCGCCGTGAAGACTTTGATACAGCTCGTAAAAAACTTCAGGATGCGCTTTCAAAATATGATGAAGCACTTATGAATCAGAATGATGAAACACTTCGTTCTGAAACAGACCGCAAACTTCAGACCTTAGGCGAAAGTATTGCAAAGGCAGAAAACGAACTGGTTGTTCGAGAGGTTCGTGATCTTAAGACCCGTGCAAAAGATGCATATTTTAACGGACGTTTTGATGATGCCGAAAAATATCTGAATCAGGCAAAAATCCGCTGGGCAGTTACCAATGTTAATGAAGATGAAGAAATCACAAATCTTTTGAACTTTGTAAATACAGCAATTTCAATGAAAACTGGCCGCGAGATTCTTCCGTCTGCACCACAGTATCCGGAAATGTCTCAGCTCTTGAATATGGCTTACCAGTATTTTGATGAAGGAAGCAGGAAAATAGGAGAGGGGAATAGAACAGGTGGTGAAGCAGATTTAGCACTTGCCCAGGAGAGTATTCAAAAACTTCAGTATGTATATCCGTTGAATCAGGAAGCTTCTATCCTTACGTTAAGAATAAATCGTCTGCTGGATCCTAAAAAGTTTACGGATGAATTTGCCCAGAAGATTGAAATGGCAAAAATGATGTGTAAGAGCAAGGATACACGACAGGAAGGCTATGCAAATCTTCTTGATTATTATGAACTGGATCCGAACTATAAAGGACTTAAGGATTTAATTTATCAGGTTGAAATTGATATAGGAATCCGTCAGAAGCCTGTAAGCAATACTGGTGTAAACCGTGCAAATAAACTGATTGCAGATGCACAGAAAATCTATAATTCTGCGGGTAATGATACGGCAAAATTACAGAGCGCCCTTGCAAAAATAGATGAAGCCCTGGCCCTTGTTTCTGATAATAAAGAAGCAATGAACTTAAAGGATAAAATTACAACTAAGATAGGTGGTAATACTTCTACAGTTCTTTCTACAGAAGATGAAAGACTTTATCAGCTTGCAATTCAGAGACTTCAGAATAATAATGTAGTAGGAGCGAATGCAATTGTTGAGCAGCTTCTTAAAAAGCCGGCAAATGCTAATTCGCAGAAAATCAAAGACTTAAAGAATAAGATTGAGGCAAGAAGTTAGGTTATGAAGAGAGTTGCAGCTTTGCGGAAAATAAAAAAACTTTTTGTTCTCATTCTTTTTGTACTGGGCTGCCTTTCTGTCTTACCAGGAGAAGATTTTTACTGGGAAAATCCTGCTGTAATTACTGATACAGATTCCCGCTTTCCTGTAACAATGGTTTCTGCAGATGGAAATTATACTTATATGTTCTGGCAGGAAGTTGATACTAAGGCGCGGCAGATATACCTTTCAGTTAGAATTTACAGCAGCCTTAAGAATTATTCAGAAAACAGGCGTTTTGCAGGACCTTTCAGTTATTCGGGAGAAGAAATTCCGGATATTTATACAACCGCTGTTTTGAAAAAAGGAACAGTTGGTGTTGCAATAATGACGGGGCTTTCAAATCTTTCGGTTTTTGTTTCAACTGATAACTGTAAAAACTTTACAGAAACGAAATTACCGGCTGCTTCATCAATTACTGTTGCCCCAAGAATCTATAAAACGGGTAATGACAGTTTTAAGCTTTTTACATCTGTTGGTGAAGAAAACTCGTTTACGCTTTTTTCTGCAGATTCTTCTGATGGTGTAAAATGGAGCCGTTTTGCTCAGTTCCAGCCGGCATTGAATTATAGAAATCCTTTTATTCCTGTTCTTTTTGCTTCTTCATTTGGAGATATTGTTGTTTTTCAGGCTCAGTATACATCGGCTGAAACAAGCAGACTTTCATATCAGCTGTATATGACTGTTGATTCAAGCGGCTCGGGAAAGAGCTGGACTCAGCCTGTACTGATTACAGACAGAAACTCTCTTGCTGCCCGTGGTGGAAAACAGTTTCATGAATATCAGAACCAGAGGCCAGGTCTTTTTGAATATGATGGCGAAGTTTATCTTGCCTGGGAAAGAACCGATTCTGTAAACTCTGCAATCTGGATTGAAAAAATTACTGCTGCAGGTGTAACTGCTGGAACAGCTGAAAAACTATCTGATAACGGAAATGCAAGCCGTCCTGTAATGTTTAAATACAATGATTCTTTGTATCTGACCTGGTTTGATACAAGGCGAGGTCGTGAATCAATCTATATGGTAAAAAAGAATGGCAGTTACTGGAATGAAAGCCGGCTGGTTGAAGACCGTAACTCAAATCTCTTTGTATATCCGCTTGTAACTGCAGAAACAGATGGTTCTGTTTTATCATTTATATGGCAGCAGGTAAATTCAGCTTCAAAGAATTCAATCGCAATTCTCTCACCAGATAAAACAGTTATGCCTCCGACTTTTAATCCGCTTTCATATAAAAAAGGAAAAAGTTCTCGTGCAGAAGATGTTCGGATTCAGATTGTATTCCCTGCGGACTCATCAAATATTTCGGGCTATTCATATACCTGGGGCAGGGAAAACTCTAAAGAGCCTCCAAAACAAATTGAGCATTTTACAAAAGAAAATACACTCCGCCTGAAAGCAACTGAAGATGGAAATTATATTCTTATGGCGCGGGTTTCAGATTATGCTGGAAACTGGTCAGAGCCTTCTTCAATTTCTTATCATCTTGATTTAACTCCACCAGAGGCTCCTGAAATTACAATTGATAATCTTGATGAATATGGCTTCCTTGATTCAAATAATTACAGCCTGAACTGGCTGCCTTCTGTTTCAAAGGATGCGGCACAATATCTTTATAAGATTGATTATCTTGGTTCAATTCCAAAATCAATTTCAGTTTCAAAAAAACATCCGATGAAGCTTAGCACTGAGCGGGTGGAAGAAATCAAAAATAGTCTGCTTACAAGGTATGACCCTCAGTTGAAAAAGCAGAGAAGGCTTATAACTTCAAATTCTACGGCAACACGTAAACAAACGACCGTTCGTTATTATAACAGATCAAACGGTGTTTATCTTATTTCAGTAGCTGCAATTGATGAAGTAGGAAATATAAGTGAGCCTTCAACTGCATTGTATATTTTGAATAAATATCAGCCGTCAACCTATGTAACTTCAGTACAACAGACGAAAGCTGATGCTGGTGAAAGTACTATTGTAATTTCCGGTGGTGGCTTTACGTATGACGGAACAGTCAGTGAGATTTATATTGATGCTGATGGTAAAGCTCCGTACGACCTTATTTTAAGAGCTTCTGATGGTCAGTTCCGTGTTCAGTCAGATACCCGTATTTCAAACATAAAAACTGGAACCGATCTGGATGAAGGAACTTATAAAATTGGTCTTTTACATACAGACCGCGGATTATATTTTACCGGAAATGTTCTCCAGATATCACAGAGCGGAACCCTCAAAATTGAAGCCGAATATGAACCGCAAAGCAGACTTAGTTCGGAATTCCGGAAATATAAATATTCAGTTGCAATCAGCCTGATTATTGTTTTTGTGCTTTTAATGATTGCAGCAATAACTTTGATTTTTATATTGATAAATATTTATCAGAATATACACGAAAAAAAATTGACAGAGAACGAAGTTTCTTCGCTGTTAACAGGAGCTGCCATGCCATTAAAAGATTTACGGAAAAATTTCAAAAGACTTCCAAGTCTTAAGAAAAAGCTTATTGTATTTGCCTTCTCACTTGTAATTGCAGTTGTAATCGCGGTTTCACTTGAAAACGGATATAAGGTAATCAGACTTCAGGAACAGACTATGGCAGCCGGTCTGGAAAACAGAACTGAAGTACTTCTTGAAAGCCTTCACTCAGGTGTAAAAAACTTCTTCCCTGCAAATAATCTTCTGGAACTTTCTGCACTTCCTGCGCAAAAAGATGCAATGCCGGAAGTTAAATATGTTACGATAATTGGTCAGCAGCTGGATTCAGATTCTTCAGAAAATCTTAATTATATCTGGGCAACTAATGATCAGGATATAAGCGTAAAGATGGACAGCTATTCACTGGTTTATGGTGAATCACAGCTTACAGAAAAAGTAATTCTTGAAGTCACTGAAAAACTAAAGGAACTCGATAAAAAAATTGCTTCAGAAGTAGGTGAGCTTTCGGATAAAATTGACGGCCTTTCGAAAGAGGCTGAAGCGTTGTATGCATCAGGTCTTGAAGATGATACACAGGAAGCAGAAAGACTTTCAGATGTTATTGTTGAATTACGAAATCAGCTTGATCTGCGGCTTGCAGAATATTCTAAGAGTGCAGCTGGTTCATACCCTGCTTTTGATTCAGATGACCTTGACCGCAGCAGAACAGATTATCTTTTCTATCGACCGGTTTTGTATCGAAAAGGAACTACGGGAAACTATATTCACAGTGTAATTTATCTTGAACTTTCTACTCAGAGTCTTATTGACAGCCTTAATGCTGAAATAAAGAAAATCGTAATCTTCTCTCTGATTGTTGCGATTGCGGCAGTTGCCTTTGGAATTATTGGTGCTTATGTATTTGCTTCACTGATTGTCCGCCCGATCAAAAAACTTGAAAAGCACGTAATTATGATTGGACAGACTAAGAACAAAATCAATCTTAAGGGAAAAGATGTTGAGATTAAGTCACGTGACGAAGTAGGCCGCCTTGGTGATGCGGTTAATAACATGACCCATGAACTTGTTGCCAATGCCGAGGAAGAAGCTCTTGCAATGGACGGTAAGGCGGTTCAGAAAGCCTTCCTTCCGCTAGAAGCTCTCGGAGCAAATAATAAAAATACCTATGCAGAATATGCTGATAAAGAAGTGGAATGCTTTGGTTACTACGAAGGTGAATCGGGTGTATCAGGTGACTATTTTGATTATAAGCGTCTGGATGATACCTGGTTTGGAATTATAAAATGCGACGTTTCCGGACACGGTATTCCTGCTGCAATCATCATGACTGTTGTAGCTACAATTTTCCGCCGTTATTTTGAAAAGTGGAGTTATGCTAAAAATGGTACTCAGCTGAATAAACTTGTAGAACAGATAAATGACTTTATTGAAGGGCTTGGTCTTCGCGGTAAGTTTGCTACTTTGATTATCTGTCTTTTGAATGTAAAGACAGGTGAGCTTTATATGTGTAATGCGGGTGATAACCTTGTTCACATTTATGATTCTGCTACACACAGCCTTAAACTTTTGACACTTGCTTCTGCTCCAACTGCCGGAGTATTTACTTCGGATTTAGTTGCAATGCGCGGCGGTTTTGTTGTTGAAAAAACAATTTTGAATCGTGGTGATATTCTTTATCTTTATACTGACGGTATTGAAGAATCAACCCGCCGAATCCGCGAAGTAGATTACACTGTCCGACAGAATGAAGTTGAAGTTAAGAAGATGAATCCGAAAACTCATGAGGAAGAAACTGAAATCAAACTTGAGGATGCAAAGGAAGAATTCGGACCAGAGCGAATCAAAGAGATTATTGAAGCGGTATATAACAAACGAAAGTTTACGCTTACAAAACAGGATAATCCAAATGTAACCGAAACCCTTGAATTTGATTTAACTAAATGTGAGGGAACAGTTCAGGAATCTATTCTTGCACTTGCTTCACTGGAAAAGGTATTCCGTCTTTATAAATCACCAGCTGTTCAGCAGACAGATTACATCAGAATTGATAAAAAGATTGACGAATTCCTTCTAAAATATTTTAATATGTATGATTATTATGCAGCGCATAAAACTGATGATTCTGCAGGTGTAAACTATGTAGATTATGATCAGATGCTTGAAGATGAGCAGTCTGATGACTTAACCATGCTTGCTATTAAGAGGTTGTAATTATGAATATCGAAGAGTTTGGAAATAAGGTAAAATCAATTTTCTCAAAGGGTGTTGAATCTTCAAAAGAAGTTCTTGAAAAAGCAGGAGATAAGGTTCAGGATTTTACAGATAAAAGCGTAACCAAAATCGAAATTCACAAACTCGAAACAAAGCGCGACTGTAAATATGAAGAAATGGGCCTCAAGCTCTCTCAGATGCTTTTAGAAGGTGCTTCAATTACCTGTGAAAATGTAGAAGATATAAGAATTTTAAATGATATTCAGGAAGAAATAAAAAATCTCGCTGAACAGATCAGCGAGAAAGAACGTGAGTTATAGAAACTACCGCAGTACAAAACTAACGCTGCTGGCTGGAATCATGTACCTTCTTGTACATAACTTCTCCAGCCAGAATTCTAACCAGTTCCATTGCAAATTCTTCCGCAGCTCCAGGTCCGCGTGAAGTAACAAGATTTCCATCTGTAACAAAAACTTTATTACTGTAACCGCTTAAATATTCAGGCTTTGATTCACCTTCCATATCAGGATAGCATGTCCATTTTTTACCCGCAGGAATTTTTGTTTTTCCAAGTACAACAGCAGGTGCTGCACAGATTGCAGCTACAAGACGTCCTGCATCCCATGCTTTTTCAAGATGATTAAGCAGAGTTGTGCATTCAGAAAGATTGATAGCACCTTTTCCTCCTCCTGGACAAACAACGCAGTCTGGAATTGAATCTCCAAACTTCTTCATATAAGTATCCAGACTCATATCCATAATCATTGGAACATTATGAGAGCTGGTAACAATCATAGTATCATTAAAAGGTGTTCCCTTTACACCAACAGTATAAACCTCAACGCCAGCGCGTCTGAGATAATCTACAGGTGAAAGAGCTTCGATGTCTTCAAAGCCATCGGCAAAGAATACAGCAGCTGTTTTCATTTTTTCCTCCATATAAACTCAGTATATCATATATTATCAGAAATCTACACATTAAAACGGGCTCTCGTTGAAAAAGTCCTCAGGGTGCGGGTGAGCCTCGCCGCTTCGCTCTGTATGCGCTGACTGAGCACACAGGTCAGTATCGGCTCAATGCACCCTGAGGCCTTTTTCCACTCCGCCCGTTTTAATGTGAGGAAC
>JAEEGJ010018599.1_pt1 | contig 15478 bp, 15 predicted proteins | sample 8958761 | NCBI WGS metagenome assembly JAEEGJ01 (sample SAMN16246546, study PRJNA631951) | gut metagenome | biome: gut microbiome; feature: rumen; material: RS-attached | host: Bos | place: Iran: Karaj | collected 2018-10 | reverse complement strand
ATAGACGAGGGAAACGGGCCACTTCTTATAATGCTTCATGGCTGGGGCTCCAACATTGAGCTTTTTAAGGGTGTCATCAATTTCGCTAAGAAGAAGTACCATGTTGTAGCCATGGATATGCCCGGCTTTGGTAAGAGTGATGAGCCGGCAGAGTCCATGAATGTGGATGATTATGTGGACTTTGTTCTGGAGTTTATTAGGACTCTTTATCCCGAGGAGAAAGAGATCATCTTCCTTGGACACTCCATGGGAGGAAGGATCATCATTAAGCTCGCATCGGGACTTAAGGACGGAAGGCTCAGCGCTGGATTTACGATTCCCAAGATTGTGCTTACTGATGCTGCCGGAGTTAAGCCGGTTAAGACAGAGGGTCAGAACAAGAGAACAAAGAGATATAAGTTTTATAAGAATATCCTGACCAAGACCGGAATTGCCAAGGCTTTCCCCGGAACAATCGATGCGCTTCAGAAGAAATTCGGAAGTGCTGACTACGCAGCAGCATCTCCCGTCATGAGGCAGAGCCTTGTAAAGGTAGTAAACGAGGATCTGGTTCCCTATATGCCGTCAGTAACAATGCCGGCGCTTCTGATCTGGGGAGATAAGGATACAGCAACTCCTTTATCCGACGGACAGAAGATGGAAAAAGAGATGCCCGAAGCAGGCCTTGCTGTTATTGAAGGCGCCGGACACTATTCATTCCTTGATAACCCGTATCTTTTCTACAAGATCCTTGGAAGCTTCCTTGGAATCGAAATGTAAGGAGCAGTTTTAAATGATCATTATTATGTTGCCGCTTATATGCCTGGCGATTTTGGCTCTCAGATTTTATACACATATGCTGCAGCTTTCCAGCTACCAGTTTCAGGGGTACTTCAGGTTCCTTAAGGGTAACTGGGTTAAGCCTTTATTTCATTTGTTGTTCATCGTAAGTGTACTTTTGGCGTTCCCGATTTTTAACGTTCAAAAAGGAATTCAGCTTGTGGCTGCAATCGCCATCTGCCCGATCCTTATCGGTCTTATAATTGCAAGCATTCCCAGGAAGGCCAAGAAAAAGTTTGTAGTGACCGACAGAGTAAAGAGACTGTTTGTGACCTATGTAGTGCTTGCGCTAATCTTTTCACTGGTGCCTTATCTGGTAGCAATAAGCTCCGGCGCAGATTCTACCAACGCAATGTTCTTTGCAATCTTTGGAATGGTGTTCTACTGCGGACTTATTCCTTTTATCACTGCTCTTGCAAACATTATCAACAAGCCTATTGAGAAGAGGATCAGCAAGTGGTACATAGACGATGCCAAAAGGATACTTAATGAGCACGAGGGACTTCGCATTATAGGTATCACCGGAAGCTACGGCAAGACCAGCGTTAAGTACTATCTGACCACTCTTTTATCAGAAGGCTTCAGAGTTCTCATGACTCCAGAGAGCTACAATACTCCGATGGGTATAGTAAGGACCATAAGAGAGCACATGCAGCCGACTCACGAGATCTTTGTCTGTGAGATGGGCGCAAGGCATCTTCATGATATAAAAGAGATCACGGACATCGTTCATCCTGATGACGGAATTGTCACATCTATAGGACCTCAGCACCTTGAGACCTTCCATTCAATGGAGAATATCATCAGCACCAAGTACGAACTTCTTGATGCCGTTGATGAAAAAGAGAAGGCAGAAGGCGGGAAACAGGAAGGCAAACACCTTAAGTTTGTAAACTACGACAATGAAGTTATAAGAGAAAACATGAAGTACTCAGATGCCATTACCTATGGTATGTCTGAGGACTGCGATTACAGAGCCACAAATGTAAAGGTCACAGGCGGAGGAACAACATTTACAGTAACTTCTCCACAAGGAGAGAGCGCAGAGTTTAACACAAGGCTTGTGGGTGAGCATAACGTACAGAACATCCTTGGAGCAATTGCCTGTGCAAACTCTCTCGGAATCTCAATGACCAAGCTTAAGATGGCAGTAAGACGCCTTCAGTCGGTTCCTCACAGACTTGAGCTGACTAAGCACGGCAACGTGTCAATCCTTGATGATGCTTATAATGCCAATCCAAACGGAGCCAAGGTTGCTCTTAAGACACTTTCGCTCTTTGAGGATTGCGTCAAGATCCTGGTTACACCCGGTATGGTTGAACTGGGAGATAAATCAAAAGAGTACAACACTGCATTTGGCGCTCAGGCAGCGGAAGTTTGCGATTACATGATCCTTGTTGGGTCGGTAAACAGTGCTGATATCAAAAAGGGTGCAGTCGATGCGGGCTTTGATCTCGAGAAGATTTTCATTAAGAATACCTTTACCGAAGCCAGCACTTTAATGTATGAACTTGACGCAGGCAGAGAAAAGGTTATACTACTTGAGAATGATCTTCCGGATAACTATAAGTAAATTTTTAGTATGTAAGATGAAAGAAGGAACAAAATGAAGCTGAAGGTAGCAGTATTATTTGGCGGAAAAAGTACAGAGCATGAGATCTCAATCATCTCAGCAATTCAGGCAATCGGATATATCAACAAAGAAAAGTATGATGTTATCCCTGTTTATATGACCAAGAACAATGATTTCTATGTTGGAGATTCCATCGGAAACATCGAGGAATACACTCACATTAAAGAGCTCCTTGCAAAGAGCACACAGGTTATCTTTGTTAAGGAGGGAGATAAGGTTTCTCTCATGAGATACCCTTTGAAGAAGTTCGGAAACAACGTCATCTCCACTGTTGATGTTGCATTCCCTATTGTTCACGGAACCAACGTTGAGGACGGAACACTTCAGGGATACCTGGCTACAATGGGACTTCCCGTTGTTGGCTGCGATGTTCTCTCATCAGCAGTAGGAATGAACAAGTACGTAATGAAGACAGTTCTTAAGGACAGCGGAATTCCTGTTCTTGACTGCAAGTGCTACACCTGGAAGGACTACGAGGATGTTGACAGCCTTGTTTCAAAGATTGAGTCAGGCTTTACATATCCCGTTATCATCAAGCCACTAAACCTTGGTTCCAGTATCGGTATCAAGGTTGCCAAGGACAGGGACGAGCTTTTAGAGGCTCTTGACCTTGGCTTTGAGTTCTCCAAGAAGATCCTTGTTGAGCGTGCTATAACAAACCTTAAGGAGATCAACTGCTCAGTTCTTGGTGATTATGAATCAGCAGAGGCTTCCGAGTGCGAGGAGCCTGTAAACTCAGACGAGATCCTTTCATTTGAAGATAAATATATCAGTGGTTCCAAGGGCGGAGCTAAGAGTAGCGGCTCTAAGGGAATGGCTTCTCTTAAGAGAAAGATCCCTGCAGACATCACTTCAGAAATGAGAGACAAGATCAGAAAGATGGCTGTTGATGCCTTTATTGCTCTTGGATGTTCAGGAGTATCAAGAATCGACTTCATGATCGATATGGATACCAATGAGGTATACCTTAACGAGATCAACACCATTCCGGGATCCCTTGCTTTCTACCTCTGGGAGCCTCTTGGAATGAAGTATGAGCACCTTTTAGACAACATGATCCAGCTGGCTCTTAAGGCAGACAGAGAAAATCACAAGGTTGTATATTCCTTTGAGACCAACGTTCTTGAGGGAGTTAAGCTTGGCGGAGGCGCCAAGGGCAGCAAAATGTAAACAAATACCGCTTTGTATCACCTTTACGGGAGATGCAAAGCGGTTTTCTATGTCTGTAAAAAGACGGTTTTCAGATTTCCAGGTTTTCGTTTTTGATATAAGTCTGTTCGATAATGTTCTTAACGTACTGGTCGATGTTCTTCTGGTCTTCTTTCTCAAGCTCTTTTATCCTGATGGGCTCGCAGTACTCAATGACAACCGTAGTCTTCTTGATCCAGGGCATGTGGTTCTCAAAGCAGTCTCTGGTGTGGTTAACGACTACGGGAACAATGGGACAGCCGGACTTCTGAGCAATCTTAAAGCTTCCTTTGTGGAACTCGCCCAGGGGCTTATCTGTTTTGTTCCTGGTGCCCTCGGGATAGATGAAGATTGAAATGCCGTTCTTGACCTTGTCGATGGCTGTAAGCACCATCTCAAGTCCCTTTCTGATATCTGACCTGTCGAGGAAAAGACAGTCGAGATATACCATCCAGAAGCTGATAACAGGGAGCTTCATGGATTCCTGCTTGGCAATATAGCCTGTGCGCCTCGGAACTCTTGGGTAGGTGACAACGATATCAAAGATACTGCGGTGGTTGCTGACATAAAGAACTGCCTCATCCTTGGGAACGTTGTCCTCACCGATGACAATGCGCTTAATTCCGCCCAGGAACAGTATCACGTTGAATGCCCAGCTGACAATTGCCAGGGATGCTTTCCTTGCCTTGTCGTCATTGAACTTGTGCATGATAAAGAGCGCCAGCTGCATTGGCAGTGAGACAATCAGGAAGATAACCAGAAATATAAAAATAATTATTGTACGAATCATTTATTTGAGCCTTTCTTAGAAAATTTCCGTTATTATTTTCTCATGAGAAGCGCAAAAATGGAATAGATTTCTCGTTTTATGTTAAAGTATAAAAGAGCGTACCACGAAGGAGGCATGCATGCTGCTGATAAAGAACGGAAGGATCATGGATCCTGCTACTGAGACAGAGGGTGTTTTTGACATCCTTATAGACAAAGAGAAGATCGTAAGGATTGGCCTTTGTGGCAGTCTTGATGAGATAGCAAGAGAGAGCGCTTCCATGATGGAGGCAGGCGAAGAGTATACAGAGATAGACGCCGGAGGCTGCATTGTGGCTCCGGGCCTTGTGGACGGGCATGTTCACTTCAGGGATCCGGGATTTACTTATAAAGAAGACATCGAAACCGGCGCAAGGGCAGCAGCCAAGGGTGGCTTTACCAGCGTCATAATGATGGGCAACACCAATCCCCACATGGACAATGTGGCTACAATAAAGGACGTGCTGGAGCGTGGCAGTAAGACCGGCATCAACGTCTACACCTGTGGCAACGTCACCATGAATATGGAGGGGAAAGAGCTTGTGCCAATGGAAGAGCTGAAAGAGGCGGGAGCAGTTCTTTTCACCGATGACGGTAAGCCCATTATGGATGCAGCGCTGATGGAGAGAGCGTGCGTAAAGGCAGCAGGGCTTGAGAGAGTAATAAGCCTCCACGAGGAGGATCCTTCATATATTTCAGAAAACGGGATCAACGCCGGAGAGGTGGCAGCGGAACTGGGCCTTACAGGCTCGCCCAGGGAAGCTGAGATCTCCATGGTCAAAAGAGATATCGAAATAGCCAGAAAGACCGGTGCCACAATAGTTGTTCAGCACATAAGCGCAGCTGAATCGGTGGAGCTAATAAGACAGGCCAGAAGAGAATGGGTCAAGGTCTTTGCGGAGGCAACTCCACACCACTTTACGCTGACTGAGGATGCGGTAAGAAAACACGGTACCCTGGCCAAGATGAATCCGCCACTTCGCCTTGAGAGCGACAGGCAGGCGATAATCGAAGGCCTAAGAGATGGAACCATAGATATGATCGCGACGGATCACGCACCACACTCTGCGGAGGAGAAGGAAAAGACCTTTAAGGAGGCGCCCAGCGGAATCACGGGACTTGAGACCTCGCTGGCACTGGGCATCAGGGAACTGGTAAAGCCCGGATATCTTAGCCTTATGGAACTTCTTTCTGTTATGAGTGCCAAGCCGGCAGCGCTGTACGGGCTTGAGGCAGGAGCCATAAGAGTTGGTGATAATGCGGATCTGATAATCTTTAACCCCGATGAGGAGTGGGTGTTTGACAAGAGTCTTTCCAAGGCATCAAATACACCGTTTCTTGGAGAGAGACTCCTGGGCAAGATATTCTTTACTATCTGCAGGGGACAAATAGTATATAAAGCTGATTGAGGTGGATATATGGCAAAGAAAATGAAAACAGAGGCGAAAGTCCTCTCCCAGAGGCTTTTAGCCGACGGAATCTATGACATGTGGCTTGAGACAGAGATGGCAGCCGATGCCCATCCCGGGCAGTTTGTGGGAGTGTATCCTGCAGGCAAGGCAACACTTCTTCCAAGACCCATTAGCATCTGCGAGGTTGACGGGGCAAGACGTGCCCTCAGGCTGGTGTACAGAGTTGTTGGCCAGGGAACTGCTGAGTTTGCACTCTATCAGCCGGGAGACTACATCAGTATTTTAGGAATTTTGGGAAACGGCTTTCCGCTTGATAAGGCAGAGGGCAAAAGAGTTCTTCTCATGGGCGGAGGAATCGGAGTTCCGCCTCTTCTTCAGACAGCAAAAGAGCTAAAGGCTGCAGGTAAGGCAGCATCTGTGACCTGCGTAATGGGATACAGGAACGCCGAGACTTTCCTGCGTGACGATTTTGAGAGGGCAGCAGAACTTGTTATTGCAACAGAGGATGGCAGTATCGGAACCAAAGGAAACGTCATAGATGCCATTAAGGAAAACGGCCTTGAGGCAGATGTGATCTATGCCTGCGGCCCAATGCCGATGCTCAGGGCCATCAAGGCTTATGCTTCAGAGACCGGCATGAAGGCCTATGTTTCTCTGGAAGAGAGAATGGCCTGCGGCGTTGGAGCCTGCCTTGGATGTATCTGTAAGACAAAAGAGATCGATGAGCACTCACAGGTTAAGAATACAAGGATCTGTACCGACGGACCTGTGTTTGATGCTGACGATCTTGATATGTGATAGTTGGAGGTGAAGCTTTGAAACTTTCTGTTAATATAGCCGGCGTTGAATTCAAGAACCCCGTGATGACTGCATCGGGAACCTTCGGATCCGGCATGGAATATTCTGATTTTGTTGATCTGAACAGACTTGGTGCCGTGGTTACCAAGGGTGTAGCTAACGTGCCCTGGGAGGGAAATCCCACACCGAGAGTTGCGGAAGTTTACGGCGGAATGCTAAACGCTATAGGACTTCAGAACCCGGGAATCGAGACCTTTGTCAAAAGAGATCTCGAGTTCCTGAAAGGTTATGACACAAAGGTAATCGTCAATGTATGCGGAAAAAGCATTCAGGACTACATTGATGTGGTGGAGAGATTATCGGATGAGCATGTGGATATGCTTGAGATCAATGTCTCCTGCCCTAACGTTAAGGAGGGTGCCATCGCCTTTGGACAGAATGCCAAGGCACTTACTGAGATAACCACTGAGATCAAAAAGCACGCCAAGCAGCCCGTGATCATGAAGCTCAGCCCCAATGTCACCAGCATTTCAGAGATGGCAAAGGCTGCAGAGGCAGCAGGTGCGGATGCAATATCACTTATAAACACTATTACGGGAATGAAGATAGATATTCACAGAAGAAAGTTTGCTCTGGCAAACAAAACCGGCGGTCTGTCAGGCCCTGCCATCAAGCCCGTTGCCGTCAGGATGGTCTATGAAGCAGCTCATGCGGTAGATATCCCGGTTATCGGAATGGGAGGAATCGCCACAGGAGATGATGCCATAGAGTTTATCATGGCAGGAGCAAGTGCTGTGGCTGTGGGCGCCATGAATTTCCATGATCCTTGCGCAACCGTTCATGTGATAGAGGGAATCGAGAATTACATGAAGCAGTACGGCGTAGAAGATATAAATGAACTTAGAAAAATACTGTGACAAAAGGAAAAAGAGGAAGAGCTTTTTACGGCACTTCCTCTTTTGTGTTACTAGCAACGGTATTAAGTTTCTACTTTCCCTGTGAGCTCGTCGAAACCTTTCATAACGGCGTCAAAGGTCTGTTTTGAAATATCAGGGAGCTCTCCACCCCAGGTCTTTTCGGCCTGTTTGTATCCCTTTTCAAATGCAGATCTCATCTTCTCGAGCTTTTCAGGATCGTCTCCTGCAAGCGCCTTGGCAAAATCAAGAATACGTTCTGAGGTCTGTTTAACGCCCCAGTAACCGTTTTCTGAAATGTCTTCCTGCGCCTGCGCCTTGGTAGCTGCGTCTACTGTGAAATCACCCTTTGCAAGGAATTTCCAGATAGAATCCTCGTCATTTTCGCTGTTTGCAATGCCATAGGTCTTGGCCTGCTTGCCCATCATCTTATGGACGATGTCCAAAAGCTGCTGTTGGCGAAGCGCATCATCTGCTTTCAGCTGTTGAATGATCTTGGTTCTGTCTGTCTCTTTCGATGAAACCTTGGAGGTACTTGAATTTTCCTCGGATTTCTCGTATACGGCAGCCGCTTCTTTTTTGACCTCTACCTCTTTGTCTTTTTTCTTGTCTTCGACAGGAGAATTAACGGTTGAAGTATAGGTCGTTGCGATGTTGTTAGTAACCTCGGTAACTCCGTTTACGCCCATATAGAACTCCTTTTCCGCACAGGTTAGCTAATACCGCGCTGAAACGAAACTATAGTTTACCTATTCTGACTATCGGCAATTTTTTGAAAAACTTAACCCCTGAAATAAAAATTTTTCATTTTTTTTGTATTTTTTTTCTTGTAATGGATTATGGATGGTGAGAAGATGTGAAGTAGCGGGGGATGTAGAGATTTCTTTTGCAAATTACCAGTAGGGGAGCGGATTCTAGAGATGAAGATTACCAGAAAAGCTTATGCCAAGATAAACCTGGGACTTGATGTAATTGGGAAAAGAGATGACGGCTATCATCTGGTGAAGATGATAATGCAGAATGTAGATATATATGACACGCTGACCTTTGAGGATAATGCCGGCGGGGAGATAACTCTCAAGGCTAATTCCGAGACCATCCCGACGGATGGGAGCAACCTTATCTGCAAGGTGGCAAATCAGCTTAAGGAGGAATTTGGTATTAAGGCCGGTGCCGACATCACTTTGGAAAAGAGAATTCCCGTGGCAGCAGGTATGGCAGGAGGAAGCACCGACGGTGCAGCAGCGTACCTTGCGCTTAATGAACTCTGGGGGCTTGGACTTTCCAAAGAAGAGCTTTGCAAAAGAGCTGTTAAACTGGGAGCGGACATTCCATACTGCATCATTGGGGGAACGGCTTTATCCGAGGGGATCGGAGAAGAACTTACCGTCCTTAAGGATGCTCCGGAATTCTATCTTGTGGTTGCAAAGCCTGCTATAGCGGTTTCGACAGGCTGGGTATATACAGAGCTTGATAGCAATGTTATTGAAAAACACCCTGATATAGATGGTATCAGGAAGGCCATCGAAGAGGGTGATGTCAGAGGAATGTGCGATAAGATACACAACGTACTTGAGCCTGTAACAACAGGTAAGTACAGCGTTATCAAGGATATAGAGAGAGTCCTTGAAGATAACGGAGCCGTAAGGGCTTTTATGACAGGAAGCGGTCCAACTGTTTTTGCTGTTTACGAGAGAGAAGAAGATGCCAGAAAAGGTTATGAGGCGGTCAAAGAATCCGGCCTTGCTCCGGAGCTCTTTTTAACAAAGCCTGTTAACCCCGGCAAATGATCAGGTGAATTGTATGAAGAGAAATGTAGAGGTCAGTGTTACAGGCATACATTCAAGAGAAGGTGAACCGACTGAAAAGGTTGAATCCTTGGCAGCGGGAATATATGAGCTTTTGGAGGACGGAAGTTTTATCGTCGAATATGACGAGGAACAGGATACCGGCGCCGGGAGCATGAAGGTCCACAGCCGGGTGCACATCGGTGCAGATGGCAGGAAGATGGAGATTGTAAGAGGAGGAGCAACTACCTCAACGCTTACATTTGCCGATGACCTTGAGTATGACACGGAGTATGCAACGCCCTACGGAACCATGCTGATGAAGGTAAGGACCAAGAGCTTTGACTTTACCAAGGTCGGCGGAGACGAGGAAATAAAGCTGGTTGCGGATTATGACCTGGAGATTGAAGGACAGGTGGTTTCAAGTTCGATGATAGTTATAGACATAAAAAATGCGGTGGCAAGCTGAGTTGTCACCGCATTTATATTTTTTATTATTTAACCATTTTTGCTCCGGCCTTTTCCTGAGCCTTGGCAACGAGATTCTTAAAGAATCCTTTCTTCTGCTCGGGAGCCTGAACCTTACCGTGAAGACCCTTAACTTCTGTTACGTAGATACCGCTTACTGAAGCCTTAACCTCTTTCTTGGTAGGAACTGAGTCGAAGATCTTCTCATCACAGATAAGACTCATTACTCTGTTGCCGATCCTTACCTTGAGGATAGGAAGTCTTGAACCTCTAAGGAGCTTGGGAGTCTGATCGATAACGGCCTGAGGAAGACCTGCTTCCTTGAGCTTCATTCTCTTCTTGTCAATGATCAGCATTGTGACTGTCTGCTTCATGGCATCGAGCTGAACCTGCTGCTCTTCCTGCTTCTTCTGAGCTCTCTTGCCGAGTATGAAAAGTGCAACAACAGCTGCAATCAGAACAACTAAAACTACAATTAAAACTATTAATCCTGTACTCAAAATGTAATCCTCCAAACTAAATAAAAAGTGCACTACCTATTCTAGCATTCTTTTTAGTTTTGCGCAATTAAATACTTTAATAAGAAAGGAGAGTGTGGTAGTATAAGAAATATTGTTTGAAGGAGTAACATATTATGAAGAAAAACTATAGAATAATCGCTGCTTTGGCAGCATCAATGGTTATGCTCTGTGCCTGCGGAAAAGAGGCAGCAACAGAGACAACGGAAACTACAACAGAAGCTACAACAGAGGCTACAGCCGACGAGGCAGCTCAGTCAACAGCAGATGTTTCTACAGATGCAGCTGCGGAAGGGACTTCCGGAAGTATCGATGTTTCAGGGCTTGAAGCCGTAACACTTAATGATGTTGACATCGACAGCCTGGTTAAGCTTGGAGATTACAAGGGAATCACACTTGATCTCAAGAAGACAGAAGTAACAGATGCTGACGTTGAGGACAGCCTTAAGAGTGCTTATTCTCAGAACCCTAACATGAAGGAAGTTACTGACAGAGCTATCGAGAGCGGAGATACAGCCAATATCGATTTCGTTGGAAAATACGCTGATACCAAGGAAGAGTTCCAGGGCGGAGCAGGACAGGGATATGACCTTGTGATCGGTTCAGGTTCATTTATCGATGGATTTGAGGATGGCCTTATCGGAGTTAAGAAGGGTGAGACAGTTGATCTTAACCTTACTTTCCCTGAGGATTACGGCGCTGCAGATCTTGCTGGCAAGGATGTTATCTTTACAGTAACAGTTAACAGCATCAAGGTTGCAGATACTGAGCCTTCTGATGAGTGGGTTAAGGGTCTTGGCCTTGAGGATGTTGAGAACATGGATCAGTTCAGAGCACATCTTCGCGCAGAGCTTGAAGCTGACGCTGATACTCAGTACAATGAGGACCTCAAGAACGCAGCTGTTGAGATGGTAGCGGATAATGCAACCGTAGATGAGATGCCTGAGAAGCTCTACAACAGATACTACATCCAGATGGTAGATTCACTTAAGAGCTATGTTCAGCAGATCGCTTACACATACGGTGTTCAGGTTTCAGAGACAGAGTATGTTCAGACAGTAATGCAGAACAACGGTCTTACAGGAACACCTGAGGATTACCTCAATGACCTTGCTAACCAGCAGACCAAGAGGATCATGGTTCTTCAGGCGATTGCAAACAAAGAGGGTATCGAGGTTTCACAGGAGACCATTGATAAGTATATCCAGGAAGATTACGACAGCTACTTTAAATCAAGCTACAACACCATTGATGAGTTCAAGGCATCCTTTGACACAGAGGATTACAGAGAGCAGATCATGGCTGAGCAGGTTGCAGACTTCCTCGTAGAGAATGCAAATATTTCAGAATAATGTTATACTACATATAGTAGTAATTGGTTTTATTTGATACTAGTTGTTGAAATTAAAGCAAGGGGGTATTGGGATGAAAAGATTTTATTCTATCGTTGCCGTGATACTTTCCCTTGCTTTTTTCGTGCTTACTCCGGTGCAGTCTTTTGCCACAACCAGTGAAGAACTTCAGGAACAGCAAAAGAAACTGGAGGAGGAAGAAAAGGCCTTAAAGCAGCAAAAGAAAGCAGCTGAGAACGAGAAGGCAGCAAGCCAGAGCAAGCTAAACGAGGCAAACAGCCAGATTTCCGAATCTACCGAGGCGCTTGGAGAGACACAGGAAGCTATTGATTCCACCAATGCAGAGATCATCGGTCTTATGACTGATATCGAGCTGATAAAGGAAGACATTGCAGATAAAACGCAGCTCATAGAGCAGACCAATGCTGAGTACGAAGAGGCCAAGAATCATGAGGAAACCCTTTACGGATCAATGGTCCAAAGGGTGAAGTTCATGTATGAAAAGGGGAATCTTTCTTATGTACAGCTTCTTCTTACAGCTACGAGTTATGCGGATGCTTTGAACAAAGCCCAGTATATTGAGCAGCTCTACGAGTACGACAGGCAGAAACTCTCAGAATATGTGGCAGCCAAGGAGGCAGCAGCCGAACTGGCACAGAGACTTGAAGAGGAGAAGGCTGAGCTTGAAGCTTCACAGTTTGAGCTTGAAGAGGAAGAGGCCTACATGGAAGAGCTCCTTGCCCAGTACAAGGCCACTTATGCCGATTATGAGGTCAAGCTTGCCAAGGCTAAACAGGACGCAGCAGTATATACGGCGCAGGTAAAGAGCCAGCAGGCCAGTATAGCCGGTCTTCAGAAGAAAATCGAGGCCAAGCAGAAGGAAGTTGATGCAGCTAAACAGGCTACGCAAAATGCTCTGGAAGCAGAAAGAGCAGCAGCTGAAGGAGATGGAGGTTCAGATTCAGGATCTTCATCATCAGGTGGCGGATCCGGATCAGGGTCCTCCGGTGGCGGTAAGACCTACGCAGCAGCCGGAAGCGCAACAGGAAGCAATATAGCCAAGTATGCATGCCAGTTTGTTGGCAATCCGTATGTGCCCGGCGGTACAAGCCTTACCAACGGGGCAGATTGCTCAGGATTTGTTCAGTCGGTTTACAAGGCCTTTGGAATAAATGTTCCCAGAACCTCCTGGGGGCAGGGATCCTACGGCAGAGAAGTTTCCTATGCGGATGCCCAGCCGGGAGATGTTATCTACTACGGCGGACACGTTGGAATATACATAGGTGGCGGACAGATTGTCCACGCCAGCACTCAGAAGACAGGTATTAAGTACAGCCCTGCAACTTACAGATCGATCATCACTGTAAGGAGATTTTTGTAAGGCAGTATTTGATGTGATAGCAGTTGAGATTTTAGTTGTGAGGAGGAAGAATGGCTTCAGAAGAAAAGGTCATAGTCATTGACTTTGGTGGGCAGTACAACCAGCTTGTTGCCCGAAGAGTCAGAGAATGCAATGTGTACTGTGAGATTTATTCTTATCGTACACCAATTGAGCAGATTAAGGAGATGGCGCCCAAGGGAATCATCCTTACCGGTGGCCCCAATTCCTGTTATGAGGAAGGAGCACCTTCCTACACCAAAGAGCTCTTTGAACTGGGGATTCCGGTACTGGGACTTTGCTACGGTGCTCAGCTCATGATGCACCTTTTGGGTGGCAAGGTTGAGAAGGCTCCTGTAAGGGAGTATGGCAAGACCAATACTTTTATTGACGGATCCTGCGATACACTGTTTAAGGATATCGACAAAGAGACCGTTGTATGGATGAGTCACTTTGACTACATCAGCAAGGTTGCACCCGGATTTGATATCATTGCACACACTTTAGACTGCCCTGTTGCAGCAGCTGCCTGCGAGGACAAGAAACTCTACGCAATACAGTTCCACCCTGAAGTTCTTCATACCGTTCAGGGTAAAGAGATTCTCCACAACTTTGTAAGGAATATCTGCAATACACAGGGAACCTGGAGAATGGACTCATTCGTTGAGAACACGGTTAAGGAGATCAAAGAGAAGGTCGGCGATGGCAAGGTACTTCTTGCTCTTTCCGGCGGTGTTGATTCATCGGTTCTTGCAGCACTTCTTGCTAAGGCAATCGGAAGACAGCTCACCTGCGTCTTTGTTGATCACGGACTTCTTCGTAAGAACGAAGGCGATGAGGTCGAGGGAGTATTTGGACCTTCAGGTAATTTCGATATAAACTTTGTCCGTGTCAATGCGGCTGAGAGATATTATGCTAAGCTCAAGGGTGTTGAGGAACCTGAGAGAAAGCGTAAGATAATCGGAGAGGAATTCATCCGTGTATTCGAGGAAGAAGCCAAGAAGATCGGAGCAGTCGACTTCCTTGCGCAGGGAACCATTTACCCTGACGTTGTAGAGTCAGGACTTGGCGGAGAGTCAGTTGTCATCAAGTCTCACCACAATGTCGGCGGACTTCCCGACTATGTTGATTTCAAGGAGATCATTGAGCCGCTTCGTCTTTTGTTCAAGGACGAAGTCCGCAAGGTTGGCCTTGAGCTCGGACTTCCCGAGTACCTGGTATTCCGTCAGCCATTCCCCGGCCCCGGACTTGGTATTCGTATCATCGGTGAAGTTACAGCCGAGAAGGTTCGCATCGTTCAGGACGCTGACTACATCTACAGAACCGAGCTTGCCGAGGCAGGTCTTGAGAAGCTCCCTGACCAGTACTTCGCAGCTCTTTCCAACATGCGCTCAGTAGGTGTTATGGGAGATGAGCGTACTTACGACTACGCAGTTGTCCTCCGTGCTGTTGAGACCGTAGACTTCATGACTGCAGAGGCATCAGAGATTCCGTTTGCAGTTCTTCAGAAGGTCATGAGCCGCATCATCAACGAGGTCAAGGGCGTTAACCGCGTAATGTTCGATCTTACAAGCAAGCCCCCGGGAACAGTAGAGCTTGAATAATACATCTGTGTTATATTGTTCATCTGGTACAGATAATGTTAATAGATTGCAGGTAATCCATGTGATTACCTGCAGTTTTATTATTGGGAAATAATGTCGTGCTAAGTGAAATAATACGTTGACAACGTATGCATGTCGCTTTATACTTTAATAAAGTATAGAAAAGTTTCGGAGGTGATGATATGGATATTTCAGAAAGAATTAAGGAATTGCGAAAGAAAACGGGATTATCGCAAAGTAAGTTTTCTTCAAAATTTGGGATTCCTGTAAGAACCCTTCAGCAGTGGGAACAAGGAATAAGTGCTCCTCCGGATTACGTGGTCAGAATGATGGGATATATTATGCTTCTTGAGGAAAACGGGCAAATAAATGGAGGCGAACTGATGGGGGGAAAACGTGAAGATGGCAAATGATAAAGTTCAATTATTTGAAAATCAACCGATTAGGACTGCGTGGGTAGAGGACGAAGAAGAATGGTATTTTTCGGTTGTGGATGTAGTGCGTGTATTAACGGAACAACCAAATACAGACGGTGCAAGGAATTATTGGAAAGTTTTGAAAAAAAGAATAAAAGAAGAAGGAAATGAACTGGTTACAAATTGTAACCAGTTGAAGATGAAAGCTCAGGATGGAAAAAAGTAATATGCGCGGGAGGAGTTTTTAGTGAAGAAAAGTGAGATTATACTATTTGAAACGAAAGACAAGGAAGTAACGTTGTCAGTCCCGATGGATGGAGATACGGTGTGGCTTTCGCAAGCACAGATGACCGAATTATTTAATGTGGATCGAACAGTAATTAC
>JAEEGJ010018597.1_pt1 | contig 15481 bp, 16 predicted proteins | sample 8958761 | NCBI WGS metagenome assembly JAEEGJ01 (sample SAMN16246546, study PRJNA631951) | gut metagenome | biome: gut microbiome; feature: rumen; material: RS-attached | host: Bos | place: Iran: Karaj | collected 2018-10 | reverse complement strand
TAGGACAAACGATAACATTCCGGAAAATATCAATGCAATGTTAGCAGCACCAGATAGTAGTGACGATGATGCATCACCAATTGCTTGGCCAATTTATCCAATAGAAAAAATTACCCATTATTTTAATGATGCAGATTTTGAAAAAGAAAATTGATTTAAACATCAAGCAATTCAAATTCAAGCCACACAATGAACTCCAGTATATGCTGCCAGAGACGGTGTAGTATATTATGTTTCAAATTGATTTGACTGAATTTCCTGGATTATGATTATGCATAAGGATTGATATGTTACATTATACGAATATTTAAACCAAATTATTGCGAAAGATTGAGATATAGTTCAACGTGGTCAATTGATTTGATATAGCGGATGAGAACCAGGAACTATGTGAGCATGATTTGCGTCAGAATGAGAAAATCTAACATTCTGAGTTTATAAAGATTGAGTTGCAATCGATCCATTAACGATATTAGACTTAAGTGTTGTGACAGATTGGGAAAATACTTTACCAGAAGATTACAGACTAAAATATTTGAACGATCAACTTGTTAGACCTATTGATGTTTCAGATTTAAAAATTATGGAATGAAAAACTGTAGACGAAAGAGCTCAGAGATTATTAAACTGATATTGAGTATGAATTTACAGAGATTTAGATTTTTGGAATTCAGTTGTAGAATGAACAAATATAGATAGAGATGTAGTAATTTGTATTTGAGTAGCTGAATCAACTCTCTGAAAACATCTAACAACAAGTAATAATATTTGAAATGTATGAAACAATGATAGGTGAGACAGAGTGGCATATAATACGCCATATGCATGAGCAAGGTTAATCGCAACAACATTAAATAATCAATATCTATGATGATACCATACTATCAATCAACTATCAAGATATGGTAATGAAGACTGAAAAATATATGCTTCAAGTCCAATCAATCGGCAAAGAAATGTTATGAAATGTTTATCAAAAATTAAATGATATACAGTTCCAGAAGACTTTCCGTTCAGAACATGACCTAATCCAAATTTATAATAAAGTAAAAATGGTTTTCATAAAAGAGAGTCAATTTTTATAAAAAGTCTCCAAAAAATTGACAAATAAAAATTTTTGTATATGATTAAGTATGCCAAATTTTTATTTATTAATTTTATAAAATATGGTAGATATTAATAATGCAGAGGATAGAAAAGTATGAGAGCCTTATACAGGTAATGAAATTGCAGCTGATAATGCTATGTTCAGGCAAGAAACAATTGATTTTGCTAACAAACACAAAAATACTAACAAAGGAGATGTTCAAAATAAGGATAATAATGTATATGTTTCTCCAAATTGAATTAAGTATATACTATATAATCAAAGTCCTTGGAGACATGAAAAACTATCAAGAAATAATGAAAAACTATCAAGAAATAATGAAAATGATAAGACAGATATACACACATTAGTGTGATATTTATCTAAGTTAGATAACTTATTAGAAGAAATCGAAGACACCGAAGAGATAATTTCAAAAAAAATGCCGATCAGTACCTTGAAAAAATTTATGCATGATACTAAAACTAAATTAAATCAATATAAAGAACTTCTCAAAAGTAAAAAACAGACCCTACTTAAGCAAAATAGAACTAAAATTGATGATAACGATATAGCACATTTGATAGATTTACAAAAAAAAGTGAGTCAAGTGAAATGAGTTTTTAAGAAAAATAACTTATATTAATTATTATCAACTTGTTTAATATCGACTCCTATATTATTCAACTTTTCAATTATATTATCATATCATCTTTCAATGATTGCCTCATTCGTAATATGAGTAGTTCATTCAGCAATAATTCATGCCAAAACCATAGCACTTCATCACCTGAGATCAGTGCTAGACACATAAGATCATTTTAACTTAGTTCTTCATAGAATCAATGCTTCATGTGGATTGAGAATCTCAATTTTAGCTCCAAAGTTTTCAAGTTCGGCCAAATATCCAAATCTTCATTCATATAAAGTTTCAAAAATCTTTGTAATTCCATTACATTGCGTAAATAATGTTCAAAATATAGATTGTAAATCACTTGGAAATCATGGAAAAATTCTGATTTCTAATCTTTTTAAGGCTTTATAATTCTCTTTATTATAAGAATCTACTTTAATAGTATGCTTATCTAAAATACGGAAATTAATTCAAATCTGCTCTGCCACATTATACATCGCAGAAAGATCATCAACATCCATATTTGAGATTGTTAATTCCGACTGATCAGCACATGCTCAAATAACAAAATATGTTCACGCCTCGATATAATCACTTACAATACTAAATGTAGGTTCCTTTACCTGCATTTTTTTAACAGGTTTTATGGTTACTGTATGATCAATTCACATAGTAATATCAGCTCATGCATTATTTAAAAATGCTATTAAATTTTTTACATGAGGTTCAGTAGCAACCTGATATACAGTGATTTCATAATCTACATCCTTACAGAATGCGAGATAAGTTATCAAAGCTTCAGCTGCTGTTACAGAGAATTGCTGTAACATTATGTTTCTCTTTGGTTTTCAAGTTACCTCATAAATCTTAAAATTTTCATCATAGTTGATAGAAATTCATGCTTTCACCAAAGCATTATCAAATGTATCCAACGGTCTTTTACCAATATTACACCCTCCACTTCATACGAATTTTACCTTTCAGTATTTAATCAATCATAAAGGAATAAGTAAAATTGATGCACGAAATTTTTTCGCTAAGTCATTCGTTAAATCAAAATAATCTTTGGAAGTCTTGAGAGCCGTAATTGCCAAAGCCTCCATATTTCTAATATCAGAAATGTTAGGTTTGTTTAGCAATTCTACAGGGAAATCTAATAAATAATTCGCAGCAACGATTGGTAAGGCTGCATTTTTTGATCATGAAATTTTTACTTCTCATTTCAAGTTAGGAGAGTAGGAGAGTTGGAACATAATAAAATCTTACATATAATTAAAATCATATACATCTATTTTATCATTTTAATTATCAATTTCAAGAATTCAGAAAAAAATCGAAAAATTTTTGACAAATTGTGGAGGGATAAATATAATTAAATATACAAGTTTTATTTTTTAAAAATTAAATCATGAAAAATATAAATGAAATTGGCGAGAAATACAAAAACTTTTTAGAAAATCTATCCGACGAACAACTAGATGATATAAAAACTCAAGCAATTTTAGATGAAGATTATGATAAAGCAAAAGAAATAAAGCAGGAACAAGAAAGGAGAAAGATGAAAAACAAAGAATGAACAGAAAGTAACGACGAAAAACTAAGACAAGAAGAAAAGATGAAAGAAATAGAAGATGAAAAAAAGACCAATGAAATACAAAAGGCAGAAAAATTAAAATCGGCAATTGATTCTTTGAAATCGACAGAGGATGAAGAAAAATTATGAGAAACTATTGAGATTTCAAATGAGGAAATTGATGCTATTATAGATTTAACAGAAAAAATACGCCAGATTAATCCTACTTATGGTGATTATATTGATTATGGTAATGAATTTTCCGAGTTAAAAAAATTTGATACAAAACAAAAAAAAGAGTATTTTAAAAGGAATAAAATACAATCAAGGATAGATTTTTATACACATATTTTGGATTGTTTTTTAGAAGAGTTTGAACATATGAAAGAATATAATCTTAATAATCATACACACATTGATGGGTATCAACTAGACGATACATTAAATAGCTTAAAATTGTTCTGTGAGAAATTCATAGATACAGATAAGGAATTAGCCACAAATGAGAAAATAAACGAACATTACTTTGAGATTGAAGATGTATTAAATAGATATAAAAAACGATTAGAAGAGTATATTAATATGTAATAGTTTGCATTCACCATCATCTTTTAACACAGATACTTCTATCTCTCTTCAATTTTTTCAGCAACAGAGAGTAATAATCATTCTTGCCATTTAGCACCCATAAGCTGTATTCAAACAGGTAGAAGTTCTCCGCGATCTTCTACTTTTCACATTGGAATAGATATTGCGGGTAATCATGCTAAATTTGCTGGGACTGTGTACAAATCTTCCAAATACATCAATAATGAATTATTAGTTTTTTCTCCGAATTTACCAGCAGGAGTCGGAGTAGTCGGAGTAACTACAGCATGATAATTTTTGAAGAATTTCGAAAACTCTGACTGTAAAACTTTTCTAGCTTTATATCCACGTAAATAGTATTTTTCATAATTCTCTTTAGTCACTACGTAATTTCCAAGCAATATTCTCTTTTTAACTTCATTTCAAAATCATTCCATTCTAATCTTTGTATAATACTCATGAAGATCTTTTATTCATTTCATATCATATTGTAATCCATAACGAATTCCATCAAAACGTCCAAGATTACTTGTTACTTCAGCAGAAATTAGCATATAATACATTGCTCATACATGCTTCAACAATGGAAAATCAACATAATCTACTGTATATCAAAGTGATTTTAATTCGTCAATTTTAGCTAAAAATAACTCTTTTACTTTTGGGTCTAATGCTTCAGTAAAAGCTTCATTAGGCACTGCAATCTTTATATCATTTTCTTTCAAATTTAAGTTATCAAAATCCTTTTTGTCAGCTTTTTTATTTGATTGACTATCATTTTCATCATATCAACTAATCGCATCAAGCATAATTCTAGCATCAGCCACAGTTTTACTTAGGATTCAAACCTGATCAAAGGATGATGCCATAGACTGAACTCCATACCTAGAAACTCTTCCATATGTCGGTTTTAGTCATACAATACCACATAGAGCAGCAGGCTGACGAATGGAACCTCATGTATCTGTTCACAAAGCTGCCAAACACAAATCACCAGCAACAGCGGCAGCACTTCCGCCACTAGATCCTCAAGGAATACGATCTGTTCAATATGGATTCTTTGTATTTCAGAATGCTGAATATTCTGTTGATGATCACATAGCAAATTCATCCATATTTGCTTTTCATATCATGAGTCATCATTTTTTTTCTAAATTCTCAAAACATGTAGCAGAATATGGAGCCACATAATTTTCAAGCATTTTAGAACCACATGATGAAATATATCACTTAGTCATGATATTATCTTTGATTCATATCGGTGCTCAGTGTAAGGGTAAATCCTTGAAATTATTTATATTTTTTTCTACATAATCTGGATGTAATCTGGCAAAAGCATGTAAGTTATCTGAATCTTTAGAAGCCTTATCTAAATAAAAATTTATAACTTCAGTAGGATTCAATTTTCATTCTTCAACTTGTTGAATATAAGATTTTAAAGTAAGTGATCCCATACAAAACGTTAAAATATAAATCTGATTTTTTGATACTGATTTCAATTTGAAAATAAAGAGAAAAAACAAGCCCCACGAAACGCGAGACTTGTTATCATACGAACCCTTATAAGGTAACCCCGATTTATCCTTCCAAATCTTTTTTTATTTTTTTCCAGTTCCTAGATTCTCTTCTATGAGCCTTAGCCTTCTCAAAATTTTTCTTGTTTTCTCTGCGTTCACCGGATTTACTCTTTTCATTAGATCTTTTCATCGTATAAATAGCTAGACGAATAATACTTCGTTTTCCATGCCTTATCATGGGGTCTTTAAACTAGCTCAAAACATATTATACAAATAAGAAAAGAAAAATCAACATAAAAACTACCTCCAACCAAAAATAACAACATTAATATTGACTTTAATTAAGAAATATGTATATAACCATAAAATATTTTTGAAAATTTTTAAGGATTATCATTTTATCCATTAATATTCAAAAATGATTAAAACTTTTGATTCAAAGTTAGCTGAATTAGAAATGAAAAAATCAGAACTGGATTTAGATTTTTTACAAAATCAAAAAGAAGAATATAATGGAAAATTATGCAAAATTTTAGAAAAATCAGATAATGAATGAGATGAAAACAACGCAGCTCACGATTTATATAAAGCGAAAGAATATTTCAGAAAGATTAAGGAAATAGATCAAAAAATTGAAAATAATTCAGATTTTTTAGAAAATATTGATAATAAAATATCATTTTATCAAAAAAGAAAAGAAAGAGTAAAAAATATTCCTCTATATAGAGACACTGAAGAATGAATCGCTGAAACTTTATGAGATGACCCACTTTATCAATATGCAAAAAAAATTGATAATAAAGAATTGATAAATCTTATCGAGACCAGAAAATTGACAGAATCTGATTATGAGAAATGTATGGAAAAAATGTATCAAGATACATTTAAATCAGTGTTTAATAAAGAAGAAAAGCAGATTACTAGAAAAACAATAACATTACCAGAATGAATGTCAGAACAAATAAAAGAAGAACTTACATGAAACAAAGAGCTTACTTCACAAGAAATAGAATCTTTTCTAAAAAAAGAACTAAAAAAGAATTCATGAGAAATTAAACTTTCACATATCAAAAACACATTTAAATGAAAAGAAAACCAAGCTTATCAATATATAAGGAGACTAATAATCAATTATCCAGAATTTTCAATAATTGACGCCACTGAAAATAAAACAACAACATCTTCTACACAATCCAAACGTGATAAATTAATTTCCACTATATCATCAGAACCTCAAGAAATTAGAGATGAAAGAATAAAAAAAGATAAATTGTTAAAAAATTTATTCATATTATGAAACATAGAAGATTTAAAAGTAAGGATTGACGGGTATTTGGAATTATTCGAACAGATTTGATGTAAATTTTCTAACAAAGATGATTTTGCGGCAAATTTATACAATGCTATCACAACATATACACATGTACAAATCGAAAAAGAAATCCAAAAAATTCTGACAAGTATTATAAAAGAAGATCTATATCCTATTAAAACTGAAAAATATGGGTATTTAGCATATAAATTTAGTCGCTCATGCGATAATTGGAGAATAGTTCTTTATCCAAATTGAGAAATGTTTAAAATATGCTCTCATAACGATTATGAAAGAATAATAAGTACACAACCTCCAATTGATAAGAGATAAAATCTAATTGCACATATTTATCATTTTTCGACTAGAATTTTCATTCAGCAATAGTAAATAAGCTCTCATTCTCTATTCATCCAGAACAATCCATTTTAAAATCTGGATATTTTCAAGTATCCATTAAAATACTAGCAATTTCACTCTCTATATCGACGATAGAATTTTCTATTATATTATCAGAATCTGGAAATGTAGACCAATAATAGATTTTTCAATCTCTAACCATTGTATAAACCTGATTTTTCCTATAATTATCTGAATAGTCATCCTTTTCACTATAAAATCTATTTTTATCAGCCATAAAAAGTGCATGAATTTGCCTTCACTGATTAGTGTAAAATAAATTACAAGATACAGTTCAATCTTTTTCTAAAATGTTCATCGCTTCATGTAAATATTCAGAATCTCATTCCACTACAAGAGCACTATTTTCACATTTTCAAAAAGTATAAGTCTCAACTAATGGAGAAGTACACGCATAACAGTCATTTTGGTAAGTTTTTCCATCGTTAGCACAAACAGGGTCATACGAACTGTTATCACAAGCTAATTCAGGATGTTTTTTTTCAAAATCCGGATCTTTATATAAAGGTCAACATCAATGAACATCTTCTTCAGCACCAGCATCATACATCTCACATTTATAATTTTCACATTTAGCTTTATTCATAACTATACATCCATATACACAACGCTCATCTAAATGATTTACAAAATTTGAAACTATATTTGAAGCAATATCAATATATTTTGTATTTAATGGAATGTAACATCATAACGGACATTCTCACATGATATATCAACAATCTGAATCTGATTCACAATAACTATAAGTCTTGAGCAAATCTTTTACAGATGCTGCATCTGGGTAATTTAAAAATCTTAATTTATCAATACTTACAACTTCATAATAATGATTTCCTGCAGCTCAATCTAAAGCTTTAACTACTCACTTTAACTTCACCGTATTTCATGGTAGATAATCAGATTCTTCTCTTAAATATTTTTCCCAAATTCACCTACTCAAGAATACATGATCAGTATGGTCCTCAAAACCATTCCTTAACACTAAAGTTCCTTTCTCAACAGTGGGTTCAAAACTAATTTCAGATCAAACTCAGGCAATGATTAATTCTCATTCATAAACACTCTTATTTTCTCATAAATTTTTGCCACATCAACAAAAGACAAGACAACATAGAAACAATCAAAACAAAGCCAATCTCTTCATGTATTTTACAGAAAGAAATTAAATATATTAATATTTTACAGCTATAGCATAATTATTATATATAATTTTAGATGCTCAAATTCACCATTCCTTTAAAATATATTTATACGGAACCTTGATGGTTCACTTCATAGTTTCTTTTTCGGTTTTCCTTTTTGTATTAGAATCATAAACATAGAACATTTTCTTCTTTTCATCATATCACCATAAGGTAATATAATGTCGATGAGTTAATGCTCTACCCCGGGAAAATCGTTTTCTCTTAGTTTGTCAGTTAGCAACCAAAAGAATTATCGGTCATTTTCTTAAATTATATTTAAGTAAATATAATTTTTCTTCATCATTCAACGTTCTAGCTTTTATTATAGAATACTTTAGTTTGTACTTTTTAAGTACTTTTGTAATTCACCAAGGAGTCATTAAATAAGTAGTTCTAGACCGCCAATCAGCAGCATAATCTTCAATGGGTTTTCCTTTTTTATTCTTTCATTCAATCACAGCTTTTAATGAATAATGTGCACATCATCAAATTCTTCTATCTCTTAAAAGGAATCATTCGGGAGGTGTATCCGAAATAACAAAAAAATCATCCAAAGGAACTTTATTTGGAGTATTAGAAAGTAAATTATATAAACACCTTTCAGTAACCATACTCAAAATCTAATTTAAATTATAGAAATTTTCAAATCTCAAATCGTATTGTCCTCCACCTGTTTTACTTTTATCACCAATTTCCTTTCAGGCAACTTTTTAACTTCTTCTCTTTTTAAAAATCAAATTTCCTCATCGTTAATTGTTTTTAAAGGAATTTCGATTTCCTCTCATTCACTAGGAAAATCCTCCAACAATGATGTAATTAAATAACTAAGCGTCTCTCCATCAAATTCTTCTTCATCTAATCAAATTTCCTCAAAAGTTAACTTACTCTCCTCTAAGAATTCATCTATCCTGACAAAAGGAGACACATTCCAAGAATTTTTTCAAACCTTCCCAATTGGGTTAATTTCCACGTCATTTTCATCCTGTATATTTCAAAATATTTCTTCAATAATATCTTCGAGCGATATAATTCAATCTACTCAACCATACTCATCCATTACTAACGCAATATGTTTATGAGATGTTTTAAATTTTTCCATTGCAACATCAATCGGAGTAGGTGAAGGAATCTTATGAATCGGATATAAAACTAAATCTTTTAACTTCATATCGGAGCTATACTTTTTTTGTAAATTTAATAATTCTTTTAAAGTAACAACTCTATCAGCATCATCTATACGTTCATGATAAATAGGAATACGCGTATAATGAAATGTTAAAAACTTCTCAATAGCCTGACCTATTGTCAAACTGTCTGGCACCGCACAAATTCTTACCCTCGGAGTCATTGCCTCTCAAACCGTAATATCACTAAAATTTAGCATCTTTTTAACATTTTCATATGTATCCTCTTCTATCGCATCAGACTCTACAGCCCTTTCCATAAAAGCTTCAACTTCCTCCTGAGAAATCTCTTGTTCATCATCAGATTTTTTGTTAATATTTCTAGTCAATAAACTTAAACACCAAATTATAGGCGATAAAATTTTAGTCAAATAAAAATAAAAAGGAGCTATTTTCAAAGATAATTTTTCAGCATTCTGCTGAGCATAAGTCTTAGGAACGATCTCTCAAAAAACCAAAATTAATATCGTCACAATTGCAGTCGCAATTCAAACAACTAATCACTGATTAAAATTGATTCATTCGGCTATACCAATTGAAATTGCAGTAGCTAAGGAAGCTGATCAGATATTCACAATATTATTTCAAATAAGAATAGCCATTAAAACCTTATCACTTTCCTTTTTGCAGTACTTCAAGTACTTTGATCAGTGCTTGTGTTGCTTTGAAAACGTATCTACCTTATGCTGTGGAATCGACGTCAACGCTGTTTCACTTCCCGAAAAGAACATAGAAAGCAGAATTAAAACCACAAAACTAATTATCGAAAACGGATCCATCTTGTAATTAATACATATTTATGAGTATAAAAGTTAATTAATTTCAGTAAGACAGCCAAATGAACTTACATTTTCTTCATTAAGATTTTTTTTAAGATTTTCATATTCAACTCTACATTTTTGAACCAACTCTTCTTCATTTAATTGTTTCCATTCTTCTTGTCTATTTTTAATCTGATTCTTAAGCTCATTTTTCATCTCACTATCCCGACTTTGATTAGTATCCCTATCAATTATACACCCAATAAGTTCAAAGTAATCATCACAAATTGCTACATCATATTCAAAATCAGTAACAGTAACATCAATTTCAACATTTTCCTCATCTTCATTTTTTAAATATACGAACACATACAGAGACAAAATCACTAAAAACAAGGTCAAGAAAAAAATTATCTTTTTCATAAACTTACAAAAAAATAAACCTCACACAACACTGTATAGAGATTTCTATGGAGAATACAAATAAATTTTTATTAAAACTCCAATCAGCTGTTTTTTATCCAATCCAAAATTTTTTTCAAATATTTATTGTATGATTGATTTTTTAACAATCCGCCAATTTTTCCACCAAATTCTTTATAATTTTTTTCACTTACCTCCTCTCTCTTTCCTATAAAATCAAAAGGAATTTTCAAAATTAAACAAGGTAATTTATATTTCAAGGCAACGAATTCAATTCCTCGACTTTCCATATCAAAATACATTTCATCACTTATTGATCATATCTTATTTTGAATATCGGGTTTTTCTAAAACTACATTCTCACCACAAAAGCAGTTTTTCATTGGTGCAATTTGCAAAAATGGAGGGATTACCAACTCTTTTTGAGTATGAATGTTTACTACAGTAGCTACTTGAAATGGGTCAGATTTTTTTTCTTTATTTTGATTTCGATAGCCACACACTCAAATATTCCAAATAAAAGTAGGTTCAGAACTCTGAGTTAAATAATGTTCTAATGAAGATATAGTTTCGTAATTTCCTATCCCACAACATAAATATTCTATATACAAATTCGTTTTTAATTTTGCAGATTTAATTCATTCCTTAATCGCTTTTAATTCACTAGGCATAGCAGCTACAACTAGAATTTTCATTTCAAAATGGAAAAATAAAAACCTGAAAATTTTTTATGGAAAGATTCATTATTTTCAACGAAAATATTGAAAATTAATTCAAAAATAATATTAATCAAAGTAATTTAAATCAACCATAGAAGCAATGCCCAAGAAAACGAATAAGATAGGAAAGATAAGCAAAAAAGAAATTAAAAAGAATCCAAAAGCTAGAAATAAGCCAAGTGACATAGATTTATCTTACGCAAAAGAGGATAAAATTTTGAAAAAAGTGGAAAAATATGTTAATAAAAACTGGGAAAAAACGTCTCAAGAAATTTTAGAAAGGAAAAGCAAAAGACCTAGTAAGGATTATAAAGAGGCAGATCTTGAAGTGATGATCTCTAGAATTAATAGTGAAAGTAAACCGAAAGAAAAAGTCAAAGAACTCAGCAAATGAATAATATATATTATATATATGATAATTATTGTAGCAATCTTGATTTTTTTAATAAAATACTTCTTCGTTTGAAACTTGCCACAAATTTCATAATTAATTCGTTATATTAATATAATCTACTTGATAATGTGATCATTTTTAATAATGTAAAAGTATATTTTAGACTTTACATAAAATAACAAAATTATGACAAAAGATGAAATTGAATTAATTTTGCAAGTGCAACAGTGAAATCTTGATAGCTTTACCCCACTTTATGAGAAGTATTTTCAAAAAGTTTATTCATTCGCTTTATTGAAATCTAATTGAAATGTTCAAGTTGCAGAAGATGTTACAGCAACAACCTTTATGAAAGTTTTTGAAAATATAAATAAATTTTCTGTAGAAAAAGAGGGAAGTAGCTTTGTGGCATGGATATACAGCATTGCATACCACTCTTTGTTAGATGTTTCAAAAAGAAAACAATATGATCAAATTAAAGATGAAAATATTATTTCAAATGATTCCGATTATGTAGATTATTTTCAGAAACATGTTCAATCTGAACAAATTTTAGCATACTTAGAAAATCTTTGATCTGACAAAAAAGACTTATTCATCCTTAGAATTCGGAACAATTTATCATATGATGAAATTGCAGAAGTTTTGTGAAAACGTAGTTCAACTTGTAGAAAAGATTTTTCAAAATTAATAAAAAAAATTGCAAATCATTTCAAATATCGGATAGAAGAATAGACTAAACAATTCAAATTTTATTTAAATTTATCAAACTAAATGACAAAAAAAGATTCAATTAAAACAATAGCATCAGAGTTTAAATGAGATGAAAAAAAACTTCTTGAAAAATTAGCGAATGAAAAATCTCCAGATTTTGTTCCAAGAAAAGAATTTAAGGAAAAATTAGATGCTAAAATTCAAGATAAAATCGAAATTACAAAAGAACAAAAGGCAGATCAAGCTATAATGGATTCTGTTCCAAAAAAATTAAAATGGAGATTTTATATTACAGGATACGGTTATGCTATAGTTAGTTTTGTTGCTCTCTTTTTGATATGATTTTGTACAAATATTTTCACATGAAAACTAGACGTACCAACAAAGTATACATATTTAGAGGAGAGTAAAGCTTTTTGAAATTTAGAAAATTTAGAATTAGCATATAATTTTGATAAGGATATTGAAAGTAATCACACATATGATGCTGATATAGAAGAGGAGGAAGATGTAGAGACTGAAGAAAGTATAAATTCTTCAACAAAATCAATAGCTGTTGGTTCTATGTCAAAAATAGCCGAAACACAAACTTTGTGAAATGCTATAAGTACTATAACAAATTATACAACAACATCTGATGCAGGAGTTTATGATATATTTTCTGCAGACTATTTAGAAAACAGAAACTTTATATTTAATCAGACTTATCGCTTTGCATATAAAGATAGAATCTTCCCAAAATTATCAGTCGAATATCCAATATACAAATCAAGTTGAATATTAATGTGATCAAATAAACCAAATCAAGTATTGAAAAATTTAAAGATTTGAGACGTATCTTTCAAAAAATTTCAAGATTTAGAAATTGCTGGACTATATATAGAACAAAAAACTAAAAACTGATATTTTATTTCATTTGATAGCGATAGTCAAACACTAAATTTTTACCCAAATGATAGTCGACAAGCTAAAAAATTTGATAACAAACTACCATCAAAAAGACAGATTATTAGAGCCGTTGAAAAAGATTTGAAACAATTAGGAATTACAATTAAAAGTTATTGAGATTGAGAAGTTGATATTGAAAACTTTGATGATACTATGTGAATAGTAAACATTTTCTATCCATTCAAAATTCAGAAAAGAGAAGTGCGAGACACAGAAAATAGTGAAAGAATCTGAATGAAAGTTACATACGATTTAAATTTGCAAAAAGTCGTATCAGTTATTTGAATAGATATTGCAGCATACGATATATCTAATTATCCAACATTGGAAAAATCTTATATTGAAAAAGAAATCGAAAAATGATGAGGATATTTTAGTCAATGAGCATTACACCAAGATTCTATAGTTGTATTATTTGATAACATGGAAATAGTTTATATTCCAAAATACAATAACTGAACGACATACTATATTCCTGCTATAAAATGAGAAGTAAACACTTCAATTGAAAATTATAGATGACCGAAGTATGTGTTTCAGGAGATAGTTCAGTAATAAAGTAAAGTATAGAATCAGCTTTTATATCAATGATATTATAAATATGAAAGAGCGGAAACTTCCTCCAAAAATAAAAATCATTGAAGCATTAAGTGCAGTAGCTGATAATAGAGTTATTATTCAAGATTTACTTTCAAGTGAATGAAGGTGTGATTCTGCGAGTAGTCCATGAAAATCTTATAAAATTTTATATAACGAAAAAGAAAATAGTATCATATCCAATGATAGCTGATCAACAAATCAGTGATTTTTATGATATCCGGCAATAGCATTTCTTTTAAAAATTTGAAAATTAAAATATGATGAAACAGTACTTGAAATGATAAAAGATATTAATCGAATTGATATAAAAGAAAAAGTTCGCAAAGATTATGAATGAATGTATCGTTTAATATCATGAAATCTTCATATGAAATGATATAATGTAGATGATTTTATTACACAAGTTGAATATATTTATATTCAAATTTCAGAATCGCATCTAAAACAATTAGTTGAAAATCCCTAGTCAATAGATAAACTTAAGACTATATAAATCAGATTTTTAAATTATGTTCAAATTATAAATGCCGAGAGTAGAGCCTGCAATTCTAGGAATAGATCGATGAAGTAAATATATTTGATTAGCATATACACATGAATCAAATGATATAATTTTCCCAGTTTGATATATGATTAATGATCAAATGATTTACTTTCATATCGCAGATTTAATACAAAGATATCATGTAAAAACTATAGTAATCTGACGACCATCTAAGCAAAAGGATATTCAAGAAAAAATTACAAAATTTATGATATCGTTAAATTATATTATAGAAAAAGATGAAATAACTATCGAAACAATAGAAGAAGATTATACGAGTGTAGAAAGCTGAGAAATAGTTTCTAATTTTAAGAAAAATGAAACAACTGATACCATCAGTGCAATGTTGATTTTAGAAAGATGGAAGAACAAGAAAGAATAAAATTTCATCACTCACATACGTAATTTCACAATAGATATAGTAAATTAAAAAAGTCACAAAAAATTTGACAAAATAAATATATTATATATAATATAGTTATAATTTTTTACATTATAACTATACAAAATGCTAAAAAACAGAAAAATTTTAATTCTAACAGGGTTATTATTACTGACAAGCAGTATAGTGACTCCATATTGAGTAAGCGCCCTATCAGCAACAAATGTTACAGCAGGGAATGCAACAACATCAACTGCTACGGTGTCAAGTACAACAACATCAACTACTACAGCTAAAAGTACAAATAAGGTTACTAATACATCCGGTTTGGACGAATTACGTGTTGATAATAAATGATACAGTTACACAGAAATGAGCGCTACTGAAGCATTTGTTAGCTGAAATTTTAAAGATGACGAAGAAGAATGAAAAATGTGTGATTTTACAAATAATGGTAAAGTTGATGTATCAGATGTATCACGATTTCAGGATCA
>JAEEGJ010018594.1_pt1 | contig 15482 bp, 10 predicted proteins | sample 8958761 | NCBI WGS metagenome assembly JAEEGJ01 (sample SAMN16246546, study PRJNA631951) | gut metagenome | biome: gut microbiome; feature: rumen; material: RS-attached | host: Bos | place: Iran: Karaj | collected 2018-10 | reverse complement strand
CCGGGACCTTTACGGTCCCTATGAGCGGAAAATCGTCCTGGAGACCGGCTCGACCGGCATCAACGGCCCCCACCAGGGCGCCATCGTGGACACGCCGGAAGGCGAATGGTGGTTCCTTCATTTCCAATTCCAAGACCCCCTGGGACGCGTCGTCCATCTCCAACCCATGCATTGGGAAGAGGATTGGCCCGTCATCGGACAAGACTATGACGGCAACGGCATCGGGGAGCCGGTGCCAGGCTGGACCAAGCCCAAGGCCCGCCACAGCGTGCGCAAGCCTTTCCTGCCTGCCGCTTCCGATGACTTCAGTGCGCCGGAACTGGGCCTTCAGTGGCAATGGAACCACAATCCGGTGGACAGCGCCTGGTCGCTGACCTCCCACCCCGGGAAACTGGCATTGGGCGCCTTGCCGGCGGAAAGCTTCGAGCTCGCGCGCAACACCCTATCCCAGAAACTGATGGGCTTCAAAGGCAGTTGCACGGTTGGCCTCGACCTGTCGGAGATGGCAGATGGGCAGTTCGCCGGTATGGCTTGCATGGGCAAACAGAATGACCTTGCAGGCGTGCGGATGGAGGAGGGTCGGAAAGTCCTTTTCGCCGGAGAGGAAATGATTCAGGAATACGCCGGAGACTGCCTCTGGCTCCGGCTTGACTTCGACGCACGCAACAACGTATTCCGTTTCGCATGGAGCGGCGACGGGGTACAGTTCTCTGAGATCGGAACTCCGTTTGAAGCTCATTTCGGCTTCTGGAAAGGAGCCCGCGTCGCGCTCTTCAGTTACAACACCCTCTCGGCCGCCGGTACGGCGGTCTTCGACGATTTCATCTATCAACGGGACGAATGATTCAGCGGGCGGCAGGGGCGAAAGGACGCTCGGGATTGCCGGTCCAGCGCATCAGATGCATGCGGCAGCCTTCGATACCGGTCTCCATGCCCCGGTAATTCTCGGAAATCATATAATAGCCCCCGCCCAGCGGGAACAGGCCCGTCGTCCCCCACTTGTTATTCCAGCCATAGACGCCGGACGCCTCGTGAGGCAGGCCGTCGGCGGCGAGCGGAAGCTGCCACAGCCGTCGGGTATCATATGGGGTGCCCTCCAGCCGCGCCCGGAAGGGCTTACCGGTCAGGTCGACCGCATACAAAGAATAGTTGGGCCAGGACGGCTTCTTGCCCTTGTACACCGCCATCAGCAGATAGCCCGTGAACGGGTCGTAGGCCAGGTTCTGGACGCCGTAGGTCGTATTTCCCGTCCGGACGAAAAATTTGCGCCAGGGTTTGGAGGGCCCGTTGGTGTGCATCGTGCCGAAGGAAACGGTCTGGGCGTAACGTTTCAGCTGCGTGAGTTGATAGCAAAGGACGATTTGGTAGTCGTTGTCACTGCGGGTCACATCGCCATACAGTCCGCAGGCCACGTAAAGGAAGGCCGGCGCTCCGGGATGGGAGGTCTTGGCGGAGGCGCTGCCGGGGGCGGGCCCCAGCGTGACGCCGTCGATGCCGGCGCAACCATAACGGTGCTTCAGCGAAGCGGGGGCAAGCCTTCCATCGTTCGAATCCGGGGCGAGGACGCCCGCAGCCGGCACTTCGGCCGCATAGTCGTCCATCGCCTCCTTGATGCAGACCGTTCGGAACACGGGGTCATTCTCGGGGACCATCCCGATCTTGTCTACCTTCGCCACGTCAATGATGGCGACATAGAAATAGGATGTCTTCCACATCGGCACGCCGAGCTTTTTCGCGATGCCCGCGCCGATCTCGTCGTCCTTGCATTCCAGCGAAGCGTACACGCAGCCGTCCACCGGGTTGAAGGTCATCGCGCCCAAATGCCCCTGGATGCGGTCGATCGTGCCCAGGACATTCCCCTTCAGGTCGGTGCGGATGAAGCGGGTCGTGAAAGAATAATACAGTTCCCCCTTCTCGCGGTTGACCGCAATCCCCTGTACGTGGGTGGTCACGCCGCTGCTGATGTCCAGCACGGCCGGCAAGTCGGTCGGCAAGGGGCCCAGGACCGGACCGTCGGCAGGAACTTCGGGAATCTGCGCCCCGGCTTGGAAACAAAGCAGCACGCTCAGCGCCGCAGCAAGTAAACGTCTCATAATCGTAACATTTCTTCGTAAGTCAGGAAATGGTCCGCCCCGCTCCAGCCCTCTTCCGAGCGCACGAAAACCCGCGTCTCGGTCCCATTGCTGATAATCAGGCACTTCACGCCCAGCACCAGGTTGTAGCGCAGCGCCTGCTCCAAGACCGCGGGCGTCAGGGCGACCTCCGGCCGCTTGCATTCCACGACCGAGAGCGGCACGCCGCCCGGCCCATAGACCAGGATATCGGCCCGCCAGACCTTGTCGGATTCACCGAAATGCAACTCCACCTCGCTCATCATCTGGTGCCGCGGCACGCGGGAAGTTTCCTCCAGCACGCCGATCATCCACTGGCGCACCCGTTCTTCGGGCGTCAGTGCAACTCTTTTCCGTCGGAGCGGGTCCCATATTCGCGGTGTCGGTGCCATCTACGCAAAGATACGCGAAAAATGATTACATTTGCAGAGGAACAGACATAAAAAATGACCATCGTCCAGGAATACCTCGACCGCCCGATTTTCAAGATCGTGTCCGACGTCGCCCGCGAAACGGGCGTGCGGGCGTTCGTCATCGGCGGATACGTGCGCGACTGCTTCCTCGGCCGCCCCTGCAATGACATCGACATCGTCGTCGAAGGCAACGGGATGGCCTTGGCCGAAGCCGTGGGCGCCCGCATCCGCGAGACGGAGCACACCCGCACACAGGTGTCCCTGTTCAAGAATTTCGGCACGGCGATGCTCAAATACCACGGCGACGAGATCGAATTCGTCGGCGCCCGCAAGGAATCCTACCGCCGCGAGTCCCGCAAGCCCATCGTCGAGGACGGCACGCTCGAAGACGACCAGCTGCGCCGGGACTTCACCATCAATGCGATGGCCTTCAGCCTGCAGGCGGACAGTTTCGGAGAACTGGTGGACCCCTTTGGGGGCATCCGCGACCTGGCCGCGGGCATCATCCGCACACCCCTGGAGCCGGACACGACCTATTCCGACGACCCCCTGCGCATGCTGCGCGCCATCCGTTTCGCCACCAAACTCAGCACGCCCGAGCTGCATTTCACCATCGTGCCCGAGTCGCTGGAGTCGATGCGGCGGATGAAAGACCGCCTGACCATCCTTTCCAAGGAGCGCATCGTCGAGGAGCTGAACAAGATGCTGGTCACCGCCCGCCCTTCCGAGGCCTTCGTACTCATGGAAGAGACGGGTCTGCTGGAGTACATCCTCCCCGACCTGCTGGCGCTCAAAGGCGTCGAGACCATCGAGGGCCGGGGGCATAAGGAGAATTTCTCCCACACCCTCGCGGTGCTGGACAACGTGGCCGCGGCCGAAGCGCAGGCCATCGCCGAGGGCCGGCTGCAAGACTTCACGCCCGAGCTGGACGGCGACGGCTGGATCGCTTCCGTGCGCACCGAACCCAATGTCTGGCTGCGCTGGGCCGCCCTCCTGCACGACATCGGCAAGCCCGCCTCCAAACGCTACGACCCCGCGACCGGCTGGACCTTCCACGGCCACGAGATCATCGGCGCCAAGATGGTCCCCCGCATCTTCAAGGGCTTGATGATGCCCCTCAACGAAAAGATGAAATACGTCCAGAAACTCGTGCGCCTGCACCTGCGGCCCATCGCCCTGGTGGACGACGGAGTGACGGACAGCGCCGTGCGGCGCCTGCTTTTCGACGCAGGCAACGACATCGACGACCTGATGCTCCTCTGCAACGCCGATATCACGTCGAAGAATCCCGCCAAGGTCGCGCGCATCCACGCCAATTTCGAACTCGTGCTGCGCAAGATGGCCGAGGTCGAGGCGCGGGACCAGATCCGCTGCTTCAAGAATCCCGTCACGGGCGAGCACATCATGGAAGTGTACGGCATCGGCCCGGGCAAGACGATCGGCGTGATCAAGGAGGCGATCAAGGAAGCCATCCTGGACGGCAAGATCGGCAACAATTTCGAGGAAGCGGACGCGCTGATGCGCGAACTGGCCGCCGGACTCGGCCTGACGCCCGTATGCTGAGCGACGAATACATAGAATACATCCGGACGGTACGGCGCTATTCGCCCCGGACCCAGGAGATCTACCGCGAGGTCCTGGACGGTTTCGCTGCCCAGGCGTGTGATGGAGAGCTTACGGATGAGGCGCTCCTGGCGGCGCTCAAGCCGGCCGTCATCCGCAACTACGAGGTCTTCCTGCTGGACGAACGGAAGGCGGATCCCCGCACCGTCAACCTGCATCTTTCGGTCCTCAGCGGCTTCTGCAGATACCTGATCCACAGGGAGTTGATTCCCTCCAATCCCGTCCGGCTCATCAGCCGTCCCAAGACGTCCAAGCGGCTCCCGGTTTTTTATCGTGAGGAGTCGATGAAGAACTATTTCAAGGACACGGAGCCCGATGTCGACGAAGAGGCACTCTGCGAGTTCCAGACCCTTTTCGAGGCGAATCCCGCCGACCCGACCGCCATCGACAAGTACGAGCGGCGGCTGCGGCGGCTCATCGTCTCCCTGTTGTACGCCTGCGGCATCCGCCGTTCCGAGCTGATTTCCCTCAGCGTCGGATCCGTCGATTTCGGGCGCTCCACGCTCAGCGTACACGGAAAAGGAGACAAAATGCGGGAAATTCCGCTGGTCGCTGGTCTTTGTGAAGAAATTTCACTATATTTACAATCGGTTGAAACGATGACAGGAGTGCAGGCTGCGCCCGGGAGGGCCCTGCTGCTGACGGCGAAAGGGCGGCCGCTCTATCCCGTCTATGTGGACAGGGCCGTCAAGCAGGAGCTCGGAGCGGTCGAGGGCATCAACGGGAGGAAATCCCCCCACGTGCTCCGGCACACGCTGGCGACAGAGTTGCTGGACAAGGGTACGGACCTCAATTCCATCAAGGAACTGCTCGGACACGCTTCGCTCGCCGCGACCCAGGTGTACACGCACAACTCCATCGAGAAACTGAAAACTGTGTATCAAACCGCCCATCCCAGGGCAAAAAGAGGAGGTAACAATGGACATTAACATCAAATCCCTCAAGTTCGACGCCGACCAGAAATTGATCGCGTTCGTCGAAAAGAAAGTGGCGAAACTGGAGCGCTTCTACGAAGGAGTCAAGGAAGTCGACGTGACGCTGACCCTGCTCCACGAGCCGGACAACAAGGACTGCAAGCTGCAGATCCATATTCCCGGCGAGGAACTCATCATCCAACGCAACGCCAAGACCTTCGAGGACGCCGTCACCGAATGTGCGGACGCCATGAAGGAGAAACTCACGCGAGCCCGTGAGAAACGCATCGAAGCATAGTTTTTACCCGGGGTGGCCTCGACGGTCACCCTGTTTTTTGCCAAAGGTCATTTCACAGCATATGGAAACAAAGGTGCAGAAAGTAGTGTATGAAGCCCCGGTGGCGGAGGCCGTCGACATGCGGCCCGGGGGCATGCTCGCCGTCAGTGAGCTTTTTATTAATCCCCCGTTTGACGGGCGCGAAGACTGGTAAAGGAGGATTGGTCATGAAAAAGTTATTCATCATCCTTTGCGCCATCGCCGCGCTTGCCGCTTGCAAGCGGATCGAACTCCAAGAGACCCTCACCCCCCAGGAGGTGCAGCAAGATTTCAAGGTCGACCTGACCATCTCCCGCGCCGACAGCTTCGCCGAAGGGCCCGACACCCGCGCCACGTTCAAGGACGAGTGGAATGTCGGAGATGTCGTCTACGTCTTTTTCAACGGAATCGAAGCTCCGAAGTACCTGGAGATGAAATACACCCGGAACGGCTGGGTGGCTACGCCCAAAAACGGATTCTCCAGCGCCGACCTGGCCAAATCCTGGGACGAAGGGAACTGGAACATGACGGGCATCTTCCTCCCGTATGCGAATGACTATGACGTTGCTTCGTCCCAGGGCGATTTCTACTTCAAGGATTTGGCCCGCAATCAGCTTGTGAACTACGAAGGCCTGTACTATCAAGAGGACTGGGCCTGGTGGCGTTATTATGATCAGGAACTGCACGGCAAACTGAATCTGAGCGTGCCCGCGATTCCCGAGTCGCAAAGGGTTGTCCACTTCGACATCACCGGCTTTAACGAGGACCACGTCTATTCGCTTACCCAGGAATATGTAAAGCCGATGGTCCTGGCCCGGCTCAGCGACATGGCCCGTCCCTTGTTCTATTGTGAAGAAAAAGGCACGGTCCTGACCGGGCGCATCGACAAGGATCGGGGCATCGTCAGTTTCTCCGGCGTCCTGGACGAAAGCGCCGTAGGCAAGGCGAAGGATTATACGTTCAACATCGTCGACGAGACCACCGGGGCCCGCTTTACCCGCACCGTGAAGGGGAAGACCATCAGCAAGAACCTGGCTATCGGACTCGGCAGCCTCAGGGACGTCTCCGTCTGGACAGCCATCGCCAACCCGGTCATCACCCTGGAACAGACGTCCCTGGAAATGAGTGGCAGCATGCAGAAAGTCCCCGGTTTCCTCAGCTATACGCTCGACTATCCCATCGCCGGAGAGCGACTGACCGTTACGCCCTCGGCCAGCTGGATCAAGATTACGGAAATCGGCGACGACCATGTTTCGTTCTATGCCGAAGGCAACGGCACCGGAGGGATCCGTACGGGGACCCTCACGCTGAGTTACAAGAATGCCGAGAGTCAGGTATTCACGATCACCCAGCACGCCTGGCTGGATCGCTACACCATCATCGAGGTTGCCGAACACGAGAAAGAGGTATCCCACGAAGGAGGCGCTTTCACGCTGGATTATTCCATCACACATCCCTATCCGGATTGCACCATCACGCTCGAATACAACACCGCGAACGTCATCCATCATGATTGGGTAAGCGGTACGTATGCAAACGGCATCATCTCCTACACGGTCTCGCCCAACACCGGGTCATCCGTCCGGGAATGCAAACTTCTGGTCCGGTATTCGGGTACGCCCAACCGGGATACGCTCCGGATCCGGCAGTTCGGGAAACCCGCCGGCCCGCCGGAAATCATCGCCGACTTCAATCCGGACAGCCCGGAGACCATCAAAGGAGCCGGAGAGGACAACGTATCCCTCATCGCCTACGTGAGGAATCCCGTGGGTGGCGTCAAGATGGAACTCAAGCCGGACGTGTCCTGGATCACCAACATCCGGCAGGAAAACGATATGTTGTACCGCTTCACGGCCAGCCGCAACACGACGGGCAAAACCCGTTACGGTAACATCATCCTCACCTACCAGGATCTGAGCGTCTCCGTGCCGTTCATGCAGCTCGCCGACGAGGGATTCATCATCCTGAACCCCGGCGACATGACCTTTGACTACAAGAAGCGCAGCGTGGCGTTCGACGTCAGCCTTCCGGAGGGCTTCGACTACGACAACCTGCAGGTCGAATACGAGCATGAATCCTGGTTCCTGACAAACCTGCAGCGTAGCGGCAGCACGGTCTCCTTCGACATGAAGGAGAATAACAGCGGTGAAGAAAGGACGTCGGGCGTAATCGTCCGCTACGGCGACGCCCAGTCCGTCTTCCACGTGACCCAGACCTACGAAGCCCCTGTCCTCACCGTATCCGAGACCGAGATATTCTTGAACTACGCGCGGCAGAGCCGGGCCGTCGAGGTCCAGATTACGAACCCGCGTGAGAACGCTACCCTGTACATCGTGGAGGAGGGCGACACGCCTTGGTTCTGGTCCGCGACGAATTCGGACGGCATTCCGGTTTTCAACGTATCCGATAACACTTCCGGAGATGCCCGCAGCACGTTCGCGATCATCGGCTACGGCGGTATATCCAAAGAGGTCCGCCTGCACATCACGCAGAGCACGTCCCATACCGAAATGATGGTCAACCCGGAGTACCAATACATCGCCGAGAATCCCACGGAGCTGACCTTCACGGTCAAGATCACCGACCCGCTCAGCATGACCGAAGTGGAAGCGACGACAGCGGACCAATGGGCCACAGTCCAATCCGTTACCCAGACCTCCAGCACATTCTATGATGTCAAGGTTGCGTTCAGCAAGAACCGCCGGACCACGGAGCGATCCACCAGCATCACCTTCAAATACGGGAACCTCAGCATCGTTTCCCGCGTCACGCAGAGCCGCAACCGGGATATCCCCGAGGGATTCGTCGACATGGGACTCCCGGGCGGAACACTCTGGGCCGAATGCAACCTGGGGGCCTCGACTGCATACAACCTGGGCACCTACTATGCCTGGGGTGAACTCTCGTCAAAGTCGAAATACACCTGGAACAACTACCGCTTCGGCGATGCGGACAACCCGACCAAGTACAACTCCAGAGACAACCTGCTGGTCCTCCAGGATGCCGACGACGTGGCACATAAGGCCAACGCCGCCTGGTCTATGCCGACCCGGGAAGACTTCAACGAATTGGAATGGTATTGTACCAAAACCTGGGTTACGATGCCCGTCCCGGGCTGCTGGTTCACTTCCTTCGATGGCGAGACCAGCATCTTCTTCCCGGCCAACGGATGCAAGACGGACGAATGGCTTCTTGATGACGAAGGGTTCTACTGGACCAAGGAACTGTACACCGACAAGGGCAACCCTGAGAATCGGTTCCAGGCCTGGTATTTCTCCGTGAACGATCTTGGGAGCGGACTGGGCTCGGATGAGCGAAGCATCGGTATGGCGGTCCGACCGGTCATCCATTAGACCGCCATACACGGGCCATAACCTATGAGACGCATCATCCTTCTCACCGTCATCCTGCTGGGTGCAGGGATGGCAGCGTACGCACAGGCACCCGAAGCCCCGTCCCATGCACCCGATCTGCTGGGACGGGTGCCTTTCGCCTTTTCACAGAACGGGACGCAGGTCCGACTGTATTCTTCGGAAGTCAAGGAACCGGTCCGCATCTTCGTCATCTCCGACACGCACCTCTACCTCAGCGATGAGCGGGAGGATCCGTTCCGGGAATACTCGAAACGCATGGCAGCCGCCTACAACGGCACCCGGCATTTCCAGACGGGAGCACCGACCGGACCCGAAGAGGCGCTCCGGGCTACGCTGGCATTGGCGAAAGAGCACGGGGCAGACGCCATCGCGCTGCTCGGCGACATCGTCAGCTACCCCTCCGAGGCCGCGATCGAGCTGGCCGTCAAGCTCCTGGATGAGACCGGCATTCCCTGGTTCTACACCACTGGCAACCACGACTGGCACTACGAAGGGATGGAAGGCACGGAGATCGAATTGCGCGAGAAATGGACGCAGGAGCGGCTCGCGCCCCTGTACAAAGGACACGACCACCTGCTGTATTCGGTCGAAGTGAAAGGTGTCAAGCTGATCTTCCTGGACAACGGCGTCTATGAGATCCTACCCGAGCAGCTCGCCGCTTTCAAGCGGGAGGCCAAGGGGAAACAGCCGAAGTTGCTCTTCAGCCACATCCCTTTCTACGCCCCGGGCTTCGGCGTATCCTACGGCTGCGGAAACCCCGACTGGAACGAAGCCCACGACCGCGGCTTCCGGGCCGAGAGAAGGCCCAAATGGCCCGCCGCCGGGCATACCGCGACCACTTACGCGATGTGGAAAGCCGTCGGAAAGGCCTGCCGGGAACACCGCGTCCTCGCCACCTTCGCCGGTCACATCCATCGCCTCTCATCCAGCGTGGTGGACGGCTGGCCGCAGTTCGTCACCCCCGCAAACGCCGAGGGCGGCTTCTACGAAGTCACCCTCGAACCGATGCCATAGGCAGGCGGGATTAATTATTCTTCATATGATTCGACACCATGGCCTCCGCGTGTTTGGTCGTGACGTTGCTCTTGGCCTTGTTGACAAACACGATCGGGTTGGATAGCGTCGTATCCTCGGTCGTAGGGGCGGTCGAGGGAGAAATCTGATCGAAGGTCCAGCTCCAGCCCGTCTCTTTGACCCGGTAGTAATATTTCGGGTCAAGGCTGACAAACCGGATTTCCGGAGTCGTGTCACCACCCGTCAGGACGAAAGAGGTGAACTCCTCATATTGTGCGGACGGATCGTCATAGAGCTTACGCTCGATGGTGAAACTCGCACTCTCACCCTTCGACAGGCCTTCCTTCTGGATCACGAGTTTGACCGAAATGACCAGGGACGGCGAAGGATAATTGACGATGGGCTGGCCTTGGGGTTCACCGGAGTCATCGGATCCGAACAGGCCGGACATGCTGAACACATTGGTGGGAACCCCAGGTCCTCCGACCGCATGGGGCGAAACGATGATCGGGAACTCTGCAATGAGTTTGAATCCGCGGTAAAGGGGATCCTGATAAGGGGCGTTCGGATCATCGGAAGCGACCTGCTGCGTATTGTGGTGGTCGGTGTCCTCGTCCTTGCCGCACCAGAGATTGGCAAAATCAAAACCCTTGAACACGAGTTGCTTGCCGGTAATGACACAGGCGACATCTTCATCTATGTCGATGTCGGTATTCCGGGTCCAGATGGTATGGCCTTCGTCATCCTTGCTGTTATACCATATCTCATCCAGGGCAGGACGGGTCTTGGCCGGAACCGGTTGGGCGAAAGCGAAGTAATCCTGCCCGTCGATATTCTTTACTCCGATGCATTGTGCGGTGTACAACTTGATCTCTCCACTGGTCTCGACGCCCTCGGGCAAGTCGAAATTGTTGGAGATCACATCCACGGCGACCAGTTGGGCACTGGTATCACCGGTATTGGCATCCGCAATATCCGCAAACGCCTTCTCCAGACCGCCGCTCTGATTGGCGTCCATATAGTAGATCTGGCTCTCGGCAGGAGTGATGGCTGTACCCGTGTAGGAGATCCTGTCCATGATCGGCGGGTTGTTGCTGAGATTCCCGTCAGGGAGGGTGGCGTTGGTATCGTAATAGTTGGAAGAAGTATACTGCAGGAATCTCGCCGCACCTTCGAGGCCGGCAAAGTCAATGCAGAAAACCTTTCCGTTGATCTCGGTGCCGGAGGAAGAAGTCCGTTTGGCTTTGATCAACTCTGACTCCTGCAGGGTATACCTGACTGTATAGAACCGGCTGCCAGTCCCCATGTTCCCGTTTTCATACACCTCTTTCGGCTCTCCGTCCGTGAAGAGGATGACGACTTTGTTCCGGTTGGTCTGTCCCACGGAATTGATAGGACCCATGTCCTGCTGATTCTGAAGCGCCTGAAGCAGGCGCGCAGCAAGGCGCATCCCATAGAAAGTCATGGTTCCCATCCTGAAACTGAAGTAATCGTCTATCACGGACTGGTAGGAGGACAGATTGTCGTCGCCGATCTCGTCAAAGCCTTTGATGACCCGGGTCTTATGCTTCTGTGCATAGGTAAGATTACCCGTAGGGGGGGCGATACTCGGATTCGAAACGCTTCCACTGGCAAATTCCTGGGAGAAAGACACGATGGCCACCTGATGCTTCGTGACACCGGGAGCCCAGACATCGTCCCGGTTGTGCTCATAGATGGACTGGATGAACGCTTGGAAACCCGGCTTCAATTCCTCCACGCGCGTTACCGGACGATAGATGTTGTCCCCGTTGAACCCGACCAGGAGGATCTTGTTCTCCGCATTGTTCATTTCATCCGACGGCGGACGGGTCGTACTGACGACTATGTCCGTCGCCGAGGTGGAATGGATATACATCTTGACCCCATTCGTACGCTTGAAGCAGATAAAGCAATAACCGCCTGATTTTTCGCGGGTTATCTTGTAATAAGTATCATCCTCCGCGTAATAGTAGTAAAGTGAAGCTGAGGCACTTTGATGCGAATCGGAGTCGAAATAAGACCAGCCGGTACCGACGTTGTTGTTATTCTCGCTCATGGCTTGTCCGGGATCGCCCATGCTGTAACCGGCCTTGTATGAGTAGCAGTGCCGGTTGAGAAAGAGGTTTTCCGGAGAATGGGCGGGACGGAGGAACTTGTAGTAAGGATCATTGGGATCGGCCATCTGCGCAGCCGTCACATAGTCCGGCCGGTCTTTGCCATAGAGGCAGTCTTCCAGCATCGACCCGGAATTGTCCAAAACGATTACGAAATCGGTGGGAATGGCATGCATGGTGACAGAGCCGGTGCAGAAGGTCTCCAGACGGATGGTATACTTGTTATTCTCATCCATCTGGTCGCTCACAAGATACTTGTTAACGGCGACGTTCTGGTCAGGATACACATTGTATTTCTCATGGCCCGGATATTGGGCATAAACCTGGAAAGCCGACAAGAATACGGCAACCAGGGCCATCAAAGCGTTATCGATCGTCTTCATTTTCCTTCAATTAATTGTTGATAGCGGCATTCCACGCATTCCGGTAAGATTGGCCCTCCTCGGCCTCGATGGCCTGGACGGGGATATCCATCACCAACTCGACGTCCGTATACTCCTGCCTGTGATTACTGGGGTCAAGGTACCATACCCGGGGAGGGATGTTGCTTCCGGAAATGGAATACTTGGTGAACAGCGGCGAAGGGACGTCATGTCCGGGAGGAACCGGCTGGGTGTAGTAGAAGAATCCGTCCGCCCCCCTCACCCAGCCATCGCCGGGCAGATTCTCGAAAACACCGCCGAAGTTGTCACCGGACGTACCGGACATCTTCCACGCGGGGAGAAAGACATCAGCGGTCTCGTCCGCATAGCCTACCGCGGCGGAATACTCGCTGCCGGCATATCCGAACCAGTTTGCTACGATGTGGGCCCGGATGAAAGAATTGACATTTCCGGTATTGGTAATGACGACATCCTTCTTCACGAAGCCTTCCACCTTGTCCGTGATGTCCACGTCGACCAGCTCGGCCTTGAGGGTGTAGGTGCGCAGTTCACCGGCCCGCCAGGTCACGCTGTTGGTCAAGAGCCGGCCGATTTCCACCCGGCGCGTGATGGGACCGGAGTCCCTTCCGGCGCTGACGACATGGAAGGTGATATCCATGACGATGTTGTTGTTCATCCGCTGGGGAATGAGCCAGAAGGTCTTGGTCGCATCCTTGTCGTTCAGGTTCTTGACATTGCCGGCAGCAGCGAAACTGTCCGCATATTTGCCTTTGGACTCGAAAGAACCGCCATTTTCAAAGGTGACGATATCCTCCTCTTCGAAGCTTACGGTAAAGATTTCGTCCGCCTTGAGCTGTACCCCGTTGCTGACGCTGCAAGCACCGACAGACGAATAGATATCGGGATCATCCTTCCATTTCCCATTTTCCCAACTGGTGGTAATCGAGATGTCTGCACTTTTGAAGAGCTGATAGGGGAACTCCACCTTGGTGATGTAAGTCTTGACATCATCCGTGTTGGTGTTGCCGGCAGCGAACTTGATGCCGGTCAGGGCGTGGTGGAAAAGGATGTCGGCCTTGTGGGACTCCGCCTTGGGGATGGGACGGCCGGAAAAAAGGAGATCTTGCTGATCCTTCGCGTCCAAGGGGACATCATAATGGAAAGTGATGATGCAACGGCTGCTGGAGTTGATGGAATGAGCCAGACCGGAAACGCCGGTCATCGTCTTCGGCGCGCGGAAGAAGAAAAACAGTTCAGTGTTGTCGCCGTACGGGTCCGAAGGGAAATACCGCACCCACTTGCCCTCATCGGGGACGAAAGCGCCGTCCTCGACGACCGGCGTCAGGGTCGTCCCGGATGCCGCATAGCCGGCGCCGGAAAAGGCGTCAAACATGGCGGCGAAGTTCTGCGTATAGACGGGGGTACCCCGGGTCTCGGGAGCGGCGGAAACGGGGCCGTCGAGCGTCGTCACGCTCTCCTCGAGATAGATCTGATGTCCGTCGACCGGGTCTCCCAAGGGAATGGAGAGCGTGGTGACGGGGGTGGTTTCGTCGGCCGAGCGGGTCACGATGCCGCTGGTCAGGGTAAAGGCCAGGGAGTTCTTGTCATCGGTCCTTTTTCCGTTTTTGCCGCTGTCGGTGACATCCTTGACACAGGATGCGAGGACGAGTGCAGAAAGGACCAGCAATGCAGGGATCGTTGCTTTCATTATTTTACTAACAAAATTGCCTTTTAGGCAAAGATTTGCAAAGGTAATACTTTTCTTCCAAATGAAAACAATAAATTGTTTAAACGAGAAAAAGCCACCCGGACGGATGGCTTTTGAGCGGAAAACGGGATTCGAACCCGCGACCCTCGGCTTGGGAAGCCGATGCTCTACCACTGAGCTACTTCCGCGATATCGCACTGCAAATATACACATTTTTTTTATTGTCACCATGCCGGTGCAGCATTTGAGAAAGACAATAATTCTATCTATATTTGTAGGATGGAGTCAAGCGTGTCTGCCATTATGACATAAGTGTCACTATAGCAAGATGTTTGTGTAAAAGACTCCGGCCCAAAACACGTAAAAAACAAAAACCGATATGTCAGTAGCCGGAATATTGAAAGCCGTGTTCGGATCCAAGTCCGACCGGGATATGAAACAAGTCAGGCCCGTCCTGAACAAAATTCTCGCCCTTTACCCTGAGATCGACGCCCTCTCGGACGACGAGCTCCGCGCCCACAGCGCCGCCCTTCGCGAGAAACTCCTCGCCTGCGAGGCCCCCTTCGAGAAGCGCGCGGAAGAGATTCGCGAGGAAATGGAAAAGGACATCCCCGTCTCCGAGAAAGAAAAGCTCGCCGGAGAGTCCGAGAAGCTGGTCAAGGAAGAGGATGAAGCCATCGAGAAGGCCCTGGACGAGATCCTGCCCGAAGCCTTCGCCATCATGAAATCCACCGCCCGCCGCTTCACGGAGAACGAGTCGATCCGCGTCACGGCGACCGAATTCGACCGTTCCCTGGCCGCCGCCGGCAAGGATTTCGTCGACATCGACGGCGACACCGCCATCTGGCACAACCACTGGGTTGCGGGTGGCAACGAGACGACCTGGGACATGGTCCACTACGACGTCCAGCTCATCGGCGGCGTCGTCCTGCACTCGGGCAAGATCGCGGAAATGGCGACCGGTGAGGGTAAGACCCTCGTCGCGACGCTCCCCGTATTCCTCAATGCCCTGGCCGGAAAGGGCGTGCACGTGGTCACGGTCAACGACTACCTGTCCAAGCGTGACTCGGAGTGGATGGGTCCGCTCTACCAGTTCCACGGCCTGAGCGTGGACTGCATCGACAAGCACGAGCCCAACTCCGACGCCCGCAAGCGCGCCTACAACTGCGACATCACCTTCGGCACCAACAACGAGTTCGGTTTCGACTACCTGCGCGACAACATGGCGGTCAACATCACCGACACGGTCCAGCGCAAGCATCATTATGCCATCGTGGACGAGGTGGACTCCGTCCTCATCGACGACGCCCGTACCCCGCTCATCATTTCCGGTCCCGTGCCCAAGGCCGACGACGACGCCCAGTTCATGGAGTTCCGCCCGCACGTCGAGCGCCTCTACCAGGCCCAGCGCACCTTCGTCACCCAGACCCTCAACGAAGCCAAGAAGCTGATCGCGGCCGGCGACGAGGCGGAAGGCGGCAAGCTGCTGCT
>JAEEGJ010018593.1_pt1 | contig 15482 bp, 12 predicted proteins | sample 8958761 | NCBI WGS metagenome assembly JAEEGJ01 (sample SAMN16246546, study PRJNA631951) | gut metagenome | biome: gut microbiome; feature: rumen; material: RS-attached | host: Bos | place: Iran: Karaj | collected 2018-10 | reverse complement strand
GTGAAGAAGTACAGGTTCGCCACAGGTTTTCATTGAAAACTGGAGGGAGCGTAGTATAATAGTCATAGAAGAGGTGTTACCGCAAGACGGTTACCTCAATGGTATGTCAATTAAATGACCGTCACTGTGGTATGGGGACGGTCATTTCTTTATGTACTCAATAAGAAGACTTACTACAATAGCTATTATGGTAAGAACCACAATAAGAATCTCATAGTCACTCATCAGCACCACCTCCTCTCTCCGCGAGGGCGAGATAGAGGAAACCGTCTGTCCGTTAGGGTAACACCTCAGAACATAATTTTACCAAGCCTACTGTCCTAATATTGGTGCGATTCCCGTGCTTCAAGTATGCAAATCAGAACTGATTATAGATGAACTGGGATGCGTCATAGCCGAGGCCGTAAGCGCCGAAGACGATGACGATCAGAAGAAGTGTCGCGAAGATCGCCCAACGGCCGGCAAGCGGCACTTTTTTCGCGAGTTTATCGCGGACGGAGCCGGATCTTCCGAGCATGGAGACGACGAACAGCAGGATCGTGCCGAGCGCTAAGATGACATAGTCCGCGCGACCGATGCCGAGATGAAGAAGCGTACCGTCTCCGAGCTTGTTCCAGTTCCAGGTCGAGAACATCGTGCCGAACATCTTGAAGGTCAGCGGCACGTCACGGTAGCAGTCAAAGAGACGGAGTGCGCTCATCAGAAGGATCGTGCGTCCGATCTGGAAAGACTTATATGTCACGCTGCCATCGGTATTTACTTTCTTATGGAACTTCGCATAGAGCGGCTCGAGTTCCTGGGAGATCATGATGACCACGAAGTTGCCTAAGCCCCATACGATGAAGTTCCAGGAAGCGCCATGCCAGATACCGGTCGTGAACCACACGATGAATGACGCAAGATAAACAGGCAGTCTCTTACCCATCTTCTCTGGAAGATGCGCGCGGCCCCATTTACTGAGCTTGAGCATCGGTCCGCTGACCGAGATTGGATAGAAGATATAGTCCGTGAACCACGTGCCCATTGTGATATGCCATCTGCGCCAGTACTCGGCGATATTCTTACTGAAGAACGGGCGCTCGAAGTTCTCTTTGACCGGGATGCCGAGCATCTCCGCGATACCGATCGTGATGTCGATGCCGCCGGTGAAATCCGCGTAGAGCTCGAGTGCATAGAACATCATGACGAGGAAGACATACGCTCCCTTAAAGTTCTCCGGCGTGCCGATCATGGTATTGACCGCCGGAAGGATCCGGTCTGCGATCACGAGTTTTTTGAAGTAGCCCCAGATCACTCTCTGAAGTCCCCGCTCGACCACACAGTCCTTAAAGGTATGCGGGGTGAAGAGTTCTTTTGAAAGATCGCCATAGCGGCTGATCGGGCCCTGCACCAGTTGCGGGAAGAAGCTTACGAACAGCGCATACTTGAAGAAATTCTTCTGTGCCTCATGACGGTCACGATAGACATCGATGACATAGCCGACCGCCTGGAATGTATAGAATGAAATACCCATTGGCAGTGCGATGGTCAGGAAATCGATCCTTTTCGGTGCGTGAAAAACACTTAAAATGCTATTTATGTTGTGGATCGTGAAGTTGGTATACTTGACGACCGCGAGGATAAGAAGGGCCAGTGTGATGCCGATCGCCATGATGCGGCGGCGTCTCTTCTTCTGCGCTTCTTTAAAGCGTTTTCTGGCTTCTTTTCCGACTTCCTCGGGCGAGCCTTCTCCGCTCTTTTCGAGCTGCTTCATCTCCGAGAAACGTGCATCGGCGGCTTTCTTATTCTTCGAGATCAAAAGTCCCGCGACATACGTGATGACCGTGACTCCGAGGATATAAAAGAGGCATTCCCATCCCGCGAAGTAATAGAAAACGTAAGACCCCAGCAGGAGCAGGGGCCACTTGGCCTTCTTCGGCAGCACATAATAGAGCGATACCAGAAGGATCACAAAACCGATGAATTTATACGAAGTAAAAAACATACGGGATTACTCTTCATCCTCAAGCTTCTGGATGAGATCCCACAGTGCTTTTGCAGAATTAAAATTCTCCGGGATCATATACTCGGCAGAGATGACGATGTCGAACTTGTCGTTGATCTCCGATACCAGAGAAATAATATCGAAAGAATCGAGGATCTTTCCATCGATCAGATTCGTTGCTGTCTCATAGTCCACATCCGGGTGGATATCCTTTAAAATCGCAATCAGCTCGTCCATTTGACTAACCTCCGAAAATTCGCTCTTCATAAGCGTCCGTGATAATTATAAACGTACGGCTTTCACCTTGCAATTACAAAACAGTAACTGTCCTGCTTTACGTGGTCTCCTTCATCTGCTCGTAGGTGACCCCGTATTTCAGGGCGATATTCTTTGCATAGGAGCAGTAGTCCGGCTCGGCGCGCTTGACGCGGAAAGTGTTGACATTATCCTTGATCTCCATGATCACGCTGATGATCTTTCCTTTTCCTTCCCACTTATTCATCTCCGGGATCTCTTTGGCGAGCTCGTGGATATGCGTGTTAAAGATCACCGCCGCGCCCTTGTCCTTCAGGATATGAAGCAGATCCTCGGAAAGATAAAGGGCATCCGAAGAAGATGTCGTCGAATACGTCTCATTAAAGAGTACCAGTGTGTCGGCATCCGTCTGCGTGACGATCTCGCGGACGCGCTTCGCCTCTTCGCCAAGACGGCCGTAATTGATCGTGAGGTTCTCGTCGATCGGAAAGTGTGTCAGGATATTCCGGAACGGGATTCCCCGGCAGGATTCCGCCGTGACGAAGAGCCCGACCGAAGCCATCAGGGACACAAGTCCCAGCCCCTGCTCAAGGATCGTCTTACCGCCTCTGTTCGGGCCGGTCAGGATGAAGATCCTCTCTTCCTCCGAGAAGGAGAAATCATTCTTGACGACATTTTTCTCGCGGAGCATCGCCAGGCGGATATTATAAAATCCCTTCACTTCCCACTTCTTATCTTCTGTCTTTTCGATCACCGGAGTGCTGACTCCGTATCCTCTTTCCTGAAGTTTTTCCGCATAACGCGAGCAGCAGGTATAGAACACCATGCCCTCATAAAGATCGGTGATCCCCTTCATGTCGAGATCGCGGTACTGGGCGATGACCTTTCTTACCGAAGCGAAATGGCGCTTCATGTGCTTCTCGATCATCGGCATCATCGCGACCAGAAGCGGGTCCTTATACTTGCTGGAGACATTGTTGACGTGGGACATGCCGATCGCCTGCGCGCCTTGCCCGGCCTTCGTCAGGATGCCGATACTGGAGGCAACATTGACGAAGCTGTATTTCGAGCGGGTCGGCACCGGCATAAACTCAACGGCTGCGACATTCTCGATGTCCAGATCCGGCGTGAAATTGACGCCGATGATCGCCGATCGGACGGTCGTCAGATCCTCCATCATCCTCTTCACATCTTCATTCAGTTCGCTGAACTTTTCCGTCGCGATGACCGCATCCATCTCCTTCTTCAGTGCCAGAAGGCCGCGGGAACGGATCTCATACTTCCCGAGAAGGTCCGAGAGGAAACGCACGGTATCCGAGTACAGAGAGATCGACCGCAGTTCCTGAAGGATCGTATAGAGTGCATTGTCCTTGAGATTGGTCGCCCGGTTCGCACCGGAAAACTCCTTCATGGAGCGGATCATGGAGACCGCCTCATAGAGGCCCTCGCGAAGCTCGGGATTTCCGATCAGATCACGGAAGATCTCCTGTCGGTACCGCATATCCTCGGGATCTGCGAGAACTCTGCTCATGATCGTCGTCAGCACCGTTCTCTCCTCGACCATCACCGACATCCACGAGGTGATCTCCTCAAGCGCGAGATCCTTCACCGTCTCCTTCGGCAGTTCCAAAAACTCTTTCTTCGAACCTTCTGCAAATAGAATATCCATCGTCATTCTCCTGAAACATCGCATGTAAAAGTGCTTTTCAATAAGCGAAAAGCACTTTACTTTCCTCTTTACTATATTTCTATCTGCATTTTAGATATATAATATCGATAAGATTTATATCACTTTTTAAAGGAGCGCCACCCATGTCCGAGGCTCAAATCCCCCAGAGCGAGATCACACGTCTTCTTCATGAGAACAGCGAGAATAGTTTCCGCCACACTACATACCGTGAGGAAAACAGGAGATATCACCTTCTGATGCAGGGCGATATGGCAGCGGTCGAGGAAGCAGTCCGCATCAGCGACCCGAAGCTCCAGGGCAAGCTCTCTTCCGACCCGGTCCGGAACATGCGGTACCTCTTCATCATCGGCACCGGACTGGCGACGCGCTACGCGATCGAGGCGGGCGTTCCGCAGGAGCGCGTCTATACACTCAGCGACCTTTATATCCAAAAAGCAGATGTTCTTACCACGGAAAAAGCACTGCGGGAGCTGGTCCGTGAATTCTGGACGAAGCTCGTCGAGCTCGTGCAGCTTACCAAAAGCGACAAGATCTACTCCAAGCCGATCCTTACCTGTCTGAACTATATCGATTCGCATTTTTCCAGCAGGATCACACTTCGCGATCTTGGCATCCAGACAGGCCTGCACCCGAATTACCTCGCATCCCTTTTTAAAGCAGAACTCGGAGAATCGTTCAGTGCATATCTCCTCAGAAGACGGATAGAGACGGCGCAGGCGCTTCTTACCCGCACCGAGTACACCTACTCTCAGATCGCGTATTCACTCGCGTTCTGCTCGCAGAGTCATTTCATCAAGGTATTCCGGGATAAGACCGGCTATACACCGAGACAGTTTCGCATGCAGCACTCAGATACGGCTTTTTCCGCCTTTTCCGGCTGATCAGATCATCCCGGAAAGCGCGACACGGTCCGTCTTTCCGTTAGAGGTCAGCGGGATGCGGTCGAGTTTCTTCGTGACATTCGGCACCATATAACGCGGGAGGGAATCCTTCAGGATGACCTTCATGTCGGCCTCTTCCTTGTTTCCGCTATAAAAGAGCACGATCTTGCCTTTTGCCTTGTCATACACACAAGCCGCGCCGGTGATGCCCTCGATCATCTGCGCATTGACCTCTATCTCACCAAGTTCGATACGGTGGCCCATGTGCTTGATCTGGAAGTCTTTTCTCGAGACGAACATCAGCTCGCCGCGCTCGTTATAGCGGCCGATATCACCGGTCCTGTAGATCAGTTCCGGCCAGCCTTTCTGAAGCGGGTTGACCGTAAAGGCTTCCGCAGTCTTTTCGGGGTTATTCATATAGCCGAGCGTGAGGGATGTGCCGCGGATGCAGATCTCGCCCTGCTCGCCGCTCTCCTTCGTGACCTCGTTATTCTCGTCGTCGAGAAGAATGATATCCGTATTATCGAACGGCCGTCCGATCGGGATCGCCTCGCCGTCCTCAAAGTCTCTATCCACCCGGTAGTAGCAGCACATGCCGGTTCCTTCCGTCGGGCCGTAGAGGTTTGTGAATGTCGCCTCCGGAAGTGCAGTTCTCCACATGCGGAACTGCTTCAGCGGGAATACTTCCGAGCCGAAAGCGATGGTCTTTAAGTATTTCGGGATCTCTGTCTTAAATGTGCCAAAAGCACTGATGATCGTCAGTGCCGAGACGACCCAGCATACTGTGTTGATCTCATGCTCGTTTAAGTACTGTACAAGTTTCAGCGGCTGCATGAAGAGCGCCTTCGGAACGAAATACGTCGTCGCACCGAAGCGGAGCGTCGGGTAGAGTTCCTTAAAGCAGGCATCAAGATACAGCGGAGTCTGGTTTCCGAAAACAGTCTCCGACGAGAATCCCAGCACTTCCGAGAGCTGATCGATATAGTCATTGACCGCTCTGTGGCAGCCGACAACGCCCTTCGGAACACCGGTAGATCCGGATGTGAATACGATATACAGCGGATCCGTGTCGATCGAGTGCTGATATACTTCATCAAGCGCCGCCGCATCGATCCCGCTATCCCTGTCTTCTGCGTCGTTTGCTCCGGCGATCTCACTATACTTAACGATCGCCCCGCCAAAGCCTAATTCCTGAGCTGCGTCATACGTGACATCATCACAGATCAGAAGCGGAGCTTTTACATTCTCCAGGATCAGCTGGATACGTACCGAAGGCATCTCCGCATCGATCGGGACATAGTACGATCCCGCGCGGATAATTCCGAAGAAAGCCGCTACTTCTTCCGGGGATTTCTCCATATAGACCACGATCGGGCTCTTTCTTATCCCCTGTCGGAGGATATAGGTGCCGATCCGGTCGATCGAAGTATCGAGCTGCCGGAAGGTAAGACATGATTTTTCTCCGCAGAAAGCCGGCTTATCCGGAAACTTTGCGACGGTATTCTTCAGATCTTTCAGCACGTGATTATGCATAGGTTCTCTCCTTTTAGACGGCCGGCAGTATCAGAGATCGCCGGTCCGGCCGGAAATCGTACGCCCGGCCGTGCGTTATTTTCTACATTCGCGTACACACGCTCTTGCCAGGACATCGATGATATCGACGAATCGGTCATCAAGTTCCATCTCGACCATCGCCTGCGAGAGCTCCGTACATCCGAGAACGACCGCCTGAGCACCGTTCCCGAAGAGTTCGCCGGATACCATCTCAAAAGCCGTCTGGTCCAGCGCCTGTCCTGCTTTTACATCGTCATAGATCAGGACCATGACCTGTTTCTGTCCCCGCTGTCCCGGCCAGATACAGGTTACACCGTATTCCGCGAGGATATCTTCATAGATACGGGTCTTTCTAGCGCCATCGGTCGCCATGACTCCCAGTGATGTAATGCCGCGGGAACGGCACCAGATGCCGAGTTCGCGGATCGCGTGAAGGACCGGAAGACCGATCCCCTCTTCCATTTCTTTATGAAAAGCATGCGCAGTGATACACGGTATCGCAAGGACTTCCGCACCGATATCCCGGAGTTTTCTGCCGACCTCGACCAGTGCAGGTCTCGGATCTTCCGAAGTTTCCGGAGAAAGAAGGAACGCCGTCCTGTCCGGGATAGAAGGGCATGATCCGATCCAGGCCTCAATATGCTCCTGATCGGTGGAAACATCGGTAAACTCGACGACACGGCGATAGAAATATGCCGTTGCCAGCGGCCCCAGTCCTCCGATGATGCCCAGTTTCTTCAAATCAGTTTCCTCTCTTTCCGGTTACGCCGATATCTTTCTTTCCGTACAGGATCCGGCGAAATATCCTGCACCGTGACGCTCTCCGATTATGGAATCTCCACCGGATATTTGGATGCATCGTAATAGTGGTATCCTCTGTGCGAGTCAGAATAAGCTTTCAGTTTCGCAGAATCCCACATGAAGAATCTCGTGCCGTCATCCTTGGTCAGGGCATCGCAGTGATACCATACACCATCGATCTTGACCGCATTCCAGAAATGCTGGGAGTGGGTGATCGGATAACGCTCGATCATAAATGTCTCAAAACCTGCGCGGGAATACAGCGCATGACAGGCCGATGCCGTCGTGAAGCAGTCGCCGATACGGTCACGGATGCCTTCATATGCACCCTGGATCCAGCTGATCTTCGTCGCATGGCCCTGATACTTGATCGACCAGTCCACCCAGTTAAAGATCGCTTCGACCTTCTGTTTTTCTGTCATACCCGGCTTAATGATCTGTGCCAGGATCTTATCGCAGAGCTCCCACAGATCTTCCTCTGTATATGGACGATAGACGACGGTGACCGTGATCTTCACCTCCGTCTTGTTGCCGGAGCGGTCCTCTGCGGAGTATGTCACCGTATATGTTCCCTCTTTATCGACATCCACTTCGGAGTTATCGACCTTAAAGGTAATATCCGGATCTGCATTATCGGTAACCTTGACATTGTCCTTATAGGCGATCGCCTGTCCCGTAATGATGCTGATATCTTTCGGCCCGGTGATCACCGGTGCTTCCGTATCCGCTTTCAGGTTGATGTGGGAAGTCACGATCGTCTCGTTGCCGCCGTTATCACGAAGGCGGATCTGAACATCTCTTTCACCCGGTTCGTCGAACTTCGGATCTTCCACAAATTCCGCGGTTACCGGTGTCGCATCGGTAACACCGTCCAGAAGCTCCATCGGTTCCTTCGGATAATTAGCGAAGCCTTCATACTGGACGCCATTGGCTCTCGGCGGAGTCGTGTCCAGAAGATGCAGCACGCTGTTGTAGCGGATACCCTCTACACTAAAGGAAACCGTGTAGTCACCCGGTTCATCCATCTTGATATCACTGAGCGGCGTAACGAGTGCCGCATTTTTCTCTCCAAATGCAAATGTTTCCAGTGTCGGCTGTTTACTTCCCGCTTCGAGGGTCACCTCGGAATAGATGCCGATGACGCGCATCTGCGTCGTAGCCGTGGTCACATTTCCGCCGAGATCACGGCAGAGAAGCGTGACATCCTGCTGTCCGACCTTCTTAAAGTCAGGTTCTGTCTGAAACTCGACCGAGCAGGCAGTCTGGTCATCCATCGTCACCACGAAATCTTCTGCTTTGAGCGGCTGTTCGTAGATGGTGGTCTTCGGAGATGCTGAGAGTACCGGGGCGACAGTATCGGTTACGACCAGTTTCGAATCATAGGATTTCTTTCCGATCTGGATCGTGATCGGATATTCGCCCGGTACAGATACATCATAGGCCGATGTTCCATACTTAAATGCCGCCGATTTCTTATCCCACTTGAAGCGAACGAAGTCCGAAGCGCTTACCGGAGTTCCCGCTTCGACGGCGCACTCCTTATATACACGTTTTTCTTTATCGATATAGATGTACAGCGCGACGCTCACTCCGATCAGCACGGCCAGTGCGATCGATATGATGATGAGGCGGCGTCGCCAGTTCTTTTTCATTATGTCATCCCCCACAAAACCAAATAGAAACAGGTCTCGAACCTTAGAGCCTGTCGATTTATTGCTACTACTATATCACTTTTCTTTGATTTGAGCATTACGGTTTATTAATATCCGCGAGGATCTTCATGGACCAGCCGGCATCGATCAGGGTATATTCCGTATCCGCAGTCGTCTTCACCTTATCCTCGAACATAGAGACCACCTCATCATAGAGGCCTTCCGGGAACTCGACCCAGTACTGTTTTCCTTCTTTACTGAAGATCACCAGTCCGTCTTTTTCTTCCTGCCGCTCGAAAAGCACTTGTACCACCTGGCATCCCGGGGTCTGCTTCAGGAACTGCGCAAATACAAAAGCCTTCGCAAGCTCCACGAACCGGTCATCGAGTCCTGCATCGTAGATCTTGATCTTTTCGGCCAGTTCATTGATCGAGCGGACCGCACGCATGGTGCAGACTTTGGCTGCCTTCAGCATATCTTCCGACCAGGTCTTCTGCTGGGCGTTCAGCTTCGCGAGCGCCTCCTCCGTCTGATCCGGAAGAAGATAAATCATCAGTGCTTTTGCCATATCGTCATAAAGAAGCGGATAGACGACATTCATCTTCTCACCGCAGTCCGGACAGGTATATACGAAAAATGATCCATCGAGGACCTGCTTCTTCTCCTCCGGATGCAGCGACACATTTACGCAGGCGCGAAGGGTCAGTGTACTCTTTTTGCCGCACTTACCACATGTGATATCTGCCTTGACCGGTTTATACTGCTCGTTCTCGCCGGGCGTCAAATTAAAGTCTTTCTTCTCGCTCATATTCTTTCCTTCCTTTAACGGCTCTTCATCTTATTGCAGAATGCCGCCACGCCGTTACATATCTTTTCCTGATACGCCGGATCCGAAAGCAGCCGGTCATCTTCGCTGTTACTCATAAATCCCATCTCCAGAAGGAAGGACGGAACAGACGTCGCCCAGTTCAGGCCGCTGTATGTCGTATTGGATACCGTTCCTCTGAACTTTGATCCGGTCGAATTCGAAAGGCAGTTTCCAAGCCAGTCTCCCCATTTTTTCTGATCAGCAAAATCACTTTTACTGCAGACAAAGACTCCGATTCCTCTTGAGGAAGAGCTTTCCGATGAGTCGCAGTGCAGGCGGATGAACACATCCGCATTATTATCCGTCGCGATCTTGGCCCGCTCGATATTTGAAATATTGACATCATTGGTAGTACGGGTCATGATGACCGTCGCACCCATAGACTGGAGTTTATCCCGCACCTTCAGTGCGATTTCTAAAACGACCTCATATTCCGGACGTTTTGTCGATACACCGGACGTACCGGAGGATACCTTCGGCTTCGTTTCGCTCGACCACGGGGCAACTGCTTCCTGGTCGGAGTTCGCTTTCTTCTGGTGACCCGGGTCCAGTACGATCACCATGCCTGAAAGATCATAGTTTCCACCGGGATCAGTAGCGGGTTTTGTAGGCTCCGGTGTCTTTTCCGGTGCTTTTGTCGGTTCCGGGGTCGGAGTCTTCGTAGGTTCCGGTGTAGGAGACGGAGTCGGGGTCGGTGCTGACGTTGGCGACGGCGCAACGGTCTCACTTTCCGTCGTATCAGGGATCGTCACTTCCGTTACTGCTTTCGAAGAAGAACTGTCCGGAGTATTGGATGCCGTTGTATCTTCTGTCGGAGTCACCGGCAGGACGGAATTATCTGTATCCGAAACTATTGCAGAGGTCTGCTCTGTCGTCAGGCTTGCCTCCGTTCCCTCGTTTGCCGGCTTCAGTTTGCCGTCGTCCGAAGTCTTCTTCCATGGACCGATCGTTAACATCAGTACGATCACCGTGAGCAAAAGGACACTCGTGATCACTGACATGACCGGAATCAGTTTTTTATTCCGCATTTCTGCTCCTCCTATTAAGATTCCTGTTCGATTGAAGATTCACAGAGTAAGCTTCCGGAAGGATTATACACCTTAATACTCAGCGCTCCCTTATAATCTTCGTCAAGCGGGATCTCTATCTCCGCAATGTACGTATTCGCCATAAATACGGTTCCTTCTTTATACTTCTTCCCTGAACCATCCAGGACTTCATAATCAAACTCCATATACTTATAAAAATCTACCGTCTCAAAGTGAAAGTATACATGAGATGCTTTCTTGGAGATCTTGTCGATCACATCATATGATTCTGCTTCCTCACACCAGGCGGATCTGAAGAAAGATGCTTCATTTGAATCCATCTCGAATTCCTCCCCATCATCCAGGATCTTGAATTCAAGGGTGAACAGGGTATGATTGTCCGGATCAAATACCATGAACACATAGTCTCCCGGTTCAGGATCTGAAAGTCCCTCCCACGGAAGGATCGCATTGGTACTATCCATTTTGACGGATTTCGAGAAAAGGAGTGTCCCCATTTTTCTATCATCGAGCTTTGAATACTCATATGTGATCTCATAATCCGGCTCCAGATGGTCGATATCTATATCTGCTGCAATATAAGATACGCCTTTCCTGTATCCCGGAACAACGATTCCGTCTTTATTGACCATATCGCAGTGCAGTCCATATACCGGCATGGCGATATGCTGGCTGTCCGGGACAATATCGACCGTTCCCGTAGCAATAATATTATGCTTTGAATCATATACGGTGCATGTCAGTTTCCCCGTAGGGAGTTTGGCTTTCGGTTCCCAGTCACAGGCTACGTAGCACGTCCCTTCTTCAATGATAGCAGTGTCTTCATAGGTATTCCCGGCTGCATCAACTAATTCGAATGTTACTTCCTGCTCATCACAGGTTTCTCTAAAAACGACCCAAAACCGTACAAAATCCACAGATTCGTGGTAGGCCGGCACCATCGTGAATGTCCGATCGTACCAGCTACTGTCGATTACCGTTAGTGTCTGGTTTCCAGGTGCGGGGGTCGAGTACGGATCGCGTGAAGGGTCTGTCTGCCCCGGTTCATAATGGATATCGTCCAGGAAAGGAAACATGTCAGAACAGATCTCATCGACACTTTCTGCATCGATCATCCAGTCGTCGTCCAGAGAAAGATTGCATGTAAACTCCATCTCTTTCTCCTTCGCGTTTTCGACCAGTCCTTTTATCTCTGATAAGGAACTGTCATCGGTAATAGATTTTCTCACTTTTTCAGCATCAAAGTAGCTAAACAGGACGACCGCTTCCCCCTCATCGTCAGAAACCGTGACATCCCCGATTTTATAGGAGATACGCTTCCTGGCCGCTTCGAGAACGTCTTTTGCCCCCGAATCGTTACATTCTTTGAGCTTCTTAAATTCTTTGCTTGTCCCGCCGATCAGCTTATCGATCTTGTCGTATTTTCCGCTCTTGAAATATGCGCAAAAATCGTCCACCAGCGCAGTTGCTCTACGTGTCTCTTCTGTGGTCTTTTTAGATTTTTTCGATTTGCATCCAAAGGAGAAAGCCGAAAAAAACACAACGCATGAAAGCGCCAGCGCCGGGAATCTAAATCTGCTCATGGTGGACCTCCTTTTTCCTCATATTATAGTTTGCTCCATAACCATTCAAATCGCAAGAGACGCAGCTTCATTATAATGTTAAGAACAGATTAAAATGTTTCACATCTCTCACAAAAGGCTTTTTTCTTTCAGTCCTCCTGTGGTATTATTGATGTGGTTGGTTTAGACTTCAATTATGGTTTATCTACTTGGGGGGAAGGGAGCAGTTTTTCTTTCATGAAACTGTCGGATCTGACGCAATACAAAAACATCACCATCCAGTGCCATGATAACCCGGATCCGGATGCGATCGCTTCCGGTTTCGCCCTTTATCGTTATTTTAAGAGCCACCGCTGTAATGTCCGTCTGATATACAGCGGCCGCACTAAAATCACCAAAGTAAACCTCACCATGATGATCGAGATGTTCCGTATCCCGATCGAATATTGTGTTTCCAATTTCGGCACATGCGATCTTCTGATCACCACCGACTGCCAGTACAGATCCGGTAATGTCCGTTTCTTCCCGGCTCCGAAAGTCGCCGTGATCGCCCACCATCAGTTCTGCGGCATTGATGTGGATTACTCTTACATCCAGCCGAATGTAGGCTCCTGCTGCACACTGGTATGGCAGCTTTTCCGAAATGAAGGCATCGATATCAATAAAGACCCGATCTGCGCAACTGCCCTCTACTATGGTCTGTACTGCGACACCAACCAGTTTTCTGAAATCTATCACCCGCTCGACCGTGATATGCGTGATGCACTGGCCTTTGATCAGGCGGCTCTGGTCCGTCTTTCGAACTCCAACCTCTCTCTGTCTGAGCTTTCCATCGCCGCACAGGCGATGAATGACTTCACCTTCGACAGTGAGCTGCGGCTTGCGATCGTTCAGGTGCAGCCCTGTGACCCGAATATCCTCGGTCTCATCAGTGACTTTTTGATCCAGGTAGACCGTGTCGATATCTGTATCGCATTTAATGAAACCTATACCGGTTACAAGCTCTCGATACGAAGCTGTATCAAAGAGACCAAGGCCAGCGAGCTTGCCGAGTACATCACCGATGAAATCGGATTCGGCGGCGGTCACAAAAACAAGGCCGGCGGTTTCATCGGCAAAGATGAATACTCTGCCAAATATAAGGACCTGCGTATGATGCAGTTCCTGCGCATGAAGCTGACCAAGTACTCCGGCGAATGTGAGATCCTGCGCGCCGGTGTTGACAAGATCAGCACCGAGGGACTCCACCGTTACAAGAAAAAGAGAGTGCCGGTCGGCGTCGTATTCTGCAAAGACTTCGTTACTGCAAATACCCCGATCCTCGTCCGTACACTCGAGGGAGATATCGAGATCAATGCCAATGCCGATACCTGCATCATGATCGGTGTCAGCGGCAGCATCGTTCCGACAACGATGACTCGCTTCAAGGAGAACTACGATATGGCCAGTGCCAAATCAAAAGTCTCCTCCGAGTACCGCCCTACCCTTAAGAATCTCCGCTCCGGCGAGACATTCGACCTTGTGGAGCACATCCGTTCGTGCATCAATAAGGGAACCGAGTATGTCTATATGAAGCCGATCACGACCTCCGTCAAGATCTTCACCGTATGGGATGCCAACAACTATGTACGCGGCACAGAGGGTGACTATATCGCGATCCGTGAGAATGATCTGTCTGACTTCTACATCGTCGAAAAAGAACTCTTCACCCAGACATACGAACCGGCAGATAAGTAATCTGTTTTTCCCCGAAGTTATTTCTAAATCCTAGAATAACGATCTTTCTATGTCCGTTTCACTTACCGCTCTCAAGTACGTGCCATCATCGAGCCGGATGTCATATCGCTTATTCGTCATATCCACGATCGTTCCGCTTTTACGTCTGGATCTCACCCTCACATAATCTCCGATGTGATACTTTGCCGGTGTGTTCCCGAACAGATGATATGAACTGTCACGTTCACTTTGCTTTCTTTCGCGGCGTTTTTTCGCATATTTCTCCGCTCCGTCTACCATGAAAAACACACCAAGTTTATCCAGGAGTCCCGGTTTCTTGCCGGATGTGTCCGAATAGTCGTAGGAGTCGTTGTAATCATACTCTTCTTGCAAGTCTGCCTTTGCCTGTTTGGTAAGTTTCCGGCTTAACTGATCTATATCCACCACGCCATCAAGATACTCCAATTGTGAAGCAGTCAGCGGTTTATTCCACTTCTTCAAAGCATATGTCAGAACTCCTGAAGAAACGGTTCCGTCCATTTCGATGATCTGCTCCGGCGTAAAAATCACGCCGTTATCCACATCATAACGCACGATACGTTCCATCATCTTCTGAGATAAGATTCCATCGAGATCGATAAGACTATCATATTTGATCGGTTTTCCCGTATTCATATACCTTGTGATGAGTTCTTCCAGTAAAGCATCAGGAACGGCACCATAAAGATCCACCACATTCTGCGGAGTAAATACCTTTCCTAAAGAAACGGCTTTGCGAATTATCCTGCTGCTAAGAGGATCGGAGAATTCCGTAGCCACTTCGATGATTTCATCGGTCGGTCCCATCTCCTTTAAAGAGGAGATGCGGCTGGAAACTGTACTTTCCGCCCATTCCATGTAATTCTCGTAGAAATCATTCCACGTCATAAATAGCTCGCCTCCTGTTTGCTCTAAAGCAGTTTCCAGAACAACTATCTTCCTATCTACGTAAATTATAGCATTCAGGAAGTGACAATAATTGGACAACAAAAAAGCAGTTACTTTCGTAACTGCTTTATTTGGCTCCTCCAGTAAGACTCGAACTTACGACCCTGCGGTTAACAGCCGCATGCTCTACCGACTGAGCTATAGAGGAATATAATCCGGCAGCGTTCTATTTTCCCGGGCCGTCTCCAGCCAAGTATCTTGGACACCGACGAGCTTAACTTCTGTGTTCGGGATGGGAACAGGTGTGGCCTCGCCGTTATAACCACCGGAATGGTTGAGGGTCTTTAAGCTGCACCCTCAAGACTGCATAGAAAACTATAACATAATTCGAGATGAATTGGAATGAGAAATCTTCATTTAATGTGTTCCGGAATAACGAATCCGGAAAGAGAATCTTAACTTGTGGTCAAGTCCTCGGGCATTAGTACCGGTCAGCTGAATACATTACTGCACTTACACACCCGGCCTATCAACTGGTAGTCT